>Ga0105047_10009628_pt1 | contig 15888 bp, 18 predicted proteins | sample MAT04_FD_78384 | JGI IMG/M metagenome (GOLD analysis project Ga0105047, IMG submission 78384) | Freshwater microbial communities from Lake Fryxell liftoff mats and glacier meltwater in Antarctica - MAT-04 (megahit assembly) | ecosystem: Environmental > Aquatic > Freshwater > Ice > Liftoff... | reverse complement strand
GGTGGCACCGCGCGCGCCACGAGGTCCCGTTCCTCTGGCGGTGGGTGCACCAGGTGCACCACAGCCCGCGGCGGATCGAGCTGGTCACCAGCTTCTACAAGCACCCGATCGAGATCCTGATCAACGGCGTGCTCTCGAGCGCGGTGCTCTACCTGGTCGTCGGCGTGAGCCCGCTGGCCGCCAGCGCGACGATGCTCGTGAACGGCCTCGCGGAGCTGTTTTATCACTGGAACGTGAAGACGCCGCACTGGATCGGGTACCTGGTCCAGCGGCCCGAGAGCCACTGCGTGCACCACCAGCAGAACGTGCACGGCTACAACTTCGGCGACCTCCCGGTGTTCGACTGGATGTTCGGCACGCTGCAGAACCCGCGCGAATGGGACTCGACGTGCGGCTTCGGCGGCGATGAGGAGCACCGGCTGCGCGAGATGCTCATCGGGCGCGACATCACATGAGGTCCCGCGTCCTGGGCGCGGCGCTCGTGACGCTGGGGCTCGCGCAGATGCTCGGCGATCTCTTGCACCTCGACCTCCTGAAGGGCCTGGCCGCGGCGACCGCCGCCTCCCCTGCCCCGAAGGTCTTTTCGGCGGTCGGCAAGCTCGAGACTTACTCGGTGCGCTTCGACATCGAGTGGATCGACGACGCCGGGAAGCACACCCGCGCGCTCGACTCGGCGCTCTACGAGACGATGGAAGGGCCCTACAACCGCCGCAACATCTACGGCGCGGTGCTGGCATTCGGTCCGGTGCTGTCGACCAACCCGCGCACCCAGCCGATGTTCGAGTCGGTGTTTCGTGCCGCGACGTGCCACGGAGCGCCGCTGCTCCGCGAGCTCGGCCTCTCGCAGCGAGCGAGGGACGTGCGCGTGATCGTCACTCCGCTGCCGGGCGTGGAGCTCGGCGATCTTCCGCGCGTCCTCGCAGCGAGCTGCCCGTGAAAAACGGCTGGACCGGCGCGCAATACAGCATCTTTCGCGCGGCGCTCGGCCTGTACTTGGTCGTGCACTTCGCGGCGCTCCTCCCGTACGCGACGGAGATGTTCTCCGATCGCGGGGTGCTGAGCGACGCTTGGCTCAGCCCGCTCGCGCGCGCGTTCCCGAACGTGCTCGTGGCGTTCGACGCGCCGTGGGTGCCGCAGGCGGCGCTCGTGGTCTGCGTGGCGCTGTCGCTCGCGCTGCTCGCCGGGTGGCGCGACCGGATCGCGGCCGTGGCGCTCTGGTACTTCTGGGCGTGCCTGTTCGGCCGGAACCCGCTGATCGCCAACCCGTCGATCCCGTTCGTCGGCTGGATGCTGCTCGCGCACGCGTGTTTGCCGCCAGCGCCCTACGGGTCGTGGGCTGCGCGCGGGAGACCGGACGCGCGCGGCGGGTGGTCGTTCCCGGCGCCGATCTTCTTCGCGGCGTGGCTCGTGATGGCGGCCGGCTACAGCTACGGCGGCTACACCAAGTTGGTGAGCACCTCGTGGATCGACGGGACGGCCATCTATCGCGTCATCGGCAACCCGCTCGCGCGCCCGGGCCTGATCCAGGACGCGCTGCTGTCGCTTCCGCCGGCGATCTGGACGATCCCCACCTGGATCGCGCTCGCGCTCGAGCTCCTGTTCCTGCCGCTCGCGCTCGTCGCCCGCGCGCGCCCGCTGCTCTGGCTGGCGCTCCTCGGGATGCACTTCGGCTTGATGGTGCTGATCGACTTCGCCGATCTGAGCGCAGGGATGGTGCTGATCCACCTCTTGACCTTCGATCCGGCGTGGATCGCGCCGATCGGAGGAGCGACGCTGCACCACGGGGGGAGCGCCCATCTCCAGCGCTTCGTCGCCTCGGAGGGACCACTTCCGGTCGTGCCAGGCGGCGCTTTCGGCGTCCTGCGCGCGGATGGCGTGATGCTCTCGCGCTCGGACGCGGTGCTGCACCTCGGCGAGGCGCTCGGCGGGATCTGGCGCTTGCTGGCGATCGCCGCGCGGATCGTGCCCCGGCGCTGGCGCGATCACCTCTTGCCCGGCTCGCCGGCTGGCGCGCCCGAACCCGGGTGACCGCGGTATCACGCCGCATGCACTTCTCGGATCGCGCCCGGCAGCGCCTCGGTGTCACGGCGGTGATCTTCGCCGGCATCGCCTCGATCGCCACGTCCGAGACGCGCTTCGATGCCGCCAGCACGTCGAAGGGCGATCGGGTCGACGTCGCGCGCGGCGGCTCCGTCCAGGTGGTGAGCTTCCGCGTGCACTTCATGCCGCGGCCCTTTCACGACGACGAGAACTACTCCGCGAGCGTGACCGTGACCGCCTCGATCACCCCCGCGACGATCACCGCGACCGCCGCCCAGGCCAAGGTCACGCTGACGCGCAACGACGCCCTCATCGCGCCGGTCGAGGCGCTCGTGTCGCTGCGCGCGCCCCCGGCGATGGTGTACGACACGGACGCCTCGGTCGCGTGCTCGGCCCTGCCGTGTATCGTCGACTACCGGCTGGAGGTCGGCCCGACCGAAGACACGCCGATCGAAGGGGCAAAGGTGGGCTGGCGCGCCGTCGCGACCGTCCACAGCTTCGAAGACCAGAACGCGGGACCAGACGTGCTCATCGAGATCATGCCATGAACCGCGCCCGTGTCCCTGGCGACGGGCTGCTCGATCTGCGCGTGCTGGCCTGCGTCCTCGCGCTCGTGATCAACGATCACTGGGCGAAGGCTGCGCTCCCCGGCGCGATCACCGGCAAGATCTCCGACGTCGCGGGCCTGGCGTTTTTTCCGCTGTTCCTCCAGGGGCTCGCCGAGCTCGTGCGTCCGTCGCTGGTCGCGCGGCGGCGAACGGTGCTCGTCGCCGCCTGCGCCCTGACGGCGCTGGTGTTCACGCTGGTGAAGACGTGGGCGCCGGCGGGCGAGATCTATCGCATGGGGTTGGCAGCGCTGCAGTGGCCGGTCCGATCGGCGCTGGCGGGCGCGATGTTGCCGCTGGGCGCGGCGGAGCTGATGGCCGATCCGAGCGATCTGTGGGCGCTGCCCGCGGTGTTGATCGCTTACGCGATCGGATCCGAGCGCGGCTCAGAGCGTGACGCCCATGATCGAGGCGACGTAGCGCGCAAGCATGTCGGCCTCGAGGTTCACTGAGGCTCCCACCGGCCGATCCTTCAGCGTGGTGTTGGCCCAGGTGTGCGGGATGATCATCACCGAGAAGCCATCCGCGTCCACGCCGGTCACGGTGAGCGAGATGCCGTCGATGGCGATCGATCCGCGCGGCGCAATCAAACGAAGCAGCGGCTTCGGCGCGTCGAACCAGAGGTCGTAGGCGTTGTCGTGCGCGATCACGCTGCGCACGCGCCCCACCTCGTCGACGTGCCCCTGCACCAGGTGCCCGCCGAGCCGCGTCGAGAGCGTCAGCGCGCGCTCGAGGTTCACGCGATCGCCGGGCTTCAAGAGGCCGGTCGTAGTGCGGGCCAGCGTCTCCGGTCCGGCGTCGATGAAGAACGCGGTGCCCTCGACCTTCGTCACCGTGAGGCAGGTGCCGTTCACGGCGATCGACTCGCCGAGATCGAGCGACGCGGGATCGTAGCTGCTGGCGATCGAGAGCGTGCCTTCGCTCGCGGAGGCCACCGTTCCGACGACCTCGATGATCCCGGTGAACACTATTTTCGCCCCACCAGCATGAAGTCCGGCCCGACCGGCGTGACGGTCACGCTGTGCAGCCGCAACGCGTCCGCCAGCGTCGCGAAGCCCGCGCCCGGAGCGAGCGCCGATCGCGTCCCGCCGATCAACATCGGCGCGAGGAACCAGACCACCTTGTGGACCTGCTCCGCCTCGAGAAACGAAGCCTGGATCGCCGCTCCGCCCTCGAGCAACACCCCGTTCACGTCGAGCGCATGGAGCGCGTGCGCGAGCGCGCCGACGTCGACCCGTCCGTCGCGGCGCGCCTTGACCTCGATGATCCGCGCGCCGAGCTTCTCGAGCGCGAGCCGCTTCCTCGCCGGCGCCGCCTTGGTCGTCGCGAGCCAGGTGGGGGTCTTCTTGGCCGTGGTGACCAGCTGCGATCCGATCGGGATGCGCAGCCGGCTGTCGACCACCACGCGGCGCGGATCGGGGCGGCCCTTGATGCGGGCGGTGAGCTGCGGGTCGTCGGCGATCGCGGTGTCGACGCCGATCACGATCGCGTCGGCGCTCGCGCGCAGTTGGCGGCCCTCCTTGCGTGCGGCCTCGGAGGTGATCCACTGGCTCTCGCCGCGGCTGGTGGCGATCCGCCCGTCGAGGCTGGAGGCGACCTTGAGAACCACCAGGGGCGATCGGTGCACGATGGCGTGCTCGAAAGCCTCGTTCATCGCGCGGCACTCGTCCTCGAGCACGCCGGTCACGACCTCGATCCCGGCGCGGCGGAGGCGGCGGATGCCGCGGCGGTTCACACGGGGGTTGGGATCGATCGCGCCGATCACCACCCGCTTCACGCCCGCCTTGATGATCGCTTCGGTGCAAGGACCGGTGCGGCCGACGTGATCGCAGGGCTCGAGCGTGCAGTAGAGCGTGGCGCCGGGGGCCGAAAAATCGAGCGGCCGGAGCGCCGCGACCTCGGCGTGATCCGCGCCCGCGCGCACGTGGTGACCGACCGAGAGGACGCGCTCGCCCTTCGCGACGATCGCGCCGACGGCAGGGTTGGGAGCGGTGCGGCCGAGACCTTTCTTCGCCTCGGCGAGCGCCCGGCGCATCATCGCCTCGTCGCTCACGACCGCTTCCGCGCCGCCACCATGGTGCTGAGCTCGGACGCCATCTCGCCCAGATCCGCGTAGATCTTGAAGCGCGCGGCGTAACGGACGTAGGCCAGATCGTCGATCTGCGAGAGGCGGATCAGCACCTCTTCGACGATCACCGCCGTCTCGACCTCCTTCTCACCGGTGTCCTGGAGTTGCTTCTCGAGCTCGTCGACCAGGCTCTCGATCTGGGCCATCGACACCGGCCGCTTCTCGCAGGCCGACGCGACCGCGCGCATCAGGATCGCATGATCGAAAGGCTCGCGGCGCCCGTCGCGCTTCACGATCTGCGGCATCACCTCTTCGATGCGCTCGTAGGTGGTGAAGCGCTTGCTGCAGTCGTTGCACTCGCGCCGCCGGCGGATGACCTCGCCGTCCTTCGAGAGGCGCGAGTCGATCACCTTGTTCTCGGTGAACGCGCAGAACGGGCACTTCATGAGGCGGGGCCTGTTTACGCGGGCTTGGCGCCCAAGTGCAAGTATTTACTCGGCCCAGCCCTTGTAGAGCGGGTAGGCGGCGGCGAGCGCGTGGACGTCGGCCCGCACGCGGCTGACCTCGCCGTCATCGCCCGCTGCGGCGAGGGCGCGATCGATCAGGCGCGCGACCTCGCGCATGGCGTCGTCCTTCATGCCTCGCGTGGTGAGCGCGGGGGTGCCGACGCGGATGCCGGAGGTCACGAACGGCGACTCTGGATCGCCCGGGATCATGTTCTTGTTGGTCGTGATGTCGGCCGCCTGGAGCGCGATCTCGGCCTTCTTGCCGGTGAGACCGCGGCTGCGCATGTCGATCAGCACCAGGTGGTTGTCGGTGCCGCCCGAGACCAGGCGGTAATCGAGGCGCAAGAGCTCTTCGGCCAGCGCCTGCGCGTTCGCGACGATCTGCTTCGCGTAGACCTTGAACGAAGGGTGCATCGCCTCCTTCAGCGCGATCGCCTTGGCGGCGATGACGTGCATCAGCGGCCCGCCCTGCATGCCCGGGAACACGCGCGAGTTGAGCGTCTTCGCCTCCGCCTCGCGCATCATCACCAGGCCTCCGCGCGGCCCGCGCAGCGTCTTGTGCGTGGTGGTGGTGACGAAGTCGGCGTACGGGACCGGCGACTCGTGCGCGCCGCCGGCCACCAGCCCGGCGATATGGGCGATGTCGGTCATCAGCTTGGCCCCGTGGTCGCGCGCGATCTGGCCGAGCTTCGCGAAGTCGATGCTGCGCGGATACGCCGACGCGCCGGCGACGAGGAGCTTCGGCTTGGTGTCCTTCATCAGCTGGTTGACCTGATCGTAGTCGATGCGGTGCGTCTCGGGGTGCACGCCATACGCGACCGGCTTGTACAGCCGCCCGGAGAAATTCACCGGCGATCCGTGGGTCAAATGGCCACCCTCGCTGAGGCTCATCGCGACGAAGCTGTCGCCGGGCTCGAGCACCGAGAAGTACACCGCCATGTTCGCCTGCGCGCCCGAGTGCGGCTGGACGTTCACCGCCTGGCAGCCGAAGAGCGCCTTGCACCGCTCGATCGCCAGGTTCTCGGCGACGTCCACCACGTCGCAGCCGCCGTAGTAACGCTTCCCGGGCAGGCCCTCGGCGTACTTGTTGGTGAGCGCGGTGCCCATCGACTCCATCACCGCGGGCGACGTGAAGTTCTCGCTGGCGATCAGCTCGAGGCCCTCGCGCTGGCGGCGCAGCTCGCCGGTGAGGACAGCGTGGATCTCGGGGTCGGCGCTCTTGACGGACTCGAACATGCGCGCAACTTCGCCGCGCGCGCGGGCAGAATCAAGGGGGACCGACCGAATCGATGTTCATGCGGACGAGGCTCGTCTCGCCGGAAGTCAGCGGGACGCCGCCGAGGATGACCTGCCCCGGCACGAACCCGATGTGACGGACGGCGAGCGGGGCCGAGATCTGGGACTGGCAGAGGAAACCGCGCGGGGTGACCTCGCCGAGGAGCTTTCTGCCACCGAAGTAGAGCCGTCCCCGGTCCTCGGCCAGCGCGGTGATCGACACGCCGTACGGCATCTTCCCGAGCGGGTCGGCCAGCTCCCGGAACTCATCCTGCTCGGCCCTCAGGATGCCCTCGTTGGTGCCGACGACGATGCCGCGACCGCCGAAGCGCGCGATCGACGTGATGCCTTCCCCGACGGGCAGCCTGACCATCGTCAGGCGGCCGTCCTGCGCGCGCACGAAGGTCGAATCGGAGCCGTAGCAGGCGAGGACGCCTTCGCCGTCGACGATCACCATTCCGCGCTGCTCGGAGCCCACGCGCTGGAAGCGGTGGATGACCACCGTCGTCGAAGTGTCGGAGCGGAGGAGCAGGCCGTCGACGGTGAGCCCGTAGACGACCCCGGGCCGCGGTGACGCGAGCGACCGCATGATCCCGTGCGGCGGCAGGCCCCAGGTCCGCGTCGCCATCGAATCCGCCGGGCGCAGGCCATGGATCGACCACATCTCGTTGCCCGCCGCGGCCCAGATCGGCCCACCGGGGTCGGTCCCGATAGCCTCGACCCCGGGGAAGAGCGGCCTCAGCGGGCGCATCTCGTCGCCGAGCACGTGGTACCAGGCCGCCGAATAGAAGACCTGTAGCTCGCCGTCCTGGTCGACCACGGCCATCCCGCGCACGCCTTCGGGGTCATCTACGGTGGAGAGCCCGCGGGGTGTGTACCGCTGGCAGTCCTCGGGCGGCGGCGGGAGGCGCAGCGACGTCGCGGCCGCGCTCGGGACGTCGGTCCGCCACGAGAGCGCGTCGAGATCCGCGACGAACGTCCGCTCTGGCTTGGGCAGCGGGTCGCCGTCGCTGACGCTGGGGAACACGCCGAGCGGGACGATCGACGAGGTAAAAGCGAGCGCTTCGAGGCGCTCGATCGCGCTCGCGTCGACGTCGAGCGTGTCGGCAGGCGAGAGCACGTGCCCGCGCACCAGGCCGGGGCTGGACACCACGACGAGCCACTCCTTCACGTCCCCGACGGTCGGGAACACTAGGGTGGCGTCAGAGCAGGCGCACAAGGTCGCGAGGACAGGGAGGAGGCGTCTCACGGCACGTCGACGAACCCGGGCGGGGGCTGGGCGGCCGCGGGCTCCGCGCTCTTCTTGGGCTTCACGACCTTCGGGACGACCGCGGCGGCGCGGACCGGCAAAGGTGTCGCGACCGGCGTGGCGACGGGCAGGGGCGCGACCGGCTCCACGGGCGCGGCGGACGGCGGCGCTGCGGACACCGGCGCGACCGGAGCGACGGGCGGAGGCGGCGTCGCCACGCTCACCACTTCGGTCGTGCCCGTTCCCCGGACGACGAGCGCGATCCCCACAACCAGCGCCACGCCCACCGCGGCGGCGATCATCCCCTTGGTCTTGCTCGGCGGCGACAGCGCCACCGACGGGGGCTGCGCGATCGAGTCCATCGTCGAGAGCGCCGCGGCCTGCAGGCCCACGCTGGTCGGCGCGAAGCCGTCGATCGACGGGCGCTCGGTCGGCGTGAGCGACGGTGACTCGGTCGGCTGCTCGCTCGCCGGGCCTGCGGGCGGGAGCGAGTGCGGCACCACCTCGATCTTGCGATCGAGCTTCTCGGTGCGCCGGCGCAGATCGGCAGCCGAGGGCGGCCGCTTCTCCGGCTCCTTCGACAGCATGCTCATCACGAGATCGATCAGCTCCTGCGGCAGCCCCGCGACCTTGTCGCCGAGCGGCGGCGGCGGCTCCATGATGTGGTGCACGAGCAGCGTCGCCATGTTGTCCGAGACGAACGGCGGCCGCCCCGAGAGGCACTCGTAGGCGATGATCCCCAGGCTGTAGATGTCGGCGCGGGCGTCGACGACGTTGCCCCTCGCCTGCTCCGGCGCCATGTACGCGGGCGTGCCGAACAGCGCGCCGGTGCGCGTCACCGCCGGCTGCTCGCTGAGCTTGGCGATGCCGAAGTCGAGCACCTTCACGACCTCTTCGTCGCCGACCTTCTCGATGAAGATGTTCCCGGGCTTCAGATCGCGGTGGATGATGCCCTTCGCGTGCGCCTCGACCAGCGACGCGCAGATCTCGCCGATCAGCCGGAGCGTGCGCGAGGGATCGAGCGTGCCCTGGCGCAGGACGCGGTTCAGCGGCAGGCCGTTCAGGTACTCGGTGACGATGTACAGGCGCCCGTCTTCCATGCGCCCGAAGTCGATCAGCTTGAGCGTGTTCGGGTGCCGGAGCTGCGAGATGATGCGCGCCTCGTTCTCGAAGCGACGCACCACGTCGTCGTTGTCCGAGAAGCCCGCGCCGAGCACCTTGATCGCGACGTCGCGGTCGATGTTGGTCTGCGTCGCGAGGTACACCGAGCCCATGCCGCCCGCGCCGATGGGCTTCGTGATGCGGTAGCGACCGTCGATGGTCACGCCGATCATCGGGTCGGCGGACGTCTTCAGATCGGACACGCGGCCATTGTTCCATGCAAAGGGCCGGCCTTCCAGCGCTTCGGGGGGCGTGCTAGCGTCCGCGCGTTTTGAGACTGTTTCTCTGTTCGATCCTGACACTGGCGGGCGCCGCAGCGAGCGACCGGGCCGCCTTCGCCGACGCCACACAGGACGCGGAGAAGCTGAAAAAAGAAGGCTTCGCGCAGTTCGCCGCGGGCGACTACGCCGCAGGCATCACATCGATGGAGAAGGCCTACACGCTGGTCAAGGGCCCCGGCTACCTCCTCAACATCGCCATCGCGTTCGACCTCTGGGGCGGGCACTGCGCCGAGGCGCGCACGGCGTTCGATCGCTTCTTCGCCCAGTGCCGGCCGTCGGGCTGCGCCGAGCTGAAGACCGCCGAAGACCGCTCCAAGCGAGTCCAGGACAAGTGCGAGGTCGTGATCTCCGCGAAGACGGATCCGACGGGCGCGACGATCAAGATCGACGGCAGGGAGGTCGGCCGCGCGCCGATCGACGCCAAGATCGGGCCCGGCACGCACGAGCTGGAGGCCTCGCTCGAAGGCTACAAGACACACGTCGAGGCGCTGACCGTCGTCGAGGGGCGGCCGCAGTCGCTCTCGTTCGCGCTGCGCCCGATTGAGGTCCCGAAAGCCCCCGTCGCCCTGGTCGCGCCGCCGATCGCCCCGGTCGTCGCGCCCCGTGAGGAAGAAGACGGCGGGCTGCTCTCGAGCCCGGTGTTCTGGATCGTGACCGGCGTCGTGGTGGTTGGCGGCGGCGTCGCACTGGCGCTCGCGCTCTCGTCCGGCACCGCTGATCCCAACGGCGGCACACTCGGTGTCGTCTTCACCCCGGGAGGTCGCTGATGCGCGCGCTCACCGCTCTCTCGCTCGCGCTCTGCTTCGTCGGTTGCAAGTCCGATCCGACACAGCTCCTGGTCGTCATCGACTCCGATCTGCAGGTCCCGACGGAGCTCAGCTCCGCGCGGGTCAAGGTCAGCCTCGGGCCGCTCCCGGTCGGAGATCAGACCTTCAGTTTCGCCAACCCCGGCAGCCTCCCGGCCAGCTTCGGCGTGGCGTCGTCGGGCGATCGCACCCTCGCCGTGAGGATCGAGATCACCGCAATCGGCCCGGGCGGCACGCTGTTCACCCGCGAGATCACCACGCGCTTTCGCGACGGAAAGACGCTGCGGGTCCCGTTCGTGTTGCCGCGCGGCTGCCGCTCGAACCCGAGCGCCGCAGCGTGCGTGGCCGCCATCGTCGACCCCGCGTCGCTCTCCGAGGTCGCGGCCGGCAGCGAGCTCGAGCCGCGCCCCGCGCTCGGCCTCGACGCCGGCGTCGAGCTGGACGCCACCACCGCGAACCTCGACGCGACCGCCGCGAGCCCCGACGCCGCGCCCCTGATCGAGGACGGCGGCGTGCCCGATGGCGGCGCCCCTGACAGCGGCATCGTGGAGTGCCGCAACTCGGCCCAGTGCGCCAACCAGGCGGCGTGCATCGACGCCGCGAATTCGCTCGCCTGCGGCGCGGGCAGCGCGAATTGCTTCTGCCGCCCGCCGTGCGATCCGTTCAGCACGGTCTCGCCCTGCAACAACGGCGATTCTTGCTACTGGTTCAGCTTCCCGCCCGACAACTCCGGCGCCTGCGTGCCGCTCGGCACCGGCGGGGATCTCGGCGAGCCCTGCACCACGACGTTCGATGGGCAGGGCATGGAGACCAGCAACACCTGCTCGGCGTTCAAGAACCTCTTCTGTCTCGGCGGCATCCCGAGCGAGCCCAGCGGGACGTGCTCGCGCTACTGCACGACCTCCTCGAACATCTGCGGCAGCCTCGGCGACTACCAGTGCATCGAGGGGAGCGCGGGGAGCGGCTTCGGCCGCTGCGTCAACACGATCAGCACCGCGATGGACATCGGCGACCAGTGCACCGGCCCCGCGAGCTGCGACGACATGTGCAGCACGCAGCTGGATGTCTGCACCGCGGCCTGCCCGAACGATCTCGATCTCTGCCCGCGGAACACCGTCTGCGTTTACCTGCCGCAGGAGGACTGGCGCTGCCTGAAGGCCTGCGTCACCGACGCGGAGTGCACCCCGCCCGGCCACATCTGCGAGAACGTCAACCCGCCCGGCTCCCCGGAGCTCAAGATCTGCCGTCCTCCGCGCTGCACGATGGACAGCGAGTGCGCGGGCGCCACGTGCCGCATCTCGAGCGGCTTTTGTCAGCCGTGAGGGCGCTCTTCCTCGCGCTCCTGGCCTGCGGCTGTACGCGGGCCCAGAGCGCACCGGACAGCGGTGTCCCCTCCGTTCCTTCGGCCCGCGCACGCGGGGTCGTCGACACGCACGTGCACGTGTCTCCGACCGAGATCGATCGCCTCCACGCGATCATGGATCAGCAAGGCATCGCCTGGGCGCTCAACCTCTCGGGGCGCTGGCCGGGCGGACCGCTCGAGGCGCAGCTCGACGCCGCGCGGCAGAGCGGGCGCTTGCTGGTCGCGGTCAACCTCCCCTGGCAGCTGGCGATGCGCACGCCGCAGTTCCCGCAGATCTCGGTGGAGCTCCTGATGGAGGCCAAGGGGCTCGGCGCGCGGGCGCTGAAGATCGAGAAGGTGCTCGGCCTCGCGGCGCTCAAGCCCGATCGCACGCTGCTCGCGATCGATGATCCGTGGCTCGATCCGATCTGGACCGCGGCGGGCGAGCTCGACCTCCCGATCGTGATCCACTCCGGCGATCCGAAGGCCTTCTGGCTGCCGATCGACGAGAAGAACGAGCGCCTCGAGGAGCTCACCGCGCACCCCAGCTGGTCGAACTACGGCGACCCCACCCTGCCCAGCTTCGACGCGATCCTCGCAGCGCAGATGCGGGTCGTGGCGCGCCACCCGAAGACGAAGTTCGTGTCGGTGCACTTCGGGAACAACGCCGAAGATCCGGCCTGGGTGGGGAAGATGCTCGAGACCTATCCCAACCTCTACGTCGACCTCGCCGCGCGCCTCCCCGAGATCGGGCGCCACGAGCCCAAGGGCCTGCACGACATGTTCACGCGCTACGCCGATCGCATCCTCTTCGGCACCGACCTGGGCGTCTCGCCGGGCGGGTTCTTGATGCTCGGCTCGATCGGAACGGAGCCCAACACCAACGCCGACGTGGGGCCGTTCTTCGCCAAGCACTGGCGCTGGCTCGAGACGTGGGACACGCCGATCGAGACGCCGACCCCGATCCAGGGGCGCTGGCCGATCCACGGCATCGGGCTCTCGGAGGCGGCTCTGGAGCAGATCTATCGCGGCAACGCCGAGCGCTTGTTCGGCAAGCCTTCCGGGAAACCGACGGCTCCGACGCCTCCGGCCGTCGCTACTTCTTCTTCGACGACGCCCCGCCGCCCGTGAACAGCGCGCTCACGGCCTCGGCGACCTGGGCGTGCAGCGCCTCGAGCGAGGCGGCCTTCACTTCCGAGCGACCGCGCACGCGGCCCGCCTTGGCGTCGAGCAGCGACAACGACAGCACGTAGCCGTCCCCGATCTTCCCGACCGTCCCCGACACCACGAGCTGCGCATCGAGCCCGCGCGCGGCCGCGCCGAGGCACGCGTCGTCCTTGCACGCGTCGAGCGAGGTCGCGACCTGGCTCCACTGGATGAGCGCGCGCAGATCGTCGCCGCACAGCAGATCGAGGCCTTTTCGGTTGCTGAGCGCGTGGCAGGTCGCGCTCGAGAGCGCGGCGGCGTAGGTCGTGTCGACGCCCTGCGGGATGAGATCCTGGAGGAGCAGCTTCTCTTCGGCGGCGAACGCGGGCGACGCGACAGCCAGAGCGAGGACGGTGGCGCACTTGATGATCACGGTTGCTCCTCCTTGAGCAGCGCCGTCAGCGTGGCCACCGCATCGCCCAGGGCGCGCGGGTCGGGGCCGAAGCTGCCGGCGATGCGACCATCCGAACGTATCACGAGCACGTGCCCCGGACCGAGGAGCCCGAGCCGGCGGGTGGCCAGGCCGAAGCGATCGAACGCCACGACGAACGGCATAGCCTCCGGCTCGATCGCCGGATCGTCGGCCGGCGTGGGACCGGGGAGCACCACACCCACCACCAGCGCGCCCAGCGCCACCAGGGCCGGCGTGGCGTCGGCCAGCGTGTCGAGCTGGGTACCGGTGGGCTGGCGGCGCCCCGGGGCGAGCGCGACCACCAGGAGCCCGCGGACGGGCCGGGCGATCTTCTGGGCGCGCGGGCCGATCACGTCCTCGAAGTGCAGGATGTGCCGCCCGGTCTTTCGCGGGTTGGCGACGTCGAGCGCGAGCACCGGCACCGACTCGGGCACCGCAGCGATCAGAGCGGCGAGAGCGAGCGTGAGCATCAATACGTGAACGTGAGGGTCGCGCCACCGGGCGCGGGCGCCACGCTGACCGCGCCATCCGACTGGCTGCTCTCGATGATGAACAGCGTGACCGCGCCGGTCGCGAGCGTGCCGCTGGCGATCCAGAACACGTTGGCCAGCGTGGAGGCGGTCCGGCCGTCCTCGCAGACGCCGAGCGTGCAGTCATCGCCGGGCGCGTCGATGCGGCCGCAGCCCTCGGGGCGGTTCATGGTGGGCGCGCAGGTCGCGTTGTGCTCGTCCTGGAGGCCCAGCACGCGGAACGCGTGGATCGCGGCGACCACACCGGTCACCAGCGAGGCGGCGCCGAGGAGGCCGGGCAAGAGGTACCCGGGGCCGCGGCTGAGCGGCGCCGACGCGACGAGCGCAGGGTTGGACTGCGCGGAGGGCGCCGGCTTCGCGAGCGGCGTCGCTGGGGCCGGCTTCGTCGACGCGACGGGGGTGGAGACGCGGGTCGGCGTGAACGTGACCCCCACGCGGGTGTCGCGACCGGCTCGGATCAGGCCGGTCCACGAGAACGGCTCGAAGCCGGTCTGGCGGACCTCGACGCTGTGCTTGCCGGGGACGAGCTTGCCGAGATCGGCGGGCTTGGTGGCCACGCCGTCGACGAACACCTCCGCGCCCTCGAGCTTCCCGACCGAGCTCGAGACGTAGAGGCTGATGGTGCCGGGCGGGACGTCGCGCTTCACACCGAACGCCAGCGCGACCATCACGCGGAGCTCGGCCGCGCTCTCGGGCGCCACGTCGCCGAGCTCGCCGCTGCTCGTCTTGGCCTTGCCGGACGAGACGTCGACGACATCGAACGTCGCGGTGGCCTGCGCTGCGGTGCCGCTGATCACCGCACGAAACACCTGGGTTGCGGAGATGAGCTTGCCGATCGACTGCATGCACTTCGCGCCGTCATCGACGCAGCCCGCGGCCTCGCGGAGGCCCGAGTAGTCGAGCGCCGGACGCGGCAACATCTTGGCGCGCGCGGGCAGCACCAGCGCGACCTCGGTGCGCAGCGCCTCCTCGAGCGCGGTGACCGTCGCCGCAGGAAGGCGGGGCGCCTCGAGCTGGAGCACGATCACGGCCCCGTCGGCGGCCACGGCAATACCCGGAGCCGCGCAGAGCGCAGCGAAGAAGACGGGGGGCGCGGCGCAGAGCGCGGCGACGAAGAAGAGCGAAGCCCGCATCCTTCAGGCCGGTACCACGGGGCCCGGAGGAGGGTCAATTTGAAGCACGTCCTAGCCTGGGGCCTACGTTCGCTACGCTCACTGCGCGCCGTCGGCTCGGTCGGGCGGAGCCCTCCACTTCGCCTTTGGGCTTGCTCACTCGACCCGAACCACCGCGTCCGACGGAACGTGGGCCAGCAAGAACTCGATCGCGCGATCCACGGCCGAGCGATCGCGCGACTCGACGGTGACCTTCACCTTGTGGTCGGCCTCGTCGAACCGTGGGTACGAGCCGATCTCGACACCCGGCACGGCCGCCAGCGCATCGCGCAGGACGTCGCCGATCCGATCTTCGGGGAGCCCGACGAAGATCTGCCGCAGGTGGATGGGATCGGTGGCGAAGAACGGCCGCATGATCTCGAACTTGGCCCGCAGGTATTCGGGCACGCCGGGCAAGATCCAGACGTTCTTCGCGCGCACGACCGGGTGGTGCCGGCTCTCGGTCCCGACCAGATCGGCGCCCGCCGGGACGTCGGCCATACGCAGCACCGACGGCGTCGCCCGCTCGGCGAAGTGCGCGATGATCCGCGCCTCGATCCACTTGTTGCGCACCAGCGGCACCTCGAGGCCCAACGCCACGCCCTCCATCGTCACGTCGTCGTGCGTCGAGCCGACCCCGCCCGACGTGATGACGTGATCGTACAGCGCGGACATCGCCTTCACCTCGCGGGCGATCTCGCTCAGCTCGTCGCGGATGATCGCAATGCGCTCCAGGCGCACCCCGAGCGCGCGCAGCTCGGTGATGAGGAAACGCGCGTTGGCCTCGTCGACCTTGCCGGAGAGGACCTCGTTGCCGATGACGATGATGCCGGCGCTCACCATGCCGGCACGGTACCCGAGACTTCAGCGGGCCGCGAGGCGGGGCACCCGGCTGTAGATCTGGCGGAGCTTGTGCCCGGAGGCGTTGCGCTCGATCGCGTCGATCACCTCGACCCGCGTCTCGACCGCGCGATCGAGGCCGTGGTGGGAGAGATAGGTCTGGAGCGCGCGCAACACCTGCGCGCTCACCGCGCTCGCGTCGGCGCCGGGCATCACCACCAGCCGGGCCAGCAAGCAGTTCTGCGACTCGTGGACGAGCTGATACTGGCGCACGCCGGACACCGCGAGGAACACGCCCGACTCGAACATCAGCGGCGGGTGCGCGGTGACGCGGCCATCGGCGTCGAGGAGCGAGATCGTCTCGTCGGCGCGACCGTCGATGCGGATGCTGGTCATCGGCGATCCGCAGGGGCAGC
>Ga0105047_10009627_pt1 | contig 15889 bp, 7 predicted proteins | sample MAT04_FD_78384 | JGI IMG/M metagenome (GOLD analysis project Ga0105047, IMG submission 78384) | Freshwater microbial communities from Lake Fryxell liftoff mats and glacier meltwater in Antarctica - MAT-04 (megahit assembly) | ecosystem: Environmental > Aquatic > Freshwater > Ice > Liftoff... | reverse complement strand
GTAAAGCATGAGAAAGACGTATTCCATATTGATTGCATTAATCATTTTTTCCTCCTGCGAGCAGAAGGCAGAAAAGGTAGAACAAATAATGATCGATCGCATCAAGATGATGCCCGATCAACCTGCCCCTTTTAAAATGATTGATTGGAAAGAAAAAGCCCAACAGTTTGACGAATACGTGTACAATGTTAATTTGAAAGGACCTTACCAACCCTTTTTATGGATTGACAGCGCCCATCGGAATTTTCCCCAAAATACCTTCGGCCTTTACACTGTAATTGGTGACGTGCGCCAAGGACCGAAAGGAAGCACTGAATTTCATGAAGCACTAACTTCTATGGGCTCCGTGTTGGGAGCCGGGTTGATTGGAGTTGATAAGACACACCAGAATGGATTCAACTATGTAAAAATGATACAAAATTATTTTAATACTACCAACGGTTGGAACATCATGATGAACAATACCAACCCAGATGTAGCTTCACTCGGTGGCGGCTATGGACGTGATTGGTGGTACGATGTTTTTCCCAATGTGTTGTTTTACGGAGTGTCAGAATTATTCCCAGGCGTTTCCAAAGCAGATAGTCTTCAGCGCATTATTGCTGAAAAATTCTTTAAGGCTGATTCAACCCTAAAGGGTAATTATGATTACTCCTACTTTGATTATCTTCAAATGAAGGGTGTGTCTTCCAACATTCCTCATCAGCAAGATGCAGCGGCTGGGCACGCCTATGTGCTCTTGTGCGCGTATGAAAAATTTGGTGATGCCCGTTATTTAAAAGGCGCCAAATCAGCCATGGACGTTTTCGTCAATCAAAAAGAAAGTAGGTTTTATGAAGTGCTGATGCCCTTTGGTGCGTTGGTGGCTGCTCGATTAAATGCCGAACACGGAACTTCATATGACATAAAGAAAATTTTGGATTGGACATTTGAAGGATGTAAGGCTGCGGACGGACGAACGGGATGGGGAGTGATGGCAGAGCGCTGGGGAGATTTTGATGTTCATGGCTTGCAAGGAAGTATCACCGATGGAGGCGGCTACGCTTTTCTTATGAATTCATTTGACATGGCGTGGCCACTGGTGCCAATGGTGCGCTACGACAGTCGCTATGCAGAAGCCATTGGAAAATGGATGCTCAACTTATCCAATGCCGCACGCCTGTTCTATCCCTATGAGATCGATGACCAACATCAATGGCTACCCTCAAAAAAAGACATCACCAAAAATGTGATCGCCTATGAAGGGCTGCGCAAAGAAGACATACGCTACCAGAAAGAATCACTGAAAGGAATCAGCCCAGTTGCATTGGGCGATGGGCCGCAATGGGTGAAAGGACAGCCAGAAGAATCGATGTTTAGTCTTTATAGTTCGGCCCAGGTGGGAATTCTTGGGGCAATTGTAAGGAAGACAAACATTGAAAAAATACTACAATTGAATTGCAACGCTACAGACTTCTACCAAAAAAATTCATTCCCCACTTATCTATACTACAATCCGTATGATTCACTGCAAACGGTTTGTTACAATAATTACACTAAAGAGGCAGTAGACCTTTATGATGCCCTGCTGCATGAGGGGGTAACAAAAGACGTTGCTACAGACGGGTATTTCGAGATTGCGGCAAAATCCGCAAGACTAATTGTTGTATTGCCTACTGGTAGTAAAATAAAACAAAAAGAAGGAAAGTATTTAGTAGGAACGAAAATAGTAGCCTATGCAAATGGCACAACTCGGTAATTAACAAGCCTATGAAAAAATGTAGACTCCCCTTGCTCTTTATGTTAATAGTGATGGCTGGCACAATACAGGCCCAGGTAACTATTACGCTGTCCGGAACTGTAAAAAGTACCACGGATGAACCGGCTATAGGTGCTAGCGTTCTTGTAAAAGGCACAACTATTGGAGCCTCTGTAGATGTGGATGGTAAATTTACTTTTGAAATACCCGAGAACCTTACCAGTAGTATGCTGATTATTTCTTCGATCGGCTATGGCTCACAGGAGTTACGTATTGGTACAAAAAGGGAATTTACGGTTGTGTTGGAGGAGGATTTACAAGTTCTAAATGAAGTGGTGGTCACCGGATATCAGTCCGAGGAGCGTTCAAAAAGTCTTGGCTCGGTAGCAACAGTAGCTCCGAGTTTATTAACGAAGATCGTGGTCTCAGGGGTGGATCAAGCGTTGCAAGGTAGAATTCCCGGTGTGGTGGTAACTCAAAATACCGGTGCACCCGGTGAAGGTGTTTCTGTGCGCATCAGAGGAAGCGGCTCTCTCAACAGTTCGAACCAACCGCTGTATGTGGTAGATGGATTGCCGACCGATAACATTACATCTATATCACCACAAGACATACTTACGGTAACCGTATTAAAAGATGCCAGCGCGGCAGCTATCTATGGTGCACGCGCAACCAACGGGGTAGTCTTGATCACCACCCGCACCTCCTCAGGTAACAAACAAGTAATAGAGTTTAACAGTCAGATAGGATTTCAAAACCCGGTAAGGCTCGTACCAATGGCTAATACAGACCAATATATATCCATTTACAATGAGGCTACAGTTACTGATAACATTGGTAAACCTTCTTTCCTACAACGGCCATTCATCACAGACGCTATCAAGGCCGGCCTGCCAAATATCGATCAGGTAAATGCCATTATCCGACCGGATGCCGTCATACAAAATCACAGTCTTTCAATTTCTGGGGGAGAAGGGAAAACTCGATACCTGGTATCCGGAAGTTACTTTGGACAGGAGGGTATCATCAAAGCAAGTAATTTTACACGGCTAACGGGTCGTATCAATATTGAAACAGAGGTAAAAAAATGGTTGAAAACCGGGGTTAATTTGAATATCTCATCTGCCACAACAGACCTGATAGGAAGTTCGGGCGATGGAGCAGGTGGAAACGGTGGTAGTGTAGCGCGTTATGCCTACTTCCGTTCACCTGCGATTCCGATTTATGATAGCAACGGAGAATTTACAGATAGGCCGGACACGTTCAACTTTTTTGGCGATGGGTTCAACCCGGTAGGAATGCTCGCCTACAATAATAACAAGCGATTGAATGATCGCATTCTTGGAAAATTTTTTATAGTAATCAAGCCATTAAAAAATCTAACGTTCACATCCAATTTTGGTATCGACTACACCAACCAAAACACGAGGCGGTTTGATCGCAACTGGGGAACGGGTTTACGAATTAATAATCCTAATCGTTTGACAATATTAAACGAGCGGTTTCAAACCGTTACGTTCAGCAACTTTGCTAATTACACAAAGGTTTTTGGCAAACAGAGTCTGACGGTTTTACTGGGGACTGAAGCCATCAAACGAGGATCTTTTGTGCTAACTGGCACAGACAATGGTTTTTCAAATCAGAATTCTACATTGACATATCTTAACAACGGTCAAGGGCTAAAGACCGTTGGAGAATCTAAAAGTGGAAGCGCGTTATTATCCTTCTTCGGTAAAATAAATTACGACTACAATGAAAAATACCTTGCATCAGCCACTATCAGACGGGATGGCTCTTCACGATTTGGTCAAAACAACCGTTGGGGAAATTTTTATGCCGGCTCGGTAGGCTGGCGGATGGATAAAGAATCCTTTCTGGTTAATAATCAGTGGATAGATAGATTGCTAGTCAGGGCCGGGTATGGATTTGTTGGAAATCAGGAAATTGGCGATTACGAGTTTTCAGATGCCATGAGTGTAAACAATAATTATCCCTTTGGTCAGACAAGTGCTATTGGCTATACCGTTTCAAAACTGGGAAACAGTATTATCCAATGGGAATCAAGCAAGCAACTGAATGCTGGAATTGATTTGGTAGCAAGCGGTGGCAAATTTTCTACATCATTAGATTTCTTTAGTAAGATAACCTCCGACCTGCTTGTGAGTCAACCCATCGCATCATCTTCTGGCTCGGCCACCCCCGCCACAGTGAACAATGGCGAAATATTAAATCAGGGCATTGAAATATCAATCAACTATAGTAATTCGATACGTGCTTTCAATTATTCAATAAGCCCTAATGTGGCTTTCCTACACAACGAAGTATTAGCCGTAGCCTCCCCGATTCCAGATGGCCGCTATGGATCACAGTTTACGACCCTTACCGAAAAAGGTCAGCAAGTTGGTTCCTTCTATATGCTGGAAATGCAAGGTATTTTTCAAAACATCTCAGAAATTTTTACCAGCGCGAAACCTTTAGGAACACCCATAGAACCAGGAGATGTAAAGTTCAAAGATCAAAACGGGGATGGAGTTATTGATGGTAGAGATCGCGCGCATTTGGGAAGCGCCATTCCAACCATCACGGGTGGTCTTAATATTGCCATGAGCTATAAGAACTTTGATGTATCCATTTTCTTTCAAGGAGCCTATGGACAGAAGATTTTATCCGTTCTTAACAGAGATATTGAAGGGTTCTACAGACCGTTTAATGTTACTCAACGATATTTTGACAATCATTGGTCGCCCACCAATCCCAATAACCAACACCCACGGGCATCTTGGAATGCCTCTGAGAATAACGCCCAAATCTCTTCCCGCTTTTTGGAAGATGGTTCCTACACCCGATTAAAAAATCTGCAGATAGGATATGCGGTGCCTTCAAAAATAGTTCAGCAATATGGAATCAGCTCATTACGCATTTACTTTACTGGCAACAACCTTCTTACCTTTTCAAAATATTCGGGTATGGATCCTGAAATGACCGTAAGCGATAACTCTCGTGGTGCCGGAGACAAAGCGAATGGAATTGATTGGGGCACATTCCCTGCGGCAAAGTCATATAACTTCGGTGTTACAGTAACTTTTTAAAAAAGACTATGAAGACTTTTATAAACCTTTTAATCTGCTACTTCTTACTTGTTGTAAGCGGTTGCTCCGACTTCCTCCAAGAAGATCTTCAAGGAACTTTCTCAAGCAGCACTTTCTATAGAACACAAGATGATGCCTTGTTGGCCCTAACAGGCGTGTACAATCAAGCTTCCTTTGTTTCTACTGCAAATGAGATTTGGGTAATCGGAGACGTGGCCTCTGATGATGCGATTAAAGGCGGAGCTGCCGGTGACATCGTGGACATTTCTAACATAGATAATTTTAGTTATAGCCGCAATAACACTGTCCTCGAAAACATCTGGAAACATTATTACGAAGGAATTTCGCGCGCCAACTATGTACTCTATTATGTTCCCAACATTATAATGGACGAAACAACTAAAAACCGGATTTTAAGTGAGGCGAAATTTTTGCGGGCTTATTTCTATTTTAATCTTGTTAATGTATTCGGTGAGATTCCCTTAAAAGTACTTCCTCCCTTATCCACAACAGAAATAAATATACCAAAATCACCAGTCACGGCCATATATGATCAGATTAAAAAAGACTTAACTGAAGCTACTGTCTCTTTGCCAGGAACATATACTGGAAAAGATTTGGGAAGAGCCACGAAAGGTGCAGCGTGGGGACTTTTAGCAAAAATAAATATCTACAACGAAAAGTGGGCAGACGCGCTAACAGCCATTACGGCATTGGAGAACGCTGCACCCTATTCTCTTTCGGTGTTATTCACAAACAACTTTAGCGATTCGCTCAAAAATAATAGTGAGTCGGTTTTTGAAATCCAACATCTTACCAATCAGCAGCCTAAACTTGGAAATTTTTTGACTCAGTACTTTTCACCTGCCAAGGACAATGGATATTATTTTAATACGCCCGTTCAAAATTTTATTAATGAATTCGAAACAACACTTGGTGCAGTGGTAGATCCACGCTTGGATTACACAGTTGGTCGTAGCGGACAAAAATGGGTGAATGGCGAAAATTTTGATCCTGCCTGGTCTCCAACTGGGTTTTTAAATAAGAAGCACATTCAATCTGTAAAGAAATTGCCAATCATTGGTGATGGAAATCTAAACTATGTCTACTTGCGCTATGCTGATATTTTGCTCATGAAAGCAGAAGCGTTGAATGAATTAAATCAAACCGGTGCTGCCATGGTACCATTGAATTTAGTTCGAAAAAGAGCGCGGGAAAGTTACTTGCTTGATAAAAAACTTCCGGGCTTTGGCGTCATTCCTGCCAACCTGCTGCCCGATGTTATTGACGCTGGTCAAACGGTAAATCGCAGTGCTATCCGTCACGAGCGCAGAGTAGAACTTGGCTTTGAATTTCACCGATACTTTGACTTAATGCGTTATGGCCAACAAGCCGCTGAAACCGCTCTCAGCAGCGCGGGGTTCACTTATAGCAAGCGGTACTTTCTAATCCCGCAATCAGAGCTGGATACGAATCCAAAAATCACGCAGTAAACAATAATTCACAAGCCAACAATAAATAATCAACTAAACAATCAAAACAAAAAACAATTAAACAATCAATTAAACAATCAAAACAAAAAACAATTAACTAAACCAATTCAATTATGAAAAACAGAAGATCAAAATTTCTCATCTATGCGGCAACGCTCCTGTTCTTTGCAGGAGGCATGACCATGTGCACGAAGGAGGCTACCATACCACCGGTAGACAAGGTTGCTTTTAATACTGCGATCGCTGCGGCAAACACTTTATTGAGCGGGGCATTGGAAGGAGTTGCGGCCGGAAACTTCCTAAAGGGTTCCAAAGCAGCATTGCAAACGGCTATCACCGCTGCTCAAGGGGTTGCAGCAGATCCAGCAGCTACCCAAGCCCAAGTTACGGCAGCACTCGCTTCATTAAATGGCGCGGTAACTACGTTTCAAGGTAAATTAGTTACCGCCATTGATCCAACCAATCTTGTAGGGCAATGGACGTTTGACGAAATTACTGCCACTGCAGCGAATACGGTGGTCAAAGATTACTCAGGTAACCTTCGCAATGGTCAGATAAAAATCGGGCATCCACTTAGCGGAGCCGGGAATGGCGTAATGGCACTAGCTGCTGACCGATACGGAATAGCTGGTAAGGCACTGCGCTTTAACAACGGGTCAAACGTTGAGATTCCTTATTCTGCCGCTCTTAATCCACCTCAAATTTCAATATCATTTTGGGCAAAACCAACTGTTGTTACGCCGGTCAGACCGGGCAACTACGTGCTTTCAATGAACCGGTGGAATGGCTATAAGTTCAACTTCCAAGATACGCCACGGGCATTCGTGACTGTAACTTATGATGATCCGTCCGCCACTCCACCTAAAGTAAAGGTTTGTTGCTACGACAGAGATCAAGATTTAGGAACGGCAGATTTTAGTGTATGGCGTCATTATGTAACTACATTCGGTGGTGGAAACACGGTATTTTATATCGATGGCTTTTTGGTAAAAACCTGGAATAACACACCAGGTACGATCAGTACACTTACGACACCTGTGAACTTGGTTTTTGGGCAAGGTTTACCAACCAGTATTATGGTGGCTCCGGGCACTGGAGGCCCCTTTGAAAACTATGGAGGCGACTTCTTCATTGGCGATCTTGATGAAGTGCGTATATACAAATCGGTGCTTACAGCTGCGCAGGTAACTTCTATTTATAACTTGGAGAAACCTTAATAAGTATTCACTTTTTAGAGGCATTTAAAAAGGGATGGTGCAATACACCATCCTTTTTTTTCTTATCAATTATTAGCCAGTATATGATTTAGGCGGTATTCACATTAGTATGAAAAATGAATTATCGATTGGTATTGTTGGGGCGGGTGGATTTGCAGCCTTTGCTGCTACGGCATTTCTTCAGGTTCCAGGAATAAAGATCGCAGCGATAACTGATGTGCAACCAGAGGCCTCGCAAAAATTGGCGCAAGCATTTCAGGCAAAAGTATATTGGGAATACGAGTCTTTTCTGAAAGATCCCCAAATCGAGCTGGTGTATATCGCCACTCCGCCTTATTTACATTTTGAACAATCAAAGCTGGCATTGCTAGCCGGAAAGCACGTCATCTGCGAAAAGCCTGCCACCCTAAAAACAAAGGAAGTAGAAGAATTGGTTTCGCTCGCCCAGTCTTGTCAGTTGTTATACACTGTCAACCTGATGCAGCGATATAATTCGCTATTCAACACCGTAAAAAAAATAATTGATAAAAAGTTCCTCGGTGATTTTCTTCACGGTTTTTTTGAAAATTATGCAAGCGATGAGAAGCTAACTCCTGATCATTGGTTTTGGGAGGAAAATAAAAGTGGAGGTGTCTTTATTGAACATGGTGTCCATTTCTTTGATCTCTTTGCCGGTTGGTTCGGCAACGGTCAAGTGGTCCATGCTGCGCAATGGCAGCGGCCAGATGTCACAACCAAAATAATCGATCGGGTACAGGCCACCGTTGTTTATCCAAAAGGGCCTGTTACTTTTTATCATGGCTTCGATCAACCCAAACTACTCGATCGCCAAGAAATGAGGTTACAATTTGAACGGGGTGATATCACCCTTTATGAGTGGATACCCGTTAGAATGAGAATGCACGGATTAGTTTTGAATGCCCAGCTCGAAGAGTTGAAACTCAACCTGGGTAATTGCACGATAGTAGAACATACAACGCCCTCACCTACAAACAACAAAGTAAGAGGGCGCTTTAAAGATATTTATTTTGATCGTTTAGTCACGCTAGAGCATGGCAACGCTGCGGAAAAGGAAAAACGTTATCAGCAACTTCTTGTTGCGATGATCCAAGATCAATGGAGTTGGATAAAAAACCGAGCACACACCAGAGTGATTGACCAAAACAATGCAATTGAATCTGTTCGGATAGCAGAGCAAGCAACAAAAATGTCAACTGGGAGTTAAAATGAAGCTATATTAGAACAAAGTGGAGAGGAGATGCAAAAAACAAAATAGAATGAAAAAAATAGTAAACACACGTTGGATAAAATTAATTTTCCTGCAAGTATTCGCCTTGATTTGGCTGGCACTACCCTGTTTCTCACAAACAGGGCAAGTCAGCATTCCACGCATCGATCAAATGCCCAATCTGCCTACGCCCTATCTCATGCGAGATTGGAAACAAGTGGCTGCGCAGTATGATGTTTTCGTCTTTGACAAAAATAAAACGGGACAATTCTTGCCCCTTGTAAAACTAAAATCATCGGGCAACAACTTTCCGGCACTTCAGCCCATCTTGTTGGACACGTATGTGGGAACGAATAGCATTTCGCAAGCAGAAGCAATCAATATTATTCCTGCATTGGTTGGCGCTTCTCTAGTGAACATTGATAAATCAAATCAAGCTGGCATCAATTGGGTTGAAAAAGCCAATGATTTTTACAATTCAAAAAACGGTCAGAATATTTACCTCAACGGATATGCCACCGTTAGCGGCAATGATTGGTGGTACGATTTGATGCCAAATATTTTTTTCTACCAACTTTACGCAAAGTACCCGGCTACAATAAATTTCAATAGCCAATTTACAATAGTGGCCGACCGTTGGTTATCAGCAGTTCATGCAATGGGCGGTTCTGCTTCCCCGTGGACAATTCCGCAAATGAACTATCGCGGTTGGTACTTTGCTTCCATGACGCCCAATACTCAAAGTGTGCCTGAACCCGAATCAGCCGGAAGCATTTCATGGCTGTTGTATCATGCCTATTTAAAAACCGGACAAAAAAAGTATTTAACGGGTGCACAATTAGCTATGGAATTTCTATCGAAACAAACTGCCAATCCATCTTATGAACTACAACTTCCCTATGGCTCTTTTATTGCGGCCAAAATGAATGCAGAATTAGGTACTCGTTATGATATCGGAAAAATGATCAACTGGAGTTTTAATCGTGGTGCGTTGAGAGGTTGGGGAACCATTGTAGGCAAATGGAATGGAGCGGATGTTTCAGGCTTGGTGGGCGAAGCGAATGATGGTGGAAATGACTATGCATTCGCGCTCAACGGATTTCAGCACGCTGCGGCCTTGGTGCCATTAGTAAAATATGATAAACGTTTTGCGCGGGCTATTTCCAAATGGGTGTTAAACTTAGCCAATGCCAGCCGATTCTTTTATCCCGGATACCTGCCTCCAACCAGCCAAGACGATTTTGCTTGGAGCTCTGTAAATGACCCCCAATCCGTAATTGGATACGAAGCACTGAAAGAGAATTTGAATGGCAAAAAACTATTTGGCACAGGCGATGCAAAAACTGGTGGCTGGGCGCAAACAAATTTGGGTATCTATGGCTCATCGAGTGTAGGGTACATGGCATCGCTCATCGAAAAAACAGATGTAAACGGAATTCTCTTGTTGGATGTAAACAAAACAGATTTTTTTGGGCAAAATGTATACCCCACTTTTCTGGTTTACAATCCAGGGCCAACTACACAAGTGACACTTCCCCTAGCAGCGAACAGCTATGACATATACGATGCGATTTCGGAAACAATTCTATATACAAATGCAACCGGAAATTATCCCATCATTGTTGCGGCAAACGAAGTAAAATTCTTGGTTTACTTGCCGGTAGGTTCCACCCCAATAACGCGCAAAGGAAAACTTTATATTGGAGATAATATCATTGATTACCATTATGGTTACAACTTCAATGGTAAATTCAGGATTAGAGCGCTGACTACACAGGACACGTTAATACAATTTAATCAGGCTGCCAAATTATTTTGTTCAGTTGAAAATAGAATGGGTAGTCCCACCTACCAATGGTATGTGAACAATACCCTGACAAAAACGACACAAGACAGTACGTATACTTGGAATGCGCCTGAGGTAGCTGGTACTTATCAAATTGCACTAACCGTAACAAGCGGAACGTCTTCTGCAAAGGATAGTTTGCAGATAAAAGTAGTGCAACGGTTTATAACACCACCCAGTATAAACGGTATCACAAAGGACAGTCTTTGGTACTCAACAAATCAAGTCGCTTCATTAATTTGTCGTGCCAGCAACGCAGACGGAACAAAACTGCAGTACTTGTGGACAATCCCGTCAGGCTCGATTGTAGAGCAAAAAGATTCGTTAATTCGGTGGAAAGTTCCTAGCAGTGAGGGACTCTTTCAAGTTTCTTGTAGGGTCACCAACCGAGATGCACTTACTGCATCTAGCAATCAACTTATTGTGGTGAAGAAGACAAGTACCGGTGTCACGCCTCCTTTGGCATATTATCCGTTGGATGATGATGTGAACGACTATAGCGGAAATGGAAGGCATGGAAAATTGCAGGGTGCCCGGCCCGCTACAGATGCCTTGGGTATCGCTAACAAAGCATTCCAGTTTACGTCAGGATCTGACGTTATCTATATCAACAATGATGCTGGCCTAAATTTTAGAGATCAAATCACCTTGTCATGTTGGATAAAATTAGACCAGCTCACGCAAGAGTCGTATGTAATCTCCCATGGAAGCTACGAAGAACGATGGAAGCTTTCTGTTATCCCCAATAGCAAATTGCGATGGACGATAAAGACAACAAATGTCACGGTCGATTTAGACAGCTCGTTTCCGTTGGCACTAAATACATTCTATCACATTGCGGTGGTTTACACAGGATATTCGATGGAGTTGTATGTAAACGGAATTTTAAATAATTACGCAATCGCCAACGGATTGATGTCCACCACGGCAAAAGAACTAACATTTGCAAGAAAGGATCTTGGCATCACCAACTTCTCGTTCAGAGGTACCCTTGATGAAATAAGAATTTACGACAAAGCACTTTCTCCGAGGGAAATCGCCACACTAAAAACGGTTTGGAACACAGTGACTGAGACTTCGGAGGAGCCGTTAAAAGAACTTACTATTTTTCCTAATCCCGCGGAAGGTTTTGTGGAGGTTGAGGGGTTGATGGCGCCTGTTCGTTCGGTTACCGTGTTTGATGTTACTGGAAGAATAATCTCTTCGTCTTGGTCAAACGCTATCGATGACAAAAAATTAATAATCGAATATTCAGCTTTCGGTTATTCTCTGTTGCTCGTCAAAATCGAAACCGACCACGGCATCATCTACAAAAAAATAATTCACCGTTAAATATGGTAGCTTTTATTTTTTTCTGGATGACACTGGTTTCAACGACACCGTGTTCGCCTTCACCTTCGCATTATTGACCCCAAAAAATATATTTTCCCCTATCACAGCCATACTCCGCACATCGCCCCTTACATTTAAACCTGATTTGTTCTGAGCAAGGTATTTAAAGTTTCCTTTTCCATCTCCCAGCATTACCATTCCATGATTCGCGTCAGTGGCTGAAATGTAAATCCGATTGTAAATATTGTTCCCCGCAAGGACTAGATCAAGATTTCCGTCTTGATTTATATCGGTTACGGCAATGGCGTGAACCGAAGAAAACTGGGCTTCTGCAGGAAGTTTTCTTTTCAAAAATTCCTTTCCCGTATTTTCAAGATAGACCGTTTCAAAACAATCGGCAGTCAAAACTGGTGATTCGGCCAATTGCTCTTGGGAAAGAATGTCTTGAATACCTGCCTTTGCATACACACTGTAATCCAAAAACTTCTTTTTCAAAGATGGAACTTGGCCGAGCAAATCATCTCGAAGTGGAAGCGGAACCGATTCCTCTCCTATAAAATAAGTGATGATTGGATCCACCGAGCCGTTTCCGTCAATATCCGAATAATACATTTTCATCGGGTGCTTTTCATCAGGTCTTAGTGGCGAGTTGAGACCTTGATTACCAACTACTAAATCAATATCGCCATCGTGGTCAAAATCTCCAGCAGCGATACTATTCCACCAGCCATTGCTCGCAAAAGGAAACCATTGTTGAGTCGCCTCAACGAATAACGGATCTTTTGAGAGAAAGGCTTTTAGTTGCATCCATTCACCGGCAACAATCAGATCTTTCTTCCCGTCATTATTTAAATCCAACCAATAGGCATCGTTTACGATACCGAGAGAGGCATTTGCTGGCTTGATCGCGGAATAATTTCCTTTTCCATCATTGAAATAAATTTTACTAGGCGAAGCAAAGGGATAGTTACCCGGAACCACACCACCACCAATAAACAAATCCAGATCGCCATCTAAATCAAAATCAACAGGTCTCACACAATTCTTATTGGTTAGATTCACCGGCAATTGTCCTTGTGATTTTGTGAAGTTGCCCTTTCCATCGTTTACATAAAGTCGATCTTGCAAGGCGGGCGAACTTTCATCAAATTCATATCCCCCACTCACCACGTACAAGTCAAGATCTCCGTCACCATCCGCATCAAAAAAGGTGGCGTCCTTATCCTCACTAATCGAATCTTGTTCAAATACAGCAGTGGTAAGTTTGCTGAAGCTATGATCTTTAGCCTGAAAAAATAAAGCGCTAGCCTGTCCTTTAGCGCCTCCTATAAAAATATCAGCCAGTCCATCGGCATTGACATCACCTGTCACCATACAAGGGCCATGGTGAGAGAAAAAATGTGGCATCAACGACTGTTTCGCAAAATCATTGACTTCGTTTTCCTGATGCGTAAAATCTATTCCTTCTTTTTCCTTTAACAAGGAAGGTACGTTGTTAAAAGGCACGTACCCCTTCGCATCTTCAATGCGTAATGAAATATCTTTTTTGGCAGGTACACTTAAGATTAATTGGCTGCTTTGATCTGGCCATATTATCCGAAGAGAATCAATACTGGTATGCTGCCCCAATCCAACTAGAACATTGCCTAACATGGAGGATTGATAACCGCGCACGGGTATTTGCTCTACATAAAATTGGTCTACCCCAGCATAGACATATATTCTTGATCCAATTCCATATTTGTTTTTAGCATCCCCATGCAATTTTATCTTGATGAAATTTACATGAGCCTGTTTCTCGCTGTTGTTGCGATACACGCCCGCATACTCGTCTGTATTGTTGGTAATGATATCTAGATCACCATCGTTATCCAAATCTGCGTAGGCAGCTCCATGCGAAAAAGTATTGTGGCCAAAGCCCCAGTCTTTAATTTTATTTTCAAATCGATCTTCACCCCTATTTTTAAAAATATAGTTTGGCAGGTGAATACCGGGCATTTTCGAAATATATTCTGCCACGTTTATCGACTTACGAGTTTGTTCGGCACGCTGGGCTTCATCCATCGCATACGCCATAAACTGCAAATTGGTGTTGTCCCTTTTATATCCATTGGTTACAAAAAGATCTTTCAGGCCATCATTGTCAAAATCAGCAAACAACGGTGACCAACTCCAATCGGTATTAGAAATGCCAGCCAATTGTCCGATCTCACTAAAGGTGCCATCACCATTATTTTTTTGAAGTGTATTTTTCATGTATTGGTAAGACATACCATTACCAAATTGGAAATTGAACCTGGTAAAATTATCGCTACCTATATGCATTTTCTGTGGATAGTTCGACTCGGGAAGCATATCCAGGGTGATAATATCGGGGAGCAAATCGTTATTATAATCTGCCACATCTACTCCCATCCCGTACAAAGAAGTATGATCCATTTGTTGCGATATCTGATTAACAAACCCTCCTTGCCGATTGTTGATGTAGATATAATCGGATTCCTCAAAATCGTTTGATATATAAACATCGGGCCACCCATCCTGATTGATATCGGAGGTATTGATTCCCAAACTGAAAGTAAAGATGTTCGATTTTATACCTGCCTGCTCAGATACATTCAAAAAATGCCCTTCATCATTTCTGAACAATGCATTTGCCATAATACTATCGGCAGCTTGCGACCTTGTTTCAATATAGTCTATGTAACCCCTTGAAAATTCTGGAGCTGATTGGTTGATCAAAAACATATCCAGATCACCATCTCGATCATAGTCAAAAAACGAAGCTTGCGTAGAATATCCCGCTTGATTTAAACCAAACTCAGCAGCACGCTCGGTAAAAGTTAGATTCTGATTGTTGATGTATAAAAGATTGGTACGCTCGCCTTCTTGAGCTAACCCCGACCTACAGACATAAATATCTAGCCAGCCATCAGCGTTAATATCAACTAATGTCACACCCGTACTCCACCCCTGTATTTTAGCTATCCCCGATGATACTGAAATATCTTTAAACTCGAAATCTCCCTTATTCAGATACAGCTTGTTCCCAACCATGTTTCCGGTAAAAAATACATCATCCAATCCATCGTTATTAATATCGCCCACACCTACCCCGCCACCATTATAGAAATACGGGTAATTCAAGATGCTGAATTCAGGATTGTCCTCCTTCAATTTATTGTTGAAGTCAATGCTGGTTTTATTTGCCGATAGACGGTCAAATAACGTAGCATTCTGTTTACGGCAACCTCCGGAAAAGAAAAAGCATGACAGAAGCAATGCCCCACTAAATTTTCTAAAAAACATCTTCCAATGTAGTTAATTTATAGTGTTTATAAACGACAAGGTAACGCCTCAAAAAGGTAATATTTTATTTAAATTCCAACGCCAACCTTGATTCCTCCAAATCAAGTTCGTACTCAATCTTTCGTAATGGCCCGGCTCCCAGTTTACCCTGCTTTCTGAGGTCTTCCAAAAAGACCCGCTCTTGCTGAAGAAGCTTTCGCTGGATGGATAAGAATTCTAGTAGTTGCTCTTCGGTAAGTTTGTTTAGGCTCGCGTCCTTGTTCAATCGTTGTATCCGTAGTTCATATTTTGATTTAATGCGATTCAAAATCTCATCCTGCAGCCCCAACGAATAATTCTCTTCAATATGTTCTATCAATGAGGTAGCGATCGCGAACCGCGCTTGGTCTTCTAATTCCTGACCACCGTCATCTGGCTTCACGCCTAATTTTTTAATCAATGATGGAAGGGTCATTCCTTGTATACACAGCGTGGAAAAAATCACCGCGAATGTCAGGAAGATGATTAAGTCTCGGTTTGGAAAGGCCAATTTATTGCCGATAGTCAATGGCAGAGCCAGCGCGGCAGCCAACGAAACCACTCCGCGCATACCCGACCAGGCAACAATAGCCACATTGGAAATCGGTGGTCTGGGTTC
>Ga0105047_10009625_pt1 | contig 15890 bp, 13 predicted proteins | sample MAT04_FD_78384 | JGI IMG/M metagenome (GOLD analysis project Ga0105047, IMG submission 78384) | Freshwater microbial communities from Lake Fryxell liftoff mats and glacier meltwater in Antarctica - MAT-04 (megahit assembly) | ecosystem: Environmental > Aquatic > Freshwater > Ice > Liftoff... | reverse complement strand
GAATTCAAATAATGCAATCAGACCCACAAATCCTGCCAACCTTGACACCCGTGCTATGCCTATGTTAGCTTTATTTTTTTAATTTTCAACCATTTGGGAGTCAGTATGGCCTGTCCGGATTACGCAAAATTCCTCCAATTGTCAGCCAGTGGCAATTTAATACCTGTCTATCGCGAAATTATGGCTGATATGGATACACCGGTCACCGCTTTCAGAAAACTGGATGACGGCCGTTTTTCCTTTCTACTGGAGAGTATCGAAGGTGGTGAAAAATGGGGACGCTACAGCTTTATCGGCTCCAGTCCATCACTGATTGTCCGTTCCAAGGGTAAGACAGTAGAAACCATTGAAAATGGTGTACTATCATCATCCGAGCATGAGAATCCTCTGGATTCGGTACGCTTGATTCTGGAACAGTTCACTCCGGTTGAAGTAGAGGGGCTGCCCCGCTTCTTCGGTGGTGCTGTTGGCTACATGTGTTACGACATGGTAAGACACTTTGAACGGCTTCCATCAGAGAAACCTGCTGTTATTGACGCCTATGAATCATATTTCCTGATTACCGATACGATTGTAATCTTTGATACTATGAGTCAAAAGATCAAGGTTGTATCCAATGCACATCTCAAAGCTGGCGTCTGCCCGGAAACGGCGTACAACCAGGCTATTGCAAACATCGACGCCATGATCGCCAAACTGCGCCAGCCATTGGCGGTTGTCTCCGTGCCAGCGTCGGCAAAAAAACTGGAACTCAGTTCAAATCTTACAAGGGAAGAATTTGAAGATTCGGTCGTTAAATCAAAAGAGTACGTTCGCTCTGGCGATGTAATTCAGGTTGTTGTTTCCCAGCGATTCAGCGGCGAATACTCTTCGGACCCTTTTGATATCTACCGAGTAATGCGAACTACAAGCCCTTCACCATACATGTTTTTCCTGCGACTGGATGATACGATCATCGCTGGCGCATCTCCGGAAGTTATGGTGCGCAAAGAGGGGCAGCTGGTCGAGCTACGGCCGATAGCCGGCACCCGGCACAGGGGTTCCACTGTGGCCGAAGATCAACGCCTGGCCGAAGAACTGCTGGCCGACCCCAAGGAGTGTGCCGAGCACGTCATGCTGGTTGACCTGGGGCGCAACGATCTGGGAAGAGTCTGCGAAACCGGCACTGTCAAAGTTTCGGAACTAATGGTTATTGAGCGCTACTCCCACGTCATGCATATTGTTTCCAATGTACAGGGGCAGCTAAAACCGGACTGCGATGCCTTTGATCTGGTCAAAGCGACTTTCCCGGCCGGGACACTCTCCGGAGCTCCTAAAATCAGAGCCATGCAGATCATTGATGAGCTGGAACCGATGCGTCGTGAACTCTACGGCGGAGCGGTAGGTTACTTCTCATTTTCCGGCAATATGGACCTGTGTATTACAATCAGAACACTGGTTTTCAAGGATGGTAAAGTGCACCTGCAGGCTGGTGCCGGCATAGTGGCTGACTCGAATCCTTCTGCCGAATGGCATGAATCTGTCAACAAGGCCATGTCTGCCAGACGTTCGCTGGAAATCGCCGCCGGAGGGATCGAATAATGCTGCTGATGATCGATAATTACGACTCATTTACCTATAATATTGTGGACTACTTCGGCCAGCTGGGTGAGGATGTTAGCGTCTTCCGCAATGACAAAATAACATTGGAAGAGATTGAGTCACTTAAACCTCAGAGACTGGTAATCTCCCCCGGCCCCTGCTCACCGGAAGAGGCCGGAATATCCGTAGACGCCATCAAATATTTTGCCGGCAAACTGCCGATCCTGGGTGTCTGCCTTGGACATCAGGCCATTGGCGCAGCCTTTGGCGGTAATGTCGTTCGCAGCGTATCTCTGATGCATGGCAAAACTTCGCCTATTCATCATGACGATAGAGAGATATTTAAAGGCCTTCCCAACCCGTTCCAGGCAACACGTTACCATTCCCTGATCGTTGATCGTCCGACTCTGCCGGACTGCCTTGAGGTGACCGCTTGGGTAGAAAATGGCGAGATAATGGGACTGCGTCATAAACAGCTGCCGATCTGGGGCGTACAGTTCCACCCAGAATCTATCCTGACTGAGGGAGGCATGCAGCTACTGCAGAACTTCCTGGATATAAGCAAGTAATTCTAAATTGCAAACGGAATAAGAACTCCGCTCAAACAAAAGGCCAGCCTGCAAAATACAGACCGGCCTTTTCCAACTAACCCTCTAATATTTAAACCTATTTGATACCATTCTTTTTCATGGCTGGACCGTAACGTTTGTCCAAGCCCTGAATATGGTTGACCAACCAACTCTTCAGAAAACTCAGAACCTCCTGACTCAGTGCCGTGCCCGCCTTGAATTTAGCCTGGATTTCGACAACCTGACTGAGCAAAGATTCATGAGACCGTTTTTGCTCATCAAAACCATCATATCCAGACTCTTTCATCAGCCGCTCTTCGTGTGCAAAATGAGTTTTAGTGTAATTTATCAGTTCATCCAGAATAGAACCAATAACATCCTTTCCGCGCCCGGAACGCATAGCAGCATACAGGTTGTTGACAATGTCAACCAACCGCTGATGTTCCTGATCCATGACAGCCACATTGACACTGTAGCTATTGCTCCAGACAATCAACTTTCCTGATTCGGATAATTTGAAACGGCTGACCAGGCGCTCCAACTCTGCGGCCAGCCGGGTCAGATGCTGAGCAGCATTGGAAGTTTTGCGGGCACCATCCACCGAATTTTGAGCTACATCTGTAATCTGGTGAATATTGCTACTGATCTCACTGGTGGTAGCAGTCTGTTCTTCCGCTGCTGTGGCGATCTGCTGTACCTGCATATTGACATCATTAATTTCGTCCTGGATCAGTCGCAGTGCCTCGCCGGAACGGGCCGCTTCCTGGGTACCCTGTTCAACCTCCGAAACGCCCTCTTCCATTGCCGATACTGCAGATCTGGTTTCCTGTTGAATTGCCTTAATCATCTGCCCGATCTCTCTTGTGGCCTTGGTAGTCCTTTCTGCCAATGCCCGGACTTCATCAGCAACAACCGCAAAGCCGCGTCCCTGCTCTCCTGCCCTGGCCGCCTCGATGGCAGCGTTAAGAGCCAGCAGGTTGGTCTGGTCAGCAATATCTTCAATAGTTCCGACAATCGCACCAATTTCATCGGAACGCTTTCCAAGATTATCTACAGTTGTTGCAGAAGACTGAACACGTTCAGCAATTCTCTGCATGACTTCGATCGACTTTTCAACCACTGTTGCACCGTGCTGAGCAGCCTGATTGGCACGTTGGGCACTTTCAGCCGCCATCTGGCAGTTCTGGGCGATATCACCGGAAGTAGCCGACATCTCTTCACTGGCTGTGGCAACAGTTGTGGCCTGCATAGCAACCCTCTCTGCCCCATCGGCCATCTGAACAGCACTGGCCCGCATTTCTGCAGCAGATTCTGACACCTGTCCGGAAGAGTCTGCCAGCATACCGATCATCTCACGCAAACTGGCAATCATTTTTTCAAAAGACTCAGCCAACTGTCCAATCTCGTCTTGCGAACCCACATGAACCTCAACTCCCAGGTCACCGGATGCCACCTGTTCCGCATCATTGGCCAGACGCTTCAAAGGAGAGGTGAGAATTCTGGAAAACAGCATTACTAGAACAATGCCGACCAACACACAGGCGGCAATTAGCACAATGATCCAGATGCGTGTTGAGTTGGCTATATCGAATGCCTTCTGGCTCGCCTTCTGTGACTGTTCAACATTGATCTTCTTCAAATTTGTCAAAACCGATAGAGTTTGGTTGAATGTCTTGCTGGATTCACCCATTACAGCCTTAACAACCTCTTCATCAACTTTTCCCAGGACAGCCAATTCTTTCAGCTTCGGATATTCCGCCAGATACGCTGTCCAGGCCAGTTTAAATTCCACCAACTGTTTCTTCTCTTCCTGTGTATCCGCCATTTTTTCATAAGATGTCAACTCCTGCTGCAACTTTTCGGCCGCCTCTTCGTTCCGCTTGAAGTACCTTTCTTTGTCTTCCTTGCTTGAGGTCAGTAGCATCAGAAGCACACCACGCCTGTGACTACCTACAAATCCATCAATATTTGATACTTGGTTCATGCTTGGTAGATCACTGGTGGCAATCTGCCCAGTAAGAGTTGACAGACGTCCATTCTGCACAATGGCATAGATTCCGACTGCAGTCGTCAGGAGTATGATAACCAAAAAATTAAAGGTCATCTTGGTTGCGATTGAAAAATGACTGAACATAATATTACCTCCGGAATAGCGGGAATCAATGGAAACCGTTATTAAAGTGTTACTCAGATCTGCAAATAGTCAAGCCTCATTAAATCATTTTTTTTGCAGGGGGATGTTGCATATTCGCCTTGTTTTTCATATATTGTTTAATCAATTAAAAATCAGGAACGGTGCGCATAAAAATGACAAGAGAACTTGCAAAAGGCTATGAGCCACATGATGTTGAAAAACGGTGGTATGCGGAATGGGAAGATAAAGGTTATTTCCATGCTGCTGCCACGTCTGATAAAAAAGCCTACAGCATAGTAATCCCCCCGCCAAATGTAACCGGCGCTCTTCATATGGGGCATGCCCTCAACAATACCCTTCAGGACATTCTCTGCCGCTGGAAAAGAATGCAGGGATACAATGTTCTATGGATGCCAGGCACCGACCATGCCGGAATAGCCACACAGAACGTTGTTGAGCGGCAGCTGGCTGCCGAAGGCAAAGACCGCCACGACCTGGGCAGAGAAGAGTTTATTGACCGGGTCTGGAAATGGAAGGCCGAATCGGGCGGCCAGATCATCGGCCAGCTCAAGCGACTGGGCGCATCCTGTGACTGGGAGCGCGAACGTTTCACCATGGACGAGGGCCTTTCCAAAGCTGTTCGTACCGTGTTCGTAAACCTTTACAAGGAAGGGCTGATCTATCGCGCCAACCGCCTGATCAACTGGTGTCCACGCTGCCACACCGCCCTTTCGGATATTGAGGTAGAGCACGAAGACAAAAAAGGGCATCTCTGGCACATCCGTTATCCAATAGCAGGTCAGCCGGGCAAGTATGTTGTTGTTGCCACAACCCGCCCCGAAACCATGTTGGGTGACACAGCCGTTGCCGTAAATCCTCAGGATGAACGTTATCTAGACCTGATCGGCGAAAAAGTGATCCTGCCGTTGATCAACCGAGAAATACCGGTTGTCCCGGACAGCTATGTTGATCGCGAATTCGGCACAGGTGTTGTCAAAATCACTCCTGCCCATGACTTCAACGACTTTGAAGTTGGCTTGCGCCACGATCTGGACCGGATCAATGTGCTGGATGAATCGGGTATTATCAACGCTGCCGGTCATCAGTACGAAGGTATGGACCGTTTCGCCGCCAGGACAAAGATTGTGGCGGATCTGGAAGCTGCCGGACTGCTTGAAAAAATCGATGACCACCCCATGTCGGTAGGCGGTTGCTACCGTTGCAAGACAGTTGTGGAGCCTTATCTCTCCATGCAGTGGTATGTCAATGCCACAAAAATGGCAAAACCTGCTCTGGCAGCAGTCAAGGAAGGCAAAACCCGTATTCTGCCCAAGCAGTGGGAAAACACCTATTACGACTGGATGGAAAATATCCGTGACTGGTGCATCTCGCGCCAGATCTGGTGGGGACACCGTATACCGGCCTGGTTCTGCGACCACTGCGGCCACATCAACGTAGCCATGACCGATCCGACCCACTGTTCCAACTTCGGCAGTGACGAAATACGCCAGGAAACCGATGTACTTGACACCTGGTTTTCCTCGGCGCTCTGGCCATTTTCTACCTTGGGATGGCCGGATAACGCGGAAGAGTTGAAAACTTTTTATCCGACAGCCTGTCTGGTGACCGGATTTGACATCCTCTTTTTCTGGGTTGCCAGAATGATGATGATGGGACTGCACTTCATGAAAGAGGTGCCGTTCACGGACGTCTATATCCATGCCCTGGTCCGTGATGCCCAGGGACAGAAGATGAGCAAGTCCAAGGGCAACGTTATTGACCCGCTGACCATTATCGAAGAGTACGGCACCGATGCCTTCCGCTTTACCCTGGCCGCCTTTGCCGCCCAGGGGCGCGACATCAAGCTGGCCGAAGAACGTATTGCCGGCTACCGAAACTTCTGTAATAAGGTCTGGAATGCCGCCCGCTTCACCCTGATGAACCTGGAAGGGTTTGATCCGAATGCAATTAAAATGGATGAACTTGTTTTCTCTGAAGGTGATAAGTGGATTCTGCACAAGCTGAATGAAACGGCAAAAGCTGTCGACGAAACTCTGAACGGCTACCGTTATAACGAAAGCGCCATGACCCTCTACCAGTTCACCTGGAGCGAGTTCTGCGACTGGTACCTGGAACTGTCCAAACAGGACCTTTACAACGGCACCCCGGAGCGCAAACAGACCGTTCAGTATGTACTCTGGTATACTCTGGAAAACCTGCTTCGCCTGCTGCACCCGTTCATGCCGTTTATCACTGAGGAAATCTGGCAGGCCTTGCCCAAATCAGGACTCGGGATCGGGGACTCGGGACCGGCTTCTATTATGCTGGCTGAATATCCGGCCTATCTGGAAGAATTGAGCTTTCCCCAGGCTGCTGCCAATATGGAACGTGTCATGGATGTCATCAACGGCATCCGCAATATTCGCGGAGAGATGGAAGTTCCTCCGAGCAAGCAGATTGCTGTGATCCTATCCTGTGGAAGCACAGAGAGCCTACGGATCATGAAACACAATGAAAGCTCAATCATCAGCCTGGCCCGTATCTCCGATCTGGCTATCGGCCAGGAGATCGAAAAACCGGAGGATGCCTCAATCCAGGTTGCCGGTGATGTGCAGATTTTTGTCCCGCTACGCGGACTGGTCAATGTGGAAGAAGAAGAAAAACGCCTGTTGAAGGAGATCGCCAAGATCGACAAGGAAATCGAAATGTTCTCCAAAAAGCTGGAAAATCCCAGCTTTGTTGACCGTGCTCCTGTAGAAGTTGTTGCCAAGGAACGGGAAAAACTTGCTGAAGTTACCGGTAAGAAACAGGTCCTTAAGGACAGTCTCGAGAAAATCAGAGGATTGAAGTAGTATAACGTCCACTTCTGTGATAAAGGCTTAATAAAAAATAATATAAGTTCAAGAGTGCCCATGTCCAGAAAATACGTTGCCATATTTGCCAAACTGCATGACCCCCGTTGTCAGGGGATTGCCAACGAACTTGTCACATGGCTGGAGGCAAAGGGCTGCACCCCTCTGGTAGATGCCCACCTGGCGAAACACATCGGCTACAACAACGGCTCCACCAACGAGAGAATACTCGAAAAGGCGGAGTTGGTTGTTGTCCTGGGTGGCGATGGCACTCTACTTTCAGTTGCCAGGGTTTTCTACGGCATCGACATCCCCATACTCGGCATCAACCTGGGCAGCCTGGGTTTTTTGACCGAAGTAACAGTTGATGAGCTATATCCTGTCCTCGAACGGGCCCTGGAACACAATCAGCTGACCTCCAGAAGAATGATGCTGGAGGCAACTGTACACAGGGACGGCATCCAGCTTGAACAGTTCAGGGCGCTGAATGAAATTGTCATTAACAAGGGCGCTATTGCACGCATAGTTGACCTGGAAACCTGCGTCAATAAACATCCACTCACAACTTTCAAGTCCGACGGACTGATCATTTCCACCCCGACCGGATCTACCGGCTACTCCATGTCTGCCGGTGGACCGATTATCCACCCCTCAATGAGCTGCCTGGTCATCACTCCGATCTGTCCGCACACCCTGACCAACCGGCCGATTGTAGTAACAGACGAGTCAGTTATTTCCATTACCGTCAAATCATCCTTTGATGAAAAAGTCTACCTGACCATGGATGGGCAAACCGGATTTGAATTACAGGAGGGTGATTCAGTCGAAGTACGCAAGGCCCCTGCAGCTACTTCGCTGATAGTATCCCGCAACCGTGATTACTTTGAACTTTTAAGAACTAAATTGAAGTGGGGCGAACGGTAAATCAGGGACCGGGAACCGGGGTTCGGGATCCGGGACCAGTACAAGCAAACCTTACACCTAAACCATCAAAAGAGGTTACATGCTGACCGACCTTTCAATTACGAATGTTGCCATTATAGATTCACTGCGCCTTTCCCTGCGACCGGGACTGACCCTGCTGACCGGTGAAACCGGTGCCGGAAAATCCATCATCATTGATGCTGTCAGCTTGATCATGGGTGGGCGGGCCTCAAGCGACCTGATCCGTTCCGGCGAGGAAGAGGCGGTAGTTGAGGCACTGTTCGACATTTCCAACATACCAGAACTAACCCAGCTGCTGGCAGATTCAGGTTTTGATTCCGATGGAGAACTGCTTGTAAAGCGCTCCATTTCACGCGCCGGTAAAAACCGGATCTTTATCAATGGCGGCATGGCAACCCTGACCCTTTTGACAGACATTTCCAGCCGCCTGATTAATATTTACGGGCAGCACGAATCACAAACCCTGTTACGTCCCGAGAACCAGCTGATGTTACTGGATGCCTTTGCCGGAACCGTCGGCTTGCGCAATGAATTCAGTGCTCTTTTCAACACACAGCAAAATATCCAGGAACGGTTGGACCACCTGGATGATCAGGTGCGCGAGACCGCCCGCAAGTTGGATCTGCTGTCGTTTCAATCAGAAGATATTGCCAAGGCAGAACTAAAACCGGGCGAGGAAGAAGAGCTTGAAGAACAAAGAGGATTGCTGGTCAATGCGGAAAAACTTGGCGGCACCAGTTCAGAGGCATTTGAACGTCTTTACGGCGGAGACAGTGCCATTTTGGGACAACTTAAACGTATCAGTAACTCGATCAGGGAAATTGCCAGCATCGATCCATCTCTGGCCGGTATTGCAGAAGTCCTGGAGGGCAGTTACCTCCAACTTGAAGATACGGCTTTCAGCCTGCGCAGCTACTCATCCCGCATAGAATCAGATCCGGCTGCATTACAGGGCATTGAAGACCGGCTTGACCAGATCGGCAAACTTAAACGCAAATACGGCACATCTATTGAAGAAATTCTGGCCTTTAAACAACAAGTGGATAAGGAGCTTGACCAACTTCGTGAGCATGGACAGGACCGCCAGCAACTTGAAGCTGAACTAGGTCGTCTGTCCAACCAGCTTATGGCAAAGGGGCAGGAACTGAGCAAACTTCGGAGCAGCGCCTCACTGCAGCTGAAACAAGCTCTGGAAAGTGAAGCTCATCAGCTTGCCATGAAAAACGCCCAGATCGAGGTGGCCCTGACAAAACTTCCAGACCCACGCACCTCAGGTTATGAGCGCATTGAACTACTCTTTTCACCCAACCCGGGTGAAGTTCCTCGGCCACTGGCCAAGATTGCCTCAGGTGGCGAGTTATCCAGGCTGATGCTGGCCTTCAAACAGGTACTACCGGAAGGTGATGCTCCAACTTTGGTCTTTGACGAAGTTGATACCGGTATAGGTGGGGCGACATCTGACGTTGTCGGCAGGAAACTTAAAAAAGTCGCTGCCAGCCAGCAAGTTTTCTGCATTACCCATCTCCCACAGGTGGCGGTATTTGCCGACCAGCATCTGCGGGTAGAAAAGCAGGTCTTAAACGGCCGCACCACAACAGTTGTAAATACGCTGGACGATTCGGCCCGAATCGAAGAAATATCACGCATGCTCGGTGGTGCTGTTATTACCGACACTACCAGAAAGCATGCTAAAGAGATGCTAAGCTCAACAAAAGCCTGAAACAAGGAAAGGTATTTAAGCATGGGGCTGGTTCAAATAGACAACCTGGCAGAGGGAATGCTGCTTGCTGCTGACACACATGACCGTAACGGACGCCTTCTGCTGACACAGGGAACGGAGCTGACCAACCGCCATATCCGCATGTTTATGACCTGGGGCATCCTAAAGGTTGACATTCAGGATTATGATGAACCGCTTTCCGAAACTTCAGATAGTGACGAAATTGCACCGGAACTACTGCAGAAAGCGGAAGAAGAACTAAAGTTACTGTTTCGTAAAAACGACCTCTCCTACCCGGCAATGGCAGAACTATTCCAACACTGCCTGATCAGAAAGGCGCGCAATGAAAACAGATAGACCAACACTGGAAAGCATTGTCAACAGTGCCTCGACGGTCTATTCTCTGCCGCTGATTCACGATCGTCTGACACAGGCTATCAACAACCCACGCGCCTCGATTTCGGACATTACTTTAATCATTTCCGAAGATCAGGGACTCTGCTTCCGCATCCTCAAACTGGCTAACAGCCCCATGTTCGGCTATCACAAAAATATTGATACTATCACCAAAGCAGCAACCATCATAGGCACTCAGCAACTGCGCGACCTTTCGCTGGCAATTTCGGTAATCGGCATTTTCAAGGACATTCCGGAAGACATCATCACCATGACCTCTTTCTGGAAACACAGTATCAGTTGCGGTATTGTTGCACGCATTCTTGCTTCCTACCGACGAGAACCAAATGTTGAACGTTTTTTTGTGGCTGGTATACTGCATGACATTGGCCAGCTGATCCTCTGTACCAGTATTCCACTAATATTACGCAACTTATTAAAGCAAAGTAAAGAATCAGACAGAATGCTTTATGAAGTACAGAGCAGCGAACTTGGTTTTGACCATGCCGAAGTCGGCGGGGAGTTGCTTAAAAAATGGAAGATACCGCTCTTGATTTCCGAGCCTGTGTCATGCCATCACGATCCCCTGCACGCCACAATTTACCCACAAGACACTGCGCTTCTACATGTTTCTGACCTGATTGCGCACGCTCTTCAAGCCGGCTCCAGTGGAGAAAATTGCCTACCCCCGCTAAACACAGAGGCCTGGGAAATACTTAATATATCCGAAAGTTCAATCGCTGGAATTGTCCAGCAGGCTGATACCCAGATTGAACAGACTATGGATAGCATTTTCGGTGGAGCACACTGATGAAGAATACTCAGGACAACATTTTGTCGGAGCTTGAAACACTGAGAGATCGCAATCTGTTTCTGGAAGAGTGCAATCAACGTAACATCAATCTTCTTGACGTACTGGCCTCCAGCAGAGACTTTCAGGAAGACTTGAATAGCGAGCGAGATAACTTTTCCGTCTTCAAGGCAACTTTTCAGCAGTTGAAAAGACTACTACCCTTACAGAAAATGGCCTTTTACCTTAACACCGATGACAATAGCTTCGATCTGTCTGAATGCCTGCCAACCGATTGTCGCGATGAGATAGAACATGAGGTTGATCAAAAAATCAGTGATGGCAGCTTTGCCTGGGCCATCAGTCAAAACCACCCGCTTTTTGTACCAGCTATCAAAGAAGATCAAAGTGTAGTACTTCAGGTTATTGCGACAAAAAGCAGGGTCATTGGAATGTTTATCGGAATAATGCCGGATAGCAATAATATCATTGATGCGCCCTCACAGAATGCACTGAGCATAATACTGCTGAATACGGCCTATGCTCTGGAAAGCAACAGTCTTAACAATGTGATCAGAGACCATGTTCAAAATCTGGAGCATAAGGTTGAGGAACGTACAAAAGAGCTCCAGAATGCCCGCAAAACAGCCGAAACAGCCAATCGTTCAAAAAGTGTTTTTCTGGCTAATATGAGCCACGAGCTCCGAACTCCGCTGAATGCGGTTATCGGTTTCAGTGATGTACTTTTATCGCAAAGCTTCGGACCAATCAATGAAAGACAACAGGAATATCTTGGTTACGTTTTCCAAAGCAGTCGCCACCTGCTGGATCTGATCAATGACATTCTGGATCTTTCCAAGATAGAAGCCAACAAAATGGAGCTGCGGCTGACTGATGCCAACATAGAATCAATACTGAAAAACAGCCTGATAATGCTTAAAGAAATTGCCCATAATCGTAAAATACAAATCACACTCAATATTGTCCCATCTCTACCGACAATGATAAGAGTCGACGAGCGGATGATCAAGCAGGTCATGTTTAACCTGCTCTCCAATGCAGTAAAATTCTCACTATCATCCGGGCACGTTTCAGTCAATGCAGCCGGTGGTATCAATCTCAGCAGCCTCCCACAGAATGCTGTCTGCCTGCTTGGTGAAACAGCAAATCAGGTTAACAGCTATGTTGAAATTACTATTACAGATAGCGGCATTGGAATTTTACCGGAAGACTTGGAACGCATATTTAAACCGTTTGAACAGTCCGACAATTCAGCAACAAGAGAATTTGAAGGAACCGGACTGGGACTGACTCTCTGCAGAGAATTTCTGGCACTCCACAAAGGTACCATCTGGGCAGAAAGTGGTGGGCACGGCACCGGTAGCACATTCAGGCTGATTTTGCCGCAATAGCTAAACACAGGGTGAATATTTTGAATAACGATATCCCGGTCAAACCAAAATTAGTTTTGTTATGCGACGACAATCTGCTGAATCGTAAATTGATAACAGCATTTCTGCATGGCCCGGAATATAGGATTATAGAAACTGAAAAGGGATACGACTGCATCAAAGCGGCTATTGGCAGTCAGGAGCAAATCGATATAATTCTGTTGGATATCGGCTTGAAAGATATTAGTGGAGTTGAGGTTTGTCAGACCATCCGGACCAGCAACAAGGAATATCTGCATCACCTGCCGATTATTGCCTATACCGCCCACGCCATGGATGACGACTGCAGGGAATATCTGGTGAACGGATTTTCGGATGTTTTAATCAAACCAATTATGCAAATTGATCTTCTTCGCATACTGAAAAAGCACCTGGCTTGACTATACTGAAGGCCAAACCACATTACTTTTAATGGTTAAAACATACAAGGGAACCACATCTATGAAAATTATGATTGTAGAAGATGACATGTTTAGTCGCAAACTGATGGGTGCCTATCTGGAGAGCTACGGTAAGTGTGATCTGATCAGTAACGGCAAAGAGGCATTGGAAGCCATAGTTCTGTCACAGTTAGAGGGTGAGCGTTACAGGCTGGTCTGTCTGGACATCATGATGCCCGGTTTGAGCGGCCAGGAGGTGCTGCAGCACCTCAGAAGCGTGGAAAAAGAGTTGGGAATTACACCAGAGGAGGAGGCAAAAGTCATTATGACCTCTGCCCTGCAGGACTGTGAAAATGTAATGGGGGCTTTTCGGGAGCAGTGTGACGGTTATCTGGTTAAACCGATTGATAAAGAAAAATTGTACAAAATGATTAAAGACCTTGAGCTTGCATAAATTCATTTAAGTCAGACGGGCCTCTTGCAAAATGTAATGAGGAGCCAGTTATGCAAGGCGCAAGCAAACGAGGGAGCGATGCGTACCCTTATGTACGTTGAACTTCCGAGTGAGCGGCAACGAAGCAGAACTGGCCGCAGTAGTTTTGCAAAAGGCTCAGACTTCAATCCTTGACCGTCATGGCCAGCCAGATACCGCCCAGCGCAAAAATAAAATTGGCTCCCCAGGCTGCCACAACTGGCGGCAAGACACCACTGCGGCCATAGGACAGCAGTACCGCATTTACAACGAAGAACACAAAGCCGATGCCGATGCTGGCGCCGATACCGAGTGCTATCCCGCCTGAGCGGCTATTGCGTAGTGCAAAAGGAATCCCCAGGATAACCATAACAAAAGCCGCAAATGGTGCTGACAGTTTATTATGCATCATCGTTAAATATTGATAGGCCTGATAGCCTCCGTTCTGCAGGCTTTCAGAATATTCCTTCAATTTACGGTAGCTCAAATTATCGGCATTCTTATCCAATACCTGCAGATCATCAATCTTCAGGTTCAGGGCAATATCCATCGTATCCTTCTTTTGAATAACAAATCCCTTTCCACTGTAGAAATCCTTGATAGAGACACCATTCAAAACCCAGCGACCATCCTTTAACAGTGCCGAATCAGCATCAACGCGGCTGAGCGGATTCATGGCAGAATCAACCGTCCAGACAGAAACCCCCTTCAGTATTCGTGTTTGAGGATCAAAAAGTTGAGCTTGCAAAATCTGGGTATCTGAACGGAACCAGATATTGTTGCGCCTAAATACCGCATTTTCACCCTGTTTTTTTATTTTGACCCTTTCAAAGCGCATCATCCGTTCCGAGCTTTCGGGAACAATCAATTCTGTGTTTGTTAAAAGCAGCAGACAGATGGCAAGACTCATGGCCAGCATCGGTAGCGATATGCGATACAAACTGACTCCGCAGCTTCGCATGGCAATTACTTCGCTGTTGCGGGACAAAAGCCCCAGTGTCAGCAGTGTAGTCATCAAGATGGAAAAAGACGCAGTTTGGCCGATCATTTCCGGTAACTTCCAGATAAAATATGAAGCAATATCAAATAGTTCACCGCCTGCACGAAGAAAGCGGGGAACCCGTTCCATCATATCCAGCACAAGATAAACAGCCAGAAAGCTGCCCTGGCAGAGTGCCAGTAGACGGAGCCAGGTAACGGCGATATATCGGCTCAGTATTCCCATCTCAGGCCTCTTTCCGGAATAATCGTTGAAACATGGCCACGGTTGGCATCGGGATTTCGCGCTCCTGAGAGGCCATCCTTAACAGAAACCACCCAAGCGCCAGGAACATCACATTCGGCAGCCAGAGACCGACTAAGGCCGGGATATCACCTTTTTCCACCAGGGTTCTCAGTACTGAAAGCAGCACATAATAGGTAAGCAGTATGCCAATGCTGATGGAAAAACCGGCCGACTTGCCAGAGCGTCTGTTCTGTATCCCCAATGGGATTGCAAGCACGGCAAAGACCAGGGAGGCAAAAGGCAGAGCAAAACGGCTCTGCAGTTCGGCAGACATTTTCAGCCTGGTCTGAACCGGTGTTGCAGGGTCTTTAATCCGGCTCTGTAATTCTCTGACTCCCATATCCAGCTCGTTATAGCCAATGCCACTTTTATTGTCAGGCCCGGCAATGGTCATGATGTATTCACTGAAGTTGACCAGTTGATACTGATCGGTTTTACCTGTTTTATGAATACTCCCCTGATGCAGAACAATGCGTATATCATTCTGATCAGCCACACTGCCCAGCACTCCGTTGGCAGCAAAGATCGTCAATGGCCTGTTTTTGTCCCGGCCATCATGTATGATGACGCCTTTAAGAGTATGCCGTTCTTCATCATAATGATCCGTATAGAGCACAACGCCCGGCATATCATCCCAGAACACCTTTTCCCGAATTGTTGCCGTAACATTTTGTTTGAGGACTTTAAAACTCTGTAATTTGAATGCGCTGTTACCCCAGGGCACACCATAAACGCTGATAACCAGTCCCAATACTGTGGCAACCGCAGAACAGATCAATACCGGTGGCAAGAGCTGCACAAGGCTGATACCGCCAGCCTTCATAACGGTAATCTCATTGTCAGCAGACAGTCGGCCAAAGGCCATTAAAACCGCCATCAAAAAGGCCATTGGCAGTGTAAACACCAGAAAAGACGGCATCAGATATGCGATCATCCAGGCAACATCTTCCAAGGGCACACCACGTGAAATCACCATATCGGTCAGCTTAATAAGGCGCCCCATCAGCAGTATCAGCGTAAAGACGGCAATACCAAGCAGAAATAGAGAAACAATTTCGCGGACTATGTAAAAGTTGATTATGCGTTTCATGGGTGGGAATGATACATGACTGGTCGGCCTGTGTAAAGAAAGCAGGGGAAAAGTTTAGAAACTACTTCAGTTCCCTGATAATTTCTGTCTGCCTTTGTGTGAGAAGTCTTCCGATCTGGTCTTCGGTAGTATTATCATGCTCGAAAGTTAAAATACATCTGTAACTCCTGACATTTTGTTCACCTCTGACAAACTTAGCCATGATACGTGCTTTGTGCGTTCCTT
>Ga0105047_10009624_pt1 | contig 15893 bp, 11 predicted proteins | sample MAT04_FD_78384 | JGI IMG/M metagenome (GOLD analysis project Ga0105047, IMG submission 78384) | Freshwater microbial communities from Lake Fryxell liftoff mats and glacier meltwater in Antarctica - MAT-04 (megahit assembly) | ecosystem: Environmental > Aquatic > Freshwater > Ice > Liftoff... | reverse complement strand
TCCTTGGCCTTTTGGCTGGACCAGTACCTCGACGGCAAGTTGAATGACGCGCTGAAGCTCGACGTCCTCGAAGCGGCCAAGGCTCGCGCCGAGAAGGACAAGCTGAAACTCCACGCTCCGCTGCGGGAGAAGCTCAAGGCCATCGACACCGCCGCCCGCGCCGCCGAGGCGAAGGATCCGCTCAGCCGCAACCGCGAAGCGCTCGCCGGCGGCGACGCCGAGAAAGGGCGGAACATCTTTTTGAACAGCGCGGCGGTTTACTGCCAGCGCTGCCATAAGCTCGACGGCCAAGGAGGCGATGTCGGCCCACCGGTCAACGGCGTCGCCAAGGACAAGACTCGCGAGTACCTGCTCGAATCGATTGTGCTGCCGAGCAAGGAAATCGCCAAAGGCTTCGAAAGTGTCATCCTCGTCCTACTCGACGGCCGGACGGTCTCGGGCGTGCTCCGCAGCAAGGACGCGAAGGCGTACACGGTCGTGACGCCCGAGAACAAAGTGATCGTGGTGCCTAAAGATGACGTGGACACCGAGAAGCCGGATAAGTCGGCGATGCCCGAGGACTTGGTGAAGAAGCTGAGCAAGCGCGAATTGCGGGACTTGGTGGAATTCTTGAGCGGCTTGAGGGAGCCGGCGAAGTGAACAAGGCGAGCCGAACCGCGTGAGCGGTCGGGTGGATTGCGACACGACGACGTTCGATCGTCTTCACCCGACTACTCGCGCGGTTCGGCTCGCCGTCACTCGAATTCGTTCGTCCACTCCGCGGTTGCGTATTTCGTTTGCACCAACGCCTCCGCTGCTTCCATCTCGTCCGAACCCAGTTCACCGATTGTCCCGCCGTACCGCTCGATGAATCCGTCTCGCAACGCTTCCACGATCGCCTCCCGGCTCAGCGCCGTCTGCAGATTCAGCGGGGCCACAACCTTCGTGGCGCTCGCGACGCCCCGCTCTTTCAATTTCTCGCGGCCGAGGCGCAGGACGCGCAGCATCTCCTCGTTATCGAGGGCGTAGGCCAGCGCCGTGTGGTGCAGCACCACCCCGCGCCGGCGCGCTTGCGCGGCGCCCGCGATCTTCCCGGCGGCGCAGGCGATGTCGTTGATCGGCCGGTACTCGCAGTCGATGCCGAGTTCGCGGAGCACCGAAACGCACCACGCGTCGCAAACTTCGTAGCTTTGCCGGAGGGTCAACCCTTCGACCAGCACTTCGGGCAGGATGAGGGAATAGGTGATGGCCCCGTGCGGCTGGAGGAACATCGCCCCGCCGCCCGTCATCCGCCGGACGACGGTCATGCCGAGATCGCGTGCAGCCGGGAGGTCGACTTCGTTCGCCACCGACTGGCAGCGGCCCAGGATGACAGCCGCGGAATCCCAACCCCAAAAGCGAAGCGTTGGTAGCGAGTCGGCCACGGCGATCCGATCGACGAGGACTTCATCGAGGGCGACGTTGAGCGCGGGGGAAACCGGCCGCTCGGAGAGGATCCGCCACGGGATCGACTTCCAAGCGTCGGTCAGCCGGTCGATCAGCATCGCAGGGTGATCACGCTGAGTTCGGGCGGGCAATTGTACCGGACGGGCAGGCCGGTGACACCGAGGCCGCGGGACGTGTAGACCCGCGTGGCGGGGGCTTCGGCGAAGCCGCGGGCGTATTTGTCGCCGTAGGCCGACGGCACGAACGGGTTCGCGATCCCCCGATAACTGAGTTGGCCGCCGTGGGTGTGGCCGCTCAACATCAAGCCGACGCGGCGGTCGGTCAGCGTTTCGGCGACGTCCGGATTGTGGCTGAGCAGCACGCAGGCGTCGGTCGGTTTCGTATCGGCGAGCGCTTCGGCCACATCGATCCGACCGCACCAGAGGTCATCGACGCCGGCCAGGCGGAGGCGGTCGTTCCCGCGCTTCAGCCAGACGCCGCGGTTCGTCAGCATTTCGATTCCGGCCTTCGCCAGCCCGGTCCGCGTGGCTTCCGCACCGTGCCAGTAATCGTGATTGCCGAGGACGCCGAAGACGCCGAGCGGGGCTTTCAGCGAAGCGAGCACATCGAGGCACGGGGCGATGTACGACTCGTTGCGCGAGGAGTAATCGCCGCCGAGGAGGATGAGGTCCGGCTGAAGGGCCAAGGCGGTGCGGACGAACGCGGTCACTTGCGTCAGCGGCACATACGGCCCGTGGTGGATGTCGGTGAGGAAGGCGATGCGCAATCCGTCGAATGCCTTCGGCAGATTCGGCACCGTCGCATCGACACGTTCGATGCGGGCGTCGCCGGCCTCGGCAAGGCCATAACCGAGTCCGACCACGGGGGCCGCACACGCCATCAATTTCAAGAAGTTCCGCCGATGCATGGGCGCGCTCCGCGTGAAATCTCGGCCCACACCCGAATGCTACCCAAGCCGCAACTCCGGAGCGAGGGCAAAGCGCGACTTTCCGAACTCCCGCGGCGGCAACCCGGACAGCGCACCGGGGCGCGTTCAGTTCCGTTACGGAATTCGGGATTCAAAACGAGAATTGTGACCGGGCGTGAATATGGATAGAGAGCGGGGTCGAATCGCGGATTTGCCGGGCATTGGCACCACAATCCCGGCCTGCGCCGTTCGATGACTCCCTCGGTTCGTTCCCCCCTATCGGTGGCCCCCATGCCTCAGCAGACCCCGGATTCTTCCACGGCCACGAAAATCGACACCCACGCCAAAGCGCTGCGCGTCAACATCGACTCCCGGCGCTACGGCACCTTCGCCGAGATCGGGGCCGGCCAGGAAGTCGTGCGCTGGTTCTTCCGCGTCGGCGGCGCCGCCGGCACCGTCGCCAAAAGCATGTCCGCGTACGACATGACCGTCAGCGACGCGATCTACGGCGACGCCACGCGCTACGTCAGCCGCGAGCGCCTCGAGGACATGCTCGAGCACGAGTACCGGCTGAACATCGAGCGGCTCGCGGAATCGCGCGGCGACAACACGTCGTTCTTCGCCTTCGCCGACACCGTCAGCGCCCGCAATTACCAGGGCACCAACGAGTGCCACGGCTGGATGGGCGTGCGCTTCCAAGTTTACCCGCGCGATCAGGAAAGCCAGATCATCATCCACTTCCGCCTGCTCGACACGACCAACGTCCTCCAGCAAGAGGCCATTGGCATCCTCGGCGTCAACCTGCTCTTCGGCGCTTTCACCCTGCACCACGAGGCCGATCAGCTCATCCAATCGCTGCTCGACAACCTCGGGCCCACGCGGGTCGAAGTCGACATGATCGAGTTCCGCGGCATCGGCTTCCGCTCCATCGATAACCGGCTGATGAGCCTGCACCTCGTGCAGCGCGGCCTTAGCAAAGCAGCCATGTTCGGCCCGGACGGCAAGGTGCTGTTGCCCAGCGAGGTCTTCTACAAGCGGCCGGTGTTGGTCGAACGCGGCAGCTTCCGCCCGCTGACGAACGTGAACCTCGACATCCTCCGCTCGGCCCGAGAGGAGTTCCAAGCGCGGCTCGCCCCGGACGACAAAGAACGCGTCGTGAGCGTCGCCGAGCTGACGATGCGGAACTTAAAGGGGGACTCCGCCGCGCCGGACACCCGCGACTTCCTCAGCCGGGCCGACGTTCTCGCCGCGGCCGGGTTGAACGTGCTCGTCTCGGACTTCATCGAGTTCTACCGGCTGGCCGGGTACCTGCGCAAACTCACGAACCGCCCCCTCGGCATGGCGATGGGCGCCGTGACCGTCCCCGAGTTGTTCAAGGAGAGTTACTACACCCACTTGGAAGGCGGCTTGCTCGAATCCATCGGCCGGCTGTTCAGCGGCGACGTGAAGCTCTTCGTTTACCCGTACTGCGACCGCGCGACCGGGGAACTGTCGACAGTGGAAACGCTAAAAATGCCCCCGGAAGCGAAGCCGCTGTACGACTACGCCGTCGGGGCGGGGAAGATCATCGCGCTGAACAACCAAGACCCGACCTGCATGACCATCGACAGCCGGGATGTGCTGAAGCGCATCGCCTCGGGCGATTCGCAATGGGAAGCGATGGTGCCACCAGCCATCGTGGAATTGATCAAGGAACGCCACCTCTTCGGCCACCGCCGTAAGGGGGGGTAGGGATGATCACTCGGGCCTACCGCCCGTGTCGAACTCGCATCGGTCGATTCAACGTAGTGCCGTCATCCCGAGCCAAGCGCCCGCCATCGCGGCGGCGACCGAGCCGCACACGTAACCGGTCGCACTCCCGTATTCGTCCGCTTCCAGCATCCGCAGCGCTTCGACGCTGAAGGTGCTGAACGTCGTGAAGCCGCCGCAGACGCCGGTGCCGAGGAGCAAGAACCAGCCGGGGCGGTCTTTGCACAACACGGCGAGTAAGCCGAGTGCGAAAGACCCAGCGACGTTGATTCCGAACGTGGTCCACGGGAAGCCGCCGGGCACCGCCAACCCGCGGCCGATCCAGTATCGGGCGACGGCGCCGCTACCGCCGCCGAGGAAGACGAGCGCGGGATCGCGGAGTGCCAGCAGCCAATCGGGCACGGTCGTGGGCTCTCATCTGAGTTTGAAGCTTTGCGTTTTATGATAAACCTGATCCGGGGCCGTCCCGCGGATCAGGGGCACATCTTTGAGTCGGAAAGGGATGTCGACCCACTTGACCCGGCCTCCGGAGAACGCGACTTTCTGCGGATCGATTTTGTCGTCCGGTTTCGCGGCCCTCACGGCGTAGCTCGCCGTCGGATCATCGGAAAGCTCCACCCACCGCGGAACTCGCGGCGATCGAAGAGTTCAACCGCCGCGGGGCCGTGTTCGTTGGCACGGCCCCGCATCAGCGTTCGAGGGTGTCGAAGATTTGCTGGGCTTGCACGTTGGTACCGAGGCCTCGGAGGACGGGGACGTCCTTCAGCCGGAACGCTAAGTCGAGCGACTTAATCCGCGTGCCGGAGAAGGTGATTTTGGCCGGTTTCCCTTCGGCTTCTTTGTCGGTGGGTCGCACGACATACTGGGCCACCACGATGTACGTGCTCGATCCGTCAGTGTTGTTGTAAAGGTTTTGCTGCGTGACGCTGTGCGGCGACAAATTCATCGGTTTGCCGTGACCGTCGACGAGGGCCAAACCGAAGGCGTTGGTGAAGCCTTGGGCCATGCGCAGCTCCTCCGGGCTCAATTTCACCGCGTTCAATTTCACGCGTCCACCGGGGCCGTTCTCGAGCCAGAGGCCGCCCGGGTTGGTGTTCAAGGCGCTGCTGCCGTGGAACGGCACGACTTCGCTGGCGTTGTAGGTCGTCGTCACCGAGAGCAACAGAGCGGAGGCGTCGCCGGGCATCGCTTCGTACTTCGCCTTCAACAGCGTGCGGTTCTCGCCCCGGACTTCTTGAATCGCGTCGCTCAAATCCGCGAGGGCGAGGATCATTTCCGATTGGCTCCAGACTTTGCCGCGGATTTTGCCTTCGAGGGTTTTCAGCGAGGTGCTCGGCCCGTCGGCGTTGGCGAGGAGTTTGAGGTACGCTTGGAACGGAGTCGCCGGGTATTCTGGCGAATGCATCGGGCCACCGTAGTAGCCTTTCCCCCCGCGCCGAAGTCCCCGGCCTTCGAATTGGGCTTGGTTGTTTTGATAGTCGAGTGCGACGTGGTCCCAAACGAGTTTGCGGCCGTCTTGATCTTCGGCGAGGGTCACGATGGTTTGCGTGGTGCCGACCCAGCGAAGGCGCGGTTCCGGGTTGATTTGCAACAGGACGGGGACGCGGAGGGCCGGCATCTGCGGTAGGTTGCCGACCGGAACCGGAACCGCCTCGATGCGGAATGCCCCCGAGATACAGGCCGGGTTCGACGTTTTCGGTTGTTTCTGCCGTAGCGTCACCGTGCCGAGCAGCTGGCTATTCCCCGCGCCGGGGGTATAGGATAGGTTGATGGGCGAGCCCTGAGTCACGGCCATTTCCACTTCGAGATTGGCTTCGTTCGCGAGCCACTGCAACGCGACCCAAAAGTCGAGCTTGCCGGCCTTCGGGGTCACTTTCTTGGAACGCGGGTTTTGATCGCCATTGACGACGATCGTGTAGCCGGTCTGCTTGCGGAGGGTGTCGAACGCGGCGCCGAGGGTCTGTTCTTCAGCCTTCAATTCGACGACGGTGCCCGCCGTCGACTTCGCGTTGGCGACGGCCCGTTCGATCTTCGCGATCAAATCGACCGCGCGGTCGGTCGCTTCGGGATTGCCGGTCCGGGCCACAGCCTTCAACGAGGGCAGTGCATCGGCCTCGAGATCGGCGAAGCGCTTCCCGGCCGCTTCGCGGACCCGGTAATCACGATCCCCGAGTTGCTCGGAAAGCCGCGCGAGTTCCGACTCGCCCACGGCGGGCATCTTGGCTTTGAGGTCTTGGGAGTAGCCCAAACCAGCGAAGGCCAGTGCGGAAACGGTAGCCGCGAGAAATCGACGCATGGGGAACTCCCGGAATGTGTCCACCGCACCCTCTAAAACAATTATGCCCGAAGGAAGGCCTTCGGGCAAGCTCGGTGACGGGGGTTGTTACCCGCCGGCTACCCGATCAATTTCTCGATGGCTTTGCCTTCGCGGAAGAGTTGGATCGGCCGGCCGGTCGGGCTTTGGATTTCCGTGTCCGACTTGATGCCGAGCTGGCCGAAGATCGTCGCGCCGAGGTCGTCCGGGGTGCAGGGGTCGAGGTTCGGGGCCATCCCGCTGGCGTCGGTGGTACCGTGGGCGTACCCGCGTTTGATGCCACCGCCAGCGAGAACGGCGGCCATACTGCGCGCCCAGTGATCGCGGCCCGCGTTCTTGTTGATCTTAGGCGTGCGGCCGAATTCGCCGGCGCACATGACGATGGTGCTGTCGAGCATCCCCTGTTGATCGAGGTCGGCGATGAGGGCGGCGAGGGCCCCGTCGAGCGACGGCATCAGTTTCGTCTTGTGGGCTTCGAAGGTTTTGCTGTGCGTGTCGAAGCCGCCGAAGCCGAGGGTGACGAAACGGACACCCGCTTGGACGAGCCGGCGCGCGGCGAGCGCGGCCGGGCCGATGGGGCCGGTACCGTAGTTCTCGCGGATCGCGGCCGATTCCTCGTTCAAGCTGAAGGCTTTCTTCGTCTTGTCCGAGCGGAGAATTTCGATGGCTTGCTTGTGGAAGGTGTCGAGGCCGTCGACGAGGTCGGACTGTTGGTCGAGCTTGCGGAAGCCATCGTCAAAGGACTTCAGCAGTTGGTCTTTCTTGTTGAGGTCGTCAAGCGAGACGCCGTTGGGCAGGGTGATGCCGCGGAGACGGAACGCGGCGGTCTTGTCGCCCTTGTCAGCCCCTTTGCCGCCGCCGTTGGATTCGACGGTGAACGGGTTGTAGCCGGTGCCGAGATAGCCCGCGCCTCCGGCCGCGCCGTTGCGGAGGTCGATGAAGCTGACGAACGGCGGGATGCCGAGTTCGGTCTTCAGCATCTTCGAGGCGACCGAGCCCATCGCGGGGTATTGGATGGCCGAGGTCGGCTTGTTGCCCGTGGTCATGAACACAGTGGCCGGGCCGTGGCTCGGGATCGTGTGGTAGAGCGAGCGGACGACGGAAATCTTGTCGGCGACGCCGGCCATCTTCGGCAGCGTCTCGGCGAACTGGACACCTTTGGCTTTGGTGTCGATCGACTTGAACTCGCCGCGGATCCCTTCGGGGGCGTCGGGTTTGTTGTCCCACATGTCGATGGTGGCGGGGCCGCCCGAGAGCCAGACGAGGATGACGGATTTGGCTTTCGGGGCCTTGCCGTCGACGGCGGTTTCTTTAGCCTTGGCGGCCGCGCGGGCCTCCGAGGCGAGGATCGTCGGCAGGCTCAGGCCGAGCATCCCGGCGGAGCCGATTTGCAAGAAGTTGCGGCGGGAGAAGCCTTCGCAGTCGGTTTGGAACATGGGGCACTCGGGTTAAAGGTTTCCGGCACGGAGTCTTTGAATTAGTACGGTCAGCATCTTCTTCACTTCGACAACCTTGGGTTCCAACTCGGCATAGAGTTCGACGCGCGTGAATGTCAGATCACGGCTCAAAAGCAGTTGGTATTCCAGATCGCAGGCACTCCTCATCGACAATTGCAGAACTCTCGCGAAATCTTGGTCGTTGTCGGTTCCACATCCCTCGGCGATGTGGGTCGGAATCGCAGCCCCGGAGCGGCGCATTTGGATCGTCAACCCGAAGCGTTCGTCGACCGGAAAGCTCGCAGTCAGCTTGTAAACTTCCAACGCGAGCGCGTGGGCTTTTTCCCAAACTTTTAGCGAACGGAAGTCTTTCACGATCGGTTCTCCTGAAAATCGGCGATCAGCATTGAGCGAGTGGCATTCAGCTTAAGTTCTGACTGCTGAAAGCTGATCGCTGTCCAATGACAACCACTCAGTGATTGAGGATGAATTCCCGCGTGTTGATCAGCGCCCACAGCACATCCTGCAAACCATACGCCCTCGTTTTCTCCGTGGCGATGTACTTCAACGCGTTGGCTTTCTCGGCGTCGGTCGGGAAGCGGGAGAGTGTTCCCAAGAACAATTCTTCCACGGCCTCGGCGTCGGTTTTCTTTGATTTAGCAAGCATGTGCGCTCGGTTGGTTTGGGCGCTCAGCTTCGCAGTCAGGCTGGGGTCGGTGAGGCGGAACAGCGTCTGCGGCAGCGCCGCTTCCGCGGCCCGTTCGCAATCGCAGGCCGTCGTCCGCGCCGGGCGACCGAAGATGCGGAGCACATAAGCGAGGTTCGGATTGTTCAATCGGCTGGCGCCGACTTCCGTCATCTTTTTGCCGACCGGGGCGTCGGCGGCGAACGCTTCTTCGACGCCGATTCCGGAGTTCAACACGTCGACGACTTGCTCGGCCATCAGCGAGCGGACGTAACTGCGAGCGAAGTTGTTCTTGTCGAATTTGTTCGTGTCGTTGGCCTTGGCGGATAGTTGATACGTCCGGCTCAGCAAGATCGCCGTTTCGAGTTTGCGGAGGTCGTAGCCGCTATCGGTGAACTCCTTGGCCAGCGTTTCGAGAAGCCGGGCATTCGTCGGCGGATTCGCTTGGCTGAAGTCGTCGACCGGGTTCACGAGGCCGATGCCGAAGTAGTGGGCCCAGACGCGGTTCACGAAACTTTTGGCGAAGAACGGATTCTCTTTCGAGACCATCCATTCCCACATCTTCGAACGCGCGTCGGCCCCGGATGCATGTTTGAGTTCCGGTCCGCCGAGGGCTTTGCTGCCGACGGTGCGCGTCGTCATCGGGATCGGTTTCAAGGCCGGCGCTTTGCCGGTACCGCCCATCGTGGCGATAAACATTTCCCGGACATTGGGGAACTGGGCGTTCGCCTTGCCAACGGCCGTCGCGGCATCTTTACGCTTCGCGTTCTCGGCGTCGGCGAGTTTCTTCGCGTCGGCACTGCTGAATTGGTTATTCGCGAAGACTACGTTGGCGAAGACGTTGGCGAAGCCCCAGTAATCGTCTTGGGTCCAACGATCGGTCGGGTGCTTGTGGCACTGGGCGCATTCGAGCCGGACGCCGAGAAACGCCGCGGCGACTTTCTCGCTCCATTGCTCGATCGGCACAGCCTGCTGGCGACGCCAGAAAAGGTCCAGCGTTTTCTTGTTGGCGTAATCGCTGTCGAAGCTTTTCTCCATCTGCTCGTCGATCTTCTTCGTCGCCTCGAACCACTCGTCCACCTTCAGGCCGTCGTTGCTGGTCGCCGTGACGATGTCACGCACAATCTCGTTGTAAGGCACGTTGTCGGCGACCCGCTTCCGCAGCCAGTCGTGCCACATTTGCGACCGGCGATTCTGCATCAACCCGTTGGGCTGTTCGAGCGCGACGGTGTTATTCCCTGTGATGTCGCTGAGTTTCGTCGCCCACAGCGCCGCGTGCAGCGGGTGCTTCAATAGCTCATCGATTTTCTTCGCCCGTTTGTCGCTCGACGTGTCGGCGGCAAACTTGCGAATCTCGTCCGGCGTCGGCAAAATGCCGATGGTGTCGATGGTGACGCGGCGGAGGAATTCCAGATCTTCGCTGAGGTCGGCCGGCACCATGTTGAGGAGCTTGAGCTTGGCGAAGACTTCGCGGTCGATGTTGTTCACCGGCTTGACATCGGGATACTTCGCCCCCGGTTTGCCGGGCGCCGGGACGAGGACCCGAATCGCTCGGACACTCCCACGATACAAGACCGTGAGCCCGGTATCTCCCGGTTGGCGGGACGATACGACCCCAAGGGCGGAAACCGAGCCGATGGCGTCGTCGCCGATTTTGAAATCGCAGAAGGGCGTGATGTTTTCGGATGTGCCGTCAGAGAATTTGGCGGTCACTTGGATTTGGAAGGTCTTATCGACTGCCAGCACGGCGAAGTCGGCCGGGCTCACCGTCAATTCTTCGATCTTTCCGCTGCCGGGCGTGTGTTTGGCCCCCTGTTCGATCCAGGTTCGGAAGATCGAGTCGATCCAAGTCCCTTTGCCGAAGCGCATGCCACCGTCGTGAGGCATTCGGCCAGCCCCCTTCAAGAGGAGCAAACTTTCGTCCGGCTTTTGGGTGTTCACCCGCCGGCCGAGGTTGTCCCGCGTCAAAGCGGCATAGTCGAAATCGGGTTCGTAGCCGAAGAGCGAGAGTCGGAAGCCGTTCTTCCCTTGGAAGCTCCCGTGGCAACCGCCGGCATTACAGCCTGCTTTGGAAAGTAGGCCCATCACGTGCCGTTCGAAATCGACTTTCTCGATTTTTCCGCCCGACGGCAGATCGACCGCGGACGCGATCCCCGGGGCGACCAAGCAGACCGCGACAGTCAGTAAGTAGCTGCGGCTCATAGGGTTCCGTCGCAAAAGTGCAAGCTGGCGGGGCAGGTCCACACGTGACCGCTATCGATTGAACCTCGGCGCGGACAGGAAGTTTCGCTCCGCAATCGCCGGGACGCAACAAAATTGTGCGCGGTAGCAAGCCCCATTAGTTAGAAATGTCCGCTATTTGGCCCCAATAGAAGTACCCTCTTTTCGGGCCTGTTGGCCAGGGTCATTGGAAGCTCTTTTTCCACGGGGTGTGTCTCCGCGGGACGGTGCGATCCCCTCGGGGTATCCGCCGTCCCGCCGTCGGGAGGATAGGGCTCCGCGCGAGGTGCTGACCCACGACCGGCAGACGTTTTACAACGTCGTCCACCACCCGTTATTCGACCGCGACGCCAGCCGAACGATCCACTTCGAAGGAACCTACCCGAACGACTTTAGTGGCAACCCGGAGAAAACCCCGCGCCACTACTGCAACCAGATGCTTTACCGCTCGGATTTGCATGGGGAAGCCTCGTTCCACGATCCTCGGCACTCCGTTCGGCGTTACGTGACCATCGCGGGCGAGTCCGGCTTACGGAAAGGGAAGGCATTGCCCTCATGGCGACGTACAATGTCTAAATGGGATCCGGAGGATCGGCATGAGTTCGGCGACGGAAGAAATTCTCGAATTGATCCCGGCCGAGCCGGCGCGGCCTGAGATGGCGAAGCCGAAGATCGCCAACGTCGCGGGGCGTTTGGGCACCGGCGCGGGAAACACGATGTTCTCCGCGCTCGGTTTGCCGTGGACGCGGCGGCTGTCGAAGGCGGCACTGTTGTTGCCGAAGATCCGCGAGTTCGAACGGCTCTTTCTCACGCTCAACGACGAAGACATGAAGACCGCGGGCATGTCGCTGCGCGGCAAAGCCCGCGGTGGCGTCACCCTCGACGGTCTGATCCCCGAGACGTTCGGGCTGGCCTGCGCCGCGATCCGCCGCGTCCACGGTTATCAACCGTTCGATGTGCAGTTGGCCGCCGGCGTCATCATGCACTACGGTGGGCTCGTGGAACTCGCAACCGGGGAAGGGAAGACCCTCTGCGCGGTGGCGCCGACGTTCCTCAACGCGCTGCTCGGTAAGGGGGTTCACGTCACGACCGTCAACGATTACCTCTCGAAGCGCGACGCCGACGAAATGGGACCGGTGCTCCGCATGCTCGGCATGAGCGTCGGCTGCCTTCAGCAGAAGATGCAAGACGCCGAGCGGCAGACCAATTACAAGTGCGACATCACCTACGGCACGGCGTCCGAGTTCGGCTTCGACTTCCTCCGGGATCGGATGAAGCTCCGCGGCGGCCAAGCGACGAACGCCCCGTTTTGGAGCGGCTGGCTGGGTGGGAGCGCCGCCCAAGATCCGCGCGTCCAACGCGGACTGCACTACGCGATCGTCGATGAGGCCGACAGTATTTTCATCGACGAAGGGCGCACGCCGCTCATCATCGCCAACCCGACACGGCCCGCCACCGAAGACGAACAAGTCGTTTACATTTGGGCCGATCGCGTCGCGCAGGAATTGAAAAAAGACAAGCACTTCAAACTCGATTTGAAGAAAGAGAAAATCGAACTGACCGACGAAGGCCGGCAGACGGTGCGCTACTCCAACCCGCCCACGGGCGAACACGCCACCGCCATGGATAAGCTCATCGAGGCCATGGAAAAGGCCCTGCAAGCGCGCTACCGCTTCACCCGCGACCACCACTACATGGTCGGCGCCGAGAACAAGATCGTCATCATCGACGAGGGCACCGGCCGGCCGATGCCCGACCGCAACTGGCGCGACGGCTTGCACCAAGCCGTGGAAGCGAAGGAGAAAGTGCCGATCACGATGCAGTCGGACCACGCGGCCCAAGTCACGTACATGAACTTCTACCGGCTCTACAAGAAGCTCGGCGGCATGTCCGGGACGCTGATCCCGAACTTCTGGGAACTGCGCAAAGTCTACCGGCGTTGGGTAACGAAGGTGCCGACGAACCGACCCGTGATGCGCGTCCAGCAAACGGATCGCGTCTTCCCGACCGAACAGGCGAAGTTCGAAGCCGTCGTAAAGCAGGTCCAAGAAATGATGGCCGGCGGAAGACCGGTACTCATCGGCACCCGGACCGTCGACGCGTCTGAGAAGTTGTCGAAATTGCTCGTCGCCGTCGGCGTTGAACACAAGGTTCTCAACGCCCGGCAGAACGACCAAGAAGCGGTGATCGTGTCGCGCGCCGGGCAACTCGGCAACGTCACCGTGGCGACGAACATGGCCGGGCGAGGAACCGACATTAAACTCGGGCCGAAGGTCGCGGAGAACGGCGGCTTGCATGTCATCGGTACCGAGCGCCACGAGGCCGAGCGGATCGACCGGCAACTCGCCGGCCGCGCCGGTCGGCAGGGCGATCCCGGGACGGCGCAATTTTTCTTGAGCCTCGAAGATCAATTGCTCGAAGGGTTGGGTGTGGCCCGACAAAAGAAGTTGAAAGCCCTCGGCCAAGCCGGCGGGAATCGCGATTGGAACGCCTACCGCGGACTGTTCCGGGTGGCGCAGCACCGGCTCGAACGCAAGCACCGCAAGCAACGCCTTGACCTGATGAACTACGACAAGCAGCGCCAAGAAATGCTCCAAGACTTGGGTGCCGATCCCTATGTCGATTGATTCTCGATTGGAGCGCTTGCCGATCTTCGGCCTGACGGCCGCCGCGCTTTTCGGCAGCCTCTTCGTGAAGTACATCCACGACGTTGACATGTATTGGCAACTGCAGTTCGGCGAGATGATCTCCCGGTCGGGGCAGCTGCCGAGCCACGAGCCGTTCCTCGCCGGCAAAGAGGGCGTGGCGAACGTCCCCATCTGCTGGCTCTCGCAGGTGATCTACTTTCAACTCTGGTCGCTCGGTGGTTGGCCGCTGCTACAAATCGTCGAAGGGGCGCTCTGGATCGGCGCCTACGCCGCCGTCGCGTGGGCCCTCCGTCGCAGCGGCGCGTGGGGTTGGCCGGCGGCGCTCGCCCTGCTCTACGGTTACCTGCCGGCGTACACCTTCGCCAGTATCCGCCCGCAGACGTTCGCGCTCCTGGGCTTCGGCCTGACGATGGCGCTCACGTGGAGCGGCATGAAGCTCGGGAAAAAGCTCCTCCTCGGGGCGATCCTGTTCATGGTCTGGCAGAACGCGCACCCCTCGGTGCTGATGGCCGGAGTCTGGCTTGGACCGATGACAATCGGCGGTGTCATCCGTTGGCTGCGGAGACCGCCGGCGGAGCGCGGAGCCTTCCCGTGGGATCTCGCGGGCTTGAGCGCCTTGGCGATCGCAGCGTCGATGGCCTGCCCCGATCCGATCGAGACGCTGAAAGTGGCTCGCGTGAACGAGCAGATGTCGAAGCATCTCGACGTCTCGGAATGGAAGCCGTTGATCTGGCCCGATTGGACGGGCGCGCTCGACTGGCAGTCCCGCGGTTGCGCCGTCCTCGCCATCGCGATTCTGCCGGTGCTCCTGGCGTGGCGCGGGCGCCGGTTGAAGGTCGAAGAACTCGTCACGGCGGCGATCTTGGTCGCGCTCACCTGGCAGATGTACCGCTTCTCCACGTTCCTCGGCTTCGCCCTGATCCCGATCGCCTACCGCGCCTTCGCCCCTTCGGTCGGCGGGCCACCCCCGCCGCCGATGATCCGGAGTTGGCGGTCGCTGCTCGCCGGCGCATTCGCCGTGGCCATCGCCGTCTCGGTGACACGCTTCGCCGTCGCCGAGATCGCGGCTCCGCAGCGCACGCCGATCGACCCGCACATGGATTATTTCCCGTTCGAGGCGGTCGCTCGCATGAAGGAAACCGTCCCGTCGGGTACCATCTTCTGCGACTTCTTCTGGGGCGGCGTCGTCGTGAAGGCGAATCATCCGGATTGGAAAGTCTCGCACGATGGACGCTATTACCACTTCACGGCGGACGAATGGGATTGGTACAAATCGGCGATGTGGCAGCAACCGGTGGGGCGCCACAACGTGACCGTCGCCGAGATCGTCGCCGCATTCCGCCCGCTGGCATTCTTGCTTTGGGCATCGCCGGACGAAGCGCTGATCGCGAAGCTCGACGCCGCCGACTCCGGTTGGATCCGACTGAGAGACGCCGCCGGTCGGGATTGTTTTGATCGCGGCCAAGCGGTCGTTTTCGTGCCGAGGTGACGCGGTGAGTGTTTCTACTCCGCAGTATCACCGCATCTTCACATCGTCGTCACCCGGCTGTGGTAACATCCCCAAACTTCTTTCACGTACCCGAGAGCGACTATGAATCGCGTGCTGTTGTTGGTCGGTGTGTGCGTTGTTGTCGGCGGGGCGGTGGCCCTGTCTCGCACACGCTTGGCCGAGTCGGAAAAGTCCGGGGTCGCCGGCATTCAAGCGACGGTCGAAGACAAAAACCCTTGGACGAGTTTGAAGGTCAACGCGGACGCGGAGCAATTCCAGTTCGCGGTCGTGTCGGACCGCACCGGCGGGCACCGTCCGAAGGTGTTCAGCCAAGCCGTCCAGCGCATCAACATGTTGCAGCCGGAGTTCGTCGTCAGCGTCGGCGACCTCATCGAAGGCTACACCACCAAAGAAGAGGTGATGGCCAAGGAATGGAAGGAATTCACTGGCTACATCGATCAACTCCAGATGCCATTCTTTTACGTCCCCGGCAATCACGACCTCACGAACAAGGAACTCAACGCCGATTGGACCAAGCGTTTCGGCCGCAAATTCTATCACTTCGTTTACAAGAACACGCTGTTTCTGTGCGTGAACTCCGAAGACGGCAAAGCCAGCACCATCGCTGCGGAGCAGACCGAATACTTCAAGAAAGCCCTCGCGGATAACAAAGACGTGAAGTGGACGATGGTCTTCCTCCACAAGCCACTGTGGGTCGACAAAGACCTCGAAAAGAACGGTTGGGCGAACTTCGAGAAGACGCTGGAAGGCCGAAAATACACGGTGTTCTGCGGGCACGTGCACCGCTACCAGAAGTTTGTCCGCAACGGCATGAATTACTACCAACTGGCCACCACCGGCGGCGGCAGCCGGCTCCGCGGGGTCAGCTACGGCGAGTTCGACCACATCTCGTGGATCACGATGAAAACCGACGGCCCGCGCATCACGAACGTCATGCTCGACGGCATTCTGCCGGAGAACCTCGACACGCCGATGTCCGAGGAAGAAGGCGTGATCCGC
>Ga0105047_10009622_pt1 | contig 15896 bp, 16 predicted proteins | sample MAT04_FD_78384 | JGI IMG/M metagenome (GOLD analysis project Ga0105047, IMG submission 78384) | Freshwater microbial communities from Lake Fryxell liftoff mats and glacier meltwater in Antarctica - MAT-04 (megahit assembly) | ecosystem: Environmental > Aquatic > Freshwater > Ice > Liftoff... | reverse complement strand
CCGCAACAGATTCAGAACCCGATTTACGCGGTGCAATGGTCGCCGGACCACAAGCAAATTTTCACGAGCAGCTACGACAAGTCGATCAAGCTGTGGGACGTGGCGGCCGGCACGCTGGTGCGCGAGTACAAGGCGGCTCCCGATCCGAAGCCAGAGGAGCCGAAGAAGGTCGACAAGAAAGACCCGCCGAAGGTCGAGCCGAAGAAGGACGAAGGCCCCGTCGGGCACCGCGATCAGGTGTTCACGATGGCGTTGACGAAAGACGGCAAGTTCCTGGCGTCGGGGTCGAGCGACAAGACGGTGAAGCTGTGGGACGTGGCGACCGGCAAAGTGGTGCGTGACTTCGCGAACCCGGACCTGAAGCCAGCGCTGCCGGGGGAAGTGGCACCGTCGCATCCGGGGTGGGTGCAGTCGGTGCGGTTCGTGCCGGGCGATCAGTTCCTGGTCACAGCAGGGGCGGCTCCGCGTGGTCGAAGTTACCTCGCGGTGTGGAACGTGGCGACGGGCCAGCGCGTGTACGGAGCGGAACGCGATCTGGGGCCGATTCACTCGGTCGCGGTCAGCCCGGACGGTACGAAGGTGGTGATTGCGTGTGCCCCGCCGAAAGGGAAATCCGACGGCGAAGCACTAGTGATCAAGCTGCCTGGGAAGTGAACGCCGGAGTCGTTTAGCCGCGACCCGGAGCCTTCGGAGGGGAGCGCTTGCGCAACCCTCACGAATGGGCTGCCGTCACTCTCTCGGCTTCAAGGTGTACGACAGGTTCTTGATCTCCCGGCCATTCGCTGCTTTGGTAGTGAATGACCGGAATGCGATGCCCGTGAACTCGTTCTTGTCCTCAAGCTGACCATCCTGGCCCTTCGCACCCAAGTAGGAATCCGGGAATCCTTCGCGAACCATTCGCACGATGACGAGGTACTTGGTTTCGGACTTCTCTTGGCTGGTCGCGACGTCGCCGGCGAGCGCGATCTGGATCTTACCACCAGAGGCGATCGTCTGCGCCTTCATCCGTTTGGCTTCGCCGTCGGTGTTGATGTATCTCAGGTAAACGGTCATGCCATTGCTTCCCCCGTTTGTGAGATGAACCAGGGTCCGCGGGCCGGTTGCCTGTGGAACCACTTCCGCAGGTTGCTCCACCTTCGGAGCGACGGGGAACACAATCCCCGGGTTGATCGTATTCGGTTGCAGTACCACACCGGGTTGGAGGACGATGCCGGGTTGGAGCACGCCACCGGGTCGAAACACGCCATTGGACACCGAGGGCTGAAGAACCGGACCCAGCGGCAATTTCGGCTGGACCTTGACAGCGGGTTGCTGGACCGGAGGAGTGACCGGTTGGACCTTCGGGGCGACTGGCTGGACTGGCTGGACTTTCGGGACCGGTTGTACCGGCTGCGGGATCGGTTGGGCTTTCGGGCTTTGCGGCAGTTTGTTGAAGGGAACGGGTACGGGTTGCACTTGCGCGATCAGGAGTTGTGTGCTTCCCAATCCGAGGAGGAAAGCCGCGGCCCAAACGCCGGAATTTCGTTTCATAGTGCCATTTCCTTTGCCCAGGTCGGCCGCAGCCAAGTTGGGTTATTCTGCCGAGATCGCTCTTATCGAGGCCGCGGTTCTGACCCTTGATCGACCCCGAGATCTCAAGCCACGAGCGAGTGGTATCCTCGGCCATATAACGGGATGTTTGAATGAGGAAGTATATCACTCCGTGAATCGCTGTGCCCACGGAATCCCGCCCGGATCGCGTGCGCCCTCGAACGGGTCGATCCCGCCAGTAAACTGACACCATGATCCGAACCATCTTCTTCGACTTCGGGAACGTCCTCGCGTTCTTCGACCACCAACGCGCCGTCAAGGAACTCGTGAAGTTCACCGATCTCAACGCGATCGAACTCACGCTGCGGCTCTACGGCGGCCCCATCCTCGACGACTACGAAACCGGCAAGATTCCCACTTCGGAATACTTCCGCGAGTCGAAACTCAACGGTCGCCTCACCTGCACGCAGGACGAATTCCTGTCGCACTTCTGCGACATCTTCTGGCGGAACGACGAGGTCTGCGACCTCATCCCGAAGCTGAAGCCGCGTTACCGCCTCGTACTCGCCTCAAATACCGTCGATTCGCACTTCCGCAAGTATGTCGCGGACTACGCCGACGTCCTCGGGCACTTCAATCACCTGGTCGCGTCGCACCACGCCGGGGCTCGCAAGCCACACATGCCGTTCTTCGAGTACGCCCACCAGTTCGCGCTCGCCGAACCGCACGAGTGCCTCTTCGTGGACGACCTGCCCGTGAACATCGAAACTGCCGAGCGGTTCGGTTGGAAGGGGGTCGTGTACGCCCCGGATGGCACACTCTCCGATAAACTGAAGGCTGCGGGGATCGAGATCGGTACAAAGTAAGTTTGGCGCTGTTAGCCGTCCCCGCGCGGAGTACAACTGATGGACATTCTCCAACAAGCAGACCCCGAGATTTTCACGGCCATCCAGGGCGAACGCACCCGCCAGCAGTTCGGTCTGGAGATGATCGCCAGCGAGAACTACACCAGCCCGGCGGTCATGGCGGCACAGGGTACGTGCCTCACGAACAAGTACGCCGAGGGCTACCCCGGCAAGCGCTACTACGGCGGCTGCGAGTTTGTCGATGTCGCGGAGAAGCTGGCCATCGAGCGCGCGAAGTCGCTGTTCGGAGCCGATGCCGTGAACGTTCAGCCGCACTCCGGCGCGCAGGCGAACATGGCGGTCTTCCTCGCCGCGTTGCAACCCGGCGACACCATTATGGGCCTCGATCTGGCGCACGGCGGGCACCTCACGCACGGCATGCGGCTGAACTTCTCCGGGAAGTACTTCAAGGTCGTGAGCTACGGCGTCCGCAAGACCGACCACCGCATCGACTTCGACGACATGGCCACGAAGGCCCGCGAACACAAGCCAAAGCTCATCATCGCGGGTGCGAGCGCTTACCCTCGCACGCTCGACTTCGCGAAGTTCGCCGAGATCAGCAAGGAAGTCGGCGCACTCCTCATGGTGGACATGGCCCACATCGCGGGGTTGGTTGCCGCGAAGTTGCACCCGGACCCCGTGCCGCACGCCGACTTCGTGAGCAGCACGACGCACAAGACGCTCCGCGGCCCCCGCAGCGGCTTCATTCTCTCGAAGGCGGAATGGGGCGATAAGATTAACTCGGCGGTCTTTCCCGGCATCCAGGGCGGTCCGCTGATGCACGTCGTCGCCGCGAAGGCGATCGCATTCCGCGAGGCCGCACAACCCGAGTTCAAGCAGTACATCGGGCAGGTGTTGAAGAACGCTCAGGTTCTCGCCGAGGAACTGTTGAAGGCGGGGTTCCCGATCGTTTCCGGCGGCACCGACAACCACCTGATGCTCGTGGACGTGACCGCGAAGGGCGTGACCGGCAAGCAGGCCGAACACGCGCTCGACGCGGCGGGGATCACGGTGAACAAGAACATGATTCCGTTCGATCCCCGCAAGCCGCTCGACCCGTCGGGGGTGCGTCTCGGCACGCCGGCCCTGACGACACGCGGTATGAAGGAAGCCGAGATGCGGCAGATCGCACAGTGGATCACGCAGGTTCTCACGCGACACACTGAACAGGAACTGCTCGACCGCGTGCGGGGAAGTGTCCGCGAGTTGTGCCAACAATTCCCGGCACCGGCTGACAAATAACGATGAACGATGAATGATGAACGATGAATCGAAGACGGCCTTTGGTTCATCGTTCATCGTTCATCGTTCATCGTTATAAGAGGGTTAATCGCGTGTTTCCGGTGCTTCTCCTGGGGTGCTGTTTCGTTCTCGTCCTGCTCGTCCCGGTCGGACTGTTCGTCCTCACGTCCGTGTTCCGTCAGGCGTGCGTGTTGTGCGGACTGCCCCGCCCGTCGGTCGGAACCGCGACGGGCGTGATGCTCCTGATTTGGGTGAGCAAGACCGCCTCGCAAGCGGTCATGGATGTGATCGTATTGGAGGCGTGTCGGGCTGCCGGCGTGCCGCAGTGGGAAGCCGGCATCATCATCGTGTTTCTGTTCCTGCCCATCGACCTGCTGATCTCCGCCGCCCTCCACGCCGGACTGATGAACATCAAGTTCGGCAAGGGCGTCGAGGTCTGGTTCGTGCAGATGCTGATCTACCTGTCGGTGTTCACGGCTGCGGCAGTTGTCGCGGCCATCGTTTACTTTGTGATGAATTGATGCACGGTTACTTCGCCACCTGCGTTCGCGGTCTGGAACACGTGCTGGCTCGTGAACTCACGGCCCTCGGAGCGAACACCGTCGAACCTGGTCGCGGCGGCGTGAGTTTTCGCGGCGACAGTGCCCTTCTCTATCGTGCGGGTCTCTGGCTTCGCACGGCAGTTCGCGTTCTGCGACCGATCCTCGAAGCCGACGTGTTCTCGTCCGACGAGTTGTACGACGCGGTTCGCACGGTGAAGTGGGAACAGTACCTGACGCCGGAGCACACGCTGGCGGTGGATTGCAACGTCCGCGACTCGGCGATCACGCACTCGCAGTACGCAGCGCGCCGGGTGAAGGATGCGATCTGCGACCAGTTCCGCGAACGGCTCGGCATTCGGCCGAGCGTCGATCCGGAACAGCCGATGGTCGGCTTCAACCTGCACATCCACAAGGACCACGCGATTCTGAGCCTCGACAGTTCGTGGAGTTCGCTTCACAAACGCGGCTACCGCCCGATTCAGACGATTGCCCCGTTGAACGAGGCGTTGGCGGCGGGGTTGCTGATGCAAGCGGGCTGGAACCCGGAAACGTCGTTGGTTGATCCGATGTGCGGCTCGGCGACGTTCTGCATTGAGGGGGCGTGGATGGCGTTGAACCGTGCCCCCGGCCTGACGCGAAAATGGTTCGGCTTCCAGGGCTGGCCGGAGTTCGATCGCGAGTTGTGGAACGCGATCCGTGACGATGCTCGCAATGCGGTGAAGAAGGAGTTGCCTTCGCCGATCGTGGGGACCGACGTTCACCCGGGCGCGATCGAGTTGGCGAAGATGAACGCACGCAATGCTGGCGTCGCGAATCTGCTTCATCTGGAACGCAAGGACTTGGGGCAGGCACGACCGCCAGCGGGGGTGCAGCCTGGGGTGGTGATTTGCAATCCGCCGTATGGCGAGCGGATCGGCGAGGAGAAGGAGTGGGTGCCGCTGTATGGGAAGCTCGGTCAGGTGATCGGTGAGCACTGGCAGGGTTGGCGTCTCTTCGTGTTCACGAGCAACGACATGCTGGCTCGCAAGGTGAAGCTGCCGGTGAAGCAGCGCGTGCCGTTCTTCAACGGGAAGATCGAGTGTCAGTTGTGGGAGTACAGCACCGACGGCAAACGGTGAGCGAGTAGGTTACTCGTCGCGGTACTGGGCTTGGTCGCGGAGCCGGCGGGCTACGGATTGGCTGTCAGCGATCTCCGGTCGACTGCCGACCAAGCCCGCAGCCTGCCAGAAAGCGACGAGATCCGCACCACTGCGAACTGTGCTCGCGGATGGCCGGGCAGCCGCGAGCAACTGAACAGCATATTCGGGCAGCGACAACCCCAGGCGCGACGCTTCGTCTGTCAAAGCGTCGGCGAGGTCATCGGGCAGTTCAACGATCTGAGACATGGTTGGTCTCAACGGCGGTTCGACGATTCCGAATCTTCATGGTGCCAGGAACCGCCACGGGCGTCAACGCGTCCCGTTCTTCAACGGGAAGATCGAGTGCCAAGTGTGGGAATTCGGAACGAATTGACTTGGCGTGAGTCAACCCCACCCAGGCGTTTCGTTCTTCGGCTCCTCTTCAAACTCAGACTCCGGGTAGGCGACCACCTCTGCGCAACGGTCATGCAGATCTACCCCAGCGAATGCCTTCACGAAGATGTACGGCTTGGTCAATCGGCCACCGGGCAAGAATTTGCACGGGACGTATTGGGAGGCCGTCCAGGCCGTAAGCCCGCCCGTCAAGCGACGGGGCACTTGGAGCGGCTTTGCGTAGGGAATGTGTGTGGTGACCACCCGGTGGAGACAGCGTTCCTCCCAATCGGCCTGGTACCCGAGTTGGATGGTTCGAATCCCCTCAGCGATCTCGGCGAGGATTCTATCGAGTTCTTGCCCTGGTCCTAACTCATCGAGAATGAAGACCACTTGTGCGAGTAGCAACACACTGCTTGCTGGGTTGGGTTTATAGAGTTGGTCCTCGGCAAAGACGATCCACGCCTTTACCACTTTCCCCTCGCGCTCCAGTTTTGCCAAGTCTGCGAGGTGCGCGAAGCGGGCTCGCACAAGCCAGACCAACGAGACGACGAAGAGACCTGTACAAATCGAACCACAGATCCACTCCATTGCCTCTTCTCCAGGTGCCGGTCATGATCCAGTGGCAGGTGGGAATGATCGAACCTCGCTCCGGGCTGACGTCCCGTTCGCCTTTCACACCAGTTCGCGGATCGGTTGCGTGTCCGGTTCCACCGGATACTGCGGACGACCGTTCGCGTCGAACTCGCGGATCGGGTTCAGGTCGATGCCCACGTTGCGGTACAGCGTCGCGAAGATTTCCTGGTGCGTCACCGGTCGCTTCGTCGCTCGTTCGGCGAGGCGGTTCGACTCGCCAATCACTTGACCCGTCTTCATGCCGCCGCCCGCCATCAACGCACAACTCAACTGCGGCCAGTGGTCACGGCTCGCCATGTTGTTGATCTTCGGCGTCCGCCCAAACTCGCCCCACACAATCACCGACACGTCCTTGTCCATGCCGCGATCATGGATGTCCTGAATCAGCGTCGTGATCGCCACGTCCAGTAACGGGAAGTCTTTCCGGGCCTGCACGAAGTTCTTGCCGTCCGGACCGTGCCAGTCCCAGCGCGTGAAGTTCATCGTCACCACGCGAGCACCCGCTTCCACCAGCCGACGAGCCACGCAGAAGTTCCGCACCATTCGCGGTGCGCCGTCACGCTCGAAAGCCGGGTCATCGACGCCGTAACGTGCCAGGGCTGCCTCGGGCTCCTTCGAGAGATCAATCGCGTCCTTCAGCTTCGACGACGTCAGGATGTCGAGAGCCTGTCGGTTGAAGGTGTCCATGCCGTCCATGAGGCCGGTCTTGTCGATCTTGCGGTCGATGTCGTCGAAGCCCTTCATCAGACTGACGCGGTCGTTGAGCCTGTCGAGCGTCACGCCCTGCAGCGTCAGGTTGTCCGACTTCATGCCCTTGTCGCGGCTGCCGACCATCCGGAACGGGGCGTGACCGACGCCGAGGAAGCCGCCGTCGCCGGTGTAGCCCCAACGCTGTTCACCACACGGGTACATCAGCGTGACGTGCGCCGGCACGGCCGGGTCAGCCTGTCCCTGCGTCTTCGACACCCACGCACCCAGCGACGGCACGAAGCCGAGATTCGCGGGCGTCCGCGGGCAACCGGTCATGCACTGGAAAGCGTCGTGGTCGCCGGCGCTGCCACTGAGCGATCGGATGATCGCGAACTTGTCCATCATCGCCGCGATGCGGGGGAACAGTTCGCAAATCTGGATGCCGGTCACGTTCGTCTGGATCGGCTTGAACTCGCCGCGAACCTCAACTGGTGCGTCCGGCTTCAGATCCCACATATCCTGGTGGGGTGGGCCACCCGGCAAATAGATGTTGATGATCGACTTGTGCGAACTCTTGATGCCTGTCCTGGACTCGGCCGCGAGCAGATTCGGAAGTCCGAGGCAACCGCCGAAGAGGGTGCCGCCCGCGGTGAGGAAGTCACGACGGCTGACCCCATCGCAGAACCCGCCGCGATCGTGCGGCTTGCCAAAGATGCTGAGCATGACCGAACCCTTGCGTTGAGTTGCGAACTGGCGGGATGAAAGCAGGCAGGAGAGTCTCGAACCGAGCGACCCTGATGTTACAGGGTCGCCGCACCTTACACAACAGCGTGCATTCGAACCTGGGCAAGCGGCATCACTTGAAGGACGAGTTGTACCGGACGACGCCGTAGAGTGGCGGCCCCGTTTCTTCTGACTGTTGGATGAAATCGACAGCCAACTTCGTGATCACTCCCTTCGCCACCTCCAGTTCCCACACGACGAACTTCCCGGCGATTTTGGCCGAGTCTCGGTTCATGCCTTTGAATTCGAGCCCGGGTGCATTCCCGTTTTCGGGGTAACGCTTGGCGTCGAGGTATTCCCCCACCTTGAGCGTTCCGCCCAAGGGAGGGGCGACGATCAGCTCCCAGTCGCTTTTTTTGGCCAGACCGAGGCGAACCTTGGTGCCACCCTTGATTTCCATCGCCCTCAACTGGTCGCCGCTATACGCGATCTTCTCGCCCTGGCCGATGAACTCGTCTTTGGCACTGCTAACCGCGTAGAAGTAGGAAGTCGGCGCGGCGCTGGCTTCGGGCTTAACAAACTTGCCATCCTTGATGCCCTCGGTGGGCGGTTCCTTTGGAACCTCAAGACTTGGCTTGACCTTCTTGGCTTGTCCGGCAGGGGATTCCGAAACGCCAGCGAGGACGAGGCAACCTACCGCCGCGAAGCACACGCAAGCTCGAAGGAAAACAATGTTGGGCATACAGATTCTCGTTGGCCGCAACGACACATCCCGGTGGTTCGTCTCAATTAAACTCAGGGATTCTCGAGGTGACGTCCAGCGGAATCTGGCGTGAATCGAACGTTCGGGGTAGAGTCGAAACATCACAGAGGAACAATCCATGTCCGACTCTCGCTTCTCCCTGGACATGATCGAAGTTCGGACTCCGTGCAGCGTCCCGTGGGACTCGATGCGTGGAGGCGACCACGTCCGCCACTGCGGTCAGTGCAAACAGAACGTGTATCAGCTTTCCACGCTATCGAAGGACGAGGCCGAAGACCTGATTCGCCAGAGGGAAGGTAAGCTGTGCGTGCGGTTCTACCGTCGCCCCGATGGCTCAGTAGTGACGCGAGACTGTGCGGCTGTGCGGTGGTCGCGTGCCGTGTGGAATGCCGGCGCGTTTGTGGCGTTTGGCATCTGTACGGTTTTCGCGGCCATCGGAGCACCCGAGGTTTGGGCGAAATTCGAGAAGTGGAGGGATAGCCGAAGCAACAGGATGGTTATGGGTGATTTCTGCCCACCTCCGGGAACCATCACCCGGCCGAGCGAAATCGCACCGCCGCCGCGAGAAGTCAAACCACCGGAGTCGAAACCGTAACGGCTCGCCGGCGTGTCCGGAACAGCCCAACGCCTGCGAGACTCAGTCCGGCAAGCGCGATCGTGCTCGGCTCGGGAGTCGCAGCCGTCGGGTGAATCTCAACCGCCAGTTCGCCGAAGGGGAACGAGCCGCTGGCCCCACCATATCCACGGATCGTGTAGTGATTCTTACCGAGAATGACTCCCGACCCGCCCCAGAAGTCACCGAAGCCTGACCCTTCGTAGTCCCACCGCCAAGCGTCGGGGTTGTTCGCCTCCTCGGGCGGGTAAGACCACTGCGACGAGTACCAGCCCCCGATATTCATCGTGTGCGCAGCCCCGGATGCGAGGTCCGTGACTGTGACCGCAACCGTGAACTCGTACGTCCTCTCGTGTGATCCTGGTTCCGGGCGTGCCACGCCGGTCGAGTAGAACAGCCAGACGAAACTTTGGTCGCCGGGGAGAGTCGACACGGTGCCGTTGGGTTGGAGCGAGACCGTAAAGTTCGAGCCGTAATCCTGGTTGTAAGTCACCTCGGTGTGATAGCTCCACTCAATCGGCCCTGCTGTGGCGAGTTGAGGAAGTAGTGTGACAGCAAGTACGGTCCAAATCGATCGGGTGCAAATTGACATGGGTAGTCCTCCTCCACGATGTCCGACGCGGGCGGGAAGATACCGGGTGTTTCTTTTGCTCAATTTTGACGGCAAACCATCTGGTACCAATGTGGTTTCGTCCGCACTTTTGAGAACTTCCCTTCTTCTCTCTGGGAATCCGAATGCTCAATTTTGGAGATGAGATTTTGGTGAGAGGGCCACGCTCCACTCAAGATGTTCTGGTTTTCGCGCAATGACTCGCAGTGAGTATTTGAAACAGAGTGGTTTGAGGGAGTTTTGTGTGGAAAAGGATTGTGTTGCAGAAGTGTTTCGTCAGTCGTCCGCTCAGAAAACGAAAATGGCGGGATGTCTGCCATGAGTTGTCGCCCAATCAACTCACAGCTTTCATCCCGCCGAAATATATCGTTGCACGTCGCGTGCCACTCGCGCCGCCTTCGGATGAATTCATCATCTGTCCGTCCGAATTCTCACCAGTAAGATACCCTCCCTCTCGTTCCACAAAATGGGGATTCGTTCGATGTCCACGTCGATCACGCGGCTATACGGTCTTGGTCTCACGCCCGGCAAGCTCCGGGGACTCCAACGCATTAGCAATCCGAATGGCACGCTGACAATGGTCGCCACCGACCAGAACAGCTCCATGATCTCGATGATGAAGGAAGCAACCAAGAAGGAGCCGACCTACGCCGAGATCACCGACGCGAAGGTGATGCTGAGCCGGGCACTGTCGCCGCACTGCTCGGGTTTGCTCGTCGACGGCTACTACGGCTACGCCAGCACGATCGCTGCTCACGCGGTTCCGTCGAGCACAGGCACGCTCATTCGCGTTGAGAAGTCCGGGTCCCCAAAGAACGCGGCTGGCGGGTCAATCGGTGAAGTCGAGCCGGGTTGGAGCGTTGCCAAGATCAAGCGGTGCGGGGCCGACGCCGTCAAGCTCCTCGCGATGTTCGAGCCCGACGAGTACGACTCGGCCGAGCGAAACTTCCAGTTCACCCTGCAGATCTACAACGAGTGCATCCAGCACGACATCCTGTTCCTGCTCGAACCGTTGCACTTCCCGATGAAGATCAACGGCACGGTCGAGGCGAAGGAAGTGGTCGCCGCTCGCAAGGCCAAGACCGTGATCGACACGGCGAAGTACCTGAGCCAGTACTGCGACATCTACAAGTCCGAGTTCCCCGGCACGCCCGGCGTCGAATCTGATGCGCAGCAGATGGACAACCTGAAGAGGTTGAACGACGCCTGCCCGAAGCCGTGGGTTCTGTTGTCGGCTGGAGTGGATTACGACAAGTACAAGAAGCAGGTCGAGATGGCGATGAAGGCTGGCGCGAGCGGTATCCTCGGCGGTCGGGCCTTCTGGAAGGAGTTCTTCACCTTCACAACGCCGGCCGAGCGCCAGAAGTTCGCCGAGACGGAGTGCGTTCGCCGCGTCAAGGAAACCGATGCGATCGTGAAGGCGGGCACGCCCTGGTTCGCAAAGTACGGCCTGACGACGGAAGACCTGCACGGCGTCCGCACGACGGAAGGCTGGCACGCACGCTACGGCGGCGGCACCGCAGGAGGACCGGCCGGCAAGGTTGACCCGAACTCGGTGTACTGATTTGGGTTTTGCCGCTTGCGGCGTTGCAATTGAATTGCAACGCCGCAAGCGGCGAAGAGATCACCCCCCCAGCAATCCCTCCACAGCCGCCATCACAGTGATGAGTTGCTGCGATTGTTCGCTGTGATGATTCGGTAATTGGCGAGCAACTTCGAGGGCTCGCGGATCGAAGTTTCGCAGGGCGGCATCCAGCAGACAATTCCGCGTGAACTCGTCATCCTCTGATGCCGCCAGTGCCAACGCCACTTCAACGCTCTTGTCCGTGTGCGTCGCCTCGAAGATGCCCACCGTCGCCAGGTGAAAGTCGATCTTGGACGCTGCCCACTTCGCTTGAATCAGCTCGATCGCAGAATCAGAGCCGAGTGCCGCGAGCGTGTCTTGAGCTTCCTCGCTCAGAAAATCCTTGTCGCAACTCAACGCTTCGACCAACTCTGGAACCATCGTCGTTAAGCGAGCGTGACGTGCGATGCGTGCAGCGTACTCGGGAAGTCGCCACGATTGCGACACTGGGTTGTTCGCATTCCGGAGAACCGTCCGAACACGTTCTGCCACGAATTCCGGATACGCTCCGAGAGCCGCCGAAAGTCCCTTCAGATGGTCGTGACCGGATCCGAGAACGCTCCGTTCGATCTCATCCAGGTCATCGAAATCCTCGTCGTCGAAGTCCTCGTCGTCAGGCTCGTCCTCGTCCACTTCCGGGCCATCCTCAGGACGTGTGGCCTCCCCAAGTTCCACCGGTCCGCACTCGTCTTCGAGACGTTGCCAGAGTTCTTCGGGCGGCAACGCCACCAACGCGATCGAATCCTGAAGCGCCGCCTTGAGATCGTCCGGCAGCACGGAAGAAGCCGCGATTTCTGCCTCGAACTTCTTCAGAACAGCAGCGGGTGAATGAACGAGCACGCACGCGATGTCGTCTTGGCGAGCGTCGTCCCCGTCGCTCAGGGCGAATTGTTCCAGCAGCCAGCGCACGGTGGCTTCGGTCTGGGTGACGTTGCTCAGCAATCGCAACTGGTCTTCGTGATATTCCCAGCCGTAGAGTTCAATGCTCTTGATGAAGGCGGGCATCACTCGCGGATCCACGCTGAACGCGCTCGTGAAATAGCTCACGGCGAGTTCGCGAACGGCAGGTTCCGAATGAGTGATTGCAGAGAGAACGGCGTCGGCGGTAAGGCGCATGAAAAACCCCGGTGGCAACGTGGCGACCGGGGTTGATTGTAGTTCTCTCGCATCAAGAATCACGGCTTCGTAAGTCCAACCGGGGTCGCGTTGCCATTCGCTCGGAGCTTCGACATCTGTGCGAGGGCGACATCCCCCTGCCGAGTGTTCGGGCAGAGCTTCGCGACCTTCTCATAGCAGGCAACAGCCTCCACGAGTTGCCCCTTCTTCGACCACGCTTCGGCGAGCGTCATGTACATCGCGGCGGTTCGCTCGTTCATCTGATCGCAAGCCGTCGCGAGGCGTTCCGGGTTGTTCTTGATCTCGGCCGCGATGGCGTTCGCCTCCTTCGACTCCGACAGGTCCGCGTAAGCCGCCGCGAGTTGCTCGCACTTCTGGAGGCAGTCGTAGAACTTGCTCGTGCGGAACTCCTGGCGAGCCGAGGCGAGCAGGTCGCGAGCCGCTCGCGTTCGCAGCTTCTCGCGTGTCTCGGGGTTCGCGGCGAGGCCCGTCATCAGGGTCGCAGCGTCGGCAGCGGCTTGCGTGCCGGCGTAGGTTTTCACCGCTTCCGCGAGGGTGTCGAGCGATTCCTGCGTCAGCCCGGCTTGTTCAAGTTCCTTCGCCTTTGCCAGCCGGCCTGCCGCGAGTTGTTCGATTTCACCGAGGACTTGCTTGGCCTTCACGCCGACGGGTTTGTCGGCTGCTTCGCGAGTGATCCCCTTCAACAGCGACACGGCACGGGGGTACTCACTCGCGGCGAGCGCCTTCGTGGCTTGCTCGAAATCGCGGGCCATCCAGTCGGGGGTCGTGGAGGCGGTGATCGAACGCTTCATTGCTTCGTTCAACCGATCCGCTTCGACGTAGCCCTCGATGAAGGCGTGAATCTTACCATCAGCCCCGGCGAGCACGATGGTCGGGTACAGTTGCACCTTCAGGGCCTTGGCGATGTTCGGATCTTTGTTGGCGTCGAGCTTGAGCGGGATGAAGTTGTTCGTGAGTTGTGCGGCGATGGCGGCGTCACGCAGCGGCCCGCCTTCCAACTTTCGGCAATAGAAGCAGTTGTCGGTGCCGATCACGACGCAAAGCGAAAGCCCCTTCTCGATGGCCTCCTTGCGTGCGGAGTTGTAGTCACTCCGCCAGACGACGGGGTCCGCTGCGAGTGCCGCCGAGGGAAGCGCGAGCGCTGCCGCGGTGACCAGCGGAATGAGCAGCGTGGCCGTGCGGTACGAAGTTACGCTCATGGAATGCCCTCTGATGCCGACTCGTGGTGCGAGAACTCAGGCGATGGTCAGGAACGCGGGTGAGCTTTCTTGTAGCTGTCTTGAAGTCTGCGGGTCGTCACGTGCGTGTAGACCTGCGTGGTGCTGAGGCTCTTGTGGCCGAGCAGCTCCTGCACCCCGCGGATGTCGGCGCCCGCATCGAGCAAGTGAGTCGCGAAACTGTGTCTGAGCGTGTGCGGACTTGTGCGAGGATCGAGCCCCGCTGTCTTCAGATGTTTCGCGAGCAGCCGACCGACGCTGCGAACGTTCAACCTTGTGCCGTTCTTGTTCAGGAACACTGCCGTCGATTCTTTGTTGGCTTTCGCCAACAGTGTCGCCCGATCGGGTAGCCAGGTGTTGATCGCCGCCACCGCCTGCGGGCCGAGTAACGCGAGCCGTTCTTTCTTGCCCTTGCCGCGAACGGTCACGATGCCGTCGGATAAATCCGAGTCGAGAAGGTCGAGGCCGACCAGTTCGCTGACGCGAACGCCGGCCGAGTAAAGCGTTTCGAGCATCGCCCGGTCGCGGCGACCAGCCCAATCGGTGTCCGGCGGTGCCGTCAGGAGCTTCTGCACTGCGTCGAGCGTCAGAAAGTGTGGCAGCTTCTTATCCTGCCTCGGGGCCCGCAGACTCTTCGCGGGATTCTCCTTCAGCACGCCCTGCCGACAGAGAAACTTGCCGAACGATCGGACAGCCGCGAGCCGACGCGCGATCGTCGATTTCGCGTAGCCTTGCTCGTGGAGCCAGGACACGAACGCCCGCAGGAGCCGCGTATTCCAGTCGTCGGGACTGACGTGCGCCTTCGTCGTGCGTTCGCGGGTAAACGTGAGAGCCTGGGTCAAGTCCTCGCGGTAGGACTTCACCGTCTTCTCCGACGCATTCTTTTCGAGGCCGAGGTGAGTCAGGAACTCGGCCAGTCCTTGTTCGAGCGTCAAGTTATCGATCTCTGGGATTGCCGACGGTTGCTATCCCAGCCGCGCTAACGCACTCCGTGCGTCTCAAAACTCTTCCTGAGGTGTTGCGAGCTGGTTACGAATGCGTTCGGTCAGCACTGCCGCGTCGAACCAGTTAATTGGAACGGCGGGGCTGGCGGCCTTGTCGCGGATGTCGTTAATGAGGGCGTCGCGACTCTCGTCATCGTAGACGAAAATGTAGCGTTCTTCGCCTTTGACCAGCGCGAGGATGTTCAGTTCTCGGGTCACACTTCCGCCCTCTGGACGCATCCTGCTCACCTCCTTCAGATCGGCAGGCCGCACACGGGGGCTGGAGGTTTTTTGTCGGAAGGTGCCTCTTCGGGGGAAGCGGGAGGGCGTCTAATCGGCATGACTGTGCGACATGACCTGACCGTTTGAAGCTACCGAGAAGTACGTTCTGGTCGGGCCTCACCACTCCTGGTATCATTCCCACTCACCCTCCCCTATGCGGTCTACCATTCGGAGCGTCACGGCTATGGACAACGGGCAACGGGATATGAAGCTGTTCTGGACGTGCTTCATCTCTCTCATCGCCACATCGTTCGGATTCATTGTCCGTGCCACGATCATGGATGATTGGGCCAAACAGTTCGGGCTGAGCGAAACGCAGAAGGGGGAAATCTTCGGCGTCGGGCTGTGGCCGTTCGCCATCAGCATCGTGTTGTTCAGCTTGATCGTGGACCGAATCGGCTACGGGTTGGCACTCGGATTCGCGTTCGTTTGTCACGCCGGGTTCATCGTGATTGTGATCGCGGCCCCATCGCTGGTCGCGAGCGGCGCGAACGGCTACTGGGTGCTGTACGTGGGCAGCTTCGTGGGTGCGCTGGGTAACGGAACGGTTGAGGCCGTGATCAATCCCGTCGTCGCGACGATGTTCAGCAAGGACAAAACGAAGTGGCTGAACATCCTGCACGCGGGCTGGCCGGGCGGGTTGGTTCTCGGCGGGTTGCTGGCCCTGGCACTCGGGGAATCGACCGACTGGCGTTACAAGGTTGCGCTGGTCAGCATCCCGGTGCTGATCTACGGTGCCCTGCTTCTGACCTGCAAGTTCCCGGTCAACGAGCGAGTTACGGCCGGCGTGTCGTTCATCGACATGCTCAAGGAAGTCGGGTTCTTCGGGGCGTTCCTGATCACCACGCTCATCGTGTTTGAACTGTCGAACGTGGCCGAGAAGTTCGG
>Ga0105047_10009621_pt1 | contig 15896 bp, 10 predicted proteins | sample MAT04_FD_78384 | JGI IMG/M metagenome (GOLD analysis project Ga0105047, IMG submission 78384) | Freshwater microbial communities from Lake Fryxell liftoff mats and glacier meltwater in Antarctica - MAT-04 (megahit assembly) | ecosystem: Environmental > Aquatic > Freshwater > Ice > Liftoff... | reverse complement strand
CCGACTCCTGTCGGTCAAGACGGAAGGAACGAAACAGCTCGCCAACGTCTTCGTGCCACGGGATGCGTTCGCCAAGCTCATCCGCAAGATCGATGACTACGAGGACGAGCAGAAACGAACCAAGAACGGGAACCGCAGGAACAAGCCACTGATCGACAGCATCGGCGTTACACGGCTCGCCATTGCACGCGACCTGTGGACCGATGCCCGCCCGTTCCCGACGACCGACGCGGCGATCTGGTGGGAAGTGTGGCTCCGGGCCGAGCAGAGGGAACCGCAAGCCGTTCATGCCGCGTTCACCGATCAGGCCCGCGCCCTCGGGCTGGACGTCTTGACCCAGCGACTCGAGTTCCCCGAGCGTGTGGTGACGTTGCTGCGAGCCACGCCGAGCGACTGGGCCCGCTCTCGATTGCTCCTCGTGGAAGTTGCCGAACTTCGACATCCCGCGGAGCCAGCGACGCCATATTTTGACCTCGCCCCTTCGGACCAGTCCGCCGTGATCGCGGAGGCCGTCGCTCGGATCAAACCAGCACCCCTCGGCGCTCCCGCCGTGTGCTTGCTGGACACCGGCGTGCGGCGTGCCCATCCGCTGCTCGAATCGTCGCTTCTCGAACAGGACATGCTCGCTGTGGACCCAGAGTGGGGCACGGCGGACCATCACGACCGATTGCACGGCACCTGCATGGCGGGCAACGCGCTCCACGGGTGTCTTACGGAGGTGTTTCAGTCGAGGGAGTCGATCGAGCTTTCGCACCGCTTGGAGTCTGTCAAGATCTTCCCTCCCCGGGCCGTGATACGACCCGAGCTCTACGGGGAGACCATCCGTCAAGCGGCGGCACGGGCCGAGGTTGCTCAGCCGGAACGCAGCCGGGTGCTGTGCATGGCCGTCACCGACGAGCACACGCCGATCCGCGACGGTCGCCCGACTTCATGGTCCGCGGCAATCGACCAACTCACTTGGAACGGAGGCGCGGACACGCGACTCTTGTGCGCGTCCGCGGGCAACCTCCGCGAACAGATCACGCGAGACTACAGATACCTCCACGCGAATCTCGCGTCCGATGGGGTCATCGAGGACCCGGCACAGGCGTGGAACGCGATCACGGTGGGGGCATTCGCCGGCCGCCATCAGGTGACCTCAAGTAAGTACGACGGGTGGTCGGCCGTGGCGCCGTTCGGTGGGCTGACTCCGACCAGCCGCACCACGGCGACGTGGGACGCGGAGGGCCGCAGCGTGTGGCCGTACAAGCCCGATATCGTGATGGACGGCGGCAACTGGGGGCGCGATGGTTCGGGACTCATGTCGCACCTTGAAGACCTCGTGCTGCTCACGACCGGGTTTGGTCGCTCGGGCGCGATGCTGGATTTCAATGCTGACACAAGTGCCGCCACTGCGTTGGCGTCACGGGCGTGCGCGATGATCCAAGCGGCGTACCCCGCCATGCGACCTGAAACCGTTCGCTCCGTGCTGGTGCATGCAGCCCGATGGACGCGGCAGATGGAGACGGACTGCCCGGGGACCAGCAGGGCGGACCGCATCCGTCGTCTGCGCGTGTTTGGCTACGGAGTGCCAGACCTCGCGAAGGCGATCTGGAGCGTGCGCAATCACGTCACGCTGATCGCCGAAGGAGCACTCACGCCGTTCATCCTGACCACCAAGGGCGCCAAATCGAACCAGATGGCGGTTCACGCCTTGCCGTGGCCGCGCGAAGTGCTCGCCGGCCTGGGTGATACGCCGGTGACGCTCCGGGTCACACTCTCATACTTCGTCGAACCTAGCCCGGGCTCCCGAGGATGGACGCGTTCGTTCCGGTATGCGTCGCACGGTTTGCGCTTCGATATCAAGCGACCAGAGGAATCGACCACGGCGTTCCTTGGCCGGTTGTCGGCAGCGGCTCGTGATGAGGACGCGGACGCACCCACCACCGATGATTCCTCTGACCCCGGATGGATGCTCGGTCCCAAGTACCGCGTTCGAGGAAGTCTCCACAGCGACTGGTGGACTGGCAAAGCAAGCGAGCTTGCTCGGCGGGACATGCTGGCTATCTATCCAGTGACGGGTTGGTGGAGAGAGCGTCCGCACCTCGGCAAAGTCGAGACGACGGCGCCATACTCGCTCTGCCTGAGCATCGAGACCCCTAGCCAGGACATCGACCTGTACACGCCCATTGTGAACCTCGCGACGATCGCGGTTCCCATTCAGGCATGAAGTCGCTGGGGGGGGCTGGGGGGCACTGCCCACACGCGGCGAGGCCGCGCCTGCTCATCATCGCACCGCACACTCGCCCATCACATCGCCCCGCCAACGGCTCCATGCGCACTGGTGCGCACGCCAGCAACGCCTGCGCACCCATTCGATGACTCCGACACTTCACATGGGTGATGTCATGCGTAACACTGTCAGCATGAGCCGTGGAAAACGTGCAATTCCCGACAAGCGTGGTGTCGCAAAGCGACCATCATCCAAGACCCGTCCGACCAAGGCCATTAAAAAGCCGGTTCGGAAGGCCGTCGATGGTGCTTCGCGTGACCGCGACGTGCTGCGCATGCTCACGCTCCGCGTGCGCTGTTGCAGCGTCGCTCAGGTGGCGAAGGCAGCATGGGACGACACGCCGACGGGACTGAAGAACTGCAAGGCCCGTCTCAAGGTACTCGCGACGAAAGGCCTCGTCGGCATCGCCACGATGCTCGCTCACCCGGAAGTGAAACTGGAAGGGCCGCTCGCTGTGTGGCAGCCGGGACTGGCGGTGCCCGACCTGGCATCCATCTCACACCGAGGGCGAAAGCGGTGGGGCGGGGTACCGACCCGCACGGAGTTCGTGTACGCCACCCAGCAGGCGGTCACGCTGGTTGGTGGGGCACCGGGCCGCGAGCCACGCCCGAGCGAAGCCACCCACGACCTCCACCTCGCCGCGGTCTATCTCCGGATGCGGGAAGAACTGGCAACACGCTCCGAAAGCTGGCGGTCCGAATCGCTGCTCGCGGCGAACACGTCCATCAAGCGGTCCAAGCCCGGAGACAAGGTGCCCGATGCGATTGTCCGCGATGGTCGGGCAGTGACCGCGATCGAGTTTGTCGGGGAGTACTCCGTGGACAAGCTCACCGCCTTCCACGCCTATTGCAAACGGGCCAAGCTGGGATACGAACTCTGGTGACGCACCGCAACGACCAACGCGACGGCCAGCGTTTCTAGATCGTGAAGGGCCTTGATCGTGCCCGGATTCAGGACTGACCCGGCGACGCCTTGGCGGATGCCGAGTTTGATCGCTTGACAGACCAAGCGGCGGAGGTAGTGATTCCGGAGGACATCGGACGGGTCGTTCAACTCGTATTCGAGTGACTTGTACTTGTCGTGGAAGCGATTTGAGAGCCAGCCGCCCGCGAAACTGCTTCCGAATCCTGCCAACGCACCGACGGCGGCCCCGAGAGGACCACCGAGTGCACCGCCAAGAACGCAGCCCTTTGAACCCAGCCCCATCGACTCAGCGGCGGTCCCTGCAGCGATCAACGCGGCTCCGCCTAGCAGCATCTTGACGAGATTCGCGTTTTTGGCCATATGCAAGCCATCGTATCGTGCTTGGTTGGGGACTGCCGATGCCGGAACTGCCTCCACTCTTTACGCCCGTGTGGCGAGCGCCACCCCCGCTCAAGGCACTCGGAGCGCACGACCAGCGCGGCGGGCGGTCTTCCTCTTGGCGGGTGAGGTGCCGGAGGTGTCATGGACACGCGGGCGATACGCCCTCTGGGCGGGCTGCATCAGCGCACAGACCATGCATAGAGGATGCGGGACCGGCCAACGCGCTCGGGATGCGGCAGAAAGTCTCCGCGTGCCAGTAATGGCGCGATTTTCCCTTGCCAACAAAAGCGGGAGTGTCCTGCGCCTGCCGTTCGACGGCTCGGGTAGCAGTTGGGTCCCATTGCGCGTCTTCCAAAAAGACGGTTGTTCCCGGCACAACCGCCAAAGCCTTGAACCTCTCGACCTTTCGCGAGAGCACAGGGGCCCAATCACTCTCCACTCCGTGCTCGCGGAACCGTTGAACTCACCTCATCGAAGCCTCCTTTCCAGGGCCGCCGCATCGGTGTGCGTCACGCCGTGCAACTCGCTTCCCGAGTTGTGCGTGCTCACTCCATAGTGGTTGCGGCCAAGAACCTTTCCGGCGTTCACTCCGTGCGCTAGATACACGTCGAGCGTTCGCCGTCATTTCGCCGCCACAGGGAACCCGCCCGCCAAGGCGGGTCCCCTGAAGCCGCATGAACACCTGTCACGGACCGAGGTGCTTCAACAAGAAGCACCCCGGCACGCCATTGAGACGAGCATTCGCCCGTCACCGCTTTCGTGCTCGCTGATTGCACCCGGCACCACCCCCAGTTTCGTGAGGGACGGGTGCAGCGAACGAGGCCGCCACTGCCTTGCAGCGGCCTCGCCGGACTCCCGTCCGTTCCTACTTGCGGCACTCTCCCAGACTGCTGGGTTTGAAGCACCACGCCGACCTGGCGTGGCACCGGGGACCATCCCTTGCGGGACCCGGCCCCAACAGTCCTTCCCGAGTTAGTGATGCGCGTCATCCGAACGGTCACGTCGCCTGGAGGTTGTCCTCCGACCTGTCGCCGTATGTCCACGCTCCCGCGTGGCATAGTTTCCGCGTGTGCATCCTCGTGGAAGCACTCGCGATTTCTGCGGGTAGAAACGAGAAGCTCCCGCGTACCCATCGGCTCCAAGTTTGAGCGGTTCGGCACCGTCTCCGTTCGGACTTACCGGCAAGCCCTTGTGCTCCTCTCGGAGTGTCGGGCCTCTCATGGTTGAGCTCTTCGTCGTCGGGCAACTTGATGCCCGATCGCCGAGTCTGGTCAGAGACTCGGTCGCGTGTGTCGCCACACGCGAACTCCCCACGCCGGCTCAGGTTGAGCGGGCCACGCCAAAGGCGTGGCCCGAACCCCCTGGGGGGATTTGCACCCTCTTCACGCAGCACGGCCCGCGGCATCAGAGATCCGATGCCCGGGCGTGTCCTCGTCGCCCCTTTTCGCACCTGGGGGGGTAACCCATCGGATAGAACGCCGGGATTGGACCTTGCGGAGGGAACGCCCCTCCAATGAAATCAAGGATTTGCTCCGACGAGCCTCCGTCGAACCGGACGAGCGTCTCTCGACGCATCCGGCTCTACGGGCACACACCGCGGCGGCTGGTAAAGCCGCCCCCTTATGGCCGCTGGTGAGGCGGCTTTCCCGGGTGGCATGCCCCGTCTCAATGGCGTCAGATCAGCGTTTGACGTGTCTGACAGCCGCGGCCCGGTGGCCGCTGATGCCGCAGTCTTTACCGTACCTGTGCCTTTCTTTCCAGCGTGCGGACAGGAGAGCGTGCAGAGATCGCATGAGACGTCCTGAGTCCGCAACCGGGAGAGCCTGTAGGAAATCGGCTGGTCACCCTGGAACCCCTGTTATACTGGCAGCGTACAGTTTGTTGAAGGAGCCCGCCTTGGCTAAACGAACCCCCGAACCTGAGCCCACGCCGATCGGTGACATTCTCCGGCATCAGCGTATAGAGACACTGGGGAAAGGCCTCCGCGAGATGGCTGCAATTCTCGACATTGCGCCTGCTCACCTTACCGACATCGAGAAAGGGCGCCGGACGCCGTCTGAAGCACTGCTCGAACGAATCTGCAACCACTACAAAATCGACACGGCCACGCTTCGGGCCGGCTGGAGCAAGCTCGATGAGAGCGTGAAGCGGATCGGTACCAAGAATCCGACGACGGCCGAGAAAGTTCCTGCACTTCTGAACGCGGCCGAGAACATCTCCGCTGCACAATGGGACTCGTTGATCGAGCAGGCCAAACGATTCTCGCGAGATCAACGGGGGCGGACGTCATGAATCCAAATGACCTCCAAGTGTTCAGTGAAACACGGGCCGACCTTGATGAGGCGGAGGTAATCGCCGCTGAGTGTTTGGAGCGATGTGTGAGTGCCCTGCGCCTTTCCGAGCTTGTCGCCCCGATTCCTGCGGAACTCTGGGTGGAGCACCCTTTGGGATTCGACTTCGGGTACGAATCCATTGCTCCCCGAACTCCTGGATTCGAGACATGCGGGTACGCCAAGCTCGGTACCAACATCATCAGGCTTAACGAGAGCATCGCAGGCAACAACAGCAAGGTTCGATGGACGACCGCTCACGAAATCGGCCATCACCTGTTGCACACGAAGCCAAAGCACTCCTGGACGCCACTCCTCACGAACGAGCCGTCGTGGAGGTATCGCAATCTGTGGGAGCGGCAGGCGGACCGATTCGCCGCGGCATTTCTTATGCCTCCCAAGCTACTCGTTCGCCAATTGTTTAAGGTGTGCCACGCCTTCCATCTCAACGACGAAGAGACGATTATCGAACTTCTTTCGGATACACCTCACGCAACCCAGCTCTGGACGGAGGTGTTCGTGCCCGAACTCGCCAAGTCATTTGGAGTCTCTCCGTTCGGCGTCGTGTACCGTCTCGCCGACCTCCGCCTGTTCGACGGAGCGCCGATTCTCCTTCCCAAACACGCCTTCCGATTGGGTCTGCTTCAAGCGCCGCAGCGCTGAGTTGATCTCATCGACTTGTTCCGCTGACTCTGTGTTCGCATGACCGCTGTCGTTAGTACGGAGACTACCATGCTGTTGAAGACCGCCACCGCTGCTCCAGAGCCCGACCCTCGAAGAGGCACGTTTACCGTGATCGAACTCGCCATGTACCTCGGTGTGAGCCGTGCCACAGTCTGGCGCCTCCATTCGGCTGGTAAACTGCCACGGCCCATCAAGCTCAATCGAGCAGTCCGATGGGACCGATGGACCATTGAGGAATGGGTGAGTGACGGCTGTCCTCCTCGTGAGAAGTGGGAATCTTCCCGTCCCGCACACTGACCCGGAGTTTTCGTGGTCAAGGAGTTCTCATGCGGTTGTTCAAAACCAAGTATCGGGACCGATCCGGTCGCAGCAAGACCGCCGCCAAGTGGTACATCGAGTTTCGCGACCAAAGGGATACCACCCGGCGCTTGCCCGCATTTTCCAGCAAAGCAGCCAGCGAAGAGCTTGGAAAGAACCTGGACAGGCTCGTGTCCTACCACGTCGCGACGGCGGGGCAAACAGACCCCTCGCTCCAAGGGTGGATCGCGGACTTGCCGAAAGGCATTCGTCGCAGGCTTTTGGAGATCGGACTTATCGACTCTGAGCGAGCGTCCATGTCCAAGCCGCTCTCCGAGCACATTGCCGATTTTCGTGCGGGCCTGGAATCGAAGGGCAATACGGCCAAGCACGTTGAAGCTACATGCACGCGAATCTCTCGGATCCTCGACGGATGTCGATTCACGTACTGGCCACAGATCACGGGCACGAAGGTCCAGTCCTTTCTGAACGGGCTTCGTGAGGGGGAGGAGCAGCTCAGCGCCCAGACTTTCAACTACTACCTCGGTTCACTGAAGTCTTTTTGCCGCTGGATGGTAAAGAACCGGCGAGCAACCTCGTCCCCGGTATCGCACCTCGACCCCCTGAACGCGAAGACCGACCGCAGGCACGACCGCCGAGCGCTATCTACTGAGGAACTGCTCTGGCTCTTGGCCGCAACGGCCCATGGATTGCCTCGCGCCAAGATGACCGGCTTCGAAAGAGCGATGCTCTACCGCGTCGCCATCGAGACCGGCCTCCGGGCCAACGAGATCCGGAGCCTCACCACGGCCAGCTTCGCACTCAATGCAATCCCGCCCACCGTCACGGTCTCGGCCGCGTATAGCAAGCACCGTCGAGAAGACGTGCTCCCCATCCGTCCGACGCTCGCCCGCGACCTCGCAGCGTTCTTCGAGGGTGCCGAGAAGGGCAAGACGGCGTTCGCGATTCCAAGCGAGTCTCGTGTCGCTGGAATGCTGCGCGGGGACCTGGCGTCCGCACGAGAGGCGTGGATCAGCGACGCCAAGACCGAATCGGAACGGGAGGAGCGGCGGAAGTCGGAGTTTCTCGTCTACCGCGACTCGGCCGGCAAGGTGGCCGACTTCCAGGCGCTCCGGCACACGTTCATCACCTTCCTTGCAAACGGCGGCGTGCATCCGAAGACCGCCCAGACGCTTGCCCGCCACTCCACCATCACCCTGACGATGGACCGATACTCACACACGCTCAAGGACGCGGAGGTCGAAGCACTCAAGTCGTTGCCGGACATTCCCTCGGGAAAAGACTCGGTCGCGACTCCCCCTGACCGCGTGGAAGCGAACGGGCAGAATGTCTTGGCGTCCTGCTTGGCGCAAAACGGGAGTTTTCGTGATTCCGGTGGCGATCCGGTGAGACACCGCATCGAGCCCGAAGGCACCGAACCAGACGACGCAAAAACCCCACAAAGCACTGGAGTTTCCGAGCGATCCCGTGAGGCGCACAGAGCGATAGAATCGTCATCGGCCCCGTGGCGAAATGGCAGACGCAGCGGACTTAAAATCCGTGGCCTTTCATCGGGCGTGTGGGTTCAAGTCCCACCGGGGCCATTTCGAAATGTATGTGTGAGGGTCACCGCAACTTCTTGCGGGCCCTGCGAGCCGACCGCGTCGCCGGCGTTTTCGCGGGTGCAGGGTGCTTGGGATCATGAAGGCCGCGGGTGGCGTGAGCGAGAAGGCGCTGCACCACCGGGTGCATGACCCGTCGCTGCACGGCGATGGCGTAATAGGTCTCCCGGACGCCGCGGATCCAGCCGATGCGTTCAACGCCGAACTGCGGGCGGACTTCGTTCTCGATCATCGCGGCGGCTGGGAATGCGGCGAGACCGCCGCTGCCGAAAGACTTAAGCAGTTCTCGGTCCTCGAACTCGGCGAGCACAACGGGTCTAATTTTATTGGTGTCGAACCAGAGGTCGAGCGATTCGCGGAGCACGGTGTTGCGGACGGGCAGGTAGAGCGGCGCGCCATCGAGGGATTGCGGAAAGCCGCGGCGGAGGTGCTTGGCCAGCGCAGGGCGCGCGAAGAACGCCATGGCGGACTCGAACAGCGGGTGGCTGATGGCGTGCACCCGGGAGCTGTCGGGGTGGGGGCGGTCGGCGATGACGAGGTCGAGGTGGAAGAGTGCAAGTTCGGCCAAGAGTTCGTCGATACGCCACTCGCGGCAGACCAGGCGCAGGTCGGAGTTCTCCTTAAGCAGCGGTTCGAGGATCCTGCGGACGATCGGTTTTGGAACGAAGTCTGACGTGCCCACGTTCAGGACCCGGGGGTGGCCGCTAAACTGGCCTGCAAGCGCATCGGGGAGTTCGGCCGAGATGCGGAACATTTCCTCGGCGTGCCGGAAGACGATCTGTCCGGCTTCGGTGAGATCGATATTGCGACCGCGCCGGGTGAGGAGCGCGACCTTGAGGCTCGCTTCGAGCGATCGGATCTGCGCGCCAACCGTGGGCTGTGCGAGGCCGAGTTCTTTGGCGGCGCGTGTCAGGTTGCGGTGCTTGCCGACGAGCCAGAAGTAGTAGAGGTGGTTGTGGTTCATCGGTGAAAAGCTCTTCACGCAGACGCGGAACGGATGGAGGTCTACGCACGAATGTATGCTTGATTGTCACACAAGGTTAAACCTACTGGTCTTTCTGAACGCTCATTCGTACCACTACCTGTGGATTCACTCACGTACACCTTGTGGCTTCACTGGATGCTGATCAATGCGGAGCCGAGCGCCCCGCGGGCCTCGGCTCAGCGTCGAATCGATCCGGACGGTATTCCGCCGAGCCTTGGCAGCGATGCTCGAACAAACGCGGACTTGGCCGCGGCGCGAGTTGACGGCAGGCGGCGGGCGGGCGGCTTGAAGGACGATCAGAAAACCGACTTGCGGAAGGATGCGTGATGCAGGCGGACCTGCTCGACACGTTGATGGTGATCGCTCGAACGCCTCTCCTGCTGGTCGCGAGCGACTACGACGGCACCCTCGCGGAACTGGTGGCCGATCCGGAGCTCGCCACGGCGAACGTTGCGGCGCTCGAGTCGTTGCGTGCGCTTGGCGCGCTCGCTTGGACCACTACCGCCGTCGTATCCGGCCGGTCGGCAAACCAGCTCAGCAAATTCCTGGGTGACCAGAGTGCCGAGCTGCGCATCGGCTCGCATGGGGCGGAGTGGCTGGCGGCCGGGGTTGACCTGGGCATCGAGCAGCGCGACCGGCTCGCCCAGATCGCCGCCGTGCTCATGAATATCGCGAGCGAGGGCCGTGGTTTGAGCTACGAACTCAAGCCCGCGAGTGCTGTCCTTCATGTTCGCAACGCCACCGCCGAGGTGGGCCGTGCCGCGGTCAAGCTGGCCGTTGAGCGTTGTGGATCGCTGCCGGGCGTGTTTATCCGTTATGGCAATCTGGTTGTTGAGTTCATGGTGGTGGACGTCAACAAGGGTCAGGCGCTCCGGCGAGTCAAGGCTTCGACGGGGGTGACTGCGGTGCTCTTTCTGGGTGATGATCTGACCGACGAGGACGCCTTCATGGCCCTGGTTTCGGAGGATGTGGGCATCAAGGTCGGACCGGGAGAGACGGCTGCGAGGTTCCGAATCTCCGGGGTCGGGGCGGTGGCCAAGGTGCTCGGCACGCTGGCGACTTTGCGAGCCCAGTGGTGCCGATCTCGCTTGATCGTGCCGCTGGACATGTGCGCGATCCTCTCCGATCAACGAACCGCCGCCGTGGTCTCGCCGGGTGCCCGGATTTCATGGCTGTGCCTGCCGCGGCTCGACTCGGCGGCGGTGTTCGCCGACCTTATCGGCGACTCCACCGCCGGCGTGTTCGAGATCGCGCCGCTTGATGCCAGTGCGCCGCTCCGCTGCGGCTACTACGGCGACTCGTTCGTGCTGGTAACTGAGTGGGCCCGGCTGAAGGTAACTGACTATCTGGATGCGGCGGCGGGGCGCGCGTTTCAGAAAGCCGGACGAACAGACCTCATCCGCGTCATTGAGGGCACGACGGCGGCGAAGATTCGATTCGCTCCGCGGCTCGACTTTGGGCGGATTGCAACGCAACTGGAAGTTCGGCCCGATGGTCTTGAGATCCGTGGGTCAAACGACCCCATCGTGCTTCGCTCCAGCGGGGTGCAGTGGATCATGGTCAATGAGGGCATTCACCAGACCGCCGAGGCGATTGTGAACCCGACAGCGGGCCCGATCGTGCTTGAGTTGCGGTACGGGACGGCGAATCTGGCTCCTTCCAGCGAGCGCGAACGGGACCGGCGCGAGCAGAATCAACGATTCTGGTCCGGGTGGGCCAAGTCGCTAAAACTGCCAGCCAATAGACCCGATATCGTCAAGCGGAGCGCGCTGGTGCTGAAGGCGCTTTGCCACGGCCCGACCGGGGTGATCGCGGCGGCTGCTACGACCAGTCTTCCCGAGCAGATCGGCGGCGCTCGTAACTGGGATTACCGCTATTGCTGGCCGCGCGATGCCGCGATGGCGGCGGCGTCGCTCGTGCGGCTGGGCAACACCGGGCACGCGCTGAAGTTTCTCGACTGGATGGTTGATGTGGTCGACCGGTGCGACTCACCGGAACGGCTGCACCCGATCTATACCATGTCGGGGAGTCATCTGCCTTCCGAGGCGGAACTCGGCCATCTCTGCGGCTATGCGCAGAGCCGCCCCGTGCGGGTCGGCAACGCCGCGGCGAATCAGGTTCAGCTTGACGTGTTCGGGCCGATCGTGGACCTGGTGGCGTTGCTTGCCGAGCGGGGGGCGCCCATTGCGCCTGATCACTGGCGGCTGGTGCGCGCCATGGTGCGGGCCGTTGAGGCGCGATGGACCGAGCCCGACCACGGCATATGGGAGATGCGGCTTGAGCGCCGGCACCATGTGCACTCCAAGGTGATGTGCTGGCACACGATCGATCGCGCGATGGTGGTGGAAGACGTGTTCTGCGGCACGCGCAACACGGATTGGGCGGCACTCCGCAGTGCCATTGCGGCCGATGTGCTGGCCCGCGGCTGGAACAAGAAGCTTGGTGCGTTCGGCGGCGCGTACGAGCATGACTACCCCGACGCGTCGGTGCTGAAGATCGGGTTGACGGGACTTCTCAGCCCAGAAGATCCGAAGTGGGCAGCGACCGTGGACCTCGTGTCGAGTCGGCTTCGAGAAGGCCCGACCGTGCGCCGCTATCGAGTCGATGACGGCATCGCTGGCGGCGAGGGCGGGATGCATATCTGCACCGGCTGGCTGATTGAATCGCTCATCACGATCGGACGCATCGCTGACGCTCGGGCGTTGTTTGAACAGTTCGCGGCCGTAGTGCGGGGTCCGGGGATCATGACCGAGCAGTTTGACGCCCGTCACGGGCTTGCCGTTGGCAACCTTGCCCAGGCGTATTCGCATCTGGCGTTTATCGATGCAGCCGTCGCGCTCGACCGGGTTCGCGCCGAGTCCTCAGGAGAATCATCATGACAAAGTCACGGCGACCATTCGCCCCCAACTCGCTCCGTTTCGGACTCTTCATTGCCATCCTCGCCGGTCTTGCGACAGGACTGGTGTTCTGGATCCAGATCACGAGCGAACATCGTGAGGGCTTGGGCGATTTGGCACGCCGCGCGCAGCTCTTGGGGCACCGCATCGCGCCCATGGCCCGGTTGGCGCTTGACGGTACAGACGCGGCCGCCGCGGGGATCATGGGCGACCGGCTGAATGGTCATTCGCGGCTGCTTGGCATGGCGCTCTATCGCTCCGACGGAAAGCTGCTGGCGAGCGGAGATGGGCTGTCAGAGGTCGCAGATTCGGTCAAAGCGGCCGTTCAGGTGGGCCTCGCTTCCAAGGCGGAGGTTTCAGACCTTCATCGCGATGGTGGGGGAAGCACGCACGTGCTCGTGCAACCAATCGTCGACGCGACGGGTGACCTCAAGGGCGCGATCGTGGTGCTGCATGATGCGCTCTATCTTGAGGACCGCATGACCCGGGGGATTCTGCGCGGCATGCTCTGGTCGGGCGGAATCGGTATCGGGATGCTGTTCATCACCACCGGCTTGGCGTGGGTGCTCTTTGAGCGACCCCTGCACAGACTCGCCGAGTGGATGCGGAGACTGCGGTTTGGCAACACGCCCGAACTGCCGCCGCGGAACTTGCCAGTCGGTCGTCTGGCTGATGAAACGGTGCACCTCGCGGCGTCGTTCCGGGCCGCGCGCAGCAAAGAGCGCGAGGATGCGCAAGACATTGTTCGGTCCGACAAGGCTTGGACGCGCGACCGGCTGCGGGCCCATGCGATCGATGCCCTCGGCGGTCAGCCGTTGGTGGTCGTCAGCAATCGCGAGCCATACATGCATCAACTCCGCGACGGCAAGCCGGCGCTGGTTCGGCCGGCCAGCGGTCTGGTCACAGGTCTTGATCCGGTCCTTCGCGCTACCGGCGGACTGTGGGTCGCGCACGGCGCGGGCGATGCCGACCGGCAGACGGCCGACAACGCCGGGTGCATTCCCGTTCCCCCCGAGAATGCCCGCTACACGCTCAAACGCGTGTGGATCACCAAGGAAGAAGAAGAGGGGTACTACTACGGCTTCTCAAACGAGGGGCTCTGGCCGCTCTGTCACCTCACCCATGAACGTCCGGTCTTCCGCGCCGCCGACTGGGAGCAGTACGTTCGTGCCAATCAGCGATTCGCCGACGCCGTCCTTGAAGAGATCGGCGATGAGCGGGCCGTCGTGATGGTGCAGGACTATCAGCTTGCGCTGGTTCCGGGCATGCTCAAGGCGGCCCGTCCGGACCTGCGCGTCGGGATCTTCTGGCACATCCCCTGGCCGAATGCCGAGGCGTTCCGCATCTGTCCGTATCGGGTTGAACTGCTGCAGGGCATGCTCGGGGCGGATCTGGTGGGATTCCATCTCCAGCAGCACTGCAACAACTTTCTTGAAACCGTTGATCGCATGGTCGAGGCCAAGCTCGACTGGGATCGTTTCTCGGCCGAAACCAAGGGCCACACGTCACTGGTTCGGCCTTTCCCCATCAGCGTGCAGCACTGGTCCGAACGGGGCGTGGCCTCCGGTGAGCAGCTTGCCTCACAGATCACGCGCTTGCGGGAGCAGCACCAGCTCAATGGCTGCGCCGTTGGGGTCGGCGTTGATCGCATTGACTACACAAAGGGCATTGCCGAGCGGTTCAGGGCCATCGAGCGGCTGTTCGAGAAATATCCGCAGCACCGCGGCAAGTTCACGTTCGTGCAGCTCGGCGCGCCCAGCCGAGTTCACATCCCGCGGTATCGCGATCTCGTGACTGAGCTTGAGGCGATGGCCGATGAAATTAACTGGAAGTATCAGACCGACGGGTGGAAGCCGATCCACTTCCTGGTGGATCACCATGAGGGCCCGGCAGTTTACGCGTTCCTCAAGATGGCATCGGTCTGCGTCGTCAGTTCCTTGCACGACGGCATGAACCTCGTCGCCAAGGAGTTTGTCGCGGCCAAGGCGGAGGGTGTTGGCCCCGATGATGATGTCACCCAGGAGGGTGTACTTGTGCTCTCAGAGTTCGCCGGCGCCGCTCGCGACTTGCCCGAAGCGCTCATCATCAACCCCTACGACACCGAAGAGTTCGCCGATGCCATCGCCCAGGCCATCAGCATGGACCCGCGCGAGCGCCGCCAGCGCATGACCCGCATGCGGCTGCGCGTGGAGGAGTTCAACATTTACCGCTGGGCGGCCGACTTCCTGACAGCGCTCTCGCAGTCGAAGGGGCACTCGGAGCAGGGCGCTCAGAAGGGCACAGCGGCGCGGTGAGGCGAGCAGGCCTGAACCTCACGCCACCACCTCACGCCACCACCCACGTACCGGCGATCGGCTCACCCGGCTCGGCCAGGGCGGCGGACAGAATCGTTCGCGGCTGGCGGCCGTCGATGATGCTCACGGCCGCGCTCCCGCCGCGGATGGCCTCGAAGCATGCGTTGAGTTTGGGGAGCATGCCGCCCGCGATGATGCCCGCGGCGCTCAGGCTTTCGACCTGGGCCTTCGAAAGCGACGGCGCATGCGGCGCGGCCGGGTCGGGCGCGGTGCGGACGCCGGTCGTATCGGAGACGAGCATGAAGACGGGTGCCCGCAACGCAGCGGCGATGGCGCCCGCGGCCAGATCGGCGTTCACGTTGAGTTTGGCCGCACCATCACCGGTGAGCGCCACCGGGGCGATAACGGGGACGAAACGCTGTGAGGTAAGCCCGCGAATGACGGGCGCGGCAACGCGGGTGATGCGGCCGACGAGTCCGAGATCTTCACTCGGCCGGCCCGGCGATTGATCGGTGCCGGTTCGCTCGCCGAAGAGCACGCACGAGCCGAGCGAATGGAGCGGATACGGCGCGGCACCTTCTTCGCCAAGCAGCGAGCAGAGCTCGCTGTTGACATGGCGTACAAGCACGCGTTCGACAATCGCGAGCGTCGCCTCGTCGGTGTAGCGCTGGCCCTGCACGAAGCGCGCCTGCAAGCCCGCCGCCGTCATGGCGGCGCTAATGGCCTTGCCGCCACCGTGAACGATGACAGGAAGAGCGCCCAACGCGCTGAGCGCCGCAACATCACGCATGACCTGCCGCATCTGCGTGCTGTCATCCTGGATTGAACCCCCAACTTTCACGACCACCACCACATCGCGCAGGCGCGCGATCCGGGCGTGTCTTGAGGCGAGAGTATCGATCGCGGCGTCAATCATCATCGATTGTTGACGGCCCCGACCTCTCGCGGTGCCGCGTTGTCACAAACACCTGGCCTCACTTGGGCGAAGGCGCGGGCTTGGTCTCGGCCGGTTCAGGGGCCTTCACGGGGTCCTCGCCGCTGGTTTTCTTCCAGCTTGTGTCGGCCTTGGCATGAAGCGACTTCTCGTCCTTTGACCAACTGGCACGGGTGTCGTTGAAGAAGTCCTTATAGAACAGAAAGAGCTTGCCGTCGGTGATTTTGAAGGACGTGGGATCGATCTCCACCTTCTCGCCGGTCTTCCCCATCGCAT
>Ga0105047_10009620_pt1 | contig 15896 bp, 14 predicted proteins | sample MAT04_FD_78384 | JGI IMG/M metagenome (GOLD analysis project Ga0105047, IMG submission 78384) | Freshwater microbial communities from Lake Fryxell liftoff mats and glacier meltwater in Antarctica - MAT-04 (megahit assembly) | ecosystem: Environmental > Aquatic > Freshwater > Ice > Liftoff... | reverse complement strand
TCGTCGCTGAATGACCAGACGCCGGCAGAGTTCGCGCAGCGCAGCCTGGCGGCCGCCTCCGCTCCGCTCCGGCAACCGCCAGGCTGCGCCCTTCCCACCAACCACCTCACCACCAACCCAAACCCCGAAAACCAACCAAAACTCTCATAGCGAGTGGATCAAAAACCGGGGGCAGGCCACTTTGCCGCCGTCCCCCACGTCGCCGCTTTCCTCATCATTAGGAATTCGTGAGCATCGCCTAAAGCACCGAACCCAAAGGGGCGATGTGAAGCGGAATCCGGTTTGGCGTTCCTTCTTCGTCATGGATCACAACAAAATCCTCCGGATTCTTCGCACAACAGCGCAAGTGGCGCGTAGCCTCTCTCAGGGAGGCAAATTCACGACTCTGCGAAAAGCCGTGCTGTCGCACCGTAAAGATTCGCTCTCCCGCCGAAGTGAAAATGTGAAATTCTGAAGCCATGCCCCCCAGTGAAACTTCGCCGAGTCGGAGATTATTGGAAATTCCTCATGGGCTGCCTCTTTTAAGCCCAAAACGGCGCGGGAATACGAGATCGATTGAGAATACGCCGGAGTATTTGGGATCCCTGTGTCTATCAGCATCCCAGAGTAAAAGGAGAAGTGGGTTGGCCGGGACTTGAACCCGGAACCAATGCCTTAAAAGGGCACTGCTCTACCATTGAGCTACCAACCCGTGAAAAACGAGGGCGGATGGATAATTCAGTGGGAAAGGTGACGCAAGGAATAATTCCGGCTAGCGTCCACGCTCCCCATGCCATCCTTCGCCGACCTTTTCCGCACGCCGCGCCGCTCGCTCTTCCGTGGTTTCGGCGTTCTGCTGGTGGGCGTGGCGATTTGGTTCGCGAGCGGGATTTGGCAAAAAGCCGATCCGTTGCTCGCCTCGCCCACGATTGCTCTCGAATCGCTCCAGGCCAAAACGCTCTACTTCAATAATGCGGCGCGCCCCTGGCTGCTCGCACAACGGCCCGATTTGCTCGCCGGGGAAGATCGCGACGAAAACTCGGAGCGGACGCGGGGGCTGACTCAGGCGGTCCAGAATCCGAAGCTCTTCCGGCAACTGGATCGGCAATATCGCTTCGACGCGGTGCTGCTCACGGGCGACCCGAGCCAATACAAGCCGCTGCTCGATCACCTCGTCGAGACCAAGGACTGGAGGCTGCATTTTGCGGATCACACCAGCCTCGTCTTCCGGCGGGATGGGACGAAAGCGTGGGATTTGGCGGACTTCGACGCGGTGCGCGTTCGCCTGGCAGAAAAATCGGCACAGGCACGCGCCACGGCATTCGCCCAAACCGCGACGAAACTGCTGGCCGCGGGACAGCCGGAAGCGGGACGGAAATTGCTCGACGAAGCGGCGCAGCTCGCTCCGCGAAATGCTGAGGTGGCCAATGGTCTGGCCATCTATCACCTGGACCGTGGCGAGTGGCGCGAAGCGACTGCTCAAATCGAGCGTGCGTTGTCAGCGGATCGCAAATTTCTCCCCGCGCTGGCGACGAAGACGCAACTGCTCTATGGCACCAAGCGCTTTAGCGAAGCGTACGATCTTTCCAAGCAACTCGTCGCGGCGCTCCCTCAGGACCCCAGGCTGCTTTTTTATCACGCGAAAATCGCCCATGAGGCGCATGCTTACAAAGCGGAGATCGAGGCGCTGGAAAAGCTGATCACCTGGGCGGAGATCGAGGGGCGGCCCGTCGGTGGCTACCAGATTTATCTCGGACAGGCCTATGCCTCGACGGGCGACGCGAAACGCTCTGTGGATAGCTTCATGCTTGCGCTCAACGATCCCGATCTACCCACCGATCAGCGGGCCTTTGCGCGGGAAAACATCGCGCGGATTAAGAAGCGGACAGGGCAGTAAGGAGGGCGGGCACATCGCGCAGGGAGTTGCTCGGGCGCGCCAACTGGAAAACATGGAGACCGACGGATTCCGCCCCCTGCCAATCACAGACCGGGTCGTCGCCGACGTGCAGGGCTTCATCCGGTGTCACGCCGGCGAGCGCGAGGGCGCGCTGAAAGATGCCCGGGTCCGGTTTATCCATACCGGCTTCGCTGGAAATGATGAGCGGGTCGAACCAATCGGCCAGCCCCAGATGCCCGAGGATCGGACGCAGCCGTCCGTCGAAGTTGGAAATCACGCCCAACCGAAACCGCGGACGCAAGGTCGCCAGGACCTCTCGCACTTCGGGAAAAAGCTCCCAAATTCCCGGCCGGGTGAATCCGCAATATAGCTCTTTGAAGTAGGCCGCCCGGTCGAGTTGAGCCGTGGGAACGTCACAGCGATCGAGCACCCGCTCCACGAGTTCGCGCCACCAGTCTTTGTCGTCATCCGGTCGCGCCCCGCGACTGGCTGGCCGCGCAGGCATTTCCTTCCAGACCGCTCCGAAAGCCCGCTGAAGGCTCGCTTCGTCGATCGAGCATCCGTGAAGCGCAGCCACCGCCCGATAGTGCCAGCCCACGCCCCGCGGCAGGAAGAAGAGTGTTCCCGCGGCATCGAAGAAAATGATTTTGATCATTTTTCGACACTGTGCCACATCCGCCACACTCTGATGAACACTAAAGCCGCGGGCCGTCGCGACGATGCTGGTTTGGGCCTTGACGCTTCTGGAGGAGCCGCTTAGTTTGCGTGTCCAAATCCGGCTACAGCTAAGTGGGCCCACAACCCACTTTTTTTTGTCCCCGGAACTGGAATCCGAACTATGAACAGTGAAATCCTCGCAGGTCTCGACTTTTTTGAGCGCGACAAGGGCATTAAACGTGAAGTGCTCCTCGAAGCGATCAACAACGCCGTCCTCCAAGCCGCTCGCAAAGCGGTTGGACCGGCGAAGGATTTGCGCGTCGAGATCGATCCGAAATCGGGCGAAATCAAGGCCTACGCCAAGCTGACGGTCGTCGAGAAGGTAGCGAACAAACACGACGAGATTTCATTCAAGACGGCGAAGATGTTCAAGAGTGACATCCAGATCGGGGAGGAAATCGAGGTGCCGGTGACACCGAAGGATTTTGGCCGCATCGCCGCGCAGACGGCCAAGCAGGCGATGATGCAGCGCATCCGCCAGGCGGAGAAGGAAATGATTTACGATGAGTTCAAGGATCGCGCGGGCGAAATCGTCAGCGGGACTGTCCGGCGCTTCGAGCGCTCGGATGTCGTCGTCGATCTCGGCAAATTTGAGGCGCTGATGCCGAACCGCGAGCGCGTGCAGACCGAGGACTACAACATCGGCGACCGCATCCGCGCCTATGTCGTGGCTGTGGAAAACGGGATGCGCGGGCCGGAGATCATCATTTCCCGCAGCCATCCGAATTTCGTCCGCCGGCTCTTCGAAACGGAAGTCAGCGAAATCAACGATCACACCGTTGAGATCAAGGGGATCGCCCGCGAAGCCGGCTATCGCACGAAGATCGCCGTCCATAGCGCGAACGACAAAGTCGATCCGGTCGGCGCGTGCGTCGGGATGCGCGGGGCGCGGGTGAAGAACATTGTCCGCGAACTGAACAACGAGAAGGTCGATATCATCCGCTGGAGCGCGGACGTGAAGGAGTTCGTGCTCGAAGCGCTCAAGCCCGCGAAAGTGAAGAACGTCACGCTCGACGAAGCGAAAAAGGCCGTCCTGATCAAGGTGGACGAAGACCAACTCTCGCTCGCCATCGGCAAGCGCGGCCAGAACGCCCGCCTCACGTCCCGCCTGACCGGCTGGGACATCAATATCGAGCAGGACAAGTCCGCCGAGGATGAGTTCAAGGATCGCGTCGGCAAAGCCGCCAAAGCTCTGGCGACGACGCTCGGAATTGACGAAGCCACCGCCATCGCCCTCGTGAAGGGTGGGCTCGGTTCGCTCGAGATGCTCGCCGAAGTCGAACCGCAGGACATTGCGGACGCCATCGGGGTGACGCCGGAGAAAGCGGCGGAAATCCAAACCGCGGCCAAAAACGCGAACGAATCCCTAGCCTCCGCGCAGTAGGCCATGAGAACCATTTTCCCAAGGACTTTTGATGCCAACCAAGACGACTCACAAACCGAACGCGAAAAAAGCCGACGACGCCAAACCGTCGAAAGCTGGAACCGCGGCGAAATCGACCGCCAAGACGACCGCTGCTGAAAAAACCAAGGTCGCGGCTGAGGAAGCGCCCGCGGCTCCGAAGGTCGTAAAGGAAACCGTTTCGCTCATTGATGCGAAACCAAAAGGAAAGCGCACGCGCACGGCCTCGGAGTTGGAGCACAAGCCATTTGCACGCATCCCGATTTCGCGCCTCCTCGAGCCGGAAACGTCCAAGGCTCCCATCCCCACACCAGCGCCCGTTGTCGCAGTTCCCGAAACTCCCGTAGAGGAGACCCCAGCGACTGCTCCCATTGCCGCCGAGCCAGCCCCCGCGAGCGACGAAAAGATCATTCACCTTAAGCCGCCGTTCACGGTCAAGGAGCTGGCCACGGCAATGGGCATCAAGCCCTTCCAAGTCATCAGCGACTTGATGGAAATGAACATTTTCGCTTCGATCAATCAGACGATCGAAGCGGATGTCGCCACCAAAGTTTGCACCAAACACGGGCTGACTTTTGAGAAGGAAAAACGCAAGGAAGGCGGCGGAGTTCACAAGGTCGAGGACAAGCCCAAGCCACCACCCGAGCCCGTCAAGCCCAAGGCCGAGGAACTGGAATTGCGCGCGCCGATCGTCACTTTCATGGGCCATGTCGATCACGGCAAAACCACGCTCATGGACGCGATCCGCAAGACGCGCGTCGCGGCGGGCGAGGCCGGGGGCATCACCCAGCACATCGGCGCTTACAGCGTGAAGCATGGCGACCATCGCATCACTTTCCTCGACACTCCCGGTCACGCCGCTTTCACCGCGATGCGCGCCCGCGGCGCCAATGTCACCGACATTGTCGTCCTCGTCGTCGCCGCGGATGACGGCATCATGCCGCAGACGCTCGAAGCGTTGAATCACGCCAAGGCCGCGAAGGTGCTGATCATTGTTGCCGTCACCAAAATGGACGCGCCGGGTGCGAACTTGGACAAGGTGAAGGGCCAGCTTCAGGAGAAGGGACTCGTCCCAGAAGATTGGGGCGGCTCGATCGGCGTTTGCCCGGTCGCCGCGCTCAAGGGCCAGGGCGTCACCGAATTGCTCGACCGCATTTTGCTCGAATCCGAAGTGCTCGAACTGAAAGCCAGTTCTCAGCAAACGCCACGCGCCACCGTGATCGAGGCCCAGATCGAACAGGGCCGCGGCCCGACCGCGACCGTTCTCGTCCGCATGGGCACGCTGAAAATCGGCGACGCCTTCATCTGCGGCCAATTCGACGGCAAGGTGAAGTCGCTGATCGACGACAACGGCAAGCCGCTGAAAAGCGCCGGCCCTTCAACCCCCGTGAAAATCCTCGGCTTCGCGGGTCTGCCGAACGCGGGCGACGAACTCGCCGTCATGGAAACCGAGCGCGAAGCGAAGGCGCTCGCTGCGGAACGTCAGGCGGAGTTGCGCATGAACAAGCTCGCGACGCCACAGCGCGCCACGCTGGAAAATCTTTTTGCCAGCCTCGCCGACGGACAGAGGAAGAGGCTCAACATCATCCTCAAAGGCGACGTGCAGGGTTCGCTGGAGGCGCTCGTCACTTCGCTCCAGGACATCAACAGCAAAAAGATCGACCTCGACATCGTCCACAGTGCCGTCGGTCCGATCAGCGAGTCCGATATCCTGCTCGCGACCGCCTCAAACGCCATCGTCATCGGCTTCAATACCAAGGTCGAGAACACCGCGGCCAACATCGCCAAGCGCGAAAACGTCCAGATCAAACTCTTCTCGATCATCTACGAACTCATCGATCAGGTGAAGGAAGCGATGGCCGGCCTGCTCGACCCCGAGACGCGCGAAAGCGTCATCGGCCACGCGGTGGTCAAGAAAGTGTTCGAGCTTTCCCGCGGTCTCGTCGCTGGTTGCGAGGTCAAGGACGGGCGCATCTCCCGCACGGCGCGCGCCCGCGTGCTGCGCGACCGCACTCCGATCTACGACGGCGGTCTGGCCACATTGCGCCGCTTCCAGGACGACGTGAAGGAAGTCCGCAGCGGCCTCGAATGCGGCATCAAGCTCGGTGATTTCAACGACTACGAAGTCGGCGACATCATCCAGTGCTACACGCTCGAGAAATTTCCGCAGAAGCTGTGAGGCCGAAGTTGAGAGTGGAGGGTTGAGAGTCGAGTGGCGCGCCGTTCCCGGCGCAACGCCCGGCTCCCCCACCGGCGCCTCTCGACATTCAACAACTACTCAACTCTCATGAAGCACCGTCTCGAACGAGTCAACGAGCTGCTCAAGCGCGAACTGGGCGATCTCCTCACCCGCGAAATTACTTTCGAAGCCGCGCTCGTCACCGTGCAGCAGGTGGACATCACGCCTGACCTCAAGCACGCCCACGTCTTCATCAGCGTCATGGGCAGCGAAGCGCAGGCAAAGGCGGCCATGGCCAAACTCCACGGCAGCCGGGCCACTTTACAACACCTGCTCTCGAAGCGTGTGGTCTTGAAATACACGCCGCACCTCCATTTCAAACTCGACGATTCCATCGAGCGCGGCACCCGCATCATCAGCATTTTGGAGGAAATCGACATCCCGCCCGATGAGCCTGAAATCAAGTAACACCAGCCTTGCGGAGATCGCGGAGATCCTGAAGTCGCGCGAGCGTTTTGTGGTCATGAGCCATGCCCGGCCCGATGCCGACGCCCTCGGTTCGACGCTCGCCATGGCGCTTTGTTTGCGCCAGCTCGGCAAGGATGTCACCGCTTGGAACGAGGACGGCGTTTTGGCAAAATTCCACTACCTTCCCGGCGCGGAGCTGTTGACCGTTCCGCCCGCCGAGCCCCAGCGCTTCGAGGTCGCCCTTGTGCTGGACAACGCCGTGCGAAACCGCGCGGGCAAAGCAATCGAAGCAGTCGCTCACGCGGAGGTGACGATCAACATCGATCACCACATCACCAACGAGCACTACGGCGATCTGAACTTCATCGACGCCACCGCACCCGCCACCGGCCAGATTTTGTTTGAGCTGATTCGCGCCCACGAATTGCCGCTGACCTACGCGATGGCGGACAATCTTTTTGCCGCGATCAGCACCGACACCGGCTCGTTCCAATATCCGAACACGACGGCGCGCACCTACGAAATTGGCGCCGAACTCATCCGGGCCGGAGTCAATGTCGGCGAGCTTTCGCAGAAGATGTATGAGAGCTACCCGCGCCGCCGACTCGAGCTGCTCCGCGCGTTGCTCAATGTCCTCCGTTTCACCAGCCGCGACCGCGTGGCCAGCTTTGCCCTCAGCGTCGAGACGACCAGGAATCTCGGCGTCAAGCCCGAGGATAGCGAAGGACTCATCGACTACATCCGCTCCATCGAAGGCGTGGTGGCCGCGGCGTTTTTTGAAGAGGTGGGAGACGGACGTGTTCGGATCAGCCTGCGTTCGAAAACGCCGAAAATCGACGTGAGCAAAGTGTGTGGATTATTCGGCGGCGGCGGACACAAGCTCGCCGCGGGAGCCCGTTTGAGCGGTTCCCTCGCGGAAGTGCAGGAGAAAGTTTTGCAAGCGATTGACCATGAATTTGACCAGCCTTGACGGTGTCCTGCTCGTAGATAAAGCCTCCGGCATGACGTCGCACGACGTCGTGGCGATCGTCCGGCGGCGGCTCAATACGAAGAAGGTCGGCCATTGCGGCACCCTTGATCCGCTAGCCACCGGGCTGCTCCTCGTCGTCCTCGGGCGCGGCACGAAGATTCAGGATTTGCTCATGGCCGAGGACAAGGAATATGTCGGCACCATGACCCTCGGGACGACGACCGACAGCCAGGATGCCGATGGCAAAATCGTCGAAACCAAACCCGTGCCTGACTTGTCGCGGGAGCAAATCGACGCGGCCTTTGCCAAGTTTCACGGCGACTTCCATCAGATGCCGCCAATGGTTTCCGCGATCAAAAAGGATGGCGTGCCGCTCTACAAACTCGCGCGACAGGGCAAGACCGTGGAGCGCGAACCGCGCTTCGTGCATGTCTATGCCCACGAAATCCAAGCCGTGCGCTCGCCGGAGATCGACTTCCGCGTAGTGTGCTCCAAAGGTTTTTACGTTCGCACCTATGCGTTCGACATTGGCAACGAACTCGGCTGCGGCGCGCATCTGAAGGCGCTGCGCCGGACGAAGAGCGGCAAGTTCACGCTGGAGCACGCGGTGACCGTGGAAGAAATCCAGACCCTCGACGCGCAGACCATCGAACAGCGCATCCTCAGCCTGCCGACAGTCTCCCGGATGCGCGGAGCGTAACGCGGACCCATGCGCAGCGAAGTCGATTCGATCCCCGGCGTGCTGCGCTCGATCGCCGATCTCTGCACCATTCCCGGCCCGCTCTTTCTTGCCATCGGAGTTTTCGATGGAGTGCATCTCGGGCATCAGGCGGTGATCCAACGGGCTCTGGACGACGCGCAACGCAGCGCTGGAACCGCGGTCGTCGTCACCTTCGATCCGCATCCAGTGCGAGTGCTCCGGCCCGAGCAAGCGCCGCGGCTTCTCACTTCCACGGCGCACAAGCTCCGGTTGATCCGCGATCTCGGCGTGGCGCGGCAACTCATCATTCATTTCGATCCCGCCTTCGCCGCGACACCGCCGGAGGAGTTTATCCGTGCGCTGGCCGCAGCTTCTCAACCGTTGCGCGAAATCTGCGTGGGTTTCGAGTGGTCGTTTGGCAAAGGGCGCGCGGGAAATCTCGCCCTGCTGGAACGGCTCGGAGCGGAAATCGGTTATTCGGAAGTCGGCGTGCCGGCGGTGGAGATCGATGGCGAGATCGTGAGCAGCACGCTCATCCGCCGCGCAGTCGAGGCCGGCGATCTCTCGCGCGCGGCGCGACTGCTCGGACGCGAGTTCACGCTGCTCGGCACCGTCATCGAAGGCGACCGCCTCGGGCGCACGATCGGTTTTCCCACCGCGAATCTCAGCGCGCATAACGAGCAGTATCCGCCCAATGGCGTTTATGCCGTGGAGGTGCAGCGCGGGGCGGAAAGACTGCGGGGCGTGGTCAACATTGGCGTTCGGCCCACGATCAAAAACGCCAGCGGGGAGCGCGTTTTGGAAGTCCACCTCTTCGACTTTGCCGCGGACATTTACGGCGACGATCTGGAAATTACCTTCCGGCAATTTCTGCGTCCCGAGCAGAAATTTTCCGGCCTCGATGCGCTGCGTGCTCAGATCGCTCGCGACGTGCAGCAAGCGCGCGCTTTTTTCCGCGAATAATTGCGCCGAACGCTCAAGCCGACCGCGCTTGGGCATGGGCAACGAGTGCCGCACGCATTACCTCGATCGGGGCCGGGCGCTGGAACCAAATTTCAAACGACAGCGCCCCCTGGTGCAGGAGCATCGACAATCCGTTCGCGGAGCGCGCACTGGCAGCTTCAGCGGCCAGCATGAGCGGGGTCTGGCCAGCGGTGTAGATGGTGTCGTAAATCAAGTGTCGCCGGGAAAGCAGCGCGGCGGGGATCGGTGAAGCGTCGCCCGGTTGCATGCCGAGGGCGGAGCAGTTGACGACGAGGTCGGAGGTATCGAGCGCCTCCGCGAGAGCGGCGTCTTCCCAAGGCGCGACGACCAGCAAATCGCGCAGGTAGATCGCCACGAGTGCGTCGTGGAGCGGTTGAAGTTTTTCGATGCTGCGATTGACGAGCGTGAGGCGTTTGGCCCCGCTGGCGGCGCATTGCATCGCAACCGCGCGACCGGCTCCGCCACCGGCGCCGAGGATGAGGACGCGGACCTCACTCAACTCGATGCCAAACTGCTCACGCACCGCGCGCGCGAGGCCGGGACCATCGGTGCTGAAGCCACGCAACCGCTTGTCCTCACCGACGACGACCGTATTCACCCCGCCCGCCCGACTCGCACCTTCGTCGGCTTCATCGACCGCGGCCAGCACGCTCGCCTTGTGCGGGATGGTGCAATTGATGCCGCGGAAACCTTTCTCCGGCAGGAGCCGAAGCGCCGTCGGCAGTTCGTCTGGGCGGATATGCAGCCGGCAATAGCGCAGGTCCAAACTGCACGCGGCCAGCGCGGCATTGTGCATCGGCGGCGAAGCAGAATGCGCTACCGGATCGCCGATCACCGCGAGACGCAGCGGCGGCTGCTGGTCCGCCGTCACCGTTTCCCAAGCCTGCAAATCCGCGAGCGTGTAAACCGGCTTCATCGACGGACAGCGCTACGCGGCGAATTGTTCGCGGGTGCGATTCAGCCGTGCGAGGACGCGCGCTTTGCCGAGCACTTCGAGCATGTGATACAGACTCGGCCCAACGCTCCGTCCGCTCACGGCTATACGCGCGGGATGAATGAACTCCGCAGGCTTCACGCCAAGCGTGGTGGCGAGTTCTTTGAGCTTCGCCTCGAGCGTGGCGGCGTCGAAGGTGTCGAGCGCGGCGTAGGCCTCGCCGAGCTGCGCGAGGCGATCGAGGGCGCCGGGTTTGCGGAGCGTCTTTTCCACGGCGGCGGGATCGTAAGGAAAGTCGTCAGTGGCGAAGAAGGCCACACGTGCGGGCACTTCGCTGAGGTGCGTGACCTTCATTTTTTCCAGCGCGAGCACGGCATCGATCTGGTCGGCGGGCAAGGCCACGCCCGCCTTCGCAAGCCAGGGGGCCGCGAGCTCACGGTAGCGCTCCATCGGCATCTGCTGGAGGTATTGCGCGTTGAACCAGTCGCACTTTGCGAGGTCGAAATGCGCGCCTTTGCGGTTCACATTTGCCAGATCGAAGCGCGCGATGATCTCCTCGCGCGGCAGCACTTCCCGGTCATCCTTGGGCGACCAGCCGAGCAGGCAGAAATAGTTCAGCACCGCCTCGGGGACATAGCCGCCTTCGAGGTAGCTGTTGATGCTCGCGCCCACGTCGCGCTTGCTCATCTTCGAGCCATCTTTGTTGAGAATGAGCGGGATGTGGCCGAAGTGCGGAGGCAGCACGCCGAGCGCCTGGTAGAGTTCGATGTGCTTGGCCGTGTTGGAAAGGTGATCCTCGCCGCGCATGACGTGGGTGATCTGCATGTCGATGTCATCGACCACATTCACGAAATGGAAGATCCACCCGCCGTCCGCGCGCCGGATGGTCATGTCGCTTTCGAGTTCGCCCTCCCGGTTCTGCGACTTGCTGCGATCGACTTCGATGTGACCGCAGACAAGATCGTCGAAAGCCAGCGGTTGGCGCGGCAGTCGGAAACGCAGCGCTCCATTCTCATCCGTATAGACGCGCCCCGCGGCGATCAACTGATCCGCATAGCGCTGATAAACCGCTTCGCGCTCGCTCTGAAAATACGGCCCATACGGACCGCCCACCTGCGGCCCTTCATCCCAATCCAGGCCCAGCCAGCGCAGCCCGTCGTAGATCACCTGCACCGCGTCTTCGTTGTGCCGGGCACGGTCGGTGTCTTCGATTCGCAGGATAAACTTTCCGCCGTGATGCCGGGCGTAGAGCCAGTTAAAAAGCGCCGTGCGCGCCCCGCCGACATGGAGGTAGCCGGTGGGCGAGGGAGCGAAGCGAACGCGGACGGGGGCGGTCATAAAGGGGCGAGGAAGGTGGCGCATGCGGGCCACGCTTGGAAAGGGAAAACCGGGTATTCCAAGTCGCTCAGGGAGTTTGATTGACACGACCCCATCAACCCTTATTTTCGCGCGCTGAAACCGCGCTGGCTGATAATCGCCATGCGTCCAACCTCAGTCTCTTTTTTTTACGCGTAAATAGCACAACGGTATGTCCCAAAAAATTCTGGTGATCGATGACAGTCTGGTGGCTTCCAAGCTCACCGAAAATGTGCTCGCACAGAGTTTTCACGGCGTGGACGTGCTGCTGGCCCAGCGGGGCGGGGATGCATTCGACCGCTTCAATGTCGCGCAGCCCGACCTCATCCTGCTCAATGAATCGCTGCCGGACATGGATGCCGAGGCGATCTGCTATCGGCTGCTCAATGATCCGGCGACCTCGAAAGTCCCGGTGGTCCTGCTGGCCAGCAATGGGAATGGCGACCAAATCGAGGAACGCTACGAGAATGTCGTCAAGGTGCTGCCCAAACCGGTCACGCCGGAATCGCTGCTCGAGGTCGTCAATTCGACGCTCTCGAAATCCAAGCCGACGATCAACCCCGCGCGGCAACTGCTCTTTCATGATCCGTCCCGCACCGTCTTCAGCGGCCACACGGCGTTCTTCTCGCTCCGCTCGGCGTTGCAGATGGCGTACGGCGACCGGCTCAACGGCGTGCTCCGGTTTTTCGTCAATCGCTTCCCCATCGAGCTCTTCATCAGCAAGGGCCGCTTCCTCTTCGCCACCTCGCGCAACTTCCAGCTCTACTGCCGCGAATCGCCCGTCATTCTTTCGGCCACCAATCTCGGGTTGATCATCGAAGGGCAGATTGCGCAGGCCGCGAGCGGTTGCCCGATTTTCCTGTTCCTGTCCGTGCGCAACGGCTTTCCGCATGATGACGTCGTACAAATCGTCCGCGATCACGGCCAGCGGGTCTTCTCGAACCTTTGGACGGCAGGCCGGGTGACTTTTGAATTTGAAGAACTCACCGACTTCCCGGAATACGTGAAGAACTTCCCGCCGGGCAACGAAGATCCCGACAACTGGATCCTTGGCAGCCTGCGTCACGTGAAATACGACAATCTCATGGGCGGGCAGCGGCCCGACCCGAACGGCAGCCCGGCTTACACGCGCAAGGGCTATGAGTTGATCCAGAAGCTCAAGTTGAACGATGTCGAGGCGCGTTTCGCCACCGCTATCAATGGCGCGGAATCGCTGCAATCCATCGCCAAAAAAATCGGCATCCCGCTCAACGACGCGCTGCTCATCGTCTTCCGTTTCGCCGCGCTGGACATCATCGATTACTGGTCTTCGAACGTGCTTTCGCTGCCTCCGACCGCGACCGCGCCTGCGTCGTAAGCCTCCGCCGCACCTAATATTTCCGCAGCCAGGCAGTGGCTGCGTACTTGGTTTCCGCAAGCGTTCGCGCGGCATCGAGCGAAGACTCCGTCAGGTGGCGTTGGCTGATTTTGGCTCCAAAAGCTCGCGCAAGCTTATCCCCGAGGCCGACTGTCGAGCCCTTAAATTGGATACTCCCTTGATGCAGCAGTCCCCACCGCGTCCGGCGCTGCGCCGCACCGGCGATCTTCACCCCGCCGGCGACCAGATCGTACTGCACCGGGCTCGCAAAGCAGGCACCTGACGCGGAAGAACCCGCCACGCCGATAACCTGAGCTGACATCCCCTCCCCGGCCAGCGATTGGGCGACTACTTCGTGAATTAATCGATAAGATTCGAGAGCGGCGTGTCGGAAAAAGGCATGCTCGCGCGGGATCACGAGCGTGTAGGTCAAATCGTCGCCGTGCTCGACCATCCCCCCGCCCGTCCAGCGCCGCACCATGGCCCGGCCCGCAGCCAAGCTTTCCACGTCGTCGATCCGCCCAAAATACCCGAACGAAACCGCACGTTCACTCCATCGGTAAATGCGCAGGGAAGGCTGCTCCGCCTGCCGCAGCAAAATCTCGTCGATCGCCATATTCAGCGGTGCGGAATGCGGCTCGGAATCGAGCACTTCGAGGAGTTCTGGAAAAAGCACGCCGCGACGTTAGTGGCCCCGCGAGCGCCCGGCAAAGAACGATGTCATTGTTTGCTTGAAGGGCATTTGCCTTTCCGCGCGCACCCCTTACACTCGGCCTCCCTATGGCAAAAGTCGCACTCGGCAAAGGTCTCGGCGCGCTGATCAATACGCGCGTCGCCTCGCCCACACCCGCCCTCGAAAGTGGCGAGCGGGTCCAGCGTATTGCCCTCACGCAGATCGTTCCCACCCCGCTGCAACCGCGTACCGTTTTTCGCGACGAACATCTCGATGAACTCGTCGCTTCGATCAAAGAGCACGGCATCATCCAGCCGCTCATCGCCCGCCAGCGCGGTGACAAATTCGAACTCATCGCCGGCGAACGCCGCTGGCGCGCCGCGCAAAAAGTCGGCCTCACCGAAGCGCCCGTTATCATTCGCGAAGCATCCGATCAGGATGTCCTCGAGCTCGCGCTCATCGAGAATTTGCAGCGCGAAGATCTCAACCCGATCGAGGAAGCCAACGCCTTTGCCCGCCTCGCCCGCGAGTTTGGTCTTCGGCAGGAAGACATCGCGCAAAAAGTCGGCAAAAGCCGCGCGGCGGTGGCCAACAGCATGCGCCTGCTCGACCTGCACGAAGATGTCCAGAGCTGGCTCACGCAGGAACGAATCTCCGTCGGACACGCCAAGGTTTTACTCTCGCTTAAATCCCGCGACGAACAGGCGCTGCTCGCCGATATCATCATCCGCCGCTGCCTGACCGTCCGGGCCGCGGAGAAATTGGTCGTTCAGCATTTCGAGAAAACCGGCACCCCCAAACCCACCCGCAACGGAGCCAGCAGCGCCGCCGCCCCCGCGCTCGCACCGGCCGTGCAGCACTTGCAGAATCGTCTTCAGGAACGTCTCGCCACCCATGTCATCTTGCATCACAGCGAGAAGCGCGGACGCATTGAAATCGAATACTACGGCAACGACGACCTGCAGCGCCTCCTCGGTCTGCTCGGAGTTGCGCCGGAACACCAATAGGCCGTGGCTCGTTTCCGCCTGATCTACTTTCTGATTGCCGCCACGATGTGGTCGGCGTGCAAACGCAGCCCCGAAGGTGGCTCCGCTCCCGGGGAACAAACGGCTGGCGAAGTCGGCGGCAGCACATCGGCAGTCACCAGCATCAAACGCCCGGCCGCGCCCGTCCCCACGGAAATCTGGAAAGAGTTCTCCGGTGACAAAGCCTTCGCCGAAGCGCGAAAGCAGATCGATGTCGGACCCCGCCCCTCCGGCTCTCCCGAACTCGAGAAAGCGCGTGTGCTCATCGAAGCGTCGCTGCGCGGTTCCGGCTGGGAAGTGGAACGACAGACTTTCACCGACGAAACACCGCGCGGACCGATGCAGTTTTCCAACATTATCGCTCGCTACTCCGCCAGTGGCGCCCGCCCTGTCCCGCGCGAGACCCAGCGCGCCATCCTCTGCTCACACTACGATACCAAGCGCTTCAGCACGATCAGCTTCATCGGGGCGAACGACGGCGCCTCCAGCACTGGCGCCCTGCTCGAACTAGCGCGCGTCCTCGCCCTCGACCCGGCCCTTGCCGCGAAAATCGAACTCGTGTTCTTCGATGGTGAGGAAGCTCTCGTCCAGTTCACCGAAACCGACGGATTGTACGGCAGCCGCTACTACGCCGGCCAACTCGTCGCGGCCAAACGCGCAACTCAGTTCAAATTCGGCATCCTCTGGGACATGATCGGCGATCGCGACCTCAAGATCACACTGCCCCCCGACTCCCCCCCCGATCTCGCCCGCGACATCCTCGCCGCCGCAGAGGCGCTGCAACTGCGCCAGCATTTCGGTTACTTCGACCGGCCGATTCGCGACGACCACGAACCCCTCAACCGGCGTGCTCGCATTCCCACCATCAACCTGATCGACCTCGACTATCCCTATTGGCATACGGCCGACGACACCGTGGATCGCATCGCCCCGGAGAGCATGCAAAAGATCGGAGCCGTCACGCTTTACCACCTGCGCCAGGCGCTCGCCAAATAGCCGGTGCCGCCGAATTCGAAAGGCTCATTTTTCCCGACGAAAGGGTTGCCACGTTTGGGGAACAATGCTTTTATCCCGCTCCCCGACTTCCGGTCGGTTTTGGAAAAGCACTCGTAGCTCAATTGGATAGAGCATCTGACTACGAATCAGAAGGTTCCGCGTTCGAGTCGCGGCGAGTGCATTTGGCCTGCCCCCGGTTTTTGATCCACTCGCTATGAGAGTTTTTCGTGGTTTTCGGGTTTTGGGTTGGGGGTGATGG
>Ga0105047_10009619_pt1 | contig 15896 bp, 11 predicted proteins | sample MAT04_FD_78384 | JGI IMG/M metagenome (GOLD analysis project Ga0105047, IMG submission 78384) | Freshwater microbial communities from Lake Fryxell liftoff mats and glacier meltwater in Antarctica - MAT-04 (megahit assembly) | ecosystem: Environmental > Aquatic > Freshwater > Ice > Liftoff... | reverse complement strand
TGTCCTCGAACTGGTCAATCGCGTTGAGGATGAGCAACTGATGCTCGGTGGCGAGGCGGTAGGCGGCGGGTTTGTCGAGCAACACGGCGATGAGGCCGGTCTGCTGGATTTCCTGCAAGGGCGCGTCCACGAGACGAACGCGGTCCCCAGGGGGCAGGCCCAGTTTGATTTTGAAATCGTCCAGCGTGTTTAGGTAGGTGGCGATGGCGTTGATGTAGTTATTCTTGGCGGTGAGTTCGGATTGCCGCGCCTGGTCCACGCTGTTGAGGCTCTCGCGACTCTTGGCGCGGGCTTCGAGGCGCTGGGTGGACTGCACGCGGCCGAGGTAATTGGTGTAGCGGTTGCGGATGATGTCCTTCTGGGCGAGGAGGCCGAAGTAATCGTTCACAATCTCCAACGCCCACGAGTTCTGGAAATGGCTGTAGGTGCGCACGGCGTAAATCGTGTTGCGCTCGGCCTGGGTGAGGCTTTCGACCGCGGGGCTGTTTGGCCCGAAGCCGCGCAGCAGCGGCTGGGTGAAATTCAGGGACATCACCGAGACGGCGAGGCGGCGCGGGTCGCCGGTGTAGTAACGCAGGAGGTCGTTGGCCAGGTTCACCCCCAACTTGCCGCCGGTGGCCAGCAACTGGCTGACGCCGAGGCGGGTGTTCACGGAGCCGATTTGCTCGCCGTTGGCGGTGCGGTCGTAGTTCCCGCTGATGGTGCCGAAGAAGTTCGGCGTGAACGCGTGTTTCTGGCCGGTGAGCGAGAGCGCGGTGAGGTAAAGCTGCTCCTTGGCGCTCTGGTAGCGGCGACTGTTGGTGACGGAGAGCCAGAGCGCGTCATCCAGCGTGATGGTCCGCGTGTTGGTCTGGTAGCGGTCGGTGATGAGTTCCGCCGGGGTGATGGAGGCGGGCGGGCGGGCCGACCACGGGGTGTTGATGGTGAAGGCGTTGGTGTGGCCGAAAATCTGTTGTTCCACCTGCGCCACGAGGCCATAGACCTGTTTGTCCGCGGACTTCTGGTAATGCGCCGAGGAACACCCGCCGAGGATCAGGGCCGCGACAAAGGCAAGCGCCAGCGATCCGGTCCAGGATCGCCAGGCGGCTCGGGGGGGTCGTTTGGCCATCAGGTGGATTGGGGGCCGGCGGCAGCTTTTCCGCGCGGCGGCGAGAAATGGACGAAGAAGCGGCGGTGTTTATTGCGGGAAAGTGGCGGCGGCAAGCGGGAGGGCAAGGGAATGGGCGGCAGGGGAATGAACTGCGGGGCGTACCGTTGGAATCCATTCCCCTGCCATCCATTCCCTTGCCCGCTTGCCCGGCGAGCGTTTGACTGCGGGCCACAACCGGCCACATTGCGGGCCGAAATTTACCCACCATGCCCGCTCTCTTTGACCCGATTCAACTCGGCCCGCTGACCTGCCCCCACCGCATCTTCATGGCGCCACTCACGCGCTGCCGGGCGGCGGCGGGCAACCTGCCCACCGAACTGCACGCCGAATACTACCGCCAGCGCGCCTCCGCCGGCTTGATTATTTCCGAGGCCACCTCTGTCTCGCCGCGCGGCTTTGGCTACCCGAACACGCCGGGCATTTTCACCGACGCCCAGGTCGCCGGTTGGCGCCCGGTGACCGCCGCGGTGCATGACGCTGGCGGCCGCATCTTCCTCCAGCTCTGGCATGTGGGGCGCATTTCGCATCCCGACTATCAACCCGGCGGCGAACTTCCCATCGCGCCGTCCGCCATCAAACCCAAGGGACAGAACTTCACCGGCACCGCGATGAAAGACTACGTCGTGCCGCGGGCGTTGGACCTGAGTGAGCTTCCCGGGATCATCGCGGAATACACCGCTGGCGCCGCGCACGCGAAGGCCGCCGGTTTCGACGGCGTGGAAATCCACAACGCCAATGGGTATCTGCTCGACCAGTTCCTGCGCGACCGCACGAACCACCGCACCGACCACTACGGCGGCTCCGTACAAAACCGCGCGCGCCTCACGCTGGAAGTCGTCCAAGCCGTCGCCGGCGTGTGGGGGGCGGACCGCGTGGGCATTCGCTTCTCGCCGGCGGGCATCTTCAACGACATGGCCGACTCGCATCCGCTGGAGACCTTTGGCCATGTGTTGCGCGAGTTGAACCGCTTCGGCCTCGCCTATGCGCACGTCACGCAAGTGACCGCGCAAGACATCGCCCACGGGGCCAAGGACGGGGTCGGCCCGCGCGAGCTGCGCGCCTGCTTTCGCGGCCCGCTGGTGAGCGCCGGCGGTTTCACCCTCGAGACCGGCAACCAGGCGCTGGCGGAGGGTTGGGCCGATGCGATTGCTTTCGGCGTGCCCTTCCTCGCCAATCCCGATCTGCCCGAACGCTTCCGCCGCCACGCGCCGTTAAACGAGCCGGACGACGCCACCTTCTATGCCTCGGGGCCGAAGGGCTACACGGATTATCCCGCGCTGGGTGTGTGAGGCCTGCGACTCCGCAAGTTCGGTTCAAGCTGAGCCGTGACCAATCAGTGGGACAGTGGGACAGGCGTCGCGCCTGTCTCTCGCATCGGCTGAAGCGGTCCTCGCTCCGCGTTCCCGGGCTTGAGCGGCAGTCACTTCTTAGTGACAGCAGGGAATAAGTCTGGAGACAGGCGCGACGCCTGTCCCACGCGGCCCGCGGCCTTTCAGCGACCGCCTTTGCTGTGGACGCTGCAGGCCGCCGGTTGGTCCAGGGCATTGAGCGTGTAGGTGCCACCGGCGGGGCAGACGGGCAATTCATCGCGCAGCAGATAAACGCGGAGGTCACGCACCGTCGGCCGCGCGTCGGCCGGCGGCTGCTTTTCCAGTGCCCACTGCTTCTTTGCGCCGCCAATCCCATCTCGGTTCAGCGCGCAGACTTTCTCGGGCGCCGCCGCCTGGTCAAGCACCTCCCGCACGGCGCGCTCGTTCAGTTCGTAGCCTTCGAGCAGCGGGAATCCTTCCCAGCGCACGACGCCGGCAGGATCCACCAGGATGACATGCGGAATGCCCTTCACCCCCAGCGCCTTCTTCATCCGGCCCTGCGTGTCAATCGCGCTCGCATACTCGATCCGGGGATCCTTGAGCGCGCGGACTTTCTCTTCCGCCTCGTCGGAAACCCCGATCACGACCACCCGGTCACCGAACTGTTTGTGCAAGGCGTTCAACTCGGGGATCGCCTTGCGACACGGGCCGCACCAAGTGGCCCAGAAATCAATCAGCACGAATTTCCCTTTGCGCGCCGGCTCGGCGGTGAGCCACTTCTCCACGGCAAATTCCGGCGCCGGCTTGCCCAGGAACGAAGTCGCCCAGAGTTTCTTTTCCTCGGCGCGGGTCGCTCCGGTGGCAGCCACCAGCAGGACGAATAACAGGATGCGTTTCATGCGGGCAGACTAGCCGCGGACGAGCCCCAGGGCAACCCGGGCGCCGGACGGGATGGGCGGGTGAAGCCGACCGCCCCGCCTCGGACTCCGAGCGGCGGAGTGCTGCTCAAAGCTAGAACGCCCGCGGCGTGCGGAGCACCTGGAAGAAGCCCTGGTCGTCAGCCACCGGCACTACCGCTTTGAACGTCCCAGCGCCGGTCGCCGTGAGCGTGGCGGTGGCGGTGGTGTAGGGACCGGAGACGTCCGCCGCGCGAACCACGGTGAAGTCAGCGGGCTGGTCCGCGTCGCCGGCCGTGAAGGTGATTTCCACGTTGGCCCCAGACACCTGGATGCCGGAGATGACGGGGCGCACCACGCGGGTCACTTTGAGGTCATCCAGAGCGAGCGTGCCCATGCCCGCCTGCTGGCGCAGCCCGACGCTGCTGAGGCTGGTGGCCGCCGGCACGTCACTCGCCGAGGCGTGGAGGTCTGTTTCCGTGGTCGCGTTGATCCAGAGCGCCGAAGTGCCGGCGTCCAGGTCATAGCGGGCGACGAGGTTGTAAGTCACGTTGGTCGAGAGGTCGGAGGCCAGGTCCGCATAGAGATTGCCGGGGCCGCTGGCGATGCCGAGCCGGAACAAACCGTCCGGCAGGTTGTTGGTGACCGTGTGAATCTTGGCCAGGAGGTTGCCCGCGGTGTCGTAGAGGTGGAGGAATGGACCCGTGGAGTTGCGCGGCAGCGTGGTCCAGGTGGCCGAGCAACTCACGTAGAACACGGAACGACTGCCGACGGCAAAAGGCCCCCCGGCGAGCGGCGCGAGCAGACTCTCCCAACTGCTGCCGCTGGAGCGAAACACGGCCTGCTGGTTGGTGACCGTCAAACGGGTCGAGCCAGCGGTGCGCAAGGCCCAGAAGTCCAGCGCGAGCGGATTCAGAAAGCCGTCGGCGTAATCGAAGTGTTCACAGAACACGACGTCCGCCGAGGGCACCACCATGAAGCCAAAGGAGGCGCTATTGCTAGCCACCCCATCGGTGACCCAGAGCGTGAGCGGGGCCACGCCCGTGGCGTCCGTGGCGGGCGTAATCGTCACGGTTCGATTGGTGCCGTCGGTGGTCAGGGCGAAGCCCCCAGCCGGCACAATCGCCGGGTTGGCGGAGAAGCCATGGACGGCAAGTCCCGACGGCGGAGTGTCCACGGAGCCAACGGTGAAAGGAATGGCCGCGCTGGCCGTGTTCATGAGCGTGCTCGCGGGTCCGATGGGTGAAATCACGGGGTCGGGCAGCACGGTCACGTTGAAGCTGGACACATTTTCCAAGCCGTAGCTGTCCTGCACGTGGACTGTGATTCGGGCGGTGCCCAGCGGAGCGCCCGCAGTGACCCTGAGCCAGCGGTTGCTTCCGTAAGGAAAAGGCGAGAACTCGACTTGCGAGGCCGCATCAATGACCGCCGGAGAAGCCGAGGTGGCGAAGACATAGAGTTGGTCGGCGGCCTCCAAATCATCGCCGACGGTGAAGGGAATCGCTGCGCTGACCTCGCTTTGATAGAGCGAGAGGTCGGGAATCGGGGTAATGGACGGGGGCTGATTGCCGGCCGTGCTGGAGAAGCTGAGGACTGGGAGCTGGGCCAGGTTGTTGACCGAGACGCGCAAGCCGTTGGCATGGTTGGCGCCGTCGCTCATGCCCGTCAGCACGAGCACGAGCTTGCCCTCGATGATGAAACGGCCCCAGCCCCCAGCCCCGCCTGGCAGGGTGAATTCGTAGGTGGCGGTCGTGGGGACCAGGGCATCGGTGATGAGCGTGGCGGTGTAGGTGTTGGTCGGGTCGGTGAGCAGGTCGTTGCTGGTCAATTCGTTCGCCCGGGCAGTGTTCCAGGTCAGGGCACTGGTGAACCCAGGATAGGTCTGGTTGAGGCCCCAAAGCTTGACGTGCTGCACCCCGCTGTTGGAGAACTTGGTGATGGTAAACTTCGCCACGGCGTTGGTGTTGGGCAAACCGGCGGCCACGTCGAACAGGAAATAACTCTTGGCCGCACTGCCGGAACCATATTTCACCATGGCATATCCCAGCAGGGTTTCGTTGATGTCCACGTTGACATTGGCTCCGTCACGGACGGTGGCCAGCGTGCTGACGACCGCGTTGGTGGTGTCCGCCTTCACGGCGGGCAGGCAGAGCGTAATGGCGGCCAGGGCGAGGGCGGTGAGGGATGGGATTAGTTTCATGGGTCAGGTTAGGTTTGATGGTTTGGAGTTAGTTGTTTGACTCTTGGATTAAGAGCGGCGGCGTTAGAAGGTGCCTGCCCTGCCTACCTTCCGGGTGGCAACATGGTTGTCGAAGTAGAGAAAATTCCGCACGCTCCCGTGGACAGGTTTGAGCGGGAGCTGGCCGCGCCAGGTGTTGGCGGGATTGTCAATGGCCACCTGGTCGGCATCCACCAACAGCCACACTTCCGCCAGCGGGCGCTCGGCGGCGATCTCCGCGACTTTGTGCGGGCGCTCCGGGGCCTCGCCGCTGGCAGGTGGATAGCCGAAGGGATCGAAGGAGAGTTGGTTGATGCTGGGCATCGTGCGGCAATAGACCGTGCGGTCGGCGATGTTGGTGACCCCCTTGGCGTAGCGCTCGAAGCCGGGGCAGAAAAAGACCTTGGCCGAGCGCAGCGTGGCGTCCGGGGCGGGGTAACTGAGATAGGTGCTCAGGTAGTAAGCCAAGTCGTACTTGGAGGCCTGGTTGTCCAGATAGCCGGGCCGTTGCCCGACCCATAGGCCGTAAGTCGAGCCTTGACCGGGTGGGCACCAACCTTGGTTGTCGTCGCTCCACAGGTGGAACGCGAGGCCCACCTGCTTCAGGTTCGAGAGGCAGCCGGTCTGGTGGGCCTTGCGTTTGGCCTCCGCCAGCGCGGGCAGCAGCAGCCCGGCGAGGATGGCGATGATGGCGATCACCACCAGCAGTTCAATGAGCGTAAAGCCGCGCGGGCGGGGAACGCGCCGGGCAGCGCAAAAGGTGAGTGGGAAGCGGAAGGTCATGCTACGTCTGGGTGGTTGTCGGGCTGGGCGGTTGAGTGACGAAGCCCGATCAAGTGTCGGTCAATGTGGGCAAATCACAGCGAGGAGGCAATAGGCTGTTTGTTCCAAGCACCTTCACGGCGGTGGTCGTTGACTCAAATGCTGGTCAAAGAAACCCAGCACCAGCGACCGCAGATCGCGCTGCTTGGGTTGCAGGTGGAACGTGTGCGGCGCGCCTTCGACAATGACGAACTGATGTTTCACCCCAGCCTGCTTGAGGGCCGCGGCGAAAGTCTCGGACTGCTTGAGACTCACCGTTTCATCCGCCGTGCCGTGTAGGATGAGGATGGGCGCGTCGGCGGCATCCGCGTAGGTGGTGGGCGAGGCAGCGCGGTAAGCGTCCGGGGCTTCGGCGCGCGTCTGACCGAGCATCTTCACGTCGTGGTAATCCAGTAACTCAGCCGGCCCATAGAGATCCACGGCGCAGCGAATGGCGCAGGTGAACTCGCCGTACGGACCGGCGGGATCGAGTCCATCTTTCGGGCCAGTCACTGCCAGCATCGCTGCCAGGTGTCCTCCGGCGGAGCCGCCGATGGCTCCGATGCGCTCGGGGTCAATCTGGAGCCGCTCCGCTTGCTTCCGCAGCCAGCGGACAGCCGTCTTGCAGTCATGCAACGGCTGCGGCCACGTGGCGTTGCCGCCATAGGAAAGCTGGTAATTGATGCTTAGCCCGACATAGCCGTTCAAGGCGAGATTCGTGCCGATGTTCTGCTCGCGGCCTTGCGCTTTGTCACCGGAGTTCCACCCGCCACCGTGAATGATGACCACCGCCGGTCGTCGCCCGGGGGCGAGCTTCGCATCCGGCAGATAGAGGTCGGCTTTCTCCTTTCGATCCGGGCCGAGGTAATCCACGTCACGCTCCAGGCTCACACCCGGTGGCAGGGGCGGCAGGGCCACTGCGCCGCGCTCTGCGGCCAAGGCAGCGGGTGCCAGGAGCAGCAGGGGGAGCAGGAGAGTCTTCATGGGAAATCACTTTCGCCCATCGAAGAAATCCGCCAACCGGTAAAGGTTCGTATTCACCGCCCGCATCTGGTCCACCAACGGCAGGTAAGGCTCGTAGCGGAGGTTGATCAAGCCCTTGTTGGAGTCGCGATTCGACGGGTCAGTGCTGGTATCCGCGGGGTCGTTGTCTATGTAGCGCAGCCAGTGCCAGCCAAGGCAGGTCTTCGACTCGAGCAGTGCGAGCGTGAAGTTCTGATAGAAGCGCCCGCGGTCGGCCTGCGTGCGAACGATCCACCCGGCGCCGGATTGATTGGGGTAGCCGCTGTCCGCGCCCTTGCTGTAGAACTCGGTGATGAGGCAAGGCTTGCCGGACCACTTGAACCAGTTGGCCAGATCGGAGGCGCGCGGCGTCCAGGTGCCGTAGTAGTTCATCGCGATTGCATCGAGGTGCCGGCCGGCGGCTTCCCACACGGGCTGCGCTTCCCGGAGCGGCGAATGGAATCGCGGGCCAAGACACAGACGACGCGGGGCGTGCTTCCGAATCGCCTGCGTCGTGACGCGGAGGTAGGTGTCATAGACGTGGCCCAGAAAGGCGGCGCGATCCGCGTCGGTGAGCTGCGCCGGTTCAGCGGCGTTGCCTTTGCGCGCGCGGAACCACTGCCAGGCAGCCTCGCGCATGGGTTTCAGGGCCGGTTGCGCCGCGTCGAGCGCGAGCATGTGGTCGAGCATCTGGGGCTTTCCGGGCAGCTCGTTGTCCGAGAACACTCCGACCAGCCACGGATCCTCCTTGGTGGCGGCCAGCGAAGCGGCTTGCCCGTCACAGAACGCCGCGAAATCCGGGTGGAGCGCGGGCAGGCAATCCCCCGTGAAGCCGATGTGCCCCGGTTGCTGCTGGGTGATGCCGAGCTGTCTGCCGAAGCGCCCGGCCAGGCTAAGCGTCACCGTGTAAGCCATCGGCTGCGCCGAGCGGCGTGGCAGTTCGGTGTTGGAGAACGCGCCCAAGCCGTTGAAGCCAGCGTCCCGCAGGAAACGCGTCGCCGCGTCCGCCCACTTCTCCGGGCTGCCGTAGAGCCGCGCGAAGGCCTCCTGCGAGCCGTGCTTGGAGATTGGGGCCACGCTGGTCACGCCGGCATGAAGCAGGAGGCCGCCGTCAGGATCCACAAACCACCAGCGGCCCTCCACTTGCTGCACGCGGAAGAACCCAGTGCCTTCTGGACGGCGGTCGGCGCGGCCTCCGTACTTCGTCAGCAGTGGGGAACCGGCTTTGAAGCCTTTCAACTGATCCAGCGTGCGCGTCGGTTCGGCCACCCATTTCTGGCCCGGTTTGACCTGCCGCTCGACCAGCAAATCGGCCTGCGTCGAAGCACCGGAAAACGCCAACAAGCTCAAGCCGGCCAGGCTCACCCAACAACTTGAAGGAAGGCGCATGATTCAGGGAACCAGCCGAGCTGCTGCTGCCGGAGCTTCAGAGCCTGATCCGACGCGTACCTTCCGCCGCAGCGCGAGCGCCGCGAGGCCGAGGGCGAAGTTGTCCGGCGTGAACCACCGGGCGTGGGCGGTGGCGGTCATGAGCGCCAGGCCGGCGAGGAGGGAACCGGTTGTCATGGGTGTCAAAGCCTGACTTCCAGCGAAGAGTAACCACACCCGTTTGGCGGGGCCCGGCGGACGCTTGCGGTCGCGCGGGTTGGGCGAGCGAACGACTTGCCCGAGCAGCGCAGGCAGCCGCCGGCACAAACCCGCCGAAGCGCCGGCGAGCGCGACTCAGTAAAGCACCGCCGAACGCTCGGCCAGCCATTGGAAGTCCCCCCGCGACGCCGCGTCCAGTGCCGGCCAGTTACCGCCAGCGAAACTGACCTTGACCTTCGTGGCGCTGCCCAGCCACTTGTGGATCTCGGAGTGGCCATCTGCGAACGAGATGCTGCCCGAGCCACCGTGATAGGAGGCCGGCACGTCACCCCACGAACTCACCGATCCCCACGAGGGATTGTTCAGGAAATAGCCGTCGTTGATGCTGTCCGCCTGCTCATCCAGCATGACAAACATCTTGGCGGCGTTACCGACACCGGCGGTCTTCAACCACTGCCGGTAGTTGGTGAAGAAGATGTTGCGCCCGCCCGCCCACACGCCGTTCCGGTCGTAGTTGTAGGGGCCGAAGAAGGCGTTCATCCCCAAGCTCCGCGTGCGTCCGGACCAACCCTGCCCCCGTTGCGGCGCGCTGAGGAAGTTGTCGGCCGGGCATTTATACACCCCCAGATTACCAGAGAGGTAGGGGGCCATGACGCCGTTCTTGATGTAAAACTGGTTGGTTATTCCAGGGTTGGTGTCCCAAGCCATGACGTTGTTGACCCAGTTGCGGTAGGTGCCGGCGGCGATCTCCGCTTGGGTTTCGGTGACGCCGAAGTTGTTGGCCACGCGGTCATCGTGGTCGCCGGCGTATTGGATCCACGCCAGCATGAGCTGACGCGTGTGGTTCAAACATTGTATGGATTGGGCACGGAGCTTGGCCCGGGCGAGGGCTGGCAGCAGCAAGCCCGCGAGGATGGCAATGATGGCGATCACGACTAGCAACTCGATCAGCGTGAAGGCGTTGGGGCGACGGGTGGATGACGAACTGGGTTTCATGGCAAAGGAATGGTGCGGGCAACACTATCGCATCTGTGGCACTCGACAAGTCCCGGCGCGCTGCGGCGTGCCGGCCGGGCGCTTCGCATTGGCCCGCGCGGTGGAAACCGGATTTTCATCCGCATCCGGCTCCAGCCCTGCTGAACGCGTCCGTTTGCCCCGACCTTCAAACCGCGGGAGGCCGGGGGGCAACGGCTGCGTCGGCTGCGCAAGTCGCGACTCTGGGCGCGGGTGGCCGAGGCGGTGGCATGTCCAAGTGCGGCAAGCCGGCTCCGTTTCGTCACCTGATTGTCACACTTTCGCCCTTGGTCTGTCACATTGAAGCAGCACTCTTTGCCCACACTTTGCGATCACCCATAATGAAACGTCACCACAACAAAACGGCTCGAATCACCCGCCTGGCTGGTGCCGCCGCGCTCGTCGCGGGCGCGCTTGGCGTCCAAGCTCAATCCGTGGACTCCCTCCTCGACAAGCTCGTGGACAAGGGCGTCCTCACCACCAAGGAAGCGCAAGACATGCGCGAACAGTCGGACAAGGACTTCACCACCGCCTACGCGGCCAAGACCGGCATGCCGGAGTGGGTGACGGCCTTCAAGATCAATGGCGATTTCCGCGGGCGCATCGAGGGCTTCGCCGCGGCGGACCCGGCGTATCAGGACTACACCCGGCTGCGCTACCGCGCCCGCATCGGCTTCACGGCCGTCATGCAAAACAACCTGGAGGCAGGCCTCCGGCTGGGATCAGGCGACCTCGACGGCTACCCGGCCAATGGCGCCGATCCCATCTCGAACAACCAGTCGCTGCAAAACAACGGCTCCAAGAAGGGTATCTTCATTGACCAGGCCTACTTGAAGTGGTCGGGGTTGAATACCCCCGAGGCCAACGGCGCTCTCACCTTCGGCAAGATGCAGAACCCGATGGTGTTTTCCTCGATGGCGTTCGACCACGATTACACCCCGGAAGGCGGCGTGGCGCAGGCGAATTTCAACCTTTCGGACAAACACACGCTCTCCGCGGCCAGCGGCTATTTCGTGCTGGATGAAGTGGGCAGTTCCTCGGCCAACGACGCCTTCATGGTCAACTCCCAACTGAGCTTGAACTCGGTCTGGAGTCCGAAGCTGAGCACGCTGGTCACCGGCGGTTTCTTCTGGCTGGGGAATCCGGACAGCCTGGCGAACGGTTCGGTGCCGAACATCAGCGTCGGCAACAGCCGCCACGGCACGACGGGCCTCCTGGACTACGAGTTCAACCCGTTCATCATTGGCGCGTCCGGCACTTATAGTCTGGCGAGCTTCCCGCTGTATCCCGGTGCGTTTCCCATCACGGTCGGGGGCGAATACCTGCTGAATCCTGGTGCTCCCAACAACGACACGATCAACGGCGTGTACACCTCCACGGGCAACTATGCTTACAACACCGGCATCACCTTCGGCAAGGCGGGCAAGAAAGGCACGTGGGAAGTCGCCTACCAATGGCGGTTCATGGGGGCCAATTCCTGGTATGAGGAACTCCCGGAGTCCGACTTTGGCGCCTATCTCGCCGTCGCCCAACCCAACTATCTCGCCGTCGTCCAACCCAATTCCGGGCAGGGCGCTGGTTACCGGTCCGGCACCAACGCCAAAGGCCACATCCTAAAGGCTTCGTATTCCCCGTGGGACATGCTGACCTTCACCGTCGCCTGGTACTACACCCAGGTGGCCAACGAGCAACTCATCAGCGGCACCCGCACCTGGGACAGCCACATGAACCGCATCCAAGTGGACGCCGTGCTCAAGTTCTGAGCGTGCTGCCATTCACAATCACATTTCACTTCACCACCACTCTCGCAATCTAGCATTTATGAAAGCACTCAAACTCACCCTTGCCCTCGCTGTCCTTGGCCTTAGTGCCAGCGTCGCGTTGGCCGACATCACCGTCAAAGGCTCCGACACCTTGGTCATCCTCGCTCAGAAATGGGCCGAGACCTATATGGGTGCCAAGCCCGGCACCAAAATCCAGGTCACCGGCGGCGGCACCGGCACTGGCTTCGCCGCGCTCCAGAATCAGACCACCGATCTCTGCAACGCCTCGCGCAAGATCAAGGCCAAGGAGATCGAAACCTGCATCAAGGCCTTCGGCAAGCGCCCCACGGAATACAAGGTCGCCGTTGATGGGCTTTCCATATACGTCGCCGCCGACAGCCCGGTAAAGGAACTCTCACTCTCCCAGCTCGAAGGTATCTTCACCGGCAAGATCAAGAATTGGAAGGACGTGGGCGGCCCGGATGCACCGATCACCGTCTATAGCCGCGAGAACAGTTCCGGCACCTACGAGTTCTTCAAGGAACACGTCCTCAAGGGAAAAGACTTCGCCGCCAGCGCGCAGACCATGCCCGGCACCGCGGCGGTGCTTCAGGCTGTGGCTAAAGACAAGAATGGCATCGGCTACGGTGGTGCCGCCTATGGCGCGGGCGCCAAACATCTGCTCGTGAAACCCGACGACACTTCCGCGGGCATCGAACCTTCCGAGGAGAACGTGCTGGCCCAGAAGTATCCCATCTGGCGCTATCTCTTCGTCTATGTGAACCCCGCGCTGGACAAGGGCGAGATCGCCGCCTACCTGAAGTGGATTCGCAGCGATGACGGACAGAAAGTCGTCAAGGAAGTGGGCTACTTCCCGCTGCCGGCCCAGCTCCGGGAGAAGTGATTTGAACCTGGTTCACTGCTCGAACACCATTGATTTCTGGTTCATCTGGTAACAAACTTGGGGCGGGAGCAGACGCGAACAGCCCGGCTGCGACCCGCCCCAAGCCTTGCTTAACGATGCCATCGCCAATCTCAACGACCGCGCGGCCCACCGCGTGGGGCAGGCGTCGCGCCTGTCTCCATAATCAATCCCCGCCTGCGCTTCACGGTAACTGCGGTGCAGGATCGCAAGCGCAGGCATCCGCGGTTTTCGGAGATAACAGAGACGGGCGTGACGCCTGTCCCACGGCTTAGCCACTCCTTGTGCCCCAACTCAACTCCATTGCCAAACGCTCGCACGGCTGGATGGGCATCCATCGCGGCCACCGGGCGCGTCCGTTGGAGTGGGTGGCGGAGAAGTTTATCTTCCTCGTCTCACTTTCGACGATCCTGGTCGTCTTCCTGATCTTCGCTTTTGTCGCGCGGGAGGCGTTGCCGGTGGCCTTTGGGCAAATGAACAGCGCCCTGGTGCAGCCGGTGATTCCAGTGGCGGACCTGGACCAGCACTCGCCCGAGGAAATCCGGGCCTATCTCGGGCTGACCCAGAAGCAGTATGCCGAGATGGACAAGGAGACGCTGCAATCGCTGATGGAAGTCAGGGTGGAGGCACAGAACGAAGTCCCGGAGCAGTTCCGCAATGACAAGGATGCGGCGATCAACACCACCGAATGGCGCTACCTCCTCCGCCCCCATCAGTGGACCGGCTATGACAAACCGGAGTATATCTGGCAGCCCATCGGCCAGATCCACAAATACAACCTCGTCCCATTAGTCGTCGGCAGCCTCAAGATTACTCTCATCGGCCTGTTCTTTGCCGTGCCCCTGGCCGTGGGTGCCGCCATCTATGTCTCGCAACTCGCCCGGCCGCGCACCCGCGAACTCGTCAAGCCCACCATCGAGTTGCTCTCCGGCATCCCGTCCGTGGTGATCGGCTTCTTCGGTCTGCTGGTGATGGCCAGCTTTCTGCAAAGTGTTTTCGGCTACCAGACCCGGCTCAACGCCTTCGTGGCGGGCATCGCGCTGGGCTTCGCGGTCATCCCGATGGTCTTCACCATCGCCGAGGACGCGCTGACCAGCGTGCCGCAAAGTTACACGCAGGCCGCGCTGGCCTTGGGCGCGTCGCGCTGGCAAACCGCCTGGCAGGTGGTTCTTCCTTCTGCCCTGCCCGGCGTGTTTGCCGCCACCGTGTTGGGCTTTGGCCGCGCCATCGGCGAGACGATGGTCGTGCTGATGATCTGCTCGGCCAGCGTGATGTCCTGGAACATCTTCGACTCCGCCCGCAGCCTCACCGCCACCATCGCGGCGGAGATGGCTGAAGCCGTCTCCGGCGGGCACCATTACCGCATCCTCTTCCTGCTGGGGGCGATGCTCTTCGTCGTGACCTTCGTAACCAACATGGTCGGCGAAGTCGTCATCCACCGGCTCAAGAAGAAACTGGAGGGCAAGAATTGAGCACCCTGACCGCCCGCAGCGCCCGCGCCGATGGTTTTCGCAGCCGCCAGTTCGACTGGGGCTCCTTTTTCTTCAGCGGCCTCACCGGCCTGGCCACGCTCCTCATCCTCGCCATCCTCGCCGTCATCCTGATTAACATCTTCTGGAACGGCTTCAGCAGTCTCTCCTGGCGCTTCGTCTCGACTATCCCGAAGAAGGACTTCTTCGATGTCTCCACCACCGGCATCCTGCCGATGATTATAGGCACCACGATCCGCGTATTCGTGATGACGATCTTTGTCATCCCGGTGGGCGTCATCACAGCGATCTATCTCACGGAATACGCCCCGACGACCTCGTGGATTACGCGCATCATCCGCGGGGCGGTCAACAACCTCGCCGGCGTGCCCAGCATCGTGTTTGGCCTGTTCGGCTTGGGGTTCTTCATCAATTTCATTGGTCGCAACCTGGATGAACTTCTGCAAAACCCCGGTCCCGTTTGGGGTCAACCCGCCGTGCTCTGGGCGGCGCTCACCCTCGCCGTGATGACTCTCCCCGTCGTCATCGTCGCGACCGAGGAATCGCTCAAAGCCATCCCGCCCGGCTTGCGGGAAGCGAGCCTGGCGCTCGGCGCCACCAAACTCGAAACCATCCTGCGCGTCGTCCTGCCGCAAGCCCTCCCGGGCATCATGACCGGCGGCATCCTCGCCGTCAGCCGCGCCGCGGGCGAGGTTGCGCCGATCCTTTTCACTGGCGTGGCCTACTACATGGCCGACCTGCCCAAGAAGCCCACCGACCAGTTCATGGATCTCGGGTATCATGTGTTTGTGCTTTCCACCCAGTCGCCGAACATCGAACAGACCCGCCCGTTGCTTTACGCCACGGTGCTCGTGTTGCTGTTGCTGACTTTCGCCCTCAACTTCACCGCCATCTTCATCCGCGCCCGGATGCGGAAGAAATTGCGTGCGTTAGGTTGAGTTGGTCTGAGTATGAAATCCGAAATCCGAATGCCGAAGTCCGAATCAAATCCGAAGCCCGAAACCCGAAGTCTCCCCGGGCGACCGGTCTGCTCCTGCGAATGGGTCGCCGACTTCACGGTTCCCTTTCGGATTTCGGGTTTCGGATTTCCTTCGGACTTCGGATTTCGGACTTCGGATTTCTGATCATGTCTGCCATCGCCCTCCAAAAGATCGCCCTGCAGGATGCGCCCGCCGCGCCGGCCAGCGCGGTTGCCGACCCGCTCATCGAGGTCCGCGACCTCTCGCTCTTTTACGGTTCGTCAAAGGCACTCAAGAATATCACCGTTGCCATCCCAGAGAAGCTCGTCACGGCCTTCATCGGGCCGTCGGGCTGCGGCAAATCCACCTTGCTCCGCTGCTTCAACCGGATGAACGACCTCATTGACAGCGTGCGCATCGAAGGCGGTGTCCATATTGGCGGGCACGACATCTACGGCTCGAATGTGGATGTCATCGAACTGCGCAAACGCATCGGCATGGTGTTTCAAAGGTCGAATCCCTTTCCGAAATCCATCTATGACAACGTGGCCTATGGCCTCCGCCTGCAAGGCGTGAAGAACCGCGCCGAACTCGACCCCGCCGTCGAGCAGAGTCTCCACGGCGCCGCACTGTGGGACGAGGTGAAGGATCGCCTCCACAGCAGCGCGCTCGGTCTCTCCGGCGGTCAGCAGCAACGGCTGTGCATCGCCCGTGCCATCGCCATCAAGCCGGAGATCATCCTCATGGACGAGCCGGCTAGCGCGCTGGATCCCATTGCCACCTC
>Ga0105047_10009618_pt1 | contig 15897 bp, 11 predicted proteins | sample MAT04_FD_78384 | JGI IMG/M metagenome (GOLD analysis project Ga0105047, IMG submission 78384) | Freshwater microbial communities from Lake Fryxell liftoff mats and glacier meltwater in Antarctica - MAT-04 (megahit assembly) | ecosystem: Environmental > Aquatic > Freshwater > Ice > Liftoff... | reverse complement strand
CTGATCGTGGCCCCGCCGCGAACCGGCAAGACCGTGTTGCTTCAGAAGATGGCGAACTCCGTCATCAAGAACCACCCGGAATGTTACGTCATCGTGCTGCTCATCGACGAGCGGCCCGAAGAAGTGACGGACATGAGCCGAACCGTGATCGGCCCGAAGGTCGAGGTCGTGAGCAGCACGTTCGACGAGCCGCCTGAACGGCACGTGCAGGTCAGCGAAATGGTGATCGAGAAGGCGAAGCGACTCGTCGAGTATGGCACCGATGTAGTAATCTTCCTCGACTCGATCACGCGACTGGCACGAGCGTATAACACGGTGTCTCCGGGGTCGGGTAAGTTGCTCTCGGGTGGTCTGGATGCCACGGCTCTTTACAAACCGAAGCGTTTCTTCGGGGCGGCTCGCAACATCGAGGAGGGCGGTAGCCTGACGATCCTGGCGACGGCGTTGATCGAAACCGGCTCGAAGATGGACGACGTGATCTTTGAGGAGTTCAAGGGTACGGGCAACATGGAGTTGCACCTCGAACGCCGCATGGTGGATCGTCGCGTTTACCCGGCGATCGACGTGAACCGTTCGGGCACACGCAAGGAGGAGTTGCTTCGCACCGAGGACGAGTTGCGTCTGGTGTACATCATGCACAAGATCCTCTCGGACATGAACCCGGTGGAGGCGATGGAACTGCTGTTGAAGCAACTCAGCAAGCACAAGACGAACGGCGACTTCTTGAGCAGCGTGACGTTGACGTGAGATGATTTGCCTGTGAGCGTCGAGCCGCGGAATCGACGCTCACGACTTGCCGAGGATGCCGTCGACGACCCAGCAACCGCGAACGTGCGGCCCTGCTCCGCGACAGTGATTCAGGATGTCGTCGTTGTCACAGCCGGCGTCTTGGAGGGCGTCCGCGAGAATCGGCATCGCTGAGAAGTCGCGTTCAGCGTACATCCCCTGTGCGAGCGCCACGACCGTGGACGTGGTCCACGCAGGATTGAACGCCACAGGTCGAAACGGACTGGCCACCACACAACGGAGCAGATCAGCCTGGTGCTGATATTCCACGTCAGCAAGTTCACCAGCACCGGCCGCGTCGTGGATTACGTCGCTGACTCCTGTCGAGGAACACAACCAACGATCGCCCGATTTTACCAATGCGCGAATGCCCTTCGATTGGCGTTCGTTGGTCGTGATCTCATAAACCTTGCGTGCGAGTTCGTAGTACTCGTCTGGAATGACTCCAGTTCCGTCTGAGATCCCATCAATGAGTTCGAGCAGTTCGCGAACAGCGTCTGGAATCGTATTCCCGCATGCGGCCGCTCTGCTCGCACAAGCAAGTGCGAACCGTCGCGATTTTCGCTCGCTTACAGCCTTTCGAACGACGTGCCACATTCGCGTTGGCTCGTCACAGGCTCGCCACTCTTCTTCAGTCATGCGAGAATCCCCTTCACGACGTGGGCTTCCTCGACGCCGGTCAGCTTCTCTTTCAGGCCGTTCTGCTCGATGAACACCTGCTCGTGACTCATCCCCATCAGATGCAAGATCGTCGCGTGCCAGTCGCGGACACTCACCGGGTTCTCCGCGACCTTCAGCCCCAGCTCGTCGGTTGCTCCGTAGGTGATGCCAGGCTTCACGCCGCCGCCCGCCATCCACGTGCAGAACGCATTCTTGTTGTGATCGCGACCCGCCTTCCGCTCGTCCTTGTCCGGCGGCAACTGCGAAATCGGTAGCCGGCCGAACTCGCCTCCCCACACCACGAGCGTACTGTCGAGCAAGCCGCGCTGTTTCAGGTCGCGCAGAAGTGCCATGATCGGCCTGTCGGTGCGGTCGCACGCCGATTTCAGTTCCGTGGCGATGTTGTTGTGCGTGTCCCACACCTGAGCGTTGATGTAAAGCTGCACGAACCGCACGCCTCGTTCCACGAGCCTGCGAGCGATCAGGCAACGCCGACCGTAGGAGTCCGTCGGCTCGCGACCGATGCCGTACATCTCTTGAACTCGCAGCGGTTCGTGAGTGATGTCGAGTGCGTCGCTCGCCGCGATCTGCATGCGTGCCGCGAGTTCGTAGCTGGCGATGCGTGCGTCGAGAACCGGCTGACCCGGGTGATTCTCGCGATGCATGTCATCGAGTCGCGAGATGAGGGCGCGTTCGGCTGTGGCGATGCGTTCGGGGCGTGGTGTGTCGGGTTTGAGGTTCAGCACCGGAGACCCCGTCGAGCGAAACCGCGTGCCCTGGAACATCGGCGGCAAGAACCCCGACTGCCAGTTCTCGACGCCATTGACCGGCATTCCCTTCGGGTCATCGAGGACGACATACGCGGGCAGGTTCTGGTTCTCGCTGCCGAGACCGTAGACCACCCACGAGCCGAGCGTCGGCCTGCCGGGCGTGATCTTCCCCGATTGAATCATGTACACGGCGGGTTCGTGCGTGATGTTCGTTGTGACCATCGACCGGATAAACGCGACGTCGTCGACGACCTGTGCGAAGTGCGGCATGACGTTCGACACCCACGCGCCACACTGCCCGTGTTGTGCGAACTTGAAGGGGCTTCGCATGATCACGCCGGCGTTCGAGATGAACTCAATTTCGCCCGCAAGTTTGTCGGCGTAGGCTTCGCCGTGGTGCTTATCGAGGGTGGGTTTCGGGTCGAACAGATCCATCTGGCTCGGGCCGCCGTTCATGAACAGATGGATGACCGATTTGGCCTTCGCCGGGAAGTGTGCGACTCGCGGCTTGAGATCGTTTGGCGTGGCAGCAATGACGCAATCGCGACCGAGCAGCGACGCGAGCGCCGCGCCGCAAATGCCACCGGGCACGCTGCGGAACAAGTCGCGGCGACTCGGAAACGCGGAATGGATCTGCATGGAATTACCTGATGTCGTTCTGGCACAATTCAAGTGCGGGATTGCCAAGCGGATGAGTGTCGCGACGAGTGCAGCACCGCCAACACTTCGACCCGTTCCAAGAGAAGCACGTAATAGACGATGTAGCGGAACTTCCGGAGCCGAGCGGCACGCACGTCTTGGGCGATGACGCCATACAACTGCGGCATCGCCTCGATCCGTTCGAGAACATCACGCAATCGTTGAGTAAATTTGGCACCGAGTCCGAGCTGCGCTTGCTCCAGTGTCGCATGAATCGCAAGAACGTCAGCCTCGGCATCGGGCCGCAAGATGAGAGGTTGACTCACGACCCACCCTCGAGCTTGTTCAGCACTTCCCGCCAAGGTTTGCCGAGACCCGGCTTAGCCTCGGCGTCCGCTCGTCGGCGAGTGAGTTCCGCAAGGTGCCACTCTGGGATATCCCCAGGCTCAACCTGCTCCGGCAAGCTATCCCAAATCTGTTCGATCAACTCCAACCGCTCCGCAACCGTGAGTTGGTCGATACCCAATGATGCAGCGCTAACAGCCATTCCGGAACTCCTCGTGAGCGTGAATCCTTACCCAAGAATACCATTCGGTGTGGCGGTCAATCCACATACAGGAACGCAGCGGAGTTCATGATCGCGTGGCAGTAAGTCGTCAGCGCCTTCAACTGCGACGCGGCCCGATCCGGCGCTTTCAACTGCTTCTCGTAAGCGTCCGTGAACTCGGTCAGGGCCGCACGGCCGAGCTTCCGCTCATCGGGCGTCGGCGTGCGGCTCATCGCCACCAAATACACCATCTCGACCTGCGTTTCAGCCGACGGAGCATCCCGCATCACCCGTGCAGCGAAGTCGGCGGCCAACTGCTCCACTACGCCATTATTCAGCATGTGAAGTGCCTGCGTTGCGACCGTCGAGGCACGCCGTTCGATGCAGTTCGGGTTCATCTGCGGGAAGTCGAATGCTTCCAGATGCGTTGCGATTTGCTTGCGGGTCTGTTGCACATACACGATCCGTCGCCAGCCCTTCGCGGTGCCCGCCGGCGTCACCAGACCATCCGGACGCACCTTCACCGCATCGGCCGGACCGCCACGGCGAGGGTCGAGCTTCCCCGCGACCAGCAGCAGCGTGTCATACAGCGATTCCGCGTCGAGCCTCGTCATCGGCATTCGCGACAGCAACGCATTGTTGGGGTCGGCCTTTTCCAGTTCCGGCGTGATTGCGGAACCCTGGCGGTAGGTGGAACTCGTCACGATCATCTTGTGAATCGCCTTGCGGCTCCAGTTCACGCGAACGAACTCCGTCGCGAGCCAGTCGAGCAGTTCGGGGTGCGACGGTGGCGTGCCCGTTTTGCCGAAGTTGCCCACCGATGAGACGATGCCCACGCCGAAGTGATGCTGCCAGATGCGGTTCACCTCGACGCGAGCCGTGAGTGGGTTCGTCGGTTGCGTCGCCCATTTCGCGAACGCGAGTCGGCGACCGGTCTTCTTCGCGTTGGGCCACGGCGGTGTGACCGTGAACGGCGTCTTGCCGTCGGTGAGGACGGAAGGCACCCCAGGCCCGACGAGCAGCGACGGATTCTGGTAGTCACCGCGACGATACACATACGTCGGCGACGGGTTCCCACGATCCCACAACGCCTGAATCTTCGGCTCGGGTTGCTTCGCCTTCACGGCCTCCCATGCCTTGCGTTCCTTGGTCGTGACGAACGGCAGCATCCGGCCCGGCATCGTGTCAACACTCACCGGCCCGATGCCGGGCTTGATCTCGGGCTTGAGCCAGTCGTACTCGTCGAGTGCTCCCTTGAAGACCGCGACGAGGCGGTAGTAGTCGCGGTGCGGGATCGGGTCGAACTTGTGCGTGTGGCAGCGGGCGCACTTCATCGTGAGGCCCATGACCGCCGTGCTGACGACGTCGATTTCGTCGGCGATGACTTCAATGCGATCGGGGATGAAGCCGGTGATGTTCGCCCAGGTGGCGTCGGGCATCATGCGAAGGAAGCCCGTTGCCACCAGATTGTCGTAAATCTCGGGCGTGACCTCGCGGGCGGTTTCGTAGTCGGCGAGTTCGTCGCCAGCGAGTTGCTCCCGCAGGAAGCGGTCGTATGGCTTGTCGGTGTTGAACGCCTCGATGACGTAATCGCGGTACCGCCATGCGTGCGGCCGCGGCAGGTCTTGCTCGCGCTTCCCTTCGGAGTCGGCATACCCCGCGAGGTCGAGCCAGAAGCGGCCCCAACGTTCCCCGTACCGCGGCGACGCGAGCAACCGATCGACAGCCTTCTCGTATGCGGCCGGCGTGGTATCCGCGAGGAACGCCTTCACCTCGGCAGGCTCGGGCGGAAGCCCCGTCAGGTCGAACGACACTCGCCGCAGGAGCGTGGCACGATCGGCTTCCGGTGACAGCGACAGCCCGCGTGCCTCCAGCTTTTCCAGCACGAACGCATCAATCGCATTGCGGACGCGGCTCGCATCCTTCACCGTCGGGGGCTTAACGGACTTCGGCGGCTGAAACGACCAGAACGCTCGGTCTTTGTCGGTTACGAGCGTGTCGGGCGTCGTCGTGGCAACATCGGGCTCAATGGCCACTTCGGGGGCACCGGCGGCAATCCACTTCATGAGGGTGTCGAACTCATTCTTCTCGATGGGCTTCACGCACGCATCGACGAGCTTCCCCGGCGGCGGCATCGCTCCGCTGTGAATGCCCTTGAGAATCATGCTCTCGGTTGGCTTGCCTGACACGAATCCAGGCCCAGATTTGCCGCCCTTCAACATGCTCGCTCGTGTGCGAAGATCAAGCCCCCCAAGTTGCTGATTGCGACCGTGACACACCGTGCAGTGTCGCATCATGATCGGGATGACGTCGTGTTGCGTCGGAATCGCGTCCGGCGTGCCGGTCTTCGCTCCGTCGCTGATCCATTGCTTCAGCAACGCCACTTCCTTCTCGGCGAGCGCGTCCTTCTTCGCGGGCGGCATCTCACCCTTGTGAACCTTCTCGAACAGCGAACTCTTCTCGGGTTTGCCAGCGACAACAACTGGTCCACCTTCGCCGCCGCGTGCGATGCCCGCCGCCGTGCTCAGGTCGAGGTCGCCCTTGCGGGTCTTCTCGCTGTGACAGCGCACGCACTTTGCATCAAGCAACGGCTTGATATCGTTTGCGAACGACGGCGAAGCAGCAGGCTGAGCAGGAACGGGCGTTGCCGATGACCGCCCCAACGCAAGGGCCGCGGCGAACAGCAGGATTGGGAACAGCCCGCGAAGCATGACCACCTCATCGCGAAAGTCGCAGTTGGTTCAGTCGAGCCTTCAGCTTACCCGCGACGGGTTGCGGGACATAGCCGGAACAGCAAACACAGGGCTTCCGCCCTGTGCTACAAATGCCGGCCCCATCCGGGGCGGAAAACTAAGATCCAACCACCCTCTTCGCCCTGGAAGGGCCGTCTTTCGTAGCACAGGGCGGAAGCCCTGTGTCTTCTTCTACAATGACACCAGACACGAACCCGCAACGCCCGACTCTCTTTCTCACACGCGAACCATGACGAACCCCGCGGTAGTTGGCATCGATCTCGGCACCACATTTAGCCTCGCCGCGTTCGTCGAAGACGGTCGGCCAAAGGTCGTGCGAGATAGCAACGGCGTCGCCCTCGTGCCGAGTTGCATCAGCTTCCACGATGACGGCAGCGTGTTAGTTGGTTCTGCCGCGAAAGCACGGGCTCTCTCCGATCCCGAGCACACCATCTTCAGCGTGAAACGGCTCATGGGTCGCACGCTCGCCGACCTCGAACGCGAACTGAAACTGATCCCGCACCAGATCGTCGAACGCGAAACAGACACCGGCCGCAAAGTGCTTCGCGTCAAGATTGCCGGCCACGAATACACGCCCGAAGAACTCTCGGCGCTCATCCTGCGAGAAGTGCGAACCCGTGCCGGCAACCCCACGAAGGCCGTCATCACGGTGCCCGCGTACTTCGATGACTCGCAACGGCAGGCGACCCGCGACGCTGGCCGAATCGCCGGGTTGGACGTACTGCGAATCGTGAACGAACCCACGGCGGCGGCACTTGCATACGGCCTCGATGAACGCGGCACCGGCACCATCGCAGTTTACGATCTCGGCGGTGGCACCTTCGATTGCTCCGTGCTCGCGCTGTCGGAAGGCGTGTTCAAGGTGCTGGCAACGAACGGCGACACGTTCCTCGGCGGCGACGACTTCGACCGCGCTCTCATGCAAGTGGCCGCGAGCGAGATGGGCATCGATCTTGGGGTACGAGACGCGGAGTTGCTGCAATACCTGCGAGATGCCGCCGAGCGAACCAAGATCGCACTGACATCAGCGGAGTCGGCCGAGTTCACGGTGAACATTCCGGGCAACCCGCCGAGAGAGTTTCGCCGCAGTTTCACGCAAGCCGAGTTTGAATCGCTCATCAAACCACACATCGACCGCAGCATTGACCGTTGTCGTTCGGCTCTGCGCGATGCCGGTCTGACCCCGTCGCAGGTCGATGAGGTCGTGCTGGTCGGCGGGTCGAGTCGCATTCCGTATGTGCGAAGGCGAGTCGCGGAGTTCTTCGGGCGAACGCCCCACACCGACCTGAACCCCGACGAGGTGGTCGCGTTGGGCGCTGCCGTGCAAGCGGACATCCTCACGAGCGGTCGGCGCGACATGCTGCTGCTCGACGTCGTGCCGCTGTCGCTCGGCATCGAGACGCTCGGCGGCGTCGTGGACAAGGTGATTCACCGCAACAGCACGGTGCCGGTGCGTCACACGTCGCGGTACACGACCGCCGCCGACAAGCAAACCGCCATCCTGCTGAACATCTACCAGGGCGAACGCGAACTCACGAAAGACTGCCGACTCCTGGGCACGTTCAAGCTCGGCGGCATCCCGCCGATGCCAGCACAGTTCGCCCAGGTCGATGTCACGTTCCTGGTCAATCAGGACGGCATGCTGACAGTGTCGGCGAAGGAGCAGCGAAGCGGAGCCGCCGCGACCGTGACGATTCAACCCGCCCACGGATTGACACCCGCTGAAGTCGATCAACTGGTGAACGACAGCATCGAGAACGCCGAGGCGGACTTCACGGAACGTCGGATTGTGGAGTTGCGGAACAAGGCCGCGACCGACATGCGGCACACGGAGAAGGCGTTGGCGACGGCAGGCGAACGACTCACACCCGAACAGCGTGCGAAGATCGCGACGGCGACGACCGAGTTGCAGGCCGCCATCGCGGGCGGCGATCTCGCTGGGCTTCAACAGGCACTCGACGCCTTCGGCGCTGCGACGAACCCGCTGGCACATTTGCTGATGAACGAGGTGGTGAAGCAGGCCCTCGGCGGTGCGGACCCCGAGAAACTGGACGCGACGAAATTGTGAGGTTCCGATATGACCTGGTACGACTCACGCGAAGTTGGCGAGGCGTTGTTCGATCAGTTCGACACGATCGACCCGCTGACAGTTCGGTTCACGGACTTGCACAAGCACGTTCTGAACTTGGAGGGCTTCACGGGCAAGCCCAACGAGTCGAGCGAGAAGTTGCTCGAAGCGATTCAGATGGCTTGGTACGAGGAGTGGAAGGACGAGTACGGCAAGTGAGTGACACCGCGGTGTCACTTGCGCTGATATTGGTCGCGTCGGGCTCGGAATTGTTGTTGGGGTTAAAGAATCGTTGTTCCCCCTCACCCGCCGCTCGAAGACTCGCGGCGACCTCTCCCCCAAAAATCTGGGGGCGAGGTGTGGCTCTCCGGTTTCTCTTGAAGGCTCTTGGTTGGAATGAGTTGAAGAGGAAACCAACCACCCCCACCTCGCCCCCATGCTTTGATGGGGGAGAGGTCGGCGAGGCTTTGCGAGCCGGGTGAGGGGGAACTCCTTCGCACTCTCCAACACTCCACTCACGGCGACGGTGCGGTAGCACTTGATGGCGGTGGAGTCGGCTGCGTTGGCCTTCGCGAAGCGCGTGCAACTCTTCGCGCTCCAAAGGCACCGATGATTCCCAGCGGCACAAGCACGATCAGCCACGGGGTGAACGCCACGACAAAGAGCACCAACTCTTCACCGAATTCCACGAGGCTATTCCACGAACCAGCGAACGTCGTACTGATTCGGTTGCCCAACGTCGGGGCGGTTGGCGGCTTGTAATCCTTGACCTCTCGCAGGGTCAGGTTGATCGTTGCCATCGCTGTCATGTTCGAGAGGTAGTTGAGCCGGCCTTGCACCCGCTCGACGTCCCCCCTCACAGCCGCGATGCGGTCGCTCACCTTGATGATGTCATCGAGCTTCTCCTCCTTGCGTTTCTCCTTGAGAAGCTCGTTCAACTTGTCTTCCTGTTCTTTCAGGTTCTTGATGCGGGCCTGCACGTCCACGAACTCCTCGGTCACGTCTTGCGAATCGACCGCGTTGCGTTCTGCCGTGCCGAGCGCGATTAACCCCTCTCGCGCTCCCTGAAAGCTATCGACGGGAATGCGAAGCGAGAACGTCGCGGTGCGTCGTCGCCCCGTGTCTTCCTTCACTTCCGACTTCGCAACGTAGCCCTTCTGAGCCGCCACGAGCTTCTCGACCTGCGGCAGAACCTCGTCCATGTTCGTGACGACGACGTCTAGCGTGCCGGTGTAAATGATCTTTCGCTCTGCAGGAGGCATGGCTGCTTTTACGGCTACATCGTGGGGAACGGCGTTGGGCGGCGCTGCCTGACCGGCTGCATCTTCCTTGGAAGCCCGCATCGGGGCCATGCCCCCGCCGCAACCGGGTAGAAATGCGAGAACGAGCGCAATGACGCAAATTGCGGAGAGGGGGTGCATCGGGGTTGCTCCTGCCTGGAACTCGGCGAATGTGAGTTCGACTGGTCGCGAGACATGCGTCGCCCTTGCGACGCTACAACTACGATCAAATTGGAGGCAAGAAATTCCCTGAGACCCTCAAAAATGGAGAATATCGCGGTCACCCCGCGGCGGTCTGCGGGCCAGTTTCCTTCACCACTTCTTGCGGGATGCGGTTGTACAGGTGCGTGATTTCGCGGAGGCGGTCGATGACCTCGGGCTTGAACTGATCGAGCCGGAACCGCCAACGCCAGTTGCCTTCCGCGATGCCCGGCTTGTTCATGCGTGCCTCGTTCCCCAGGCTCAGCACGTCCTGCAACGGGGCCACCGCCACCGACGCCACCGACGCCCACGCCAGGCGAATCAGTTCCCACGCCGCGTCGTTGATGTAATGGCCGAGCGTCATGCCGAGGTAACGCTTGTCTTGCTCCGCGAGGCTGCCGAACCAGCCGTTCACGGTTTCGTTGTCGTGCGTGCCGGTGTAGCACGCGCTGTTCGGTACGTAGTTGTGCGGCCAGTGGATGTCCTGCGGGCCGTTCAACGCGAACTGCAACACACGCATTCCCGGCAGGCCGAGGTCGTCCCGCAGCGCGATCACATCGGGCGTGATGAGGCCGAGGTCTTCCGCAATGAGCGGCAACCCGCCGAGAGCCGTGCGAAGTTTCGTGAACAGCTTCATGCCGGGGCCATCCACCCACTTCCCCTTGCGAGCCGTCTTCTCGGCCGCGGGAATGTGCCACGCCTGAGCGAAGCCGCGGAAGTGATCGAGGCGAATGATATCCACCTGCTTCAGTTGCCGTTTCAGTCGTGCGATCCACCACGAGTAGCCGGTCTTCTCCATGCGGGTCCAGTCGTAGATCGGGTTGCCCCAGTGCTGGCCGTCGGCCGCGAAGTAGTCAGGCGGCACCCCCGCAACCACCGTCGGATTCAGTTCCGCGTCGAGCAAGAACTGATCGTGATTCGCCCACACGTCGGCCGAGTCTGGGGCAACGAAGATCGGGGCGTCGCCGAGGATTCGCACGCCGCGTGCCGCCGCGAACGCACGGAGTTGCGTCCACTGGCGGTCGAACAGGAACTGCCCGAACTTGTGCATCAGCACTTCGTTCGCGTGTTCCTTGGCGGCAGCCGCGAGCGCCGCCGGCTTGCGATGCAGCAGATCCTTCGGCCACTCAGGCAACGCAAGCCCGCCGAGCGAATCGCGGATCGCCGTGTACAGGGCGAAGTCGTTGAGCCACGATGCTTCGAGCACCATGTACTCCTCGAACGGCCCCTTCAGGTTGGCGGCCTTGCCGGCGCGATAGTTCCCCCACACTTCGTGCAGCAACGCCGTCTTGAATGGGTTCGCGAGGCCGTAATCGACTTCGTGATCGGGGAATTGCTTGCCAGCCCAGAACGACGAGTTCACGAGGCCGTCGCGCTCCAGCATTTCGGGGCTGAGGAGCTTGATGGCACCCGCGAACGCCGAGAACGACTGATACGGCGAATCGCCAGCACCGGTCGGGCCGAGCGGAAGAATCTGCCACCACGTCTGCTTCATCGCGGCTAGCGTTTCAACCCACCGGTACGCGATGGGTCCGAGGTCGCCGACCCCGAACGGCCCCGGCAAACTCGTGGGGTGAAGCAGGATGCCCGAAGAACGGGTGATGGTGGGAATCGACATGCGTGTCCTCGTGACGGCAGAAAGCCTTCCTTTCTGCGTATCGGGACAGAGTGGAAAAACAACCGGCGACCTCACGGTCGCCGTTCGCCATCACACTTTGCGTTTGCGGGGAGCGTTTCGGGTTCGCTTCGTCGGCGGCTGCTTGCGAACCCACTTGATGAACGCCTCCAACTCCGGGGCACGTCTGAGTTCCGCCAGCGTCGGGTACAGCGACTCCAGCGTTCGATTCGTGAACGTGGCGTGAACCATTCCGTGGCACTGCGAGCAGATCAACTCGATGTCATCGGTCGTCCCGCCCCGCGACTTCGGCAAGCAATGATGTTTCGTCAACCCCGCTCGTGTGAACCCACGTCCACACAGACCGCACGGCATTGGTTTCACTTCTTCGGATGGCATGCTTGGCCTCTCAACACACGCTTTACCGAACTGATACGATACCTTGGAATTGGTTCGCGCCAAAACGCAAGTTTCCACCACGAGGGTGACATGAACACACTGCTGATTCCGCTGGTCTTCGCACTCGGAGGGCAGCCGGGTGACGACTGGAAAAAGGCCGAAGAAACCTACCTCAAGAACATCACGCAAGTAACAGACGGTTTCGTTCGTGCCGGCGAAGGTTACTTCTCGCCAGACGGCAAGAAGATCATCTTCCAAGCCGAGGAGAAGAGTACCGGCAACCCGTTCTACCAGATCTTCGTGATGGATCTCGAAACGAAGAAGTTCACGCGAGTCAGCCCTGGAAACGGCCGCACAACCTGCGGTTACTTCCACCCCAACGGCAAGCGAGTGCTGTTCGCGAGCAGTCACGGCGACCCCGACACGAAGAAGGTTCAGGAAGCCGAGATCGCACAGCGCGTGGAAGACGCGAAGAAGGGCGTGCGGCGCCGGTACTCGTGGGACTTCGACCCGCACATGAAGATTTACGAGGCCGACCTCGACGGCGGGAACATCAAGTGCCTGACCCCTGATGCGAAGGTGTACACGGCAGAAGGTAGCTACTCCGCCGACGGCAAGCAGATCGTGTACTCAGCGGGTAACGCGGGCGACGTGAACCTGTTCATCATGAACGCCGACGGCACGGACGCGAAGCAGATCACGAAGGGCACGAAGTGTTACAACGGCGGGCCGTTCCTGAGCCCGGACGGCACGAAGGTGATCTTCCGAGCCGACCGCAAGGAGAAGGATCGGCTGCAACTTCACGTCATCAACGTGGACGGCACCGGCGAGAGGGCGATCACGACGGACGACAAGTGGGTGTTTTGGGCACCGTTCTGGTTCAAGGACGGCAAGCACATCATTTACACGGCGGCCGATCACTCGAACGAACTCGCGCGACCGAACTACGATCTCTTCTGGATGAACCTGGAAACCGGCAAGTCGACGCGGATTACGCACGCCCCGGGGCAGGACGTGCTGCCGGTGTTCAGCCCCGATTTCAAGAAGGTGATGTGGACGAGTAGCCGCGACGGCCGCTCGCCGACGCAGCTTTACATCGCGGACTTCACGCAGCCGGAAGATAAGTGAGTTTGTCTTCGCCGCTTGCGGCGTTGCAGCCCGTGGGTTGCAACGCCGCAAGCGGCGAAGACAGGTTATCGCAGCGGTCGCGGCTCGGGTTCCACTTCCTCGGGCCGCACGTCCACGGAAACACGAACGGTGTGCTTGCCGCCGCCGAGAATCACGCCCTTCAACGGGCTCACGTCTTCGTAATCGCGACCCCACGCGATCAGCAAATGCCTGTCGCCGGGAATGCGGTTGTTCGTCGGATCAAAATCAACCCAACCCGCGTCGCCACAAAACACGCTCACCCAGGCGTGAGTCGCGTCCGCACCCACGAGCCGCGGCTTCCCCGGCGGCGGCTGCGTCGAGAGATACCCGCTGACGTACCGTGCCGCGAGCCCTTGCGACCGCAGACACGCCAGCATGAGATGGGCGAAGTCCTGGCACACGCCACGGCGTTTCTCGAAGACCTCTGCAACCGGCGTTGTGAGAGTCGTGGCCCGCGGATCGTAGATGAACTCCGAGTGAATGCGCTTCGTCAGGTCGAGGAGCGCTTCGACAATCGGCCGCCCCGGCGTGAACAGTGGAGCCGCATACCCGGCGTATTGCGGGTCGGCCGCAACATACCGCGAATCGAACGTGTACTGGAAAGCGTCGAGCCACGCGGGACTGCGGTCGAAATGTAGCCGATCGCGGACCGTTTCCCAAGGTGGCGTCTGGTTCGCGATCGGCGGCGTGACTGCGAAGACGTCGACGCGGTGCGTCACGCACACGGTCAGTTCGCGGTGCTGTTCCTGAATCGTGAAGTAGGTGACCGGGTTACCGTAGAAGTCGACGCGATCCTCGATCACGGCCGGGTCCGGCGTGATGCTCAGGACGGACTCTTCGGCGTGCTGCCAGGGACACTCACGCGGGACGAGGTGCGCGACGTTCTGGCACAGCGACACGAGTTCGCTGTAGTCGTAGGTAGTGTCGTGTGTGACGCGGTAACGGATAATCGGTCAGGCTCAGTTAGGAGCGGAGAAGAGATCCACAGATTACGCAGAAGACACAGATTAAAAAGTCAGAGAGGAGGAAACCTCAACCTTGCATTCGCTTGGTTTCCTGGTTGTCATCTGTTTTGAAATCTGTGTCTTCTGCGTAATCTGTGGATCTCTTCTGAATCTGCAAATCAGAGTCGGTCGCCGCTGTCGGCGGCCGTGCGACGGATCGGTTCCGGGCTCGCCAGGTGCCGCGACGTCTGCAGGTGACTGAGGTATTGTAACGTGATCGCATCGGACAGTATCGGCAACCAGCCCGCCACGTGCTCCAACAGCTCCGCGAGCGCCGGGCGTTCACCATCTTGAATCGCAGCCAATCGCTCAGGCTCGGCCAATCGCACTGCATTCAACGCTGCAAGCGCGAACCGCTGTTCGGGCGCGCGACCCGCACCGCGAGCCGGCCGCGGCAAGTGGTTCACGTCGTCTTCGAGTGCCGCCAACTGCGACGCCAGCGAACGCGGGTTCGTTTCGTCGAAGACCAGCAAGTCCAGCACCGCCTCCGCACGCAGGCTGCTCAGATACCGACGGCGGTAGGTCATGCCGCTGTCAGCCACTTCGAGAGCCGCGTCGAGGATCGGGCCTTCGTCGCTGGTCGGGTTCACCATCGTGCCCTTGAGCATCGCGATGATGTGAAGCGTTCGCTCCAGCTTGCGTCCCATGTCGAGGAACCGCCAGCCTTCCGCTCGCGTCATGCTTTCCACCGCGAGGCCACCGAACGCCGACAGCGTGATGACCGTGCGGTTCAGTAGGTCGAGCACATCCGCAGGGGTGGGGCCGTCTTCGCCGTAAGACATCGGATCGGTCGGGAAGTCGATCAACCCGCTCAGAACACGCCACATATCAATCGAGATCAGGTCGCGGACGATGCTCGCCACTCGCCGCAACGCCCGAACCGCAGTCGCGAGGCTCCCCGGGTATGTCGGGTCGAAGACTGCCTTGAAGACACTCGCTTCCGTGTGCGGCGTCGTGCTGGCTGGCGAATACGGTTCGCACGTCAGCAGCATCGTGCGGAACAACGCGGGCAACTCGGGCACGTCTGCGAAGCCGCTACGTTCCGCGAGCCTCACGACGATTCCACGCAGCAAGCGAGTCGTGCCTTCGGCGCGTTCCGCGTATCGCCCGAGCCAGAACAAGTTATCGGCAGCGCGACTCGGAAGGTCGCCGCCAGCTCGCGTGAGTTGCACTCTGCTGTTCGCGGGCAACAAGCTGAAGTCGCCAACGGGACCGTCCGCGAGAACCCACGTGTCCTTGCTCCCGCCGCCGCGCTGCATCGACACGACCATCGTGTCGGCGGACGCGCTGACACGTGTCAGGCCGCCGGGCATCGCCTTGAAACTGTCGCGGTGTGCGGCGAGGTACGCACGCAGCACCATCTTCCGAGGAACGAGCTTGATGCCGTCGAGAACCGGCGTCGTGGACAGGTCGAGGCGACTTTGCGCGACGAACTCCCACGGGCGGGCCTTGAGGCGTGATATCCAGGCCGAATGCTGTTCCGACGACAGTTCCGACGGGAACACCGGCTCGATCCGCGACGCCGGGAACACCGGCTTCACGACCATGTTGCCGAGGTGATCGAGGACGTACCGCAGCGAGTCGGGGTTGCCACACCACCACGTCGGCACCGATTCGAGCTTCAGGTCTTCGCCGAGCAGTTCGCGGCACAGTTGCGGCAAGTACGCCAGGAACGCTGGCGTTTCCAGCACGCCCGTTCCGAGAGCGTTCGCCACCGCGACGTTGCCGCTGCGGACGGCGTGCATCAGCCCGGGGACGCCGAGGAACGAATCCGGTCGCAGTTCCAGCGGATCGCAGAAGTCGTCGTCGAGCCGACGGAAGATCACATCGACTTGCTGAAGGCCGCCGAGCACTTTCAAGAAGACGCAGTTGTTGCGAACGGTGAGGTCGCCGCCTTCGACGAGCGTGTAGCCGAGGTAGCGGGCGAGGTAGGCGTGCTCGAAATACGTCTCGTTGTACGGGCCTGGGGTGAGCAGCACGATGCGGGGGTTTTCGCGATTTCGCGGTGCGATGGCTCTGAGCGTGT
>Ga0105047_10009616_pt1 | contig 15899 bp, 21 predicted proteins | sample MAT04_FD_78384 | JGI IMG/M metagenome (GOLD analysis project Ga0105047, IMG submission 78384) | Freshwater microbial communities from Lake Fryxell liftoff mats and glacier meltwater in Antarctica - MAT-04 (megahit assembly) | ecosystem: Environmental > Aquatic > Freshwater > Ice > Liftoff... | reverse complement strand
GATCACTTCCCTTGGTGACTACGACAATGGTATAGTCCATCGCTCCTCTCCCTCGCAAGATTGCAATAGTTTTTGCCACTGACGAGGCGCGTTGGCCTATTGCACAATAGATACAGATTACATTTTTCCCCTTTTGGTTCAAAATAGTGTCTATTGCAATGGTCGTCTTGCCTGTTTGTCTGTCACCTAAAATCAATTCTCGTTGGCCGCGTCCCACAGCAATGAGCGCATCTATAACCTTAATTCCAGTCTGAATCGGAACGTTGACTCCTGCGCGATCCATAATACGTGCAGCGGGACGTTCAATAGGTAGGTGTGCGCTGGCAATTATAGGGCCTTTTCCATCAAGTGGTCTTGAGAGTGGATCAACAACTCGCCCTAACAATTCATCACCAACAGATACCTCTAAGACCATTCCTGTACGCAAAACTTCATCGCCTGCATGTAAATGCGAGTAATGACCTAGAAGTACGACGCCAATTTCATCCTCGTCAACGTTGAACGCAATACCGAATATACCGCCGCGAAATTCAAGAAGCTCCTCAAAGCTACAGTTAGGAAGGCCTGAAACCTTAGCAATACCCGCAGAGACCCCAATGATCGTACCTACCTCATGCGGTACCATCTTCGGTACAAAGGTTTCAATCCCTTTATTTATTCCGGCAAAGGTACTATCATAGGTTCTTTGCAGAATGTCAGACGTATTGTTCATATTGCCCGATTATTTTTTTTCTTTAGATTTGTTTTCATACCCTGACTGCTCTATCAGTAGTTCTTTAACATTCATTTCCAATGATACAAGGTAATCTGCGATGCTCCAAGCCATCTTTTGTCCATTCGAAGTAAGTGAGATTCCGCAGATCAATTCCGATTTAGTTTCAAAACGAACTTCGATCTTGTCTGAAAACAGTTCAATGAGCGTCTCTTTTATCTCATCGCGTTGTTCTTTTGATAATTCAAAAGCACTATTTACGACTAACGGTTCAGCTGTTTTTACCAGTATTTTGGCCAGTTTCTGCTTCATATCACTATCAAGGGCACTTAGTTGTTGAATGAATGAGTCATTCATCCTCTCTTGAAGATTTGTTCCAGAAAGATCCTTTAGAACCTTTCGTGAAACTAAGAATACTTCCTCTCTCGTTTTGCGCGAAATTTCTTCATTCAACAGAGTTTGTTCCCTTTGTAAAGCGTTCCGTCTTTCCATTCGCAAACTTTCTGCTTCATTACGCGCTTCGTCAAGAATTCGTTGATAGTCTTTTTTAGCCTCATCCTGGGATTTTTTTAAGAGATCGCTGCTCTGTTTGTCAAATTCATTACTCTTAAACAGAAACTTATCGAGTACTTGCTTGGCCTCGATTTTTTTAGCTTCGGCATCTGAAATTTTTCCGGCAATGATTTTCTCTCTGGCATCAATTGCTTGAAGGATTGGCTTAAATAGAAAACGTTTCATAAGCCATAACAGGATTAGAAAGTTTACTAATTGCGCAAAGATCGTAAACCAGTCTATGAGCATGAGTTATTGTCCTGCAGCTTTATTGATAAAATAGTTCCAAAATGGATTAGCAAAAATAAGAATCATAGAGACTACAAAACAGTAAATGGCTGTAGACTCGATCATCGCAAGCCCTACAAATAATGTTCGAGTAATCGTAGCAGAAGCATCGGGTTGACTAGCTAGAGAACTCAGGGCATTCGAAACAGCTTTCCCTTCTGCGAAAGCGGGGGCCATTGTACCGAATCCAGTAGTAATTCCTGCTGTAAAAATGGATACAACTGCGATAATCGTCATGCTATCCATAGCATCTCCTTTGTTTTTGTATTGTTTTTTTTTATTTTCCCAATTTTTGTTCATACTCGGGTTCAATTTTACTGACACGCGTTGCGGCAACAATATAAACCGTTGCCAAGACAAAAAATATATAAGCCTGTAGCATGCCGATAATTAGCCCAAGCAATGTCATAATAGCAGGGAAAATAAGGGGTGTAATTATCAATAAAATACTGATGATCATAGCTCCACTCATCATATTGCCGTAAAGACGAACGGCCAAGGATAACGTGCGCGAAATTTCACTAATAATGTTAAATGGAAGCATGAAGAAAGTTGGTTCGAAGTATGATTTTAGGTAGCCACCTAAACCTTTCTTCTTGATTCCAAAATACGGCACCGCAATAAATACACATAGGGCTATTGCAGTCGTAGTTGAAAGAGAACCTGTCGGTGGTTCATATCCGGGAATTATAATACACAGACTAGCGGTGGCAATAAAGAGGAAGATTGTGCCAAGAAAGCTAAGGTAATTCCTAGCTTGATGGATACCAATCTCTTGAATTTGTTTTTCAAGAAAGGTAACAATGATTTCCAGAAGGTTTTGCCAACGGGAACGAGTAAAATCCATGGAAAGTTTTCGGGTGATGAGATATGCCCCTAAACCCATCAGGAACATTAGTATCCATGTAAATACAATGGTAGCATTGAGTTTTAGAAAACCCTGCTGCCAAAAAATTATTTCGTCAGAACTAAGACGCATCTTCCGACTCCTTTGTAGAAAGAGTTTGGCATTTAACTGGCAGGCTAGCAAGCCGCGTGACGATGCAGCGAACAATTATAAATCCAAAAAAACATACCAGAAGACGATCCCAATGTCCGCCCGCGGCAAAATAGAATCCCGCAAGCACAATGGCCATACGTAAGAAAAAACTTCCCAGGCACAAAAATGCAGGTTGTTTGGCTGAAACCACCTTCTTAACTGTCCACAAAAGACCTAAAAAGAAAATAACGCCTAAAATGATCCCCTCAACAAATGGTAGAGTTAGATTAAATACTTCATTCATCATTATCTTCCTCTTCCTCCATACTTTCTTCCTGAATAGCTTTCTCTTCCTTGAGTACCCAGTACCATGCATTCAAGCACCCCATGATCAAGCCTATGATCAATAGCATCAGCGTCCATGAATAAGTGGTTGGGTAGTTTTTGTCAATCCAAATACCTAGCATTGTGCCAATTAGCGTTGCCATTGTGACTGACCAGCCAATTAAGCCCATCATTCCCAATCCAGACCAGATGGTACGTGTAGATTGGCGTTGCGCTTTAAGCTTGCGTGCAACTTTTTTTCCGACAGTGTTTTCTAATGATTGATTTGGTTTTAAGGGCTTATTTTTGGATTTTTCACTCATTGTGAAACACCGCTAGACGACGAATAAATCCGCTTTCCATTTTTGCCAACACCGATCGAATCCCCTTTTCTCGTTCGTCTAGGGCAAGAAATTCTCGCTCCACTGTCTCTTGTAATTCAGCGAGATTTGTCCCTCCTATGGCATTACGCACAGAAATGAGTATTTCTTGCCCAGTCTTGACTAGTACTCCTTCATCCACGGCGACGTAAACCTCTTCATCTACTTCTGTTTTATAGATCAAAATTCCTGGGACCAATATCGTTACGCAATCGAGTCTGCGCGGTAAAAGTCCAAATAATCCTTTAGGAGTCTCAGCAACAACACTCAACACATTGGCCTTCTCGATAAAAATCTGATAAGGCAAGAAAATTTTGAGCTTAATGAACAGTGGCAGCATTTTCACTCCCTAATGTATTTTCAGCCTCTACAGAAGAACTAAATTTTGTCCTTGCCTCATTTATAGCACCGATCATATAGAGCGCGCTCTCAGGGTAGTCTTTAAATTCATCAGATAAAATCCGTTCACACCCATCCAAAGAATCTTTAAGGCTGACGAGTTTACCTCCATGACCAGTAAATTGTTCGGTCGTAAAAAATGGTTGAGTCAGGAAACGCTCCAAACGTCGTGCACGGGCGACAATATTACGGTCCTCTGGGGTGAGTTGTTCCATGCCGAGCATAGCGATAATATCTTTTAGGTCTGCGTATTGAGCAAGTGTTTTTCTGATTGCTTGTGCAATTCGATAATGGCGCTCGCCAACAATACCAGGCGTGGCCAACTTAGAACTAGATTGCAAAGGATCGATAGCTGGATATAATCCCTCGCCAGCCATTTTGCGTGAAAGAACAATAGACGCTGAAAGATGGGAAAAAGTGTGTACAGCCGCTGGATCGGTAAAATCATCTGCTGGCACATACACTGCCTGGATCGAGGTGATGGCTCCTGTATCTGTATTGGCAATACGCTCTTCTAACTGAGAAAGCTCTGTCCCCATAGTCGGCTGATAGCCGAGACGCGATGGCATCTGTCCCATCAATCCAGACACCTCTGAGCCTGCCTGAATGAAACGGAAAATATTATCGATAAGCAGTAGTACATCGCGTCTCTCATCGTCGCGGAAATACTCAGCCATTGTAAGTGCAGCATGGCAGACTCGAAAACGAGCTCCCGGTGGTTCGTTCATTTGACCGAAGACCATGACCATTTTTGATAAGACCCCAGCTTTCTTCATATCACTATATAACTCCTCACCCTCGCGACACCGCTCACCGATTCCACAAAAAATGCTAATTCCTTCCTCATGATTGATCATGTTATGTATTATTTCGGTTAACAAAACTGTTTTACCCACTCCTGCTCCACCAAATAATCCAGCTTTCCCCCCCCGCTCAAGTGGAATAAGTACATCGATAATTTTAATACCTGTTTCGAAGATTTCAGACTTGGTAGAGCGCTGTTCTAAAGATGGCGGTGCTCTATGTATGGAACGCCATTGAATGTCGGTTAGAGGTTCTTTGTTGTCTATCGTATTTCCAAACACGTCAAACATCCGAGATAGAATTTGATTTCCGACAGGTGCCTTTATTGTTCCTCCCGTATACTCAACTAACATATCACGAGAGAGACCTTGTGTAGGGTTCAATGCAATTCCTCTGACTCGATGTGCATCAAGTTGAGCTAACACCTCAATAGCCACTTTTCCCTCATTTGCAAGAAGGAGAGAGAATATAGGAGGCAGAGCTCCTTCGAACTCAATGTCTACGACGCTTCCTCGCACAGAGACCACTCTGCCAGAATTTTGATTTTTCACTGTTTTTTGTTTGATCATATCTATCTTTCAGCTTGCATTGTAAATTTTAAGCATCCCTTAACCATATTTTTTGTGATCAATGAATATACTCTAAATTGTAGTATTCAACCATTTAGAGAATGTATCTCAAGGAATCTCCTTCGGCTATGTTTTCATAGAAACTCAGAAGGTGAAGCAGTCCATATTATTTCCCTTATATCAAAAGTCAGTTAGATGAATCTCTCTCCCTATTATGCGCTAATGTGGAGTGTGAAATTGATGCGGAGCTAGTGTCGATTGTCTTAATCCAATTTGTAGCTACCTATTTTTCCCCATGAAAGAGTACTGTTTTACTTTTGATATACACTTTTTTTTAACATATAAATATCTTTAAACAAACAAGATTTTAAATTTATCATGAATTAGAAGAAGTGATCTTAATGCCCAAGGTTTACCCTCTTTTCTTGATCCTCATATTGATCCCTCAATTTTCTTTCAAATTTTTCATCATGTAATTAATCTAAAGTTTTTAAAGTCATTTTGCGATCAACTTTATTCGTGTTTCTGGTGATTCAGCAATCTAAATCAGCAGCAGACGTTTAGCACTATCTATTTTTTGAAAAAATTAAAAAATATTAGAGCTTACAGAAATATCAATACTTGTGTGGGTTATGAAAAAAGGCAACTTCTCATAAAATGGCGGTAGATGCTATTTTTTTGGCATAATAGAAATGAGAATCGGAGCGACTAAGCAGTAAAAGCGAGCAAGTGAGGGTGAGGGTGATCAACAATATCAGAAATTATTCCTGTGAATACTTGTACTATACGTTGGCAAATAGATTCTGTTACCGATGCTTTGTTCCGCCAAAGGCAAAATACCCGATGGAAAAGGAGGTCATGTCGCTTTTGTTCTACCTGTAAGGAATCGAACAAGAAACGTGTGGCATTTCTGGGGCCTGGTGAAAAAAAAATAAAAACGGTGCTCGTAGCACATTATCGGGTGATACTTCATCGATCCTTGAATCCGATTCCAATTCTCGAGATAGCTTGCTCCTGATTTTTATTGGTGAAATCCGATACGTGAATCGTCAACAAAACCCCCTGGTTAACGTTCTAAAAACTACTCTGAGCTGAAATGAGTAGATTTAATCAGATTTTTAGTAACGTTTCGGGGAACTACGCAAATACGAGAAAATAAAGCAGGGATAGATTTTTGGAAAAATGTAGTAACTGAGTATTCAAAAAGTTAATTTGAAAAGACCTGTAAAATAATTTCTGAGGCAAAACCTCATCCTATGATTGTTTTCAAATTAACTTCTCACAAAAAATAAGTGGTGTTGAGAGCACCTCCACAGAGAAGGCCACATCATCTATCTTGTTGCAATGATCAGGATCACCCAGAATTGTTTTTTTTGTACTGCCTTTACCATTCATGAGTTTATACTAACGCCTAATGAGAAGGTTTCTTCAATGGTTCTTTTTACTTGTTCTATGAACTCAAAGCGTTTAAGAGCTTGTTCGTAAGAATGTTGGTTCTTTGAAATGGCACCCTTAAATTTAGGAGGTTGCCTCTCAATTCGGATTGTGAGATCAAGCTGATGTTCTTTGATTTTCGCTTCGATGTGCAACATATCTCTTTGCAATACTTTTTCAAAACAAAAGTTGCTTCGGTTGGGGTCAGGCAAAAACCTGTTGACCTCTTTGCAAAAATCACATGTGCATGAAATCTGACCCATACGTGTCAAACTTGTTGGTGCTATGGGAGATAAAGAATAGCACTCTTGCGCATATAGTAAGAAATCGTGGGCAATAATCTTGAAAATTCCAAGACCACTAAGTTGAGTTTGGTGGCTTTCTATAAGGTTGAGCACAGCTGGAGCATAAATCAAAAAGAGATTGGTCGGTTGTTTGTAATTGCTGATCGATGCGATTACCTCATTTGCAATTTGTTGATTTTCAATAACAATCAGCATCTTAAAAATTTCAGCAAGCGCATGTTTCGCTCTGTTAGGTTCTTGGATTGTAATGAGAAATTTTATTACTTCTTGAAACCACAGAATGATTAGAGGGCTACTTTCCGAAGAGGTGGGTTTTTCCGATAGCAATGCATGTAACCAGGCAAGCACTTTCAGCTCACCGAATCGTATGTGTTGAAGGAGAAGGTCGTGAATCTCTTTGGTAAAAATAATCCATGAAAAATTATCAAAGATCTGAACCAATGTTTTGACAGAGATCCTTGTCAAATCATCGTGCAGTTCGAACTTGATCGTCTTTTTTAAAATCTCGACGTTTCCCAAAGTAATAAAGTATTCTACTAACCCTTGTAAGTCAGTGCCTTTTTTATTATTAATGATATGATGTGCTAACCGGATAGCAGTTTCACGGTTTTCTCCTCCTTTTACATCACACTCTTTGATTAACTTTTTCAAATGATGGATAGCAAATGCAATGTCACTCTTGAAAACGATCTCTAGGTCGCGCCTTTCTGGCCACATAATTATGGCTCCTCGATGGTACCATAATTCTTTTGTAGCTCCCTCATTCCTTGTGGCTTCTGATATTGAAATTTCTCGACCAGGTCCCTTACACAAAGAGATTTCCGTAAGGATTTGGTCTTCTTCGAGAACGAGCTCTTCCACCTCAATTTTTTCTCCTGTTGGACTAATGAAATGATGAGCATAAACCTCTTCATGAGTGACTTCACATTCTTCATATTTCCCATTCCAACAGTCTCCATAACTTTCTTCGAAGTAGCTCACTAGACATAGGAAAACTTTACATTTATTTTTTTGTGCTATCTTGAACAGAATGGAGGTTTTCGCGAAATCATGATTTTTAAGATTTTCAATTGCTAGGTTTTGTTCTGAATAGGAGTGGTCTAATAGATATGTCAGCGTAAGATTTTCGTTTTCCTTTTGACTCCAAGCTTGAACATGGGCATTCACTTGATCAATAATCTTTTCTTGATGAGATAAAGCGGGCTGTTCAACTCTGTTGGCAATAGCCAAATTATAGATCAAAGATAATCGAAATCCAGACCGGGTGGGTAGTACTTCATGATAGCAATCTGCATAGAATGCTGCGAATTCAGGATAAAATTTACTTTTTCCAGCGAAAGAATATTGCGTTTGTTCTGTGCCATGCCGAATGATCAACTCTCATCCTTCATGAGTGGATGGCAAATTGATCACCATAGTAGCGAACATGTTCGGAATTTTTTCAGTATCTCGATGTTCCTTAAAAAATGAGCCTTTTGAATAGAGCAAAACCTTATATAATTCGAAATGAACTTTGCAATCGGACAAACCTAATTTGTTTACTACCTGCTTACAAGCTTTTTCTACAGTAAGGTTCCATTCAGGATTAGATAGTTCTACCATTTTTGATGGGACTTGCCAAACATTACGTACAGTTTTGTCGACGATCGTCTCTTCTTTACGACCAAACGGAGCTTGTTCACATTGATTGACGATGTCTTTGGCTTGATGCTCTGACAGAGGAAGAGAGATTTCACCTACGTTTTGAATCACAAGTCCCGGAAAAATGGGGTTCATTTTCCCAAAGGCTGAAAATGTTCCTGAGCTTTCTATTTGCTTCATTAATTTAACGAATGGGTGCATTTTAGCCTCTGGTACTGGTTTTTGAAGGCAGAAAATAGCCTAATTTTTTCACGTGTTTGCGGAAATATTCTTCTCGTTTATTGAGAACAATTAATTACCGCTCCGGCACTAGGAATGTGAATTTTTTCAATTCCCGATCGTTTGCAAGTAGCAAAGCAAGGTGAGCATCTTGGCATTCAATAAGAACGTAGGATCCTCGTTTGGAGAGTTGTCCATTTTTCTTCTTGAGATCATCAAAAAAAGTTCGAAAAATTGGGGGTAATTTCTGACCGACAGAAAGAGCCATCAATTCGTTTTCAATGTTTTCAAGAGGGGCTCCTTGTTCTAATAAATTCAAAATTTTTATTTTGGATAGTGTCCAAAGATTATCGGAGGTCTGGTCACATAGGCGATTTACAACCAATTTATCAGATGGGGTTATCGCTTGCGTTGTTAATGCAAGCTCTAGATTTGGAAGGAGCTTGAATTGATTTTTGCTTATTGATTTTTTTATTTCATGAGAATCTTTGGTTCCTAGTATCCATTCACCGAGAGTTGTTAACCGAAAATATTTTAGCCCATCGTATCGGCTTAACGCACCAAAATCATCAGCTCCCCAAAGATCGTGATGGTCGGTAACAGATTCCCATGGAACTGTTAGACATACATCGATGAGCCCTAATGTCGCAGCATACTCAAGTAAAAATGCTCGTGCAAAACGTCCATTGAGATGTTCCCAAGTCACATGATTGTATCCGAAACTGCCATGCTCTCGATCGCTGATATAAAGTGTCCAAGGATCCTTGATCACATCAAATCCTTGTCCAATAGCAATTAGAAATTTTAAAAAGTCGTGAATCGCAATCCATTTACCGGATGGCATTTGTGCAAGCCCCTTTGCTAAAGCCTGTCTTCCCGTAGATGCAGGGTATAGAGGATTTCTTTTTGCCTTTTGTCCTGCAATCATATCGATACGGCTAAACTCATGAAATAGATCATTTTCAAGCCATGCTGCCCATAATAGACGAATGGCTTATTGTGGAGGCAACTGAAGTGCTTTTTTTCCCTGGCGACTTAAAGTTAATTTGCCATTTTCGATTTCAGCAAATTTGCCACCTATAAGAAGATGAGGCCACGCAAAGGGACGAATCCCCAATTCACCCATTTGAACATCATATTTATTTTTTGCTTCTACATCAGCAGTATAAAAATCTCCCGGATGCAATAATTCTCGAATCTTTGTAGCACTTGCAGATCCAACATTGCCTGTACCTAGCCCCACTTTCACAAGATTTTGCTCACATAAACGAAACATAGAAGCAATATCAGCTAATGCAGCTTGTTCTGTTATCGTGAATGATAAGGTTCAATTCTTCAGACCCATCCCTAAACCTTCTTGGTATAATAAATTTTGTAGGGACTTGCTCGTGACTTTCAATTTTTGTCCCATGAGGAAGAGGGATAATCTCTTTTAGAATAAACAGTAAATCTTTTGTTAAACTTCGACTTTTGTTAAAGAGAACTACTAGTGGACTCTTTGTTTTTTTATCCTGGCTCCAGTAACTCACTTCAAGTGCTGGTCAAGATCGATATTTTTCTTGAATGCGACAAGGGTCAAACATTCCAGAAAAATTATGCACTGTTTCTTGCGAAGCTGCCTGTTCTAACTGTGTTACTTTCGAATACAAGACTTTAAGATTTTCTTTTTCAAAAACCCAAGAAACAAGAGATCGTACCAAGTCTTCTTTTTTTGCTTGTTTGGGAACCGGCATGTTGGGTATTAACTTTTTCAATAACTCAAATCGTGTTTTGAGATCTTGAATAGTATAATTCATTAACGATTCAGCGTACGTTTCCATGATACCTCATTTCATATTCATATCCTTGCTCGATAAGAAAAAGCTGTCTTTTGAAGGCGAATTCTTGTTCGTCGGTTCCTTCTTAAACCAAAGTATAAAAATGGCCCGTCCCACCATCTTCCTTTGGTCTAAGTATCCTTCCAAGGCGTTGCGCCTTTTTTGCCGAGATCCAAATTTCTCGAAAACTTGAATCGCTACTGTAGCATTAGGTAAATCGAGTGCAAAATTCGCCACAGAGGAAACCACGATCCTTTTTTCAAGTCCTTTTCGAAATCGGTCATAAATTGCATCTCTTTGGTGTTGAGGCGTTTTCCCATGGATACAAGGAATTCGAAAGATTTTGCAATCGCTTGGATTTGTTCTACATATTGCCCTGTGATCAAAATACCATCTTCGGCATGGGTTTTTATTTGCTCTGAAATTGCCTTTTTTTTCATCGAATTTTCTGCTGCAATCCTAAATCGGAATGAGTAATTTTTTAGCTAATGGGGTTAACTTATCAAATGTAGGGCGATGGCCGGAATAACGCTCCAAGATCTGATCCCTTCTCGATGGAAGTCATCGTGATCAGGGCCGTTAGCGCCATAAGAGTTAAAAATTTTCCTAGCTTTGCCACTCTTACCTATATTTTCAAGTACAAGAGAAGCTTCCATGGCCTCGATTATTTCCAATTCAGACATGCCGACATATTGTGATTTTATTAGATCGATTCCTTGTGTATGTCATCTTTCGAAGTTAGTCCTTGAAAGTTTTGCACTGCTTGGTTGATCCGCTATAAATTCTTGATAAGCATTTTCGGTGCCATCAAGGATCAATTGCAAACACCGAATTTTCATAATCGTCCTGTCAAATTCAATAAATTTTTGACCGAAGAGTTGTTCTGAATAGGGGCTTTTCTTAGTTGCTAGTCCTTCTTCTATTTTGCGTACTTCGGCATCTGCCAGCCAAAGGATTTCGGGATACTGCTGAATGCATTTTTTTACCCATTCTATTCCTTTTACTTCGGAAAAGACGACCGGCTGATATTGCTTAGATAAAAAAGGATCTTGAATTTCATAAGCATGGATGCCGAACGGAGTTGCTAAAAGAGAGCTTATCATGAGAAATATTCTTAATTTTTTAGCCGCGTTAAGAGAAAAAAATCTGGGTGACAGGATTTGAACCTGCGACCTCTTACACCCCATGCAAGTGCGCTAGCCAAGCTGCGCTACACCCAGATAAAATTTAAACCATGATAAGACCTTCAAATTGTAGCTTCGTTTCAAACATCCGCTCCGCAATCCTTCCACACTCGTCTATAATCTTTTCCAATGGATCCGCTGCCGTTACCTCAGCTTGACTAATATCCACACTAATCGAAGAACTATATGTCGCTCCGCCCTTCACGCCTTTTACACGAAAATTCGCATACAATACGCCTTTTTTCTTCGTAATACTGATAAATCGTACGATATGATTTTCTGCAATATCCATAGTTATTGCCACCAACTTTATTTGAGTTATGCTCGAAATTTCCACCAAAAGTGAAACCAAGTCTAGCATAAGCGCAAATATTGAGTCCATGATGAAAAAAATGATTTTTTTTGCCGTGTTGATAGATTGATCATAAGACAACTTTTATTGTTGATATCTATCCAAAATCGTTCATTTATCAGGAGTTAACACATTTTTTACACAATTTATCGACAGGTTATCAACAACTTTCAATATTTTTTTTAGCCTAATAGATCGGTATATTTCGTAACAAAATCACTTTCTAATAACTTAGAGATCAACTCATCATTTTTCACCTATAAGTTCAGATAGGAAATCCACAATAGTTATAAACAAATCCACAACAACTGAAGAAGAAGAATACTTATATAATTATATTCTCTTCTTCTTAGTCTTTTGTCCATTTGATCATAAAAAATTTCTTGCCATTTTTCTTTTTTCAAGCAAAATGAAACTTCAACATTTTTTAGGAATTCAAATTCATGATGGGCAGCGGCGAAATACTTGTCATTTTAGTAGTCATTCTTATTCTCTTCGGCGGCAAAAAATTACCGGAGTTTGCCAAAAGCTTAGGTCAAGGCATTCGTGAATTTAAAAAGGCGTGCAGTGGAGAAGAAGAAATTATTGAGGTGCGCGAAAATCACTTAAATAATCATCAAATAACCGATGTAAACGAACCGGATTCTGATAATAAAGACTTTAAAGCTGATCAATGAGAAATTTGAGCATTTGGGATCACATCGACGACTTGCGAGATCTCATCATTCAAATGGCGCTCATCATTTTATTAGGTTTTGCGTTAGTTTTTTATTTCCATCAAAATATTTTGAATGTCCTCATTCATAATTGGCAAACAACAAGCTCTACAGAATTATCCGAAGAAGAAATCAAGTACAAACGTATTTTTAACTCCTCCTCAAAAACACGTCAGGTAACTCTACCTGCTCATGCTCAAATATTGGAGAAACAGAATAGTCACAAAAAATCAGAAAACTCTAATTTATATCAAATTAAGAGCCAAGGGTATATCGAATATTCATTAGTTGAAAATCCTAAACTTCTTTTATTAAGCCCCTTAGAAGGTTTAGTTCAAGTTTTTAAAATTTCTTTTTGGTTAAGTTTTGCTTTGACTTCACCCATTTGGTCTTGGGCTTTTTTTAGATTTATTTTACCGGGGCTGCATTCCCATGAAAAAAAATTGTTTATTCCCTTTATCTTTTTTTCAATGGTATGCGCAGGATTAGCCATTTTTTTCGCTCATTTTTTTACAATTCCTCTAGCTAATCAATATTTGACTACTTTCAACTCGGGCATAGGACAAAATGCATGGACTTTTGCTCATTATATCGATTACACCTTTGTCATTTATTTTGGTCATATCATCGCTTGTGAGCTATGCCTGTTTCTCTTCTTCATGGTCCAGTTTCGCATTATTTCTAGCGAAAAACTCATTTCACTTAGACGTTACGTGATTGTTTTATCTTTTATTCTTGCTGCCATTCTTACCCCTCCGGATATTCTGACTCAATTTGCTCTAGCAATTCCTCTCGTCGGGTTTTATGAAATCGCCATTTTTTATGGAAAATACCGAAAAAATTAAGTTATTCATAAGACGGATTAATAAAGAAAACTCGCCTTAATTCTCTATACGCGACAATTTTTCATTAAGACTTTCCCGTGTAGAGAACTAAAGCGAGTTAGGGTCTTGCAGATTATCAAATGACCTGCGATGGGCTACTAAAGCTTGGCTTTTACGTATACCAAATCATTTCGGTCCTTTTCATCTAAAAATAACCTCCAATTTTCTGCGATGGTTCCAAACTCTTCAATAATCTCATCAAATTGATGTTGATTCAAAAACTCTGCATCTCCTAAATAGTTCAGATGAATTTTAAATTCTTGCTCATCAATCGTTAAGAAGGTTTTGATTGAAGGGTGGGGAAACGAAAATTTATGAGAAAGCGAGTGCCGAACTCCGGCAGGAATATAATTGCTGCCAAAATAAACTGGGGTTGTAAGTGAAAGTTTTGATGCATCTTCGACAAAGCAAATGCTGACGTTCTCTCTATCGAAAGTTAATTGAATTATATCCCCTAAAACTAAGTTTTTTATTACTTCTCGGAAATTATAATGTTCTTTTAACATCTTCCACCTTTTTTATTTAAGATAACTGTACCTCGATCACAATTATAACAAATATGAAATATAACGAAAATAAGTTTGTTTACAAAACGTGGAAAATAAGTTTTCGTCATATGAATAAAATTTTTAACTGCTTGACGTTCGATTGTTCATAACTGCTATTTTTTCCGTTCACAGAATTGATCATAAGGTTCAAAAAATTAAATTTTGTTCATTACTCGCTCTTTTAGCCTCATTTATTAACAAGCAATAAACGGGCCAATTTAGGAGATAAATAGGGTGGGTTATCAACATTTTCACAACTTCTGAAGAATAAGAATAATATATATAATAGTATTCTTCTTGAGATAAAGGTGTGGAAACTTTTATGATCTGTCGGATATTGAATAGCTCAAAGGATTCCATGCATTTAAAAACTTCTCAATTTTTTGATCTTACAGACTTTACGCACGCGAGTTTATTTGAAGACATTTATAATCCCTGGGAAGCTCTTAATCATCTTGAGGCTTACATTAGAAACCTTTCTTCAAGCAAAAAAAATTGTACAATTTCTCCCCATGCTTATTTAATTAATCCTGCTGAAATTTACATCGGAGAGGGTTCAATAATTGAAGCGGGAGCTTATGTCCAAGGACCCTGTTCGATAGGCAACAATTGTGTAGTCAGGCATGGGGCCTACATTCGCGGAAATTTATTAACCGGAGATCATGTCATTATCGGTCATGATACTGAAGTCAAAAACTCCATTTTTCTTCCGGGTTCTCATGCGGCACATTTTGCCTATGTAGGCGATTCCATTATCGGCCGTCAAGTTAACTTGGGTGCCGGAACAAAATGTGCTAATTATAAGTTAGATAAGCAAACCATTGCTGTGGAATATGAGGGAAGTCGTATTGAAACGAAAAGGCGGAAATTAGGAGCAATTATTGGCGATAATTGTCAAATAGGTTGCAATTCTGTGCTTAATCCAGGTACATTGATGGGAAAAGATGTCAGATGTTATCCATGTGTAAATATCGGCGGATGGATTCCAAGTAAATCTTTGATAAAATCGGCTCAAAAAGCTGTAATTGTTCCTTTACGTAAAGATGATGAATAAATGTATGACTCAAACGAAAATTTCTTTTACAGCTCTTTTAGAGCCTTACAAACAAATTATTGAGAGTCAATTACTTCACAATATTGAACATTTAGGTGGCCGGACGGTTTTGAAAGAAGCCTGTGAATATGCTTTGTTGAATGGAGGTAAAAGATTTAGGCCCGCTTTGGTTTTAATGATTGCTCGTTCCTTAGGATTCGGAGTGAATGTTTCCCAAGCAGCTATTGGAATCGAATATTTTCATACAGCTTCTTTGATTGTGGATGATTTACCCTGTATGGATAATGATGATGAAAGAAGAAATAAGCCTACCGTGCATAAAAAGTATGGAGAATCTGTTGCTTTGTTGTCTACTTACGCACTCATTGCCGCAGGATACCGATGCTTAGTGGATAACTCCAAGGCTTTAATCGAGAGTTCACACCCCTTAGCCCACCAAAGCGACCATTTATGCGTGTTAGCTTTGGAAAATGCGACGTATAACACCGGTATTTTGGGAGCCACAGGAGGACAGTTGCTTGATTTGCTTCCCCCGGACTATTCTCTTGCGACGTTAATCGAAATCATCGATAAAAAAACGGTCACTTTATTTGAAATTTCTTTTGTTTTCGGATGGATTTTTGGAGGCGGAGCTTTGTCTCGACTCCCTCTCGTTAAACAAAGCGCGGTTCACTTTGGGCGGGCTTTTCAAATTGCAGATGACTTGGATGACCGTGAACAAGATTCGATTAATAACCG
>Ga0105047_10009615_pt1 | contig 15899 bp, 9 predicted proteins | sample MAT04_FD_78384 | JGI IMG/M metagenome (GOLD analysis project Ga0105047, IMG submission 78384) | Freshwater microbial communities from Lake Fryxell liftoff mats and glacier meltwater in Antarctica - MAT-04 (megahit assembly) | ecosystem: Environmental > Aquatic > Freshwater > Ice > Liftoff... | reverse complement strand
GTCCGCGCGCATGCGTACGACGCTGGCGGCATCGTGGTGTCCGTGACCGGAGTCCCCGATCCGCGGGTCGTCCCGCTCGCGGCCGAGCCCGAGAAGGAGCTCGAGATCACCTGGTGGATGTGGGCGGCGGGTGGCGCCGCGGCGCTGATCGGCGGCGCCGCGGTCATCGCGCTCGCGTCAGGCGGTGAGCCGACACGCGCGATCGGGCCGGTGGCCGTTCGATTTTAGGTGTTCGAGGGGAGAAGAAACTGCGGACGGAGGGACTCGAACCCACACACTCTTGCGAATACAAGGACCTGAACCTTGCGCGTCTACCAATTCCGCCACGTCCGCAGCGAGTCGCGGGGATACGGTCCCATGGACCGAATGTCAACACCGAGATGCGCGCCGGTCCGCACTTCCTCGGGTCTTGAATACGTCGCGGCGGTGTAGTTCGATCGAAGCTCGTTTTAGGCGGCGATCTGGACCTCCCTCACGTCATTCGATCCCTCGACGGCTTCACCCGACTCGCGTCCCCATGGTTCGCAATGGCGGGTGGTCGGCCCCCCATGCAGAGCCCGATCTGGGCGGAGTGCGCCGCGCGCGCGTTCTACGCCGACCACGACGTCGCGATCATGCACGCCGGTGCCGAGTCGCAGCCAAAGGTGATCGCGCCGCTCGGCAAGCTGCGATCCGAGGTCCTGTGGCGCTACGAGATCCTCGGCGCCGAGAAGCTCGGCGAGCCGGTCGATCTGCTCTACGAGTCCGCGGACGAGCTGCGCGATTTCCTCGACGGCTTCTACAAGCTCGGCATCCCGCTGTTCATCAAGCGCATGCTTGCGGACTCGCCGACGCTCGACGTGCTCACTGACGAGTACTCAACGCGCTGTCTATTCTTCTCGCGCCCCGCCGGCGCCACGCCGTGGCTCTCCTTCGACGATGGCGCGAAGGATCCCGAAGCCCGATTCGACAGCGGGCGGCGCTCGGATTTCCGCCGCGCAATGCGCAAGGCAGGGACGTTCGGGAAGGTAGAGGTCGATGTCTCCTTGCCGGCCGAGGATGATCTGGATCGGCTCCTCGACGACGCGCTGGAGGTCGAGTCCGCCGGGTGGAAGGGCCGCGAGGGGAGCGCGCTCCGCTACGATCAGGCGCGCCACCAGTTCTTCCGCGACTACGCGCTCGCCGCCTGCCGGCTCGGACAGCTGCGCATGGGCTTCCTGCGCATCGACGGGAAGGCCGCGGCGATGATGATCGCCGTCGAACAATCGAAGCGCCTCTGGCTCCTCAAGGTCGGGTACGACGAGAAATTCAAGACCTGCTCCCCGGGCGTGCTGCTGCTGATGGAGGGCGTACGCGCCGCGATGAGCAATGGCCTCGAGGGCGTCGAGTTCCTCGGGACCGAGGCGCCCTGGACCAAGGTCTGGACCCAGGTCACGCGACCGTGCATCGCGTTTCGCGCGTATCCGGCGCGACCGCGCGGGCTGGCCACGCTGGCGGCCGACGCGGCGATGCGGAGCGGCGAGCGGCTCATGCAGAGGTACCGGCCGTGGGGGTGATCCTTCGGAAGCTGATGGACATCGCCGCGCGCCAGTACGTCGCGGGCCCGGGTCTGAGCGACGCGGTGGGCTTCGCGCGCACGCTCGAGCGCGACGGGATGAGCAGCACCATCGCCTACTGGAACGACAGCGGCGAGGATCCGATGCGCGTCCAGAAGGCGTATCTCGAGGCGATCGACGGCGTCGCCGATGCCCGGACCAAGGCCTACGTCTCGGTGAAAGCGCCGGCGATCTCGATGTCCCCCACGCTGGCGGCGGGGCTGGCCGAGCGCTGCGCCGAACGCGACATGGGCCTGCACTTCGACTCGCTGGGCCTCGAGACGCAGGCGCCGACGTTCGCGCTGATCGACCGGCTGCGACCGCTCGGCGTGAAGCTCGGCTGCACCCTCCCCGGCCGCTTCCACCAGAGCATCGCCGACGCCGAAAAGGCGATCGACTGGGAGCTACGCGTGCGCGTCGTGAAGGGGCAGTGGGAAGAGCCGGGCAGCCGGCTCGATCCGCGCCAGGGGTTCCTGGAGGTGATCGACGCGCTCGCCGGGCGCGCGACGCAGGTCGCGGTGGCGACGCACGATCCGGCGCTCGCCGAGGAGGCGCTGGCCCGGCTCGCCGGACGCGGGACCTCGGCCGAGCTCGAGCTCTTGCTGGGGCTGCCGGTGCACGCGGCCCGATCCGTGGCCGAGCGGCGCGGCGTGCCGGTGCGCATCTACGTCCCGTACGGGCGCGCCTGGCTGCCATACACGCTCTCCGCGGCGCGAAAGAACCCACGGATCCTGCGCTGGATCCTGGAGGACGCGCTGCGCGGCCGAACGCTGCGCGCCGATCGCCGGCTGTGACCATCGCGGTCCGCTGGATCCACTCCCTCGCCGAGCTCCGCGCGCTCGGGCAGCGCTACGATCGCATGGTGCTCGATGCCGGCCCGGCCGGGCTCTTCTATCAGCTCGGCTGGATCGAACGGGCGTGGCCGTACTTCCACATCAAGCTCGGCGGCTCGCTGGCGTTCCTGGTCGCCACGCGCGGCGCAGAGATCGTCGGTGTCGCCCCGCTCGCGCTGCGCAACAAGGACTGGGCGCACGCGAAGCAGCGCGTGCTGCAGGTGGTGGGCGGGACCAACGACGAGCTCGACAACTGGGTGCCCGAGATCCTGACCGCGGGCGTCGATCGGGCGGAGTGCATGCGCGCGCTGGGCGATGGGATCGCCGCGTCGAGCTGGGACTTGCTCGAGCTGCGGCTCCTGCGCGACGAGACGGCGGGCCTGATCGGCGCTTCGTTTCCCGGCATCTCGAGCGTCGTCGATCCGCTGGCCACGCCGCGCGTCGCGCTCGACGGCGGCTGGGCCGAGTACCGTGCGAAGCTCCCCAAGCGCCTCACACGCATGCTCGATCGCGGCCACAAGCGGGCCCGCGAAGAGGGCGTCACGGTCGTGCACGAGGTGACCACCGGCGTCCCCGCCGAGCGCAGAGCGGACGCCGAGCTCCTCCACCGCGCGCGTCAGGATCAGATCCGGCAGAGCGGCCGCGCGCGCAGCTCGCCGTTCGACGAGCCCGCCTCTCGCGCGGTGTTCTGGCGGCTGATGGACTGGGCGACCGAGCAGGGTCATTTGCGCGCGCACTGGATGTCGGTCGGCGGGAAGCTCGCCGCGTTCATCCTCGCGCTCCACCACGCCGGCACCACCTACGCGTACTTCAACGCGATCGATCCGGCGGCGGACCGCTTCAGCCCTGGGAATCTCGTACTGGCGGCGATGATCGAGCGCGAGGCCACGGATCACGGCGCGAAGATCGTCGATCTGATGGCGGGCGCGAACCTCACGAAGTCGCTGTTCGCGACCGAGGAGGTGACCAACCGCGACCTGGCGATGGTGAACCCGGCGCGGGTGATCGCGCGCGCGAAGGACGGCTGGATCCGCGGCGCCAAGGCGCTCATGGCCGCCCGTAAAGCGCGCTGATCTTTTGCGCCAGCTCGTGCACGCGGCGCCCCATCGACAGATCGACGTGCGCCGACTCGGCCCACTCCACGATCTCGCCGCCCGCGCGCTGCACCGGCTCGACGCTCGCGCGCGACGCGAAGATGTCGCGGCCGGCGATCACTGCGAGCAGCGGGATGTTCGCGGCGGCGACGGCCTGCTCGAGATCGATGCCGGCGATCGAGGCCTTGCCGCTCTCGATGATCGTCAGCAGCTCGAGCAGCACCTTCCGCGACGCCGGCTCGGCGCTCCGCAGCACGCGGAGCAGCGCCTCGACGTCGGCCTCGCGCGGATTCCCCAGCCGCCACAGCTCGAAGACGCCTTTCCCCGGCGGCATCGTCGCCGCGCGCGCGAGCGTGCGCAGCAGGCGATCGATCGGCAGCCCGGCGGTCGGGATGCGCGCCGCGAACGGCCGGACCACCCGCGCCGTCGCCCGCAGCACCGGCCGATCCGCGCCGAAGATCACCGGCGCCCCCAGCGTCACCAGCCCGGAGAGCCGGTGATCGCGGGCCAGATGCGCGTAGCCGAGGATCCCGCCCATCGAGTGCCCCACCAGCACGATCCGCTCGACCCCCGCGATCGCCCGCGCCGCATCGACGAGCGCCGGCAGATCCTGATCGAGATAAGTCGCGAGCCCATGATCCAGCGATAGCCCGGCGTGTTTGCTCCGCCCGTGCCCGCGCAGCTCGGCGGCAAAGACACGCGCCCCCTGCTCGATCAGCGCAGCAGGGAGCGCGCCCTCGACGTAAGCGCTGCGATTCTGCGCAAAACCGTGAAAGAGAATGACGGCCCAGGCGCCGCGAGACTCGCCGAGCTCGGTGAGCACGAGCGCCGTCCCATCAGCGGCCCGCACGCGATGCGGCCGCTCGATCACGAGCGCTCCGCTCCAACTTCGGGAACGGATCCGCTGCCCGCGCGCTGTTCTCGATGTGGATTTTTCTGCCGGTGCGGCAGGGAGTAGGAAGTGGCTTGGGGGACCATGGTGAGGGGGGGAATCGAACCCCCGACCTAGGGCTTATGAGACCCTCGCTCTAACCGACTGAGCTACCTCACCAGGGCGAAGCGCCCGCGGAGTTAGCACCTTCGCGAAAAGCCAGCCACAGCAAAATCTATTTCTTCTTCTTGAACAGCGCCTCGAGCGCGCTGAGCGGAGCGGCCGTGTCTTCCTTCTCCACGGCGCCCTCCTTGTAAACGAAGTACGTGCAGAAGTTCGCCTTCACCTTGTCGGGCTCGTACAGCGTCGAGGACTCGCGGCAGCCGTTGTGCGCGTAGGTATCGTAGAACTTGCAGTTCTTGCAGCAGTGGAGATCGGCGCCGCAGTGATCGCACGAGTCCGCGCGCTTCACCTTGTCGATCAGCTCGATCTCGCCGCCGCAGGCGTGACAGTGGTACATGGCCGGCGTGACCTTGCCAGGCCCGCGCGCCCCATTACAAGCATCGAATGTGCGGAGCGCGGGCAGCTTCGCGAGCGGTCTGGCGGGGCGCCTGGCCCAGCTCGGGGACCGCTTCCGCCGGGGCACCACCCGCGCGCTCGCCCTGACCGGGCTCGAAAAGCCGGTCGAGGTCCGCTGGGACGAGGCCGGGACTCCCCACGTGTTCGCCGAGAACCGCCGCGACCTCTTCCGCGCGCAGGGCTACGTCATCGGCAAGGCCCGCGCATTCCAGATGGAGTTCAACCGCCGCGCCGCCTCGGGGCGCCTCGCCGAGATGCTCGGGCGGCACCCGGTCGGCTGGCGCGAGCTGACCGTGCACCTGCGCGATCGATCGACCCCCGACGCGGATCTCCTGCTGCGCACGATGGGCCTGCGCCGCGCCGCCGAGGCCAGCCTGAAGCTCCACTCCGCGCCCTCGCTCGAGGCGCTCAACTGTTACGCCGCGGGCGCCTCGCAGGCGTTCGCCGCGCACACGCCGCTCGAGGCGCGGCTGCTCAAGACCACGATCGCGCCGTGGACCCCGGTCGACTCGCTGACGCTCGTGCGCGGGATGGCTTTCGAGCTCTCTTTCTCGTGGCGATCGGTGCTGCTCTACGACGCGATCGCGCACCGCTTGCACGACGATCCGGTGCGCATGCGCGCGCTCTTCCCCGCCTGGCCGGCCGATGATCGACCGCCCACCACCTGGGACGCGCTGCGATCGATCAGCGCCGACACGATCGCCACCGAGGAGGCGATGCGCGAGCTCACCGCGATGGGCGGCGCGCACGCCGGAAGCAACGCGTGGGCGGTGGCCGGATCGCGCAGCGCGAGCGGCAAGCCGATCGTCTGCAGCGACCCGCACCTCATGCTGCAGGCGCCGACGCCGCACTTCGCGATCCACCTCTCCTGCCCCGACTTCGAGGTCGCTGGCTCTGCGATCCCCGGGATCCCGGGCGTGGTGTTCGGGCACAACCGCCACGTCGCGTGGGGCATCACCGCGAGCTGCGCCTCCGACGCCGACGCGTTCGTCGAGGAGGTCGACTTCGGCAAGAAGGTCTATCGCACCGAGGAGGGCTGGGCGCCGCTCGAGTCGCGCCTCGAGCGCATCGAGATCATGGGCGAGAAGCACCCCTGGGAGGTCGAGGTCTTCTCGACGCGCCACGGCCCGCTCATCCACCACGCCACCCAGGCGCTCGCCGGCCAGAAGGCCACCCGAGGATTCGCGCACGCCTTGCGCTGGATCGGCCAGGATCCCGCCGCCGATCTCGACGCGCTCCTCGGCATCAACGAGGCGATCGACTGGGTCAGCTTCCGAAACGCCCTCGCGAAGCTCCACGCGCCCCAGCTCAACTTCGTCTACGGCGACACCGCCGGGCACATCGGCTGGCAGCTCACCGGCTCGTTTCCGGTGCGAAAAGACGGCTCCGACGGCCTCCGCCCCACCGACGGGAAGACCGACGCGGCCGGGTGGTCGCGCTACCTCACGCTCGACGAGCTCCCGCACGTGTTCGATCCGCCGAGCGGCTTCGTCGTCTCCGCCAACACCAAGCCGATCGATCAGGCGTATCCGTTCCCGCTCGGTCACACGTTCGAGCCGCCGTTTCGCTACGACCGCATCTCGGCGCTGATCGAGGCGCACCCCAAGCACGACGTGGCGAGCATGCGCGCCATCCAGAACGACGCGCACTCGCTGTGGGCCGAGCGGGTCCACGCGCGCATCGTGCGCCCGGCCCTCCTCGCGATGACCGCGCGCGGCCGCACCGAAGCGCTGCGCAAGCGCCTGGCCGACTGGGACGGCGTACCGCGCGCGACCTCGGTCGAGGCCGCGCTGTTCTACGCGCTGCACGATCACCTGGTGCACGGGCTGGTCGACGACACGCTCGGCGACACGCTGGCGATCGCGTATCTCGAGCTCCTCAACGTCGCGGTGCTGCCGATCGAGCGGCTGCTGGAGGCCGACGATCCGATCATCCTGCACGGCAAGAACGTCCAGGACCGCGTCGAAAAGGCGCTCATCGCCGCCGAGAAGCAGCTCGAAGAGAAGCTCGGATCGAACGTCGAGGCGTGGACCTGGGGCCGTCTGCACGTGCTCTGGCACCGCCACCGCATGCACGACGTGCCGGCGCTCGGGAAGGTCGTGTCGATCGGGCCGTTCTATCGCCCCGGCGACGGCTTCTCGGTGAACAACGCGCACTGGTTCCACTCGCGACCGCACAACGTGCTGCTCGGGCCGGGTGTCCGCCTGATCATGGACACCGGCGGCTGGGAGCGGACGCGCGTCGTGCTGAGCACCGGGAGCTCGGGCGACCCGCTGTCGCCGCGCTACCGCGATCATGCGGTGGTCTGGGCCGAGGGGCGGGATTTCTCGCTCGGATTCGGCGCGGGCGCGGCTACGGACGGCGTGGTAGAGCGATACGTGACGACGAGCCCATCATGATCAAGATCATCGCCCTCGCCTCCCTGCTCACCGCGAACGTGGCCCTCGCTGCGGACGTCCCCTGGTACGAACGGCCGAGCTGCCACGAGGTCGTGACGCTGGCGATGACGCCGGACTTCGCGGGCGCCGAGGCCAAGCTCGTGCGCCTGGAGCGATCGGCGGATCCCGAGGATCAAGCGTGCGCGCTGTGGACCCGTGCGTCCTGGTCGGAGTTCCAGATCTCGATCCTCGGCAAGACCGGTGAGTGGACCGCCAACCGAAAGAAGGCGATCTCGCGGCTGTTCGGCTTCGCCAAGGCGCACAAGGGCCTCGGCCCGCGCTTCGCCGATCTCGAGCTCGAGGCGCGCCTCCGCCGCGTGCGCGTACTCAACGAGGAAGGCCAGAAGACGCAGGCCCTCGACGACATCAAGCAGATCCAGAAGCTGCTCGAGACGCGCGGCACGGCCGACCCGACGCCCGCGCTCGACTACACCCAGGGCGTGCTGAACGCCGCGATGTCCTCGCCGGGATGGGCCGCGCGCGCGCTGCTCTCGGTGGTGGGTGTCGGCTCGGATCCGGCGATCGCGGCCAAGCACCTGCACCGGCTGATCGACGGGACCTCGGTTTACAAATGGGACGCGAGCTACATCGCGCAGTTCTTCGGCGCCGAGATCGGCGGCGATCAGTTCCGCGCGACCGCGAAGTACGTCGGCCCGCTCGGCGAGAAGTTCCCGGCCAACCCGCTGTTCGCGTACGAGCGCGCGCTGGTGCTGATCAAGGAGAAGAAGGCGAAGGACGCGGTCGCGGTGCTCGAGCCGCTGGTCGCGAAGATCGACGCCGACCCCGCGATCTGGGGCGCCCCCGCGCGCGCCCGCGTGCTGTGGGCCGCCGGGCGCGCCGCGTGCGACTCCGGCGACAAGGCGGGCGCGAAGAAGCGCGCCATCGCGTGCAAAGCCGAGAAGGTCAAAGAGCTCGACGACCGCCTCGACGATCTCTTCGACGACCTCGACTGATTCCGCTGTCCGGTGGCGCGCCCGTGACGCGTGCTGTCGTGCCAATCGCGGCGCTTTGCGGCTCGTGATGACGCGTCACGTCATACGCAACAACTCGGGTCCTGTGCTGGACTTTGGGTTTTATCGGCCGCCATCTAGGGCCACTGTGTCGACCGTGGAGCGGGGAGCGAGGCGACGCCAGAAGGCGAAGTCGCCACTGCACATCGTGTTCGCAGCGTCCGAGTGCTTGCCGTTCGTGAAGACCGGCGGGCTCGCCGACGTGACCGCGTCGTTGCCGAAGGAGCTCGCCGAGCTCGGGCACAAGGTCGAGATCTTCATCCCGCTCTACCTGAAGGCACTGCTCTACCCGATCGAGAACGACACCCCCATTCGCCAGAACAAGGAGTTCTCCGAGGTCCGCGTGCGACTCGGCGACTACTCGTTCCGCTCGCGCATCTACTCGACCGAGATGCCCGACGCGCCGGTGAAGGTGCACCTCGTCGACAGCGAGACCTACGAGTACTTCACGTCGCGCAACGCGATGTCGTCGCCCTACTCGTTCAACGACAACTTCGGCCGATTCGCGTTCTTCTCGAAGGTCGTCGCGACGATCTCGGCGCGCCGGCCCGACAAGCCCGACGTCATCCACGCGCATGATTGGCCAGCCGGGCTGGTGCCGACGTTCATGTCGACCGAGCACTCCGGGTCCGGCATCGCGACCGTCTTCACCATCCACAACATGGGCTACACGCACACCGTGATGCCGCCCGAGTTCTACCGGATGACGCGGCTGACGGACGCCGAGCACCCTGGCCTCTACGACTGGAAAGAGCGCGGCATCCTGCACCTCGACAAGATCGACATGCTCAAGGCGGGCGTCGTGCGATCGGACATGGTGAGCACGGTGAGCCCGACCTACGCCGAGGAGATCCAGTCGGCGACGTTCGGTGGCAGCTACGCGAACACGCTGCGCTGGCTCGCCGGACAGGGGCAGCTGCGCGGCATCCTGAACGGCCTCGATCCGATGTGGCGCCCCGCGCAGCCGGTCGAGGACTTCATGGCCTACAAGAAGGCGATGAAGCGGCAGATCCAGGAGATCTTCGACCTGCCGCAGGACGACGACGTCTTCCTCATCGCGATGACCTCGCGCCTCGCGCACCAGAAGGGCTACCAGCTCCTGCCCGAGGCGCTCGCCGAGCTGCGCCGCCGCCGCGTGAAGATGCAGCTGGTCGCGGCGGTGGACGGCGAGCCGATGCTGCGCGACATGCTCGGCGGCCTCGATCGGCCGGAGCTGCGCGTGCGCCACCGCCCGTACAACGAGTCGCTCACGCGGCTGGCGATCTATCCCGGATCCGATTCGCTGCTGATGCCGTCGGTCTACGAGCCGTGCGGCCTCGGCCAGATGATCGGGCAGCAGAACGCGACGCTGCCGATCGTGCACGCCACCGGCGGGCTGCGCGACACGGTGCAGGACGGCGTCACCGGCTTCTCATTCCAACGCTTCGGTCCGAACGAGGTCGCGGGCGCCGTCGAGCGCGCATACAAGACGTACAAGGAGAACCCAGCCGAGTGGGACGCCATGCGGCGCCGCGCGATGGATCTGGACTACTCATGGGCGAAGTCCGCGGGCCTGTACGTCGACCTCTACCGCGAGGCGATCCGTCGCGTGCACCAGCGCCTCGGCACCGGCTCGACCACCCCGCCGGAGCCTGAGAAGCCGAAGAAAACGGCACGCCCGCGCACGCCGACGCCGACCCCGCGCCCGCGCCGCGCCACCTCCGAGAAGGCCGAGCCCGCGAGCAGCAGCACCTCCGAGAAGGCCGAGCCCGCGGCTCCGACCGACACGGACGAGACCCTCAACTGACTCCAGGCGTCCGCGCCTGTCCGAAGGACCTCCGTCAGCCTGCCGCTGGCGCGCGCGTGAAAAAGCGGCCATGAAGCCCGACCATGACGTCTCGCGTCCTCTTCGTGGCGGCCTTGATCGCCTTTTCGGCGTTCTCAGCGTGTAGCAAGGACCCGCCGGTGGTCCCGCCGGGACCGACGTGCAGCTACGACGCGGACTGCCCGAGCAACCAGGTCTGCAGCAAGGGCCAGTGCTTCGCCACCGCGACCTGCGTGGAGCGCGCGCAGTGCAAGCGCGTCCCGGTCTGCGCGGACGACACCTGCACGTGCGATCTCGATGCGCAGCGCTGCTTGCCGGTCTGCGAGACGGACAACGAATGCCCCGCCGATGGCTACTGCCTCGACGGCCGCTGCACCCGCTACCAGCCCGCGTTCAACGGCACCGCGCTCGGCGGCGGCGCACGAAAGCCGCTGCAGATCGGCATCGGCCAGGCCCCGCTCGACTTCCCGATGGGCATCTCGATGGCCGGCTACGCGACGCGCCGCGGACCCGACACGCCCTACCGCGGCTCGCTCGGCGGCTCGCACTCCTGGTTCGACAAGCCGGACGTCCGCGCGATCACCGTCGACAACGGCGAGGACGCGATCATCTTCGTGCGCCTCCCGCTCTGCTGGTCGGACGACTTCATCCTCACCGCCGCTGCGCTGGAAGTGCAGAAGCGCACCGGCATCAACGTGCTCGACAAGCTGGTCAGCAGCGCGCCGCACTCGCACCACCAGCCTGCCCGCTTCTGGCACCTGGTGGTCGGCCTCAACTTCGGCATCTTCGGCTACGACGAGTTCTCCTGGGAGATCTTCGATCGCATCTCGAAGTCGGTGGCCGACGCGATCGTGCTGTCGCTCGAGAACCGCCACCCCGGCAAGTTCGGCTGGACCGCGCTCGACGGGTTCGATCCCATGAACCGGATCCACCGCGATCGCCGCGAGCAGAACAACAACCTCTCCGGTGATCTCGGCAAGGACGATCGCATGCTGCTGATGCGCTTCGACGACATGGCCGGGAACCCGATCGCGCTCGCCACCAACTTCGGCATCCACGGCACGATCTTCGGCTTCGACAACCCGATGCTGACCGGCGACGCGCCCGGCGGCGTCGAGGTCATCCTCGGCAAGCGGGCCTCCGAGAAGTACCAGCGCCCGGTGATGGGCCTCTTCCTCCAGGGCAACGCGGGCGACATCTCGCCCAGCGGCGACGACCTCGATCACTCCAGCCTCGAGCAGGTGCAGCTGGTCGGCGAGCGGAGCTGGGCGGTGATGGACGCGGCGTTCGATCGCATCGTCACCAAGAGCGACCTCGACGTCGACCTCGTCACCGGCCGCTTCCCGGTGTCGCGCGCGGCGCTCGGCTACACCGGCACTCAGTTCCACGACGACAACGTCAGCTGCGAGAACACGCCGGCGTACTTCCGCTACGGCTCTTTCCAGTGCATGGACGGCGCGTTCATGGACTCGGATCCGGCGACGAAGTTCGTCGACGGCATGCTCAACTGCGTGTTCGCGGTGGAGTGCCTGACCGACGGCTTTCCGATCCCGCAGTTCATGAAGACACGCCTGAGCGTGATGCGCCTCGGCGATCTTGCGCTCACCACGATGCCCGGCGAGCCGCTCTCGAAGTTCGGCCTCGACAACGCCAAGGCCGTGAAGGCCGCGCTCCCCGGCGTCGCCGACGCGTTCACGCTCGGCTACAGCCAGGATCACAACTTCTATCTCACCACCGAGGACGACTGGTTCCAGGGCGGCTACGAGCCCTCGCGCGACATCTGGGGCTGGAAGCTCGCGCCGTACTTCTCGACGCGCGCCGTGCAGCTCGCGGGTGAGCTCGCCAAGCCGCGCGCCTCGCGCGTGCGCGACGACGGCAACCTGAAGCCGATGTTCTGGGACAAGACCGCGCCGCACGAGATCATCGACAAGGTCGCGTTCACCGACACCGAGGGCGACCCGGCCCGCGTGGTGCGCGACGTGCCCGCAACGGTGGCGCGCTTCGATCGCGTCGACTTCGCCTGGGCCGGCGGCCACCCCGGCCTCGATCAGCCCTCGATTGTCCTCGAAAAGGAGACCGCCGGGAACTTTGCTCCGGTGCAGCGCCCGGGCGGCGCGCCGTACATGGACGGCAGCTTCGAGATGATCGTGCGCTACATCGGCGACTGCAACCTCTCGCAGTGCCAGCGCCACAGCTGGAGCGTGAAGTGGGAAGAAGGCCGCGACTTCCCCGCCGGCAAGTATCGCTTCCGTGTCACCGGCAAGGCCTGGAAGAGCAACGCCGCGGTCGACTACGTCGCGACCTCGGGCCCGTTCAATCTCGTCCCCTCGCGGGCGCTCGAGATCTACGGCCTGGTCGCGAGCGGCGACGGCATCGACGGTCGCATCCTCGATCCGCGCGCGATCCGCTGGGACACCGAGGCCGACGGCGGCCGAGTGGCGGTCGGCGATGGCCACCGCCTCCGCACGGTGCTCGCCGGCGGCGAGAACGGGACGCCGCTTCCCGTCGCCACGACCGTCACGGCGACCGCGACCGTCGTCGCGCCCGGCGGCATGAGCACGGCGGTCAACGGGGCGGCGGCGATCGAGCTGATCGCGAGCGAGGCGCGCACGGTGGTCTCTCGCTATGCTGCGGATGGAACGCCGCGCACGCGGGATGTGGGGATGAGGGCGACGACGAAGTTCCATGTCGCGGCGCCGGTGATCGCGGCGGGGGCGGCGGGGATGTACAGGGTGACGCTGACGTTGCGGGATGAGCTGGGGAACAGCGGAACGATCACCGCGACCGTCACGAAGTAGAGATCGGATTCGGATCCGGCCACGGCCACGTTTCTCGCACACGGCCACGTCGACGCCCACGTCCACGTCTCACGATCACGTCTCACGATCACGCTCACGAATCACCGCCACGAATCCCGATCCACGAGCACGAGCACGCGCTCGACCATGCTCCACGGCGCACCGGAGGTTGATCGTGGGCGATCGCGTGCTCGTGGATCGCGATCCGCGATTCGTGGTGGTGAGGCGTGGCCGTGATCGTGGGACGTGGGCGTGGACGTCGACGTGGCCGTAATCGAGAAACGTGGCCGTGATCGTGGTCGATCCGAATCCGAATCCGCCTCAGTTCGACCCATTCCGACACGAGCAACTCACCGGATCACACACCTGATTGCTGCCGCACGTCCCCCCGCAGTTCGTCGGGCACGTACAAGCACAGGCATTCTGATCGCAGACCTGAGCCCCGGTGCACGCCCCCCCGCAGTTCGCCGGGCAGGCACAGGCGCATGTCGCCTGGTTGCAAACCTGTCCGCCGGCGCACGTTCCGCCGCAGTTCGGAGCGCAGACGCACGCGCAGCTGTTCTGATCGCACGTCGTGCTACCGCCGCAGCGACCGCCGCAGTCGGGCTCGCAGAGGCAGTCGCAGACCGCCGGGTTGCGATCGCAGATCTCGCCGAGACCGCAGCCAGTGCCGCAGTTCGACGGGCAATCGCACGCGCCGGTGATCGGGTTGAGCACCAGCGGAGGCGCGCACGTCACGGGCGGGACCACCGCGCGATAGACGCGATACGAGACCGTGATGCGATCGCCGATCGCCGGGCGGAAGGCCGCACCGCGGAAGAAGATCGTGTTGGCCGCGGCGTCGTACGCGAAGCCGCTCGTGGTGCTGCGCGGGACGACGGTCGTCATCGTGCTCCCCGCGCGCGTGATGCCGACCTTCAGGCTGGCGGAGATCGGCGTCTCGGCCAGGACGAACTGGCTCGCCGCGCCCGACACCGCGTCGACGATATCGGTCAGCACCGTGCCCGGGCTCGCGTCGCACGTGCGGTAGAAGGTGCCGCCGCCCTGCGTGATCGCCTGGAAGTAGCCTTGACCGTCCTCGTTGTCGGTGCAGAACGGTGACTGCAGCGGGGTCAGCTGGCCGAACGCGATGGCGCTGTTGGCCACCAGCCGGTTGATGAACGGCTGCACGATCGTGTTGATCGCGGTCGTCTGCGCGGCGCTCGGCGTGGTGCGGCTTCCATCCGCCTGACCGGTGCCGAGGTTGCCCAGGCCACAAGTGTTCTCTTCGACCTCCTGGGCGTGCTCGTCGGAGATGTAGAAGATCACCAGCTGCGCCGTGGCCCGCAGGCGCGTCGCCACCTCGGGTGCCCCGGCCGCGGTGCGGGGGGTCGCGCGGACGATCGCGTCGTCGATCGCCGTCAGGCCGAACTCGCAGCCGTTGTTTCCGGCGGTGTTGTTGAGGTCGGCGATGAACGTCGCCTGCGTGCGCGTGAAGTTGCTGCGCATGACACCGCCGTTGCCGGCGCCGAGGTTCACCCGGTTCGACTGGTGCGGCACCACGCCGACACGGAAGTCGATGCCGTTCGCCGTGAGCCCGTTGAACAGCAGCGTGGACGCGGTAGCGATCGTGCCGCGGTCGTTGTCGGTCGAGCCCGACGTGTCGGCCATGAACAGGATGTCGGCGCTCGGGACGCGGTTGGCGAGGAACTGATCACAGCCCGTCGCGTTGGTGGCAAAGGCGCGCGCGAGCGCGGTGCCGTTCGAGAGATCCTCGACCTGGAAGCGGTGCGCGGTCGCGGCGTTGTTGAAGTTGGCGTCCGTCGCCACCGCGCCGTGCATCACGATGCGGGTCGTGCCGGTGCGCACCAGCGACGCGAACCGAACGATGAACTGGGTCGAGGTCGTGCCACCCGCGGCCGGGAGGCCGGTGATCTGCGCAACGGTATGCGCCGACAGGACCGCCAGCACGCGCGCGCGCAGGGTGTTCGGATCCGTCGCCACGGCCAGCGTGACCGCCGCGCGGATCTCGACGACCGTACCGAAGCCGTCCGCTGAAACGATCTGACGACCGTTGTTCACCAGCGTCACGCTGGTGGCGCCGAGCGTCGCCGCTCCCGCCGTGAGGCGCCCGATGAGCGCCTGGGCCTGGGTCGTCGGGTTGGTGCCGGCGACGGGCGGCGCGATGTTGGCGACGAAGCCGCTCACGCCGAGCGCGCTGTCGTTGAAGGCCGCGGCGAAGTCGGTGCCCCCGGCGACGGTGAGCGGCGTGTACGTGTAGCTCGGGAGCAGCGCCATCTCCCAGTTGCCGGCGACGCCATTATTGAACTGGATCGCCTGCAGGTTGGCCGGCGAGCAGATCGCGTTGATGCCGCTCGTCCCCTGAGGGCCCGGGTCGTTGGCGTTGCGCGGGTTGGTGCCGGCGATCACCTCGTCGCCGTCGGTGATCCCGTCGGCGTCGCTGTCCGGGTTGAGCGGGTTCGTGCCGGCCGTGGCCTCGGCCCCGTCGTTCAGGCCGTCGCCGTCGGTGTCGGCCAGGCGCGGGTTGGTGCCGTTGGTGACCTCGGTGTTGTCGTTGACGCCATCGCCGTCGGTGTCCGCGCGGCGCGGATCGGTCTCGCCCGCGTCGACCGTGCCGTTGCGGTTCGCGTCCTCGGCGCCGTCGGCGATCGTGTCGCCGTCGGTGTCGCGGTTCCGCGGGTTCGTCTCGCCCGGGTCGACGATCCCGTTCTGGTTGGCGTCCTCGAGCCCATCGGGCAGCCCGTCGCCGTCGGTGTCGGCCAGGCGGGGGTTGGTACCGAGCGTGATCTCGACGTTGTCGCCGATGCCGTCGCCGTCGGTGTCGCCGTTGACCGCGCTGGTCTCGGAAGCGTCGGCGATGCAGTTGCCGTTGGCGTCCTCGACGTTGTCGCGGATGCC
>Ga0105047_10009613_pt1 | contig 15899 bp, 17 predicted proteins | sample MAT04_FD_78384 | JGI IMG/M metagenome (GOLD analysis project Ga0105047, IMG submission 78384) | Freshwater microbial communities from Lake Fryxell liftoff mats and glacier meltwater in Antarctica - MAT-04 (megahit assembly) | ecosystem: Environmental > Aquatic > Freshwater > Ice > Liftoff... | reverse complement strand
TCGAAGATCAGACTGCTAGCAGCGCGGAAGGCCGGACCGTCGAACGTGGGTGCCATCGCCGCATACAACGGATCGGCTTGATTCTGCTCGTCGACGATGGCCGCCATTCGACGCAGTGATGCTTCGACGTCGGCGCGAGTCACCGCACCATGGCGGAGCCAATTGGCAACGTGTTGCGACGAGATCCGACATGTCGCCCGATCCTCCATCAACGCCACGTTGTTGATGTCGGGAACCTTCGAGCAGCCAACGCCCTGGTCGACCCAGCGCACCACGTAACCAAGAATGCTCTGCACATTGTTGTCGACCTCTCGTTGGCGCTGCGCTGCATCGGTCAGCGAACCACTCATCAAGGGAAGGGTCAGCACGTCGGCGAGCGAGGCCAGCGGGCGGGCGCGCAATTCTTCGTGACGAGCGAAGACGTCGACGCGGTGATAGTGGGTTGCGTGCAGCGTCGCTGCGGTTGGTGACGGCACCCACGCGCAGTTGGCACCAGCCTCGGGATGTGCCACCTTCTGCGCGACCATGTCGGCCATCAGGTCTGGAGCTGCCCACATGCCCTTGCCGATTTGCGCCCGGCCCGGGAAACCGCAGGCGATCCCGATGTCGACATTGCGATTCTCGTAGGCCTTGATCCAAGAACGGTCTTTAATTTCAGCCTTGGGCGCGACCGCACCAGCCTCCATCGAGGTGTGGATCTCGTCGCCGGTGCGATCGAGAAACCCAGTGTTGATGAACACGACTCGCGACGATGCACGGCGAATGCATTGCGAAAGATTGACCGTCGTGCGCCGTTCCTCATCCATGATGCCGATCTTGATCGTGTCAGCGGGCAAACCGAGGATGACCTCTATACGGCCGAACGTGTCGACTGCGAACTCCACCTCGTCGGGTCCGTGCAGTTTCGGCTTGACCACGTAGATCGATCTCGCCGGCGAATTGGCATCCGCCGCCGCCCGACGAAGGTCGAGCGTGGCGATCGTTACGGTCATCATCGCGTCGAGCAAGCCCTCGAAGATCGGATTGCCTTCGCTGTCACGCACAGCGTCGGTGAACATGTGCAGCCCGACATTGCGACAGAGCAGCAACGAGCGACCGCGCAGCCGCACCGTCGCACCAGTTGTTCCGACGGCAGTTCGGTCCGAGTTCAGTCGACGAACGAACTCGGAGCCGCCCTTGCTCACCGATGCGGTCAGCGATCCGGCCATCAGCCCCAGCCAATTGCGATAGGCCTCGATCTTCTCGTTGACGCTGACGGTGGCGACCGAATCCTCGAAGTCCATGATCGTGGTCACCGCCGACTCGAGCAGCACATCGGCGACACCTGCCCGATCCGTCGCACCCACTTCGTTGGCGCGGTCGATCAGCAACTCGATGTGCAAACCGTGATGAACGAGGACGACCGCCGACGGGTTGTCGGCCGATCCACGGTGCCCAACGAACGCGGACTCATCGATCAGCCGGTGCTCGCGATCATTGATGCACGCAAGCAACCGGCCACCGTCGACGGTGTACGCAGTTACGTCAGCGTGCGATGCGTTGTGTAACGGCAGCACCTCGTCAAGGAAACGTCGCGCCCATGCCACGACCCGATCGCCACGTTCGCGATCGTACGGTCCAGCCGGTGGTTCGTCGCCAAGCACGTCGGTGCCGTACACCGCGTCGTACAGCGAACCCCAGCGCGCGTTGGCGGCGTTCAATGCGTAGCGCGCGTTCGTTACCGGCACCACCAGTTGTGGCCCCGCAATCGTCGCGATCTCGGGGTCGACGTTCGTCGTTTCAATCGTAAACGGAGCCACATCGTCATGGAGGTAGCGGATCTCGCGCAGGAACGCACGATACGCATCCGCCTCGGGAGTGCCCGCATGCGCGCCGTGCCACGCATCGATCGAGGCTTGCAGTTCGTCGCGTCGCGCGAGTAGTACGCGGTTGCGCGGCGACATGGCGGCGACCAACCCGCTGAGCCCAGCCCAGAACTCCGCCGGATCCATTCCCACTGCCGAAAGAACTTCGCGTTCAACGAAGTCGACAAGTTGCTCGTCGACCAGCAGGTCGGACAGTCGTTGAACTGCTGGCTGCACTACACCGATGACTTTTCGAGGACGTGCACTCCGCAGGCCGAACCAAGGCCAATCACGTGGGCGAGCCCGACCTTGGCGCCTTCGATCTGCCGCGCGCCGGCCTCGCCGCGCAGGTGATGACAGATCTCCCACACGTTGGCGATGCCGGTGGCCGAGATCGGGTGCCCCTTGGATTGCAGGCCGCCGGAAACGTTGACCGGAGTCGAACCATCACGCCACGGAGCTCCGGATTCGAAGAACGCCACCGCGTCGCCCTCGGCACACAGCATCAGGTTGTCGTAGTGGACCAACTCGGCAGTTGCGAAACAGTCGTGCAGTTCGACGAGATCGAGATCTTGCGGACCGATACCCGACTTCTCGTACGCGATCTTCGCTGCGTTGCGAGTGAGCGTGTTCACGTCGGGCAGCACCTGGCACGCCTCTTGGTACGGATCGCTGGTCAGCACCGATGCCGAGATCTTGACCGCACGTCGGCGCTGCTCGAGCGACATCGTCTTCAGTTTGCTGCCGCTGACCAGTACCGCAGCCGCCGCACCATCGCAGTTCGCCGAACACATCGGCCGCGTGTTCGGGTACGAGATCATCACGTCGTTGACGATCTGGTCGTAGGTCATCGCCTTGTTATAGGCAGCGAGGGGATTCAACGTCGAGTGCGAATGGTTCTTCTCGCTGATGCGCGCGAAGACGCTGACGTCGGTCTGCCCGTATGTATGCAAGTACTCCATTCCCACTTGCGCAAACACGCCCGGCATCGCCTGCGTGCCCAGTCGGCCATCGATGCCACCAACCGCGCCGTAGCGACCCTTCGCTTCCCACGGCGCGTCGGCGTTGCCTTGCCCACCTGGTCCGAGCAGTCCGACGCCCGACAACTTCTCGACGCCGATCGCGAGACCCATGTCGGTTTCGCCGGCACGGATCGCCATCACGACAGTGCGCAATGCGGTTGCGCCAGTTGCGCACGCGTTCGACACGTTGTAGATGGGTACGCCGGTTTGGCCGATCTGCTTGAGGATGTTTTGTCCCGATGCCGCGCCGTTGCCGAGCAAGTTGCCCGACGCCACGACACCGATGTCGGCCATGGTGACGCCGCCATCGGCGAGCGCGGCGATCGCCGCGTTCGATGCCAGATCGACGGCGTCGAGGTCGGGGTGCTTCCCGAACTTCGTCATGTTGATGCCAAGCACCCACACTTCTTCGCTGGCACTCATCGCGTCTCCTTGCTGACATCGGGTTCGAACCCGTAGTTGATCGCTTCGACACCGTTCTTGTCGCTACCGAGCGAATAGGTCGCCAGCCGGACCGCCATGCCGAGGTGGACAGCGTCGGGAGTGGGATCGCAGTTGATCAGGTTGCCCCTCACGGTCGTGCCCTCGCAATCGACCAAGGCCGCCACGAACGGAACCTCAACGCCAGGGCCAGCGAAGGCGACGATGCTGAACGAGCGCAGCGTGCCGTGTGTCGCGACCCGAACTTCGTCGAACTCGGCGCCGCTGCAATTTGCGCACAGGTTACGACGATCGAAGAAACGAGCGTGGCAGGCGCGGCACTCGTGGGCCACGAGATAAGGGTCGCCAGCGTTCAGATGTAGATAGCCAACGAACGGGACCTGGGTGGCAGCGGTGGTGTTCGTCATAGTAAATCAGGATACCAATTAGAGTGCTCGGCGATGGACCCGCACACGCACCTTGTCGCCAAGCTGCGGGCCTTGATCGAAGCCGTTCGCACAAGCGATCTCGACCAAGCCCAAGCTAACGGCATCGACCTCAACGCCATCGCCGACAGCGTGCAATCGCACACCGCACAGTTGACGCCGTACGCCGTCCACTCGGCTCCGATGCAGATTGGGCTGCGCCACGAAGTCATTCGAGTCGACCCTGCTCGCATTGCCGCCCACGCAGATGGCGAAGTGCTCGACATCTTTCCCTATAGCCCGATCACCGGCGCGCTGAACCCGGTGGCCCCACCTATTCGAATGTGGCGCGACGGTTCCACCGTGCGCGGGGCGGGCCGAATCCCGACATCTCTCAATGGGCCGCCGTCGGCGGTGCACGGCGGTTTCGTAGCCGCTGTTCTCGACGAGTTACTCGGCATGGCGGGTGTCGTCGCCGGCATCGGCGGCTTCACCGGAACGCTGACGGTTCGTTATCTCAAGCCGACGCCAATTGGAATCGATCTCGATCTGGAGGCGCACGTGCAGTCGGTCGACGGCCGCAAGGTGACCGTCACCGGGCAGATCGCGGCGCGCGGTGAAGTGTGCGCAACAGCGGAAGCGATCTTCATCCGGCCCGTCAGTACGGATTCCTCACCGCAAGCGAATTAGGCATGCTTAACTTGGCATTGCCCTACGCGTTATCGTAGGATTGAGTATACCGAATAGACGACGATGAGATAGATGAGATAAGGGAGACCGCGTTGAAGAACGGTTACAAGATCATTGACACCGACACACACGTCGGGCCGAACCTAGAGACGCTGAAGCTGTACGCATCGGATGCGCTGAAGGATCGCTGGTCAGAGTTCGACCCGTTTCTGCAACCGGTGACACTCGGTGGACACTTCCTCAGCGTTGCGCCGATGAAGTACGCGCGCGAACTCGGGACAGAACATCACGGAGAAGGCGCGGCCACCAAGGGCGGCGACTCACCGCTGCGTGGCGCAGTCACCAAAACCTTCGTGCAACCACCGGTCGCGGAGGGTTCCAACCTGAACTCGCGGGGTCGCCTCGAAGACATGGATCTTGAAGGCATCGACGTCAACCTGATCATCCCGGGCACGTTCGGTAATGCCGCCACGACATTCGACACTCCCCTAGCAATCGAGTTGTACGACGCGTATCACCGCTACATCAACGAGTACTGCTCGGTCGACGAGAACCGACTGAAGGCTTCGTTGCAGCTCCCGGCCGTTGCACCCGACGAAGCGGTGCGCATGGTCAAAGAGTACGGCGACAAGAAGTGGCTCGCCGCCGTCAGCGTGATCCTTCCCGAGGGCACACCGATCGACGATCCGTCGCTGTACCCGATCTGGTCGGCGATCGGCGACTACAACTTGCCGCTGTTGCATCACTCGTTCTTCTACGAGCCGCCGTACTTCCCCGGCTATCGCGACATCTGGGGCAACATCGTCGTTGCTCGCGCGGCTGCACACCCGTGGGGCGCGCAACGACTGCTCGCTTACCTCACACTGTCTGGCTTGTTCGACGTCTACCCGAACCTGCGCATCGGGTTCGCCGAGTGCAGTGTCGGTTGGTTGCCCGCGTGGCTCAATCGACTTGAAGGCCAAGTGTCGTACATGTCGAAGAAGGTGCCGCAGCGCAAGATGACTTCCACCGAGTACGCGCAGAACGGGCGCATCTTCTGTGGCATCGAGTTGTACGAGGGCGCGGGCATCGCCAAGTCGGTCATCGATCTACTCGGCGACGGAGTGCTGATGTATTCCTCCGACTACCCGCACAACCAGGCCGAGTTCCCGAACTCACCTGATCATGTCTTCGCGTGGGAAGACACGCTCGGCAAGGACAACATGAAGAAGATCATGTCCACCAACGCCGAGAGGTACATGCGGATTCTGTGACCGCCGCCGTCGCCACCAGCGACCCACGAGCAACGCAGGCCGCGGCCGACGTCATCCGCTCCGGCGGCAATGCGATCGACGCGGCGGTTACTGCCGCATTCGTGTTGTACGTGGTCGAGCCGCAATCGTGCGGCATCGGCGGCGACGGCTTCATGTTCGTGCACAACGAACCCGGTCCACCGATCGGGCTCGACGGCTCGGGTGCGGTACCGGCAGGACTGACTCGCGAGGCACTTGCAGCCGACGGCCTCGACAACGTTCCGGCTCGCGGAGCGAAGACAGCGACACCCCCCGGCGCTGTCTCGCTCCTCGAAACGGCGCTTACCCAGTTCGGAACGATCAACCTTCGCGATGCGTTGGTACCTGCGATTCAGTTTGCTCGCGAGGGATTCGCGGTGCGTCCCACGCTCGCTGTCGCAGCAGCCAAGGCGGCCGCCGAACTGGCCCACGAACCGGTCCTCGGTCCGTTGTATTGGCCAGGCGGTAAGGCGGTCACCGAAGGTGCGACTGTACGCAATCCCGAACTCGCCAATGCGCTGGCGTTGATCGCTGTTGAAGGCTCGGCCGCAATTCTGACGGGTGCGTTGGCCGACGCGATCGTGGAAGCGATGGAGGCGAACGGCGGCTATCTCTCACGTGCAGATCTGGCGGCACATCGCACGCTGCCCATCGCGCCCGCGGGCGTCGACTTCGCCGGACACCGCATTTGGCAGATGCCGTCGCCGACACAAGGACCCGCCGTGCTCGCTGCGCTGCGCGACATTTCATCCAACGGCACATCGTCAGAGAGCGAGATTGATTGGGACGCGGCTTACCACGCTGTTGCTGCGGGCATGGTTGAAGCCGGCTTCGATCCAACCAACGTCGGTACCAGCGCGCCGAGCCCCGCCAAGGGCGACACCACCTTCATTGCCGCCATCGACCACGACGGCCACGGTGCCTCGCTGATCACATCGGTGTTCGGCGACTTCGGCTCGCACTTGGGAGTTAAAGCGCTCGGCGGCCCGATTCATAACCGGGCAACCACCTTTCGTTTGGTCTCCAAGCCGATCGGGCCAGGCAAGCCACCACACACGACGATTCCGGGCCTGATCACACGCGCCGATGGCACACTGCGCTACGTCCTCGGCGTCGCCGGTGGCGTGATGCAACCGCAGACGCAGGTGCAACTCACGCTGCGCACTTTGCTCGAGAACCACAGCCCGCAAGAAGCAATCGACCTCCCGCGTTTCAAAATCTGCTTCGGCGGCGAACTTGCACTCGAAGCAGGCCACCCACTGGCGACGCTGTACCCCGACGCGCTGAACAAGAACCCAGGGCCGGAAGGTTTCGGTGCGGCGCAAATGATCGGCTGGCACGAAGGCGCGCTGCACGCAGGAGCAGATGCCCGTCGTGGCGGACACGCAACTGTGATCGAATAACTACTCGTTTCAAGTCAATACCTCGGAGGATTCAACAATGAGCAAGCACATCGTCAGCCGCAACCACATCACGTTCGCGACCGCGTCGCTGGTGATCAACGCCGGTCTCGAGAAGGCTGCCGAGCTGAAGACGGGCGCGGCGATTGTGGTCACCGACGGCACCGGCGAGATCCTCGCTGTCGCGTCGACAGTTGGTGTCAACCCGCGTGGGTGGCGTGGCGGACTCGCCAAGGCGGCCGCAGCGGCGGGGATTGGTATCTCTACGGAGATGTTCCTTGACAAGCGACTGAAGCAGGACGAGGTTCTGTGGAAGGCGTTGTCGAACAACCCGGAGCGCATGTTCGTGCCCGGTGGCATTCCGTTCAAGGCGGATGGCCAGACCGTTGGTGCAGTTGGCGTGAGCGGCGGCCACTACGACGACGACGTGAAAGTCGCGCAGGCGGTTGTCGACGCGTTCGACGCGCTGATCAAGTCCGAGTAGTTGCGCGTTACGCAGCAAGTCGTCAGGCAGTGAGTGCGGCGTAAGTCGCGAGGCACTCAGGCGACGCCTCGCCGTGCGATGCATCGGCTTCGATGCCGATCGTTAACAGCACGTGCGACACGCACGAGTAGAACGCCGAAGTCAGAATCAACTCAATGCACTCTGCGTCGTTGTAGTGAGTGCGTAGCGCCGCGACTGCCTCGGCGGACGCGCCGCCGTTAGCGATCATCTCGTCGCCGCAGCGCAGTGCCGCTTTCGTCGGTTCGTCGAACAGGTCTGAACTCGCCCAGCTTCCGAGAGCAGCGAGTTGCGCTGGCGTTACGCCAGCCTTGACTGCTGCTGGCCAATGCGCGTGCCATTCGAAGCTCGCGTTGGTGAGCACGGCGAGCTGCATGATCAGCAATTCGCGCAAGGCACGGCTGGTGGTCGGCTTCGATCGCAGCGGCCATGCCAAACCGACCCACGCCTCCAGCATGTCCGGCGAGTTGCCGAGCAACCGGTACAGCATCGGGATCTCGCGACCGGCGTTGCGAAAGACGTCGAAGACGGGACTGAGAACAGGATCGGCGGAGGTAACCGCCACGGGGTCAAGACGCGCCATCTCTTGACCTTACCCCGCAGACAATTGAGTATGCTGAATTACCTAGGCGCCGCATACAGAGCCATCGAGAAGTAGAGGGACGAAGACCATGGCGAAAGATCCGAGTTGGGACGAACGTGCGGAAGCGGCTGGCTTGGTCATTCCGCCACCGTTGCCGGTACATCCGATGTTTCCGTCTGTCGCCATCGATGGCACCACGGCCTACACCTCCGGGATCGTCGCCGTCGAGGGACCGCCGTGGAAGCTCGCCTTTGCCGGCTCGGTCGGTGACGAGCTCGACATTGAGACCGCCAAGCAATCCGCCGCCTTGGCGATGCTGTGCACGCTCGCCAACCTGAAGGGCGCCCTCGGAGGCAGCCTCGACCGCGTCGAACGCTTCGTGAAGCTGATGGGCTTTGTTCGTTGTAAGCCCGAGTTCAAGGATCCACCGCTGGTCATCAATGGTGCGTCGGAAGTGTTGCTGTCGATCTTCGGCAGCGACTTGTTGCCGGCCCGCTCGGCGATCGGCGTCGCCGCGTTGCCCAGTGGTGCGAGTGTCGAGATCGACACGATCGTCAAACTGCGCAGCTAGCACGACTAGCTAGCCGCCGACGTTCACGCCGTCCCAGGTGATGCGGGCACCCTCGTGACCCGTGCGAATCACCCACACCGCGCTTGCGACGCCGACTATCGCGACCAAGCACGCAAAAACGACCGCCGCGCGCGCGGGGAGTACCGACGAGACTTCCGTTCGCTTGGCGAGTCGCGGGAGTAACCAGCGATTCATCACGACCATGCAAATGGCGCCAGCGAAGAAGATCCAGGCCAGCGTCGCAGTTTGGTTGCCGAGTTCAATGTGTCGATCGGCCTTGCTACCGAGCGCTGGTTGCAACGCGTCGCGCAGGCGCTCGCCAGCCTGAGTTGCCCACCACGTGGCCGCCGCAATCACCAGCGTTGCGCCGAGCAGAACCCAATCGAATCGCCGCCGCAAGTTGGGCTTCGCTGCCATGGCGATCGCGGCGACGGCAAGCAAGGGCAACAGCACAACTGGAATATGAACCAACATTGGGTGCGCCGGCGTGCCGAAGAGCTCACCCATGATTACGGCACGACAGTGATCGACAACACCTGGCCGCGAGCGGCATGAGCGACGGGGCCAGCAACGATGTTGCAAAGCAAGACGTAGTTACCCGGCGCCAGGTCGAAGGTGATCTCGCGCGTTGGTGACAGGACCTGATCAACGACCGGAGTCTTGCCCAGCAGGTCGGCACCGAGTGCTGCCTCGTCGATGCTTCCGTTAGGAAGCAGCGGCAACTCCTCGTAGCTGTTGCCGCGAGCGATTCCGAACTCGTGCGGTGTGTCGTCGGAATTCGACGCCTTGAAGTTGATCGTTCCGGCCTTGAACACTGTTGTGCGGACGATGATCTCGAAATGGCTGAGATCGATCAGCACCGGATCGTCGTTGACAACTTCGCCGGCAACGGTCGTTTCAGAAATCGTGTCGGGTGCCGCAGTCGTCGTCGCGGCCGCGTCAGTCGGTGCAGTCGTCGCGTCGCTGGACTTTTCCTCACCGCCGCATGCACTGACCAGCGCGGCACACAGCAAGACGGCGGGGACCGACTTGGAAAGCTTCACGCCGTCACTCTAGGCACTCGCGCCGACGCCGAGTATTGCCTCGACATCTGGGCGGGCGTCCCAACGGAACAGCTTCTCGGCGTTACCGTGCGTCATCGCGGCAACATCGTCGGCGGGCAGATCCGAGAGCATCTTGGTGACCTCGGCTTGACTGTTCGGCCATGGGGTATCGGCGTGCGGATAGTCGCACTCCCACATGATGCGATCGACGCCGATGCGCTCGCGCGTTTCCAGCCCGGCGTACTCGTCGATGAAGCAAACCCAGAAGTTCCGACGGAACAGATCCGATGGACGCGTGTCGCCCATCTTCGCCCAGAAGCGGTGGCGTTCCCACGTGCGGTCGACGCGCTCGAGCGCGAATGGAACCCAGCCAATGCCGCCTTCGGACAGTGCGATCTTGATCTTCGGGAATCGCTCGGGAATACCCGACAGCAACAGATCCATGAACGTGATCTGCGCGTTCACCGGGCCGAGCGCAACCGCGACTGAGTAAGGCGCATCGGGCGACGGCAGGTGCGTGCGACCACTGGTGCCGATGTGAATGCAGACGGCGATGTCGGTGTCGCACACCGCCTGCCACACCGGATCCCAGAAGTCGGTGTGGAACGACGGCAGATCAAACGGCGTCGTGCTCTCCGGGAAGCTGATGGCGCGCACACCGCGAGCAGCGCAACGATGAATCTCTTCGGCCATCAACTTCGGGTCCCACAGTTGGCCGATCATCATCGGGATGTACAGCCCGGGCACCGAGGCGCACCACTCGTCGATCATCCAATCGTTGTAAGCCTTCACGCACAGGTCGGCGAGCACCTTGTCCTTCGCCGTCGTGAAGCGCTGGCCGGCGAAGCGCGGGAAGGTCGGGAAGCACAAGCTGCCGCGAACACCGTCCTGCAATAGGTCGCGCGCACGAACGACCGGGTTGTAGCAACCCTCGATCATGTCGGCGTAAGTGAGGGGGTCCATGGCGAAGTCTTTGAACTCTTTGCCCGCGACGGCGTTCAGCCCCATTGTTGCGACCGGCTCGCCTTCGTACTGCCAAACCTCGGACCCATCGTCCTTCGTGACGACGCGCGGACCCTCTTCGACGTACTTGGCGGGCAATCGATCGGACCAGACCTTGGGCGGCTCGATGATGTGGTCATCCACGCTGATCAGGTCGAAATCGTGTCGGGCTACCATGGTGCGCACTATAATAGAGCATACTGAATTTGTCACTTCGCTAGAACGTAGGGATCGCCATGCAGGTACGGGTGCTAAACGACGTTTGCCAGGGGCACACGTTGTGCGCGACCACGGCTCCGCAAGTGTTCGGCCTCAGCGAAGAAGACGGCCACGCGTTCTTGCTGCTGGCCGAGATTCCGCCCGAACTAGAGAACGACGCGCGACGCGCCGCCCTCGGCTGCCCGGAGCAAGCAATCCAAATCGACTAGTCACACCGGTGTGAGGTTGCCCGTATCGGTCGGTCGCCCTGCAAGCCACACGAAACGCCGAACTGACGCGTGGCCCGACTCACAACTCGCCCAGGACTGAGATCTCAGCGCAGTCAGCGCGTCACTTCGCCGAAAGGCTCGGTCGGATTGCTGATTGCGGGACTACGGCTGGGCGACGACGTGCTTGCTGAGCAATTCTTCGATTCGACTGCTGTCGTAACCGATCTCGGCTAACACCTCGCGGGTCTGCAGCCCCACGGTCGGCGCTGGACGCGGCGGGTCGTACGGTTTGTTGTCAACGATGACCGGTTCGCCGACGTAGGTAAACGGACCCGCGATCGGGTGATTGCCCTCCACGATGATCTGGCGCTCCGCGATGTGCGGATCGTCGCGCAAGCTCGCCACACCCTGGTGTGCTGGGCCGATCGGCAGCCGCTCGCGGATCGCCATGTCGATCCAATGTTGCATCGGTTGGCTGCCGATGATGCTCTGCAGTTGCCGCCGTAGCTCGTGGTCGTCGCGACCGAAGTCGATCGCGCCGGCTTCGGTGGTGCGATCGGCAAGATCACTGCGCCCGACAAGTTCGCAGAACTTGGTCCAAAACTTGGGCTCGATGCAGCAGAACAACACGTACTTACCGTCGGCCGCTTCGTAGTACTGATACTTGGCGCCGGTGAACGGCGTGCTGCCTGGCTGGCGCAGACCATTGTGATCCTTGATGCGGTGATGGTTCAGCCCGTAGACCGCGGCGATCCAGCCTTGCGAGATCACCGCGTCGGCCGCCGACGCATCGAGGAACGCACCCTCGCCGGTGCGATCACGCCGATGCAGCGCGGCGACAACGCGCAACGCCGCATGAATCGCGCCTGCGGCCGTTCCGTCGCCACCGATTGTTGTTCCGCCCATCAGCTCGCGGTTCTCGACAATGCGCACGAACCCGTCGGCTTGTGTCTCGAGCGTGATGGCGGCCGCCTCGGCGTTCATCATCTGCCCGTGAGTCGGAATCGGCGCGTAGGGACCCTTGCGACCGAAGCCGGTGTATTGGCAGTAGACGATGTCGGGCTTGTGCTGGCGCTGCGCTTCGTAGCCGATGCCGAGCTTGTCGGTGGCCGCGCCGGCGAACCCGTCGATGAAGACGTCGGCGGTTTTGAGTAGATCCCAGAACACGTCGAGCCCACCCTCGGCGCGCAGGTCGAGCGCGATGCTGCGCTTGTTCTTGTTGACCTGCATGTGCGCGGGGCTGTGGCGCGGTTCGATCTGGCCGAGAATGTCGCGCAAATAGTCGCCGGTGCCGGGCGACTCGATCTTCACGACGTCGGCGCCGAGATCGGCAAGGTGCATTCCGAGTGTGTCGCCGTTCAGCAGAATCGCTGACTCAAGGACGCGCACACCTTTCAAGAGGTCGGTCATTTGAGCAGCGCCCCACCATCAACTCGCAAGGTGATCCCAGTGGTGAAGGTGTTGGTCAACAAGAACTGAACCGCATGGGCGATCTCTTCCGGCCGCCCGACGTGGCCGACGGGCATCGACGCGGCAAGGCGTGCGAGCGCGGAATCGGGGTCGGCGCCGAGCGAGCGACGCAGCACCTCGGTCTCGACGGCACCGGGGCAAATCGCGTTCACGCGGATCGGCGCCAGTTCGACTGCCATCGCGCGACAGAACGACTCGACCGCCGCGGTGGCGACAGCACCAGGTGAACGCCCAGGCCGCGGCCGCACGGCCGAAACACCGGAGCAGAACGTGAATGACCCGTCGGCTGGCATGCGCGGCGCGAACACCGCGCAGCAGTTGCGCGCGGCCCACACTCGGGCATCGAACGCCTGCATGAAATCGTCGTGCGTCGACTCACCGATCGGCACTGCCGGTTGCAGCCCGGCGAATGAAACCACGTGATCCACTGCCTCCAGTTGATCGGCGAATTCGCGCACGGCGGCTTCGTCGCTGGCGTCGAAGACACCGACTGTCGCGCCCAATGCCGCGCCCGCCTCAACGGCTTTGGCACGATCGCGACCAGCGACTGCGACGCGGGCACCATCGGCGATGAGTCGTTGCGCGGTCGCAAAACCCATCCCAGACGTTCCGCCGATGATGACCACCGTGCGTCCTTTAAGTGTCGACATGAAGTTGCTTTCTCGAGGTACGGCGCGCCCGTGTTGTACCGCAGATTAGTGTCCCGTATGTGAATCTTGTACCCCTGGCCCGAGAGGGCTTCAACGCCCGCATGAGTGCGCCTGCTGGCGGCCGCAAGATGGGCGAACTGCTAGCGGAGAGGATCGAAAACGAGATCGTCGCCTCCGGCTGGAAAGTTGGCCAAGTCATTGGCTCCGAGGCTGAACTGTGCGAACGCTACGGAGTAAGTCGCGCCGTGTTTCGCGAGGCGATTCGATTGGTCGGCCACCACGGTGTCGCCGAGATGCGACGTGGTCCAGGCGGTGGACTCGTCGTCGTCGAACCAAATGTCGATGCTGCCGTGCGCGCCGTGTTGCTCAATCTCGAGTACCTCAAGATCAGTCCCAGCCAAATGATCGAAGCGCGTTCCGCGATCGAGGTTGCTTGTGTTCGTGCAGCGATCAAGGCGCTCACCAAGACCGGCGAAGCGGCCATCCGCGAACACATGGACAACGAGGTCGAGATGATCCTCGCCGGTTGGAACCCGGAGAAGCCGAGCGAGGACTACCCCTCCAATCGATTCCATCTGTTGCTCGCCGAATTGACGGGCAGCCCGGCGATGGTGATGTTCGTGCAGATCCTCGGCCGCGTCACGAGCCGCCACTCCAGCCCTGTTGGATCAGCGGAGGATCTCAAGGAACGAGCGCTGCAGATCCATCGCGTGCACATGCGCATCGCCGAAGCAGTTCTAGCGCGCGATGCCGACACCGCCGAGCGTCGACTGCGCCGACACGTCGGAGCCATTGAGGGTTACCTCAACCGTTGATCAGCGTGCTCGGCGTGAACCTCATGCAGGACGTAAAGCGGAAACGAGCACGCTCCGATCGCGACATCAATCGGCAGTTGGGTCAAGTTCGGCGACCTCGAGGTCGATCTTGGTTCTAGTCAGGTAAGTGACTACCGCCAAGATTGCCGCAAGGAAGATCGCACTGGTCACGGTGGTGCCGAGGTTGAGACCACCATCCTCACGTGCTTGCGAGAGGTAGTCGCCGATTGATGCGCCCAACGGTCGGGTCAAGATGTACGCCATCCAGAAGGCGAGCACTGCGTTGAGGCCGAACTTCAGGTTTGCCAGGCCGATGACACCGATCACTGCGGCGAACAGCAGTGCTGACTTCCAATAACCGACATTGAGCTTTTCGGCCACTAGGTCGCCGGAGGCTGTGCCCAGCGCGAAGGTGAACAGAATTGCCAGCCAGTAAAACGCTTCACGCTTGGTGGTGACGATCGAGTGGATCGACAGCGTCCTTTCGCTGGTAAACCAGACGGCAAAGGTGATGGCGAGCGCGGCGGCGAAGACGCTGGTACTGACGACGAGGCTGACGCCGAAGTTGTCGACCATATTGTCAGTGATCAACGTGCCGACCACGCTGATCAGTACGACGGCCAACCAGTAAATCGCCGGGACGTACTTGTGCGTACGGAATTGAAAGACGAGCGCCGCGATCAACAAGCTGGCCATGATGTAGGTGGTGTTCGTCAGGCCGAGGTTGAGGTTGCCGTTCAGGAAGTCTGCGGCTGTTTCACCGATCGTCGTACACAGCACCTTGATGATCCAGAAGAACACGGTCACTTCCGGAACCTTGTTCAGCATCTGTCGTTCTCCAGGCCTGGCGGCCAAATTGCTCGTCTGGGTCACCATTGGGATCTCGTTTCGGTAGGGAGGTTCAGTCAACGCTGTCTTCTCAACTCTGTTTCTCAACCTCGTGAACCTACGATTGGGCGAGTGAGCGGACGCCCCGCAGCGGGTAAGCGCACGGCCAGAAGTCGGCGATCGAGTGGCGCACGGCGCGCACTCACGTACCGTTGAACGTGTGACAGCAGAACGGATCCTGATCGTCGAAGACGACGAGCGCATCGGTTCAACGTTGCTGCGCGCGCTCGAGGGGTCCGGCTACCAAGCGTGTTGGGTGCAGACCGGCCGCGATGCGACGGCAGCGGTGAGCGCGCAGCGTCCCGATCTGGTGCTGCTCGATCTCGGTCTGCCAGACATCGACGGGCTGGAGGTGTGCCGCCTGATCCATGCAGCCGACGCGACGATCGATGTAGTGATGTTGACCGCCCGCGACGAAGAGCTTGATGTGGTGGTCGGCCTCGATGCTGGTGCGATCGACTACGTCACCAAGCCGTTCAAGCTCGCCGAACTCCTCGCCCGCATCCGCGCCCAACTGCGGCGCGTCGAACCGAAAGCAGAGTCGCGTTGCGCCGCAGGGGACTTAGTGATCGACATCAACGCCAGACGGGTATGGCTCGCCGATCGCGAGTTGACCGTACGCGCCAAGGAATTCGATCTGTTGGCACGGCTCGTTGCCGATGCCGGGGCTGCGGTCTCGCGCGAGACGTTGATGAGTGACGTGTGGGACGAGCACTGGTTCGGTTCGACCAAGACTCTCGACTTTCACATCGCCGCACTGCGCCGCAAACTGGACACCGTCGGGGCGATTAGTCGGATCACGACGTTGCGCGGTGTCGGCTATCGCTTCGAGCTGCCGTGAGACGCCGCATCCTGCTGGCGATCTTGTCGGTGAC
>Ga0105047_10009612_pt1 | contig 15901 bp, 20 predicted proteins | sample MAT04_FD_78384 | JGI IMG/M metagenome (GOLD analysis project Ga0105047, IMG submission 78384) | Freshwater microbial communities from Lake Fryxell liftoff mats and glacier meltwater in Antarctica - MAT-04 (megahit assembly) | ecosystem: Environmental > Aquatic > Freshwater > Ice > Liftoff... | reverse complement strand
TTTTCCTTTGGAAAAGCTCCGTGCTTTGCACAGAGGCGCTTTAGCGCACGGATGTGCGATTAGTCATTTGTTTGGAAAAAAGTTCGCGCAAATGATACAATTACATCACCTTCAACAGCGCACACGAGAAGTATAATAAAACTCGTTTGGTTTTATTATTTTGTATTATCTGTCAAAATATTTTTATCTCTTAACTCTTCTGTTATTATATTTTTCTTTTCTTCTGTCATCTCTGGTTTGGTATTATAAATATCTTCAGCATTAACTATATCAAGACTATATTCTCTTGTTCCTTTTTTTATATAATCTCTGACTGGATCAACTTCTTCTTTGATAAATTTAAAATATTCAGGAGATGTAATATAACGCCCAGTTTTTTCATCTTTAGGAAATTTGAAATTCATCTTAGGAATAATAACATCTTTTATATAATCATCATTGTATTCGGGGTGATTAATAAAATTTACTTTATACTTATTTAATTTTCCTGACTCATTTTTAAATATATATAGAGGTACTTCTAATTTTTCTGATTGTTTTCTCATTTCAATTAATTCAAAATTTTGATTTTCTATAAATTTTTCTTTTTGTTCTTGAGCTAATTTATCGATATCGTATCCTTCATTTTTATATCCTTCAAAACCAGGACCATTGGGGTCAAATTCATTTTCATTTAAAGTCATATCATAAAATAATCCTGCAATTTTAGGATTCTCTACAACAAGTTCATTCCATGGTTTATCAGATTTTTCTTGATTAACAATTCCTTCTATATTTATTTTTGATTGAATAGCTGAGTTAGAAGAAAGACCTTCTTCTGTCCCAGTCCTAGCTATTCTTTTTTTAACACCCAAGGCTATAGAGCTTGCATCGCTTGCACTTGCTGAAAGAACTCTTCCTTCTCCTAAAATTACACCTTGGCGATAAGCAAGACCATTATTTACCCTATCTGGAGATGGTATTGAAGTAGATAATGTTGGTTCTAAACTTGCGATTAATTTACAAGACTCTCCAAAATTTATTTTTTTACTATCTATAACAGTATTGTTGTCCATAGCATTATTATTCAAAAGAGAAATTCCATGTATAATCACCAAATTTTTTTCCTTCATTATTTCTGCCACGCTTCGTTCTTTTTCTTGTGATTCAAAATTTTCTTTTTCAGAAGCTGTTTTATCATAAAAACTACTTCGAATAGCTTCAGCATCTTGATTAGAATTCCTTGCTTCTTTAATCTCTTTTGCAACTTTATTTCTATAATCAGGATGGTGATACGCATTACTAAAATCACGAATTGTTGAATTTACATTTTCTGATGCTTCAGTTTTTGTTGTTTCTAATTCAGTATCTAGATTGGATAATTCATTTTCTAAATTAATTTCATTTTTTATCTGCTCTTTAATTGTTGGATCATCAAAATTTACAGTATTTTCTGTTTTTTCAATTGCTTCTTTCTTGGAAAGAAAAGAATTCATATATCCTTTTATTTTATCAAGAATTTTATTGGCAAATTCTTGACTAGATTCCTTTGATTCTAAATTAACCGGATTTGATTCTGGTTTTTCTAATGTTTCTGTATTTGAAGATAATCCTTCTTTATTCATATTATTATTTTAAAATAGAATCTTTAACTTCTTTAATCTTGGCTTCTTCAAGCTTTTGTCTATATTTTTTAAGAAGTTCTTTACGTTTATTAAAAATGTCATCTATTTTATTAGTAAAATTAGTATATATATCAGTAATCTTATCTTTTACATCTTTGTCCATATGGCTATTATATCATAATTAATAATTATTCTTATATTAATTAAATTTGGAATATAAACTACGAAAACAAGTTTATATTGTACTTTATACTATACGCACGAGAAGGGTTAAATTTATATACAAGAATTACTAAAACCAACCTTACTGGGCAAGGAACCACTTGGTTCTATCTGTTGAACCCTCACCGCAACAAAAATAAGCACCTGTCAAGGTGCCATTTTTGTACAGTGACCCTAAGCTTTGTCTCTGCAGACAAAGCGTCAGAGAATCGAACAACGGAGTCATATTTTGTTAGTAAACGAAATAGACGAGTTGGTGACCAGACAAAACTTTTTGACGAAAAAGTTTTAGTCGAGGTCGATAAGCGTACTCGCGGTCTCTGTAGGGTTACAAATTTTTAATTTATATTTAATTTTTTTTATATACCCTATTTTATAAATAATTCGCAACCCATCCAAATAAACTAAATCTATTTTGTTGTTCAAGAATAGTATTCTCTAATATTATTCTCTCCATCTCTGCCAATTTTAATTTATCTTCTATTTGAAGTCTTTCAATATTGTTGTTTACTTTTTCTTTCAAGTCTTTTAATCGCGAAACTTGATCTTTGACTTGAACTAGCTGAAAACGCAGGATACCCAATTTATTTCCTACTAAGAAAGAAAATGCTTTAGATTTATTTTTTATTTGATATAGCTTATTGTTAGTCTGTTCTTTTGAATAATTTTGTTTTTCTGTAACATCTTTTATCTCATCTATAATGTTTTGCTCCTCTTCATTTATTACAACTGTATCTTCAACATAACCATTTATTATATTCATAATATCTTGATTGGAAAGATTACTTTCCAGCATAAAGTCATTGTATGACATACTATCGTATATAATTGGTGTATCTGAAACATTATTCTTCTTCGCAAAAGCGATAAAATATATTGAGACAAAAAACATAACAACCAGTGTCATATATATAACATATTTAGTTTTTGATGATTTAGTCTTCATATGATTTACGTGGACAAACAATAACAACCTTAAAAATATAAGATGTTTAGTATTGATATTCTTATTAACAACAATGAACAACAATTTTTGTTTAAAATATTTTTAAGCTAATTTTAATATTGTAATCTTTATTATATTTTAAGTCAATAGATATATAGTGTATAACTGGTTAATAACACGTTCATAACTTAATGTAAATTTAATATATATTTATATAAATTCAGATATATACAAAAAATCTCCCCTCAGGGAGATTTTTTGTGTAATTAGATTATATTTTTTACCTAATTTTCTTCTTGGTTTAGTTTTACTGCTGCTTCGGGAGTAGACACAGTCTTATTCATCATAAATAATCTGATAATCCCAATAGCAATAATCCAATATACAATTCCAGCTAATATTGTCGTCCACTCAAATATACTTCCTTCGATGCGTGATACTCTAAAGACAGCAATAAACGGCTCGGCCAAGAATGAAGTAACACTATAGATGAAATTAGTAAAACCAGCTCCAGGATTAGCTCCCGTAAGCTTTAAAACAAATCGAAATGCTAATAGTATTTCGATAATTCCCAATATATACCAAACAATTTGTGTACCATGGTAAATTGGTTTAGTACTTCTAGAATTATATGAATTTACATTTTTTGTTTCCATGTTATATTTTAATTAATTAATAATACTAGTATTTTATTATTAAGCTAGTTTTAATATTATATTCTTTAATTATATTAATGTCAATTAAATACCTTAATAACAAGTGAATATCTGTTTAATAACACGTTGATAACTTAACCTTAATTTAATATATAACTATACAATATATAGAATAATTAAAAATCTCCACATCGTGGAGATCTCTGTTTATAAGTTCTTAAAATTACTTATTTATAGGCAAAGAAACGGTGAAAGTGCTACCCTTTCCAACAATACTAGTGACATTGATACTACCCCCAAGGTCCTTAATAATTTTTTTGACTATTGCTAATCCTAATCCTGTTCCTCCTTCTTTTTTATATTTTCTTGATATTTCTGTTCGGAAAAATCTTTCAAATATATTTGATAAATCTTTTTTTGGAATACCAATACCATTATCTTTGATTGATATTTTTATGATATCATTTTCTTTATGCGAAACAATCTTTATATACCCATTTTCTTTTCCATAATGAATGGCGTTCTTAATTAAATTTGCAAATAACTCTTCTATTAATTTTTCATTGCCCATTATTTCCACCTTGTCGAACTTTTTAAACGATAAAGTTATGTTTTTTATGTAAGCAACTTTTTGTATTTTTTTTACAACATGATGTATAAGTACAGATAAATCTATCTCCTTAACTTTAGTAACATTTTCTATGTGTTTTTTAATATTACCTGTTGATAATGTGACTAAGTTTCCAATTAATCCTGCCATGTGAACTATCTCATGGTTAATATTAATTAGAGATTCTTTAATTAATTTTTTATTATTTAATCCATTTAATAAAACCAAATCTACATTCCCACGAATTACAGCAAGAGGTGTTCTTAATTCATGTGTCACATCGGCAATAAATTCTGTCTTTAATTTTTCTTGATTTAAAAGTTTTTTTTGCTCCTCAATATATTCTTCTTTTTTTCGCTCGGTAATATCACGAATATTACATTGAATTACTTTAATATGATCAGCATTATAAACATTACTGACAAATTCCACTTGGACTAAATGCCCATCTTTTGCTTTAAGTGGTAAATCTTCATATCTTACTTGGCCTTTAATCTGTAATTCTCTAAATGCCTTTTTGCTTTTAGTAACATTTACAAACGCACCAATTTCCCAAATTTTCTTCCCTAAAAATTCATCCCGAGAATAATCTAACATTTTAATTAAATACGGATTAACTTCATCTATTTGACCGGTATTTGCATTAAGAATTAAAATTCCATCTTTAGCTGCTTCAAAAAGACGACGAAATCGAATTTCTGAGTCATGCAAAGCAAGACTTATTCTAATTGTTAATAACCCTTTAGCAAGATCATTTGCCAATTCTGTAAGAATTTTAACTTCTTCTTCAGAAAAAGCATCGGGTTTTATCGAGTAAACGTTCATTACGCCAAATGTCTTGTCATTTTTTAAGGGTAAGGAAATTGACGAAGTATAACCTCTTTTCAATGCTTCTTTTCGCCAAGGAACAAACTTTGGGTCTGTTAACATATCTTTACAAATAATGGTTTCTCCAGTACGGATAGCTGTACCTGTTGGACCACGACCTCGTGGTGTATCTGTCCAAGTAATTTTAAGTGAATCAACATATTCTTTTTCGAAACCAGCAAAACCTATTGGATTTACAGTTTTATTTTCATCATCTTCAGCAAAACCTATCCACACCATTTGATAACCGCAGTCTTCAGTCACAATTCTGCATACTTCATCTACATAACTTTTTTCACTTTTTATTTGTAAAATTGCTTGGTTACTATTGCTTAAAGCTTTTAATACTCGATTGAGCCGAAATAACTCATCTTCTAATTGACGTAACGCTTTTTTTGTTTGTTTGCGTGTTGTTCCTTTTTTTATAGATTTTGAGCTATTTTTCTTATTCTTCATAGAATTTAAATATATTACTCTTTTAATACATAACCCACTCCGCGAACTGTGTGAATAAGAATTTTTTGATCTTTACCATCAACCTTGCTTCGTAGATAGCGAATATGCACATTGAGGTCGTTATTCTCTTCTATAAAATCTGGTCCCCATGCTTCTTCAATTAATTTCTGTCTTGTTAGAACTTCACCATGTTGACGCATTAAAATATTTAAGAGTCTGTATTCTTTAGGCGTAAGTTTTAAAACCTTTCCATTTCTGGTTACTTCATGCTTCTTTGTGTCCATAACTAAATCATCAATTTTATAAATCAGTGAGCTACTTATTTTTCTACGTCTTAGTACTGCTCGTATTCTTGCGAACAACTCCTCAAGACCAAATGGTTTTATAAGATAATCATCTGCACCAGCATCAAGTCCAATGACTCTATCGGTCAGTGCCCCTCGTGCTGTCAACATTATTACAGGAGTATGTATTCCAAGTTTCCTTAATTCTTGGCAAATTTCTATTCCATCTTTTTTCGGAAGCATAATATCAAGAATAATCATATCATAATTATTCTTCATAGCTTTGGCTAGTCCATCTTCACCATCCATAGCGACATCGACTCCATAACGCTCACTTGATAAAGCTTTTTTTAATATATCAACAAGTTTTTGTTCGTCTTCAATTACTAATATTGTCATAATAGTTTAAAAATATCATATCTATTTAATATTTGCAAGTAATTATTAAAGTTATATTAATATGTATATTAAATTTATACACACTTTATACACTAATTTAATATTTTTATCACTTGACCTCAATAAATATAAAATATAATATTAAATTTATATTAAATTCTATATTTAATATAAGTTAATAAGTTATAAAATTATTAGGTCGATTAATAAAATAAATATCAAAAAAATATTATAAAAAAAATTCGAGTCGGAATTTGAAAGAATACTAATCAAGAATTTATATTAATGTTATCTTTTATCTGAGATTTTAATTATCTATTTAATTCTAATCTTGTTTTTGCTCCTACGATTCCATCTCCATCTAGATTATTTGCAAGTTGGAATTTAATAACTGCAATTTTCGTTTTATTTCCAAAGACTCCATCAACTAATCCACAATCAAATCCTGAGTTATTTAAAAAACCTTGAAGAGCTTCAACTCCCTCCCCCGTCATTTTATATTTAAGAGTTTGAGTGAAATTATAAGTATCTTTTCCTAGAACTTGACCAGTCGGAGTTATCGTTGGGTATATCATTGAGTCTACTTCTGAGTATGGAGTAATTCTAGGCATATAATAATCATCAATCAAACCATCGTCATAGCCGAAAGCTGTTGTAACTCCTACTATAGAAATTAAAAAAAGAACCCCGATAACTAAACTAGATTTTATGTAAAATTTTTTATTCATATTTATTTTTAAATAATTTATAATTGAAAACATTTTAAAATATTTTTGTACTATAAAAAAGTATACTATAGTATTATAGAAAAGTCAAATTTATAGATAAAACAATTATATATTTAGGAAATCTTAAGAAAGTTTTTTTGTGTTGGAATTTTTTTTAATAATCTAAAAACCTTTGTATCCACTTTCTTCTTCATCCCATTCTTTGTGTAATTTATGTAATGTTATTTCTTCTTTACCTAAAGCTTCAGCTTTTTTCTCTAATTCTTCCAATTCATTTTGAGCCTTTATAATTTCTCCGAGGGTAATTTCACCTTCTATGTTTTTATTCTCAATTTTTATGTTATTTAAAAAACCTAACAGATCTTTACCTTTGATAATAGAAATTTTCTTTAATAAACTTAAAACTTTAACTTTCAGACTATCAACTTCCGCCATTTTTTTCAACTTTTCTATCTGGTATAAAGCAAATTGATAATCCTCTTTTGTGTAAGGAATTTTATCTTGACCCTCTCCTTTTTTAAGTATAGCTTGAATAAGGTTAGCAAAGGTTTGGATTTCATCTCTTTCTTTTTCCTCTTTTTCTCCTAATTTAAGTTTGACGAACTCCCCATCTTTACTATCTAAAACTTCTTTGTTATCTATTTTTTTATGTATTTTTGTTTCTTCCATTTTAAAATTATATCCTTTTAATTGATTCACGTCCACTTCCTTATTTAAATTCATCTAACAATTTCTATTCAAAATAATCCTCAATTTTCTTTGTTGGGATAATTTGTCTCTATCATCACCTAGTCCGCTCATATATATAATTCTTTTAACCCCGGTATCAGCTAGGACTTTACTGGTGATCAGAGCTGACTCGGACTCTTTATTGTGAAAATCTTTTTTCTCTGTCGCCATCATGTGAACAAGGTAATATGCAACATCTATACCAACAAGAGCTTCTTTCATATTTTCATAATCAAAAACACTTGCTTGGATTTTTTTAACTCGATCTCTATGTTTATCTGGAATGTTTATATTAGAAGCATTCGGAGCAATAGCTTTGATATTATAATTTGTATTATTTAACAAATGTTTAATTAAATTTTTCCCCAGAAAACCCGAGGCTCCAATTATAGCTATATTCATAATTTTTTAGTTTAATTTTATTTACTTATTATATCATTAAGACATAAATTTAAAAATGCTGACAATTGTCAGCATTTTATAATCTATACTAATACAGGCAATTCGTAGAGAGAAGTTTTGCCTGTTAATATTTTAAATATATTTTCAATAAAGTCTCCTCCAGCATAACCTACTATCAAAGCGATAGAGGGAGTGATTGATAGTAGACCCAAGAAAGTCATCCCTAAATCTTTTGTTACCCAAGCTGCCAATAAACCGACAATCCCCGAAATTCCAATACTTAGTAAAAAATAGTTAAATAAAAATTTGGTATTCTTGTAAGAACTTCTATACTTCAAATACCCGACCAACCCCCTGACAACTCCACCCAGTAAACCTGCTAGTAAAATTGTAGACATATTAAATTAAATTATTTTTAATAAATTGACCTTTGTAATATCTTCATTTTACTACGACTTTTATCTTTTGTCATGTTGATAATGGGATAAATGGATAAAAAATGCCCGCTTTGTATGCAGGCTGTAATGTTGAAAGAAGACCAAATAAAAAAATCTCTTCAGCTCATATCTTTTGTTTTGTTAATATGTATAAGCTTTTCTTTTATTTATTGGATTTTAATTATAACTGTAGCTTTTATTTTTGCAGTTCCTGTTTATATTTATAAGGGAATTATAAAATTAATAAAAGAAACAGAGAAAGAAAAGTTAGCTTCTATGTATTTTTAAAACTATTTTCGGTATTTTTTGGTTCGCCATTTGTCAGCTATTTTTATCCTTGTTAGAGAGCGATCAAGTTCTGATTCAAAGTGCTCAAAGTCAATAGTTCCTTTATCGAGAGATTTTTGACGGAGTTCTTCCGCTTTTTGTTTTGCTTCCTCTATTTCTTTATCAGTTATTGATGAAACATGTTCAGCAAAATCAGCTAAAATAGTGACTTCCGTCAAACTATTCTTAGTATCTTTGTTTTGTATTTTTTTTGTTTCAACAAATCCTCCGACAACAGCCATGGGAATCTGTTCACCATCTGATATTGCTACAATGTCCCCAGATGACAATGAGGCCACAAGAGGAATATGATCAGGCAAGATGGTTATCTCCCCTTCTGTTGTTGGAATCGTAACTGAATCAACCATTTCTTCTAAAATAAGTTTTTCAGGTGTGACAATTTTTAATTGTAATTTTTTTGACATATTAGTTTGTCTCGACACCAATTCACGAATGGTAACGAATGACACGAATAAAATTTTATTTTTAATTCTATATTTGTAATTTTTTTACTTACTACTTTTTACCTACTACTTTTTTATATCGCTCCTCTCATATAAAAATCATTTTCCGATTTATCATCGTGTTTACCCTCTAGGATTTCTTTGAATGATCTAATTGTTTCTGATAATGGGACATATTCTCCAGGTCGGCCAGTGAATTGTTCGGCCACGAAGTTAGGTTGAGAAAGGAATTTTTGTATCTTTCTAGCTCTATTAACAAGCTCTTTGTCTAAATCAGAAAGTTCTTCCATTCCTAAAATAGCAATGATATCTTGTAAATCTTTATATCGTTGTAAAACTCGTTGAACTTCACGAGCTACTTCATAATGCTCACGACCAACTATATTTGGATCTAGAATAGTTGAATTTGAGTCTAATGGGTCAACTGCAGGGTAAATACCAAGTTCTGAAAGTGAACGGTTTAAAACAACAGTTGAGTCCAAGTGAGAGAAAGTTGTAGCTGGAGCTGGGTCAGTAAGATCATCGGCTGGCACATAGACGGCTTGAACAGAAGTGACTGAACCTTTGTCTGTTGAAGTAATTCTTTCTTGTAAGTTTCCCATTTCAGATGCTAGTGTTGGCTGGTATCCAACCGCTGATGGTATACGCCCCAATAGTGCTGAAACTTCAGAACCTGCTTGTGTGAATCGGAAAATATTATCAATAAAGAAAAGGACATCTTTATTTTCTTGGTCTCGAAAATATTCGGCCATAGTAAGTCCAGATAGTGCCACACGTAAACGAGCACCAGGTGGTTCATTCATCTGTCCGAAGACCATGGCAACTTTTGGCAAGACTCCAGATTCCTTCATTTCGTGATATAAGTCATTTCCTTCACGAGTTCTCTCTCCAACTCCAGCGAAAACAGAATAGCCTCCATGTTGAGAAGCAATATTGTGAATTAATTCTTGAATAACAACAGTTTTGCCAACTCCTGCTCCGCCGAACAATCCGACTTTTCCGCCTTTAACAATAGGACAAATTAGATCAATAACTTTAATTCCAGTTTCTAATATTTCTACTTTTGTGGCCTGGGAGACGTAAGATGGTGCTTTCCTGTGAATGGGCAGAGTCGGATTTCCTTCTTTTAAAGGTTTTCCATCAATAGGTTCACCTAAGACATTGAACATTCTCCCTAGAGTAACAGAACCGACAGGCACAGAGATAGGAACACCTTTGTTGGTAACTATCATTCCTCGAGAAAGACCATCGGTTGAGTCCATAGCTACAGCCCGAACAGTATTCTCTCCGATATGTTGTTCAACTTCTAAAATGATTTCTTTGCCATTGTTATTAATAGTTAAAGCACTATAAATATCTGGCACGCCATTTTCAAAAACAACGTCTACGACTGGCCCAATTATTCTTTTTATTATACCTGTTGATTTCATGATGATTTTTAATTGCGAAACAAATTATTTTATGAAAATTTGTGTAGCTTTATTAATAATTAATAATTTAATTTATACTTGCCATACCAGCACTAATTTCTGATATTTCTCTTGTGATACCAGCCTGACGAGCTTTGTTAAAGACAAGAGTTAAGTCATCTATCATTTCTCCGGCGGCTTCGTTAGCATTTTTCATTGAGACCATTCGACTTGATTGTTCTGAGGCATTTGATTCAAGGATCATTTGATATATCTGCATTCGAATTAATTTTTCAGCTAAACTTTCTAATAATATTTCAATATTTCCTTCAACTAAGTATGGAACCTCTCCTGATTTAATGGGATTAATTTCTGAAGAATTTTCTGAACCCAAACTTTCAATTGTTTCCCTTAATTCTTCTTTTTTGATTGGTAAGATTTGTCTGATTTTTGGCTTTTGGTTTAGGGCTGAAATAAAATCAGTATAAGCAACGTAAACTTTTGAATAATGTTCTTCTTTAAACTCACTAGTAATATATGATGATAGAGATATGATATCTCCCAAGTCTATATTATTGTCAGGAATATCAACGAAAGTAGCTATTACATTTTGACCAATTCTACGCATTGCCCCATCCCCCTTCTTACCAACGGTTACAATATCAAATGAATCTGTTTTTGAATTTTCTTTAACAATCAGTTCTTCTTTAATTAAAGATATAGTCTTTTTTATGATTTGTGAATTATACCCTCCACACAAACCACGGTTAGAAGTAATTAAGACAATTAAAATCTTTTTATTATCATTCTCTTTATAAAATTTATGAGTCATGTCTTCTAGTCTATCTGATAAAGAAACTAAAATATCCCAAGAATAAGATGCATAAAGTCTAGAAGCCAAAGTCTGAGAAACAGCCTTCTTCATCTTTGAAGCAGCCACAAGCTCCATCGCTTTAGTGATTTTCTTTGTGCTTTTGACCGACTTTATTCTTCTTTTTATTTCTTTAGTGCTTGCCATACTTATTTGCGAAATTAAAATGTTCTTTTCTGAATGGTCTGGCTCCTCGTCCTCCCTCGTCCGAAGACCTGAAGAAAAGAATATTTTAATGAAACATTATTTATTAAATGATTGCTTAAAGTCTCTAATTACTTTTATTAATTCCTGCTCACCACTATCTGTCCACATTTTCTCTCCTATTACTTCTTTGTAAAAAGTTTTAGCATTAAGTCTTGTATACTCTACTAATCCTTCTTCAAAAGACTTTATCTTATCAATCGCGATATTGTCCATATAACCTTTAGTTAGAGCATATAGAGTGACAACTTGGTCTTCAGTGGCTACTGGTGCGTATTGGGGCTGTTTTAAGACCTCAACGGCTCTTTTACCACGCTCTAATTGGTTTTTAGTGTTTTCATCAAGGTCAGATCCAAATTGAGCAAAAGCTTCAAGTTCACGAAATTGAGCCAAATCAAGCTTAAGAGTTCCTGAGACTTTTTTCATGGCTTTAATCTGAGCACTTGATCCAACTCGAGAAACTGAAAGTCCAACGTTCACAGCTGGACGAATACCTTTATAGAATAAATCTGTTTCAAGAAAGATTTGACCATCAGTAATAGAAATAACATTTGTCGGAATATAAGCTGAGACGTCTCCGGACTGAGTTTCGATTATAGGTAATGCTGTAATTGAACCACCTCCGTATTCTTTATTTCTTCGACAAGCTCGTTCTAATAATCGAGAGTGAAGGTAGAAAACATCTCCAGGGAAAGCTTCTCGGCCTGGTGGTCGACGAAGAAGAAGAGATATTTCTCGGTAAGCCACTGCGTGTTTTGAAAGGTCATCGTAAATGATTAATACATCTTTTCCTTGATCCATAAAGTATTCAGCAATCGAAACTCCAGTATAGGGTGCGATATAAGATAGTGCTGCCGACTCTGAAGATCCAGCGGAAACAATGATTGTATAATCCATAGCTCCGCCTTCTTCTAATCTAGTTTGTAGTTTGCGAAGTTTCGAATCTTTTTGTCCGATTGAGACATAAACACAAATCATGTCTTGGCCTTTTTGGTTTAAAATTGTATCTATGGCTATAGCGGTTTTTCCTGTTTGACGATCACCAATAATAAGCTCCCGTTGTCCACGGCCGATTGGGATCAGAGCATCGATAGCTTTGATTCCTGTTTGAACTGCTTGACTGACTGATTGACGAGTAATAACTCCTGGAGCAACTTTCTCAATTGGATTTGATTTATTTGTTTTAATATCACCCTTCCCATCAATTGGAGCACCAAGGGCATTTAAAACTCGTCCAATTTGTAAATCTGAAACTGGTACTGATAAAATCTCTCCTGTCGCTTTGACTTCATCCCCTTCTCTAATTTTAGAGAAGTCACCCAAGATAATAACTCCAACAGAATCTTCTTCTAGGTTTAGGGCTACTCCTTTTTCTCCATTTGGGAAAGAAACCATTTCAGAAGCTTTAATGTCAGAAAGTCCAGATATTTTGGCGATACCATCAAAGACTTCAATAACATGACCAACTTTCTCAGCCGAAGCATCATCTTTGAACTTTTCTATTTGTTTTCTTAAATTTTCTACGATGTGATTTTTTGTCATATATTTAATTAGCTATAAGATAATTTTGTAATTTTTTGATTTGGCTTTTTAAGGTTGTATCTATTATTTCATCTCCGACTTCTATTTTAATTCCTCCCAACAATTTATCATCAATCTTGTAGTTTATAATTGTATTTTCTATTTTATATCTTTTTTTAATAAAATCTTCAATTTCAATTATATTTTTATTATTAATTTTAGTTTTTGAACTGACTTCAGCTCTAATTATTTTCTCTTCTTTGTCTATCATCTTTTGAAGCTCTTTAATAATTTCTTTAGATTTATCCATTAAGTGTTTTTTTGAAATCAAGTTAACAGCTTTTTCTAGGGTTTTATCAAGCTCAACACCCTCTTTTTTGTAAGAGGATTCGTATATCGCTTTCGTTAAATTTTTAATTGAAATCGTCGCCATATATTTACATTTGTTTAATTTTATCTATAGATTTCTGATCAAATTTCTCATCGGGGTTTGATTCAAGTAATTTCTCGGTTGCTTTAACTACCAAAGAGACTATTTCTCCTTTAGCTTCTTCTACCATTTTGTTTTTTTCACTTTCTAGAGTTCTCTTGCCACTCTCAATCATTTTAGTAACTTCAATTTTGGCATTTTCTAGCATCTCAGATTTTTTATTTTCTGCTTCCTTTTTACCTTCTTGGAATATTTCATGAGCTTCTGATCTGGCTTTATTTAGAACACTATTATATTCTTCTTTTGTTTGATTCAAGAGAATATCATTTGTCTTAGCGTCTTCTAGTCCTTTTTCTATCCTCTCTGTTCTCTCTGCCATTAATTTTTTTAAGGGCTTAAGAGCCAAAAAATACAAAACAAAAAATACAATGCCAAAATTTATAACTTGAGCTATTATTATTTTCCAATCTATGTGAAATGTTGAAATAAATGAATCCATGTTTTTAATTACTAATTATTAATGACTAATTACTGAACTGATTATAAATAATATCGAGAAGACGATGCCGATATCGGCACCGAACTTCCAAGTACTATTTAATTGAGAAAGCGATAACAAGTGCATAGATGGCTACGGCTTCAGCGAAAGCTGATGCAATAAGCATTGGCACGAAAACCTTGCCTGAAGCTTCAGGATTGCGTCCAATAGCTTCCATGGCCTTTGAACCTATCATACCAATAGCAATAGCAGGGCCTATAGAGCCGAGACCGATTGCGATTGCTTTTGCGAGTGTTGCAATTTCCATAAATTTTATAATTATTAACTAATAATGATTGACCTTTAATTTATTAATGCGCTCCTTTAATAACTTGACTTTCACTTAAATGACTTCCCCCCCCGCTTGCTCCCTCTTCGTGAGGGCGGGCAGGACCATGTTCTTCCTCATGATCTTGACTTGCTATTGTATAATATACCAAGGTCAAAATTGAAAAAATGAAAGCCTGTATTACTCCAACCAATACCTCCAGAATTAAGAATGGCGTTGGTAGGACATAAGCAATGATTGCTCCCATTGAAGCCAATAAAACTTCTCCGGCAAAAACATTTCCGAAAAGACGAAAAGAAAGTGATGCAACTTTTGCAAATTCCCCTACGAGTTCAAGAAACCCAACAGCAAACATAATTGGAGCTGTCATTAGAATCATAGGGTCTTTTCGAATGGTAGTGAAGATACTACCAAGCGCTTTTAGATTAACATATTTATTTATAGTTTTCCATAGCCCTATTGAGAATATTCCAAATAAGTTTGCTCCGATAACTGACATAATCGCAAGCGGTAGAGTACCATTGATATCAGCTGTGCCACTGCGGATAAGAGGAATAAACAGCTTTCCATGCTCAGTCATTTCAATTATTCCAAATCCACCGAAAGGCATAATTCCCATCCAGTTATTTAATAAAACTATTAAGAAAATAGTAAAGACGATAGGAAAAGCCTTGTTTGTGATTTTTCTATTCCCTGTCACTTGATCACATAGTGAAAGTGCTCCATCAATTAAGATTTCAAAAAAATTTTGGATACCTTTTGGTATTTGTTTTAATCTTAGCCTTATGGCAATAGAGATGACAATTAATACAAATACAACTATCCAACTAGTAAATAATGCATTTGTAATAGTGAATGATCCTATATGGTATATTGGTTCGGCAAATAATGTTGATTCAGTTTTGATTTCATTTGAAAAAGGTTCTACTTCAATTCCTTTTGTATTTAATATTAAGGAATGTTGTTCAACAACAGTATTTGATTCTTCTATATTTTCGGGTATTATCATAAATTATTTAATTTGGTTTTCCTCTTTGTTTAGTTTTTTTTTATAAATTTTCATTTCTCTCCAAATTAAATAAATTGTAGAAAGAAAAGCAATTGCAATTAAAATATAAAATATAGAACTTCCAGTATTATATTTATTATCAAAATATTTTCCTGCAAAAGATGCTATTATTATTGGAAAAACAATGTAACTAGAGACTTTTACAAAAATAGTAACGCCTTCTTTCCACCAAACTTCTTTGATATCATTGTTTTTCATAAAGAAAAGGTTTTAAAGCCCTTATTTTTAATAAAATTATAGAAATTTGTTTACAAAATTTCTGTGCGTGTGCTTGGAATCGGACCAAGGACCTCTGTCTTATCAGGACAGCGTTCTACCACTGAACTACACACGCAAAGGATCTACACGTTTAACCAACAACTACACACGCAAAGGATCTACACGTTTAACCAACAACTACACACGCAAAGGATCTACACGTTTAACCAACAACTACACA
>Ga0105047_10009611_pt1 | contig 15901 bp, 19 predicted proteins | sample MAT04_FD_78384 | JGI IMG/M metagenome (GOLD analysis project Ga0105047, IMG submission 78384) | Freshwater microbial communities from Lake Fryxell liftoff mats and glacier meltwater in Antarctica - MAT-04 (megahit assembly) | ecosystem: Environmental > Aquatic > Freshwater > Ice > Liftoff... | reverse complement strand
TTTCTGTGTTAGTGCAAGCATCAGGTTTATCTTTCGCTCCTACAAGTCAGACCTGAATCTTCCTCGTATTGGCTTAACCCAATGCCCACACCTTAAGGCTGTAAGTGATTTGTTAAAGAACTGGTTGCGGGGACAGGATTTGAACCTGTGACCTTCGGGTTATGAGCCCGACGAGCTGCCAGACTGCTCCACCCCGCGTTTGGAGGAGCGAGACTTTACGACGGATGGCAGTGGGCGTCAACATATTTCGTTAAAAACTTCAAAATTCTGGTCGTATCATTCGTTTACTCCATGATTCACAGAGGCTGCAATGTCGTTCTCTTTCAACCTGGCGCGGCTTCCTCGTGTTGTTTTTGGTGCCGGTCGAATTTCTTGTGTATTCGATCTTGTTTGCGGGTTTGGCTCGCGCGTTCTTGTCGTCACAGGCGGGAAATCCTTTCTGTCTGGCCAGCATTGGGCTGTGCTTGCCAATCAATTCCCAGCGCACGGTGTTATCTATCATCTGGCGCAGATAAGCGGCGAACCGACGCCTGCCTTTGTTGACGCTACGGTCAGCGCTTATGCGCATTCATCCATTGATTGTGTACTTGGCATAGGTGGCGGCAGTGCGCTGGACGCGGCCAAGGCGATTGCAGGTTTGCTGAAAACCGGCAACAGCGTCATGGATCATCTTGAAGGCGTTGGACCGGAACTTGCTTATCGAGGCCCCGCCACGCCTTTTATTGCCGTTCCCACCACGGCGGGCACCGGCTCTGAGGCCACCAAGAATGCGGTGCTCTCTATCCATGGCGCGGATGGCTTCAAGAAATCCTTCAGAGATGAGCAACTGGTCGCCGAATACGCAGTGATTGATCCCGACCTGTTGGCAAGCTGCCCGCCGGAAATGATTGCGGCCAACGGCATGGATGCCTTCACGCAGTTGCTGGAATCGTATGTATCCAGCAAATCCAACCCGTTGACGGATGCGCTGGCTATTTCCGGGATTGAACAGGTTCGTAATTCGCTGCTGCCGCTCTATGAAGATCGAGGTAATGCAGGCGAACATCGTGCTGCAATGGCTTATGCCGCCTTGCTTTCTGGTATCACCCTCGCGCAGGTCGGGCTGGGATCGGTGCATGGCCTGGCTTCGCCGCTGGGCGCGTTCTTTCCGATACCACATGGCGTGGTCTGCGGCACGCTCGTCGCCCAAGCCACTCGAACCAACATCGAGGCCATGCAAGCAAGAGACCAGCAGAATCCTGCTTTGGGCAAATATGCGCAGATTGGACGCATGTTGGCCCGGCAAAACCTGGATGACAGTGAAGCCCGGATTGCCTTGATCGAAACGCTTGAAGATTGGACGCGACGTTTACAACTGCCGCGACTCAGCGACTATCAGGTGACGCTTGCAGATGTCCCGCGCGTAGTCGCCCACAGTCGCGGCTCCAGCATGAAAACCAATCCGATTGAACTGACCGACGGCGAAATAGCGGAAGTCGTAGTAACGCGGCTCTAATCTTCTTCCAGGCCGCCCAGCACGCGCCGAATAACCTCGCTGGGGAAACCCCGGCTCGACAGAAAGCGAAATTGGCGGGCGCGGCCGGCGGAGTCACTCGCCAACGTGCCGAATTTCTTTTGCCAGACGGCGCGCGCCGCTTCCAAATCCAGCTGACGGGCGCCATCCAGCGTATCCGCCATATCGCCTTCGGGCACGCCTTTTTCGAGTAAATCGGCTCGTAAACGCAGGCTGCCGTGCTTACCGGCGCGCGCGTGAGCCAACATATCCACGTAACGCGAATTGGACAGCAGGTTTTCTTGCTCCAGCGTATCGAGCAAGGCTGCAACCTCATCGGCCTCGCCGTATGCCGCCAATTTGCGGGCCAACTCGGCGCGGCTATGTTCGCGCCGCGCCAGATAGTTTATCGCCCGCAGTCTGAGTGTCACGCCTCGACGCTGGGTGTAGAAGATTTGACGCCCAGTTTCTCCCGGATCAACGCTTCGATTTCCTTGGCGATTTCGGGATGCTCGCGCAGATATTCACGTGAGTTGTCCTTGCCCTGGCCGATTTTCTCGCCCTGATAAGAGTACCAGGCGCCGGATTTATCGACGATTTTGTGCAGCACGCCGAGTTCGATGACCTCGCCCTCGCGTGATACGCCTTCGCCATAAAGAATGTCGAACAACGCCTCCTTGAACGGCGGCGCCACCTTGTTCTTGACCACTTTCACCCGGGTTTCCGAACCGACCACTTCGTCGCCCCGCTTGATCGATCCAATGCGACGAATATCCAGGCGCACCGAAGCGTAGAACTTGAGGGCATTGCCGCCGGTGGTGGTTTCCGGGCTGCCGAACATGACGCCGATCTTCATCCGGATCTGGTTGATGAAAATGACCAGCGTATTGGTGCGCTTGATATTGGCAGTCAGCTTACGCAGTGCCTGACTCATCAGGCGCGCTTGCAAACCCATGTGCGAATCGCCCATCTCGCCCTCGATTTCGGCCTTCGGCGTCAGTGCCGCGACCGAGTCGATGACGACGATATCCACCGCGCCAGATCGCACCAGCATGTCTGCAATTTCCAGCGCCTGCTCGCCGGTGTCCGGCTGCGAGATCAGCAAATCGCCGACATTGACGCCCAGCTTCTGGGCATAAATCGGATCCAGCGCATGTTCGGCATCGATAAAAGCGGCCGTGCCACCCAGCTTCTGCATTTCTGCGATGACCGAAATCGTCATCGTGGTCTTGCCAGACGATTCCGGACCATAAATTTCAACCACACGGCCACGCGGCAGACCGCCGACCCCCAAGGCGATATCAAGTCCCAACGAACCGGTGGAAACCACCTGGATATCGTCGATGACGCTGCCATCGCCCATCTTCATGATCGAGCCCTTGCCGAACTGCTTTTCGATCTGGGCGAGTGCGGCGGCGAGCGCCTTGCTGCGGTTTTCATCCATGTTTGATTTCTCCTGATTGATTTGGAAGATTATGGCACGAGGGCCTGTAACTGCCGGAGGGCGAAATCGACCGAGGCGGCGCGGATCTGGCGACGGTCGCCCAAAAAATATTGGGTTGCACTGGCGCAGGGCAAACCGGATGCCGCCCAGGCAAAACAGACCATCCCCACCGGCTTTTCCGCCGAGCCACCGCTTGGGCCAGCAATCCCGGTGATCGCGATAGCGACCTGCGCGGCACTATGCGCCAAGGCGCCTTGCGCCATTTCGCGCGCAGTTTCCTCGCTCACTGCACCGAATGTCATCAGCGTTACAGATCGAACACCGAGCATGTCTAGCTTGGCCGCATGGCTGTAAGTAACGAAGCCACGATCGAACCATGCTGAACTGCCAGCCACCGACGTCACTGTCTGCGCCAACCAGCCGCCGGTGCAGGATTCCGCGCTTGCCAGCAGCCAACCCTGGCGCAGCAAAGCCGCGCCCAATTCAGCGGCTTGCGCTTCCAGTTCGGACTCGCTTACAACCGTATCGCTTACAACCGTATCGTTTACAACCAACTCGCCACCCCGAACAAACAAATAACAGCGTAAGCAGCGGCCATCACATCATCCAGCATCACCCCGAAACCGCCGGGCACACGCGCATCGAGCCAGCCAATCGGAAATGGCTTCCAGATATCAAACAGCCGGAACAACGCAAACGCGAGGCCGTACGCGACCATGCCGCCAAGTTGATCGACCGGCGCGAACGGCAGCACGATCAGGAACGCAGCGATCTCGTCCCAGACCATGCCGCCGTAATCATGCACGCCCAGGTCTCGGCCGGTAACCTCACAGGCCCAGACCCCAACCACGAGAAAAGCGGCAATCCAGAGCCAGTAAAACGGGTGATCGGCGAGCAACCAGAACAAGGGAAAAGCGACCAACGAGCCTGCAGTACCAGGCGCTTTCGGCGACAGGCCGGAACCAAAACCCAACGCCAGAAAATGCGCCGGATGCGCGAACAGAAACGCACGATCCGGCGTGACTTTAATTTGCGAAATGGTCAAAACCGCGCTCCTGTATCTGCAACTGCTGACCATCCTGGCCAATTACACGCAAGCCCACGTTTGATCCAATCCGCCCGATTCGGTGCACCGCCACACCGGCAGCAGTCCCCGCAGCGACCACTGACGCCGCATCTTCGACAGGCGCACAAAAACACAATTCGTAATCATCGCCCCCCGCCAGCAGGCAACGTCTGGCCAGGGCGGGTCCGGGCAACAAAGCAAGCAAGGCCGAATGGGCAGGCACAGAAGTGAGTTCAAGCTCAGCCCCGACGCCGGAACGTTGCAGGATGTGGCCCAGATCAGCCAGCAGACCATCGGAAATATCGATTGCTGCGACGCGTGGCAACTGCGCCAAAGCAAGCCCCAGCCCAACACGTGGCTCAGGTCGATGCAAGCGAGTCAGGCACGCTGCGGCGGCATCCGCGTCCAACGTGATTTGACCCATCAGATGTGCCAAACCGAGTGCCGCGCCGCCGAGATCGCCCGACACCCAGATATCGTCGCCGACTTGGGCGGCATCGCGGCGCAACGCACGCGCATCGGTTTCGCCAAAAATGGTGACGCACAAATTGAGTGGCCCGCGCGTGGTGTCGCCCCCCACCAGCGAGACCGCAAAGCGATCGGCCAGATCAAAAAAGCCACGGCTGAATGCAGCCAGCCAGGCTTCATTCACCTCTGGCAAAGCGAGTGCCAACGTCGCCCATCGCGGCGTCGCACCCATCGCGGCGAGATCGGAAAGATTCACCGCCAATGACTTGTGACCGAGCAAATAGGGATCGGCATCCGGCAGAAAATGCCGGCCGGCCACCAGCATGTCGCTGGAAACCGCCAACAGTTTGCCGGGATTGACCTGGAGCAACGCCGCATCATCGCCGACACCGAGCACCGCACCAGAAGCACAGGCTGGCCGCGTAAAAAACTGCTGGATAAGGTCGAATTCGGAGGGCATCGCCGGTTCTGTCACCAGCCCCGTCGTCAAGCCTGGCGTTCGCCTTCGATTTCAACCTGACGAGCAACTTGCGCCAATTTATCGAGCACGCCGTTGACGAACTTGTGGCCATCGGTGCCGCCATACAGCTTGGCCAGTTCGACAGCTTCGTTGATGCAGACCTTGTAGGGGACATTGAAACTGTGGATCAGCTCGTAAGCACCAATCAGCAATACCGCGTGTTCGATCGGCGACAGCTCGACGACCCGACGATCCAGATGCGGCGTCAGCGCCAGATCGAGGTTGGGGGCTTGTTTCAGCACGCCGTCGAGCAACTCACGCAGGAAGCCGGTATGCGGCTTGGTCAATTCCTCATCGCCCGCCGCTTCCGTCTCTTCCGGCTCGTAGCGCTCCACCTGCACCAGCAGGCTGGCGTAATCACCGCCGGCAATCTGCCACAGATACAGCGCGCGCAGCACCCGCTCGCGCGAGACGCGACGGGGATTCGGGCCGCGTCTTGCCGGTTTTGACGGTCGACCGGAAGGTTCGGCTTGTGCTTTCATAGCACCTTCAGCAGTCGCGCCATCTCGATGGCGCAAAGCGCCGCTTCGCGCCCTTTTTCAGTCATCCGCGACGTGGCCTGATGATCGGTGTTGGTGGTCAGAACACCATTGGCGATTGGCACGCCAGTATCCAGCGTGGCGCGGGTGATGCCGGATGCCATCTCGTTGGAGACGATTTCGAAATGATAGGTATCGCCGCGAATCACCGCGCCCAATGCCACCAGGCCATCAAACTTGCCCGACTCGCCCATCTTCTTCAGGATCAGCGGCAACTCCAGCGCACCCGGTGCGGTTGCAATCACGATATCCGTTTCGGACACGCCGGCTTTCACCAACGCAGCAACTGCGGCGGAAAGCAGGCCCTCACACACTTCCATATTGAAACGGCTCATGGCGATACCAATGCGCAGGCCCTTGCCGTCGACATTGGGTTGAATTTCGTTGATTTTTTCGTAGTGGGCCATGTCAGTTTCCTTGTTCAAAATAACCAGTCACTTCCAGTCCAAATCCGTCCATAGCGGGCATCTTGCGCGGTGTGGCGAGGAGTTTCATCTTGCCGACGCCGAGATCACGCAGGATCTGAGCGCCGGTGCCGTAGTTGCGCAGATCGAATTTGCGCGCCGGCGGCACGGCTTCGGTCGGCAAGGCGCGGGCGGCCAGCTCATCTGCCGATTCCGGGCGATGCAGCAGCACCAGCACACCACAGCCGGCATCGGCGATCAGCCTCAGCGCGGTATGAACGGAATAGGCATGACCACTGCCGCCCATATCCAGCACATCGATCAACGAAACCGGCTCATGCACGCGCACCAGCGTTTCAACCTCGGCATGAATCTCGCCCATGCTCAGCGCCAGATGGGTGGCGCGGCTGATTTTGTCGCGATACACCCCGAGTTTGAATTCGCCAAACGACGTCGTGATCAAACGCTCGCCTTCGCGTTCCACCAGCCGTTCATTGGCGGCACGGTAATGGATCAAGTCGGCAATCGCACCGATCTTCAGGCCGTGTTCCTTGCTGAACTCAAGCAGGTCCGGCAGCCGGGCCATGGTGCCGTCTTCTTTCAGAATCTCGCAGATCACCGAGGCCGGCACCAGACCCGCCATGCCGACCAGGTCGCAACCGGCTTCGGTATGTCCGGCGCGCACCAGCACGCCGCCTTCCTGCGCTCGCAGCGGGAAGATATGGCCAGGCTGGATGATGTCGGCGGGAACGGCATTTCTGGCCACCGCCGCCTGGATGGTGATGGCGCGGTCGGCGGCGGAAATGCCGGTCGTCACGCCTTCGGCGGCTTCGATCGAAACCGTGAACGCAGTGCCGTGCGGTGTCTGGTTGTCGCTCACCATCTGCTTCAGACCAAGCTGACGGCAACGATCATCGGTCAAGGTCAGGCAGACCAGGCCGCGTGCATGCTTGACCATGAAGTTGATCGCTTCCGGCGTCACATGCTCGGCGGCCATCACCAGATCACCTTCGTTCTCGCGGTCTTCCTCATCCACCAGGATGACCATGCGGCCAGCCTTCAACTCCGCAACTATTTCTTCGATCGGGGCGAGGCTCATGTCAGTACCGCCGGGCCGTCCCAAGGTAATGACACGGCCCCCTCGGGGGGCAGTGAACGCAGAGAGCGTGGGGGTAGTTTCATCTCAGTCTTTGTCCTGTTGGTTAACGTAGTGCAGCAAGCGCTCGGCGTAACGCGCCAGCATGTCGGCTTCCAGATTGACCCGCGTCCCGGTCTGCAAATCCTTCAGCATGGTCTGTTCCAGCGTGTGGGGAATCAGGTTGATGGAAAACTCTGCGCCTTGCACGCTGTTCACCGTCAACGAAACGCCATTCACCGCAATCGAACCCTTGCTCGCCAGATAGCGCGCCATGCTTTCCGGCGCACGAATATCGAGCCGCCAACTGCCGTCGGCTTGATCAGATACCGGGCCGAACTGGATGACTTCGCCGACGCCATCGACATGGCCAGAGACCAGATGGCCACCAAGCCGATCCGACAAACGCATGGCTTTTTCCAGATTGACTTTGTCGTCGGGCGCGAAACCGATGGTGCAGGAAAAGGTTTCCCCCGAAACATCGACCCCAAAGCTGTCAGCGGTTTTCGCGACCACGGTGAGACAGACACCGTTGCAGGCAATCGAATCGCCAAGTTGCGCGTCGGACAGATCAAGTCCGCCGGCGGCAACCGTCACGCGGGCATCACCGCTCGCACTTTCAGTCAAATGGGAAATATGGCCGACGGCCTGGATGATGCCGGTAAACATGGAAGACACCTGCTAAGAAGAGACGGCCAGCGCGTTTCACTGGCGCACGAAGGCGAGCATTTTAGGGGTTTGGGCGATGCAAGGGAAATCCAGGCCAGCGGCAAGCTGCCGCCAACCGGCGAATCAATTCACTTCGCCGCGCGCGATTTCTTTCGTGGTGGCCGGTCGCACCGCCACTACCAAGCCGGAAAACACCAGATCCAGGCCGCACAAGGGGTGGTTGCCGTTGATCGTGACGTTGTCGCCGTCGATGTGGGTAATTTTGAACAACAGGGTTTCGCCATCTTCCGCATCCAGTTCAACCGAGGTGCCGACCTGGACATTGGCGGGGAATGCATCACGCGGCTCGACACTGACCAGATCCGCGTCGTATTCGCCGAATGCCTGCTCGGTGGTCAGTTCGACGCTGAAGGTATCGCCGACCGACTTGCCCTGCAAAGCCACCTCAAGCGCATCGAACAGACCACCATAACCGCCATGCAGATAGACCAGCGGTTCCTGCCCGGCATCGACCACTTCGCCGTCCCGATCGCTGACTTGATATTTGAGAGTGACTACCTGGTTACGGTTGATTTTCACGCTGATTCCAATTCCATAATTTTCAAACTGGCCGCAGGCGCAGACGAAAATCCGCACCAATCTGAACCATATCAAGCAGGCTGAAATGCCGCCGCCCGGCCATCTCGGTCAACGCCGGCATATCGAACAGGCCGCGCGCGGCATGCCCCAGCGTCACCGGCGCCAGATACGAAATCCACTCATCCACCAGCCCGGCAGCGAGCAGCGCGCCATTCAGCGTCGCGCCGGCTTCCACATGCACTTCGTTGATGCCCTGGCGGCCGAACTCTTGCAGCAACGCGGCCAGATCGACGCGACCATGCGCATCGGGAATTTCCAGGATCTGCGCGCTGGCGGCTTCCAGCGCGGTACGTCGCAAAAAGTCCGCCTCGGCACAAGCGATGAAGGCGCCGCCGAGCAATATCTTCGCGCTCGGCGGCGTGCTCAACCGGCTATCGACGATGACTTTCAGCGGCTGGCGCGGCGTTTCTGCATCGTTTGCCAAAATCTCACGCACATTCATCTGCGGGTCGTCAGCCAGCACCGTGCCGCTGCCGGTCAGGATGACGCAGGCGCGGGCTCGCCAGCGCTGCACATCGGCACGCGCGGCGGCACCGGTAATCCATTTCGAGGCGCCGTTCAGCAGCGCCGTTTTGCCATCCAGCGAAGACGCGGTTTTCAATCGAAGCCAAGGCCGTCCCCGCGTCATGCGCGAAATGAAGCCGATGTTGAGTTCGCGTGCTTCGCTTTCCAGCAAACCCACCTGAACCTCAATCCCGGCCAGCGTCAACAACTCCAGACCTTGCCCGGCGACCTGCGGATTCGGGTCGCGCATTGCGGCAACCACACGCGCAACACCGGCGTCGATCAACGTATTCGCGCAGGGCGGCGTGCGGCCGTGGTGGCTACATGGTTCCAACGTGACATAAGCGGTGGCGCCGTTTGCCCGCGCACCGGCAGCGCGCAAGGCATGCACTTCAGCATGCGGCCCGCCGGCCTTCTCATGCCAGCCCTCACCGACAACCACACCGTCATTGACGATGACGCAGCCAACGCGCGGATTCGGGGTGGTGGTGAATAGTCCGCGCTCGGCCAGACGCATCGCGCTGGCCATGTGGCGGTGGTCTTCGGCGCTGAACACGTGGCTATTTATCGACTTCAAGCAGTGCATCGCGGAAATCGTCGATGTCCTGAAACGCCCGATAAACCGAAGCGAAGCGAATGTAGGCGACCTTGTCGAGCCGCTTCAATTCATTCATCACCAACTCGCCGATCATGCGCGAACTGATTTCCCGCTCGCCCAGGGCCAGCACCTTGTGCACGATGCGATCGATCGCCTGATCGACCAATTCGGTCGGCACCGGACGTTTGTGCAACGCCCGGCGAAAACCTTCGCGCAATTTGTTGCGGCTGAATTCCTGCCGTTCACCCGACTGTTTCACCACCGCCGGAGATCGCACCTCAGCGGTTTCAAACGTGGTGAAACGCTTGTCGCAGGCGTTGCAGCGACGACGGCGGCGAATGCTGACGCCGTCTTCCGACAGGCGTGTTTCCACCACCTGGGTGTCAGTCGCGCCGCAAAAGGGGCATCTCATGGTGAACTAGTGGCTAGTGGCAGCAGTTGGCTATTTGCCACTTGCAACTCGCTACTTTCCATACACCGGAAACGCCGCCGTCAGCTTGCCGACTTCCGCCTGCACGCGAGCGATGACGGCTTCATCGTTGGGCGCGTCGAGCACATCGGCGACCAAATGCGCGAGTTTCTCGGCTTCCAGTTCCTTGAAGCCGCGCGTGGTCATCGCCGGCGTGCCGATGCGAATACCGGAGGTGACGAATGGCTTCTGCGGGTCGTTCGGGATGGCGTTCTTGTTGACCGTGATGTGGGCGCGGCCCAAGGCGGCTTCGGCGTCCTTGCCGGTCAGGTTCTTGGCTTGCAGATCAACCAGGAAAACATGCGATTCGGTGCGGCCGGAAACGATGCGCAGGCCACGCTCGATCAGCACCTTGCACATCACCAGCGCGTTGGCGGCGACCTGCTCCTGGTAATGCTTGAAGTCCTTGCTCATTGCCTCCTTGAACGCCACTGCCTTGCCGGCGATGACATGCATCAGCGGGCCGCCTTGCAGGCCGGGAAAGATCGCCGAATTGATCGCTTTCTCGTGCTCGGCCTTCATCAGGATGATGCCGCCACGCGGACCGCGCAGGGTCTTGTGGGTGGTGGAGGTGACCACATCGGCGTGCGGCACCGGGTTCGGATAAACCCCGGCGGCGATCAGGCCGGCGTAGTGCGCCATGTCGACCATGAAAATCGCACCGACCGCCTTGGCGACCTTGGCAAAACGGGCGAAGTCGATCTTCAGCGAGTAAGCAGATGCGCCGGCGATGATCAGCTTCGGCTTGTGTTCATGCGCCAGCGCTTCCATGCGGTCGTAGTCGATCTCTTCCTTCTCGTTGAGACCGTAGGCAACGGCGTTGAACCATTTTCCGGACATGTTCAGCTTCATGCCGTGCGTCAAATGACCGCCTTCGGCCAGGCTCATGCCCATGATGGTGTCGCCCGGTTGCAGGAAGGCCATGAACACCGCCTGATTGGCTTGCGAACCCGAATTGGGCTGCACGTTGGCGGCTTCCGCGCCGAAGATTTTCTTGACGCGGTCAATCGCCAGTTGCTCGGCGATGTCGACGAACTCGCAGCCACCGTAATAGCGCTTGCCGGGATAGCCTTCAGCGTATTTGTTGGTCAGCTGCGAACCCTGCGCTTCCATCACGGCATGGCTGACGTAGTTTTCGGAAGCAATCAGCTCGATATGCTCTTCCTGGCGGTGGTTTTCGCTCTGGATGGCGGCCCACAGTTCGGGATCGGTACTGGCGATGGTCTGGCTGGCGGAAAACATGGCAATGGCGCTCAAATTCTGGAAAACGACGATTTTAGCCCGGAAGTTTCAGAATTTCGTTGGGCGGAAACAGGGCGCGGCTCCCACCAATAAAAAACCCGCCTCGCGGCGGGTTTCATCAGGCTCAACCACCGTCAATCAATATTTGTAGGCATTGCCTTTGTAGAACTTCTTGAAAGTGTTGGTCACCATGCCGTCATCCTTGATGCGGACATATTCACCATAGTCGGACGGCATCAACTTGGTGCAACACTCGGGTTCGGTCGGAAACTGGGTGCAAAAGTTGTTGTCGGTGATTTTCCAGGTACCTTGCCGCCGCTTTCTTTTCCCCAGGCCCTGCACCAGCTTGCCTTTTTCGGCTTAGGGGCTGTCCGTGAATAATCTGGATGTGGGATGTGATGCAAGGCGCCGGACGCGCAGCGTGGCCATGTTCAACTGCCGCTCGATCCGAGTGGGTTCCTTGGGCCGTTCCTCGCCCTTCTTCGGGCGGCCGCGGCGCTTGGGCGGGGAAGGAACGGTTTCGGGGGTTGGCACGACCGTGGCCATCGGCCGTTCCCGTGCTTCGATGGCGGTGCTGCCGAAAACCAATGATGCCCGCCCACGCGGGCGGCGCCCACCTCTTTTCAATCTGCCTCTCAGCAGAACATCCAGCTCGATTGCACGGTTTTGCAAGCGCCTCAAACGAACCATTAGTAACTACAAATATTTTGTACCAACATCAAAAAGACACGCGTGGGTCCTGATCTTTCGGATCGCGCATGCTGGTGATCTCATTCAGTTTGCGGCCGTCTTCAATGCAGATCACCGGGCCGTTCATCTGAATCAAGCCTTGTTTGTCGAGAAAGCTGAGCACTCGGGACAGGGTCTCCTGAGTCAACCCGAGTTTGGCGGCGATATCCTGTTTTCGCGCAGGCAATTGAAACTTGAATGCTGTGGTGTGTGGCGACGGCTGGTGACGCATCAGGAAACAGGCGACCCTCTGGACACTGGAGCGTTGTGCGCATATTTCCATATCGCGCAGCGTTTCCATCAACCGCCTTGCTACCCTCTCCAGTGTTTTGCTGGCCAACATGGAATGCCGCCCCAACTCCTGGCGATACACCATCGGATCGATCGCCAACAGATGGCTGCCCTTGCAGGCAACGGCATGCAACGGACATGCCTGATTCAGCACCAGACACGATTCGCCCAGGCTGTCGCCCTGATGCACCAAAGCGACGACACGTTCCATATTGTTGGGCAACGGGATATACAAGCGAACCAGACCGCTGACCAAGACATACAGATGGTCCAGCATCTGGCCCTTGGTCGCCAGCATGTCGTTCTTCTGCACGCTGATCATTTTTGCCCCCAGCGCCAGACGATCAAGCACATCGGAAGGCCACCCTTCGAAATAGGCCAACCGACTCATGGTCTCCGGAATCAGTGCTGTAGATAGCGGCAGTCTGGTCATGCACATCCCTTCCACGAATTTCACAACGGCAGTCATTCAGTTAACACTTGAATCGGCAGGTGAGATGCCCTGCCGAAGTAGCGACCAATCAAGTCGGCTACAGACAGATCAACTGGGTCGTTAACGCGGATATTGCCGCGACCGCAAGCAAACTGCCGCAAATCCAGTTGGGCGCGATGAGTGCCATGAAAAAGTGGCGGATATCGAATTGCTGCAAGTCATTGAACGCTCCATCCATGTTTTTTGGGTCTTTTGTCGTTCTTCCAGCCACTCAAAAGACGTTTACGTCTTTATATCAGAATATTAGAGAATTGCAATATTCTGATAACAACTGGCACAATAATTTTGGTCAATGCACCCACCCTGAATTTCGAACCGGGGCCACACCGAGCTTGCCGGGCTGGATGCAAGCACCGCTAACTTTCATGACCTGAGTCGTCACCCCAAATCATGAAACCGTTCGCCCTGAGCTTGTCGAAGGGCTCTTCGATCGTGGGGCCTTCGACAAGCTCAGGGCGAACGGGACTGTGTGTTTCACGTTAACCGTTAACGTTCACCACTCGCAGGCCAGGCCACGCGAAGGTCATGAATCCCCTTGTCATCCTTGGTAGTGGCATGGCCGGTTCCGGGCTGCTCCGCGAATTCCGCAAGCGCGACCCGAACACCCCGGTCACCTTGATCACCGCCGATGATGGTCGCGTCTACAGCAAGCCCAATCTGTCCAACGCACTGGCGCTGGGGCGAACAGCAGAATAACTGTCCAGCTAAACCGCGGAGCAGGCTGCGGCTAAATTCAATGCGCGCATCCTGACCCATAGCCGAATCAGCGCTATCGACCTGGCAACTCGGACATTACGCAGCGATACCGGCCCGATTGCCTATGACCGCCTGGTACTGGCGCTCGACGCCGATCCGTTCACGCACGGACTGACTGGCAGTGGCGCAGAAGCCGTGATCAGCGTGAATGACATTGATGACAACAGCCGATTTCGTACTGCCCTGAATTCGCCAACGACCTGGCGGCAACCGGCCATACTGTCAGCGTGGTGCATCTCGGCCCCTGGCCGCTGGAAAAACTCGGGGTGACCTGGAATTTCGGCCGCAATGCGAAGCAGGTCGAGCGCTCTTCCGCGGGCTGCGGCCTGACCCTGGACGATGGCATCCAACTGGCCGCTGACCTGGTACTTGCCGCGATCGGTTTACGACCATGCACGAATCTGGCGCACACAGCCGGCATCAAGACTCAGCGCGGCATCGTAGTCAATCGTCATCTGCAAACCCACCTGCCCGACCTCTACGCCATCGGTGATTGCGCCGAAGTCGGAGGCCACGTCCTGCCCTATGTCCAGCCCTTATTGATCCAGGTGCGTACGCTGGCCGCGATCCTGACCGGCGAGACGGCGGCGCTGCGTTATCCGGCAATGCCGGTGATGGTGAAAACCACGGCATACCCGCTGGCGGTATTGCCGCCGCTGCAGAACGCGCAGGGCGACTGGCGAATCGAAGTGACGGAATCAGGCATCCGCGCCTTGCACGAAAGCCCGGCCGGCACGCTGAACGGGTTCACCCTGGGCGTAGGTGAAACCGGCAAACGCGCCGAACTGGCGAAGCAGGTCGCAGCGTTGCTGGCCTAGCACTGCTCCCACGGCAAGCCGTCGAAGCGCCAGCCGTTGTGGGTGGAGCGTTGATGGTTGTCGTCGAGTTCGCCTTCGAAGCCGTAAAGCACGTTGTAAACGTCGCTGAAACCGTTCTGTTCCAGGTACTCGCCGGCTTCCTTCGAGCGGTTGCCGGAGCGGCAGATCAGGATCACCGGCCGATGGTGCGAGGCGGCCATGCGGACCTGGCCGAGGAAATGCGGATTCAGGTCCCAGTTGATGCCCTCGTACCAGGCGATCAGGATGGCGCCGACCGGATGGCCGACGAATAGAAATTCGAATTCCGAACGGCAGTCGATCAAAACCGCATCCGACTGTTTTTGAACAAACTCGAAAGACTCTTTCGGGGTCAGGTGTTTCATGCGATCTCCTCGCGTAAGTAACTGATTTTTATTGGGGAATTTTCGTACGGGCTTTCGTACGGGCTTTCGTATAATGGCCGCCCTTTATGTCGGCCGCGTCCAACATGTCTGATCGTACCGCTGAACTCCTCGCCCTGGCTCGTCAACGCATCCTGATTCTGGATGGCGCGATGGGCACCATGATCCAACGTTACGGCCTGACTGAGGCGGATTACCGCGGCGCGCGCTTCGCCGATTGGCCGAGCGATCTGAAGGGCAACAACGATCTGTTGCTGCTGACCAAGCCGGAAGTCATCCGCGAAATCCACAGCCAGTACCTCGCCGCCGGCGCCGACATTCTGGAAACCTGCACGTTCAACGCCAACAGCATTTCGATGGCCGATTACGGCATGGAAGCGCTGGTCTGGGAGATCAACAACGAGGGCGCGAAGCTGGCGCGCGCGGCGGCGGATGAATATTCGACGCCGGACAAGCCGCGCTTCGTCGCCGGCGTGCTGGGGCCGACCTCGCGCACCGCGACGCTCTCGCCCGACGTCAACGATCCCGGTTTCCGCAATGTCACCTTCGATCAACTGGTCAGCACCTATTACGAAGCCACTGATGGCCTGGTCAAGGGTGGAGCCGATCTGCTGCTGATTGAAACCGTGTTCGACACGCTGAACGCCAAGGCGGCGGTGTTCGCGGTGAAGAAATATTTTGACGATGTTGGCCGCACCTGGCCGATCATGATTTCCGGCACCATCACCGATGCCTCCGGCCGCACGCTGTCCGGCCAGACCGTGGAAGCGTTCTGGAATTCGCTGCGTCACGCCGACTGTTTTTCGTTCGGTTTCAACTGCGCGCTGGGCGCGGCGGAGTTACGCCAGCACATCGACGAGCTGTCGCAGAAGGCCGACTGCCTGGTCACCGCCCACCCCAACGCCGGCTTGCCGAATGCGTTTGGCGGCTACGACGAATCTGCCGCGAAAATGGCGGAACAGATCGGCGAATGGGCGCGTTCCGGCCTGCTCAACATCGTCGGCGGTTGTTGCGGCACTACGCCGGAACACATCCAGGCGATCGCCGATGCGGTGGCCTCATGCGCACCGCGCGTTGCGCCGGTCATTGCGCCGGGTTTGCGCCTCTCCGGTCTGGAACCGTTCACCGTCGGCAAAGACAGCCTGTTCGTCAACGTCGGCGAGCGCACCAACGTCACCGGTTCGGCCAAGTTCAAGCGCCTGATCATCGACGGCAACTACGATG
>Ga0105047_10009610_pt1 | contig 15901 bp, 15 predicted proteins | sample MAT04_FD_78384 | JGI IMG/M metagenome (GOLD analysis project Ga0105047, IMG submission 78384) | Freshwater microbial communities from Lake Fryxell liftoff mats and glacier meltwater in Antarctica - MAT-04 (megahit assembly) | ecosystem: Environmental > Aquatic > Freshwater > Ice > Liftoff... | reverse complement strand
TTTGATCTGAAGGGTCGCCAGATCGCCGCAGCGTCGCTGCCCAACCGCTATACCACCCGCCCCGATGGTGCGGCCTTTCAGTCGCTGGACCAGACCTGGGCCGATTGCGCCCGCACCTTGCGCGATCTGGCCGACCTGGTGCCGAACCTTGCCAGCCGCACGGCGGCCCTTGCCGTCACGGCGCAGGGCGACGGCACCTGGCTGGTGGGCAAGGATGATCGCCCTGTCACCGATGGCTGGATCTGGCTGGACGCCCGCGCCGCCGGCACGGTGCGGCAGTTGCGCGATCTGCCCAGCGACCGCGCCCGGTTCGTGACCACCGGTACCGGGCTGAACGCCTGTCAGATGGGCAGCCAGCTTGCGCACATGCTGGCCACAACGCCTGAATTGCTTGGCCTTGCCGAAACCGCCCTGCATCCCAAGGACTGGCTTTATCTGAACCTGACCGGACAGCGCGCGACCGATCCGTCCGAAGCGAACTTTACCTTCGGCAACTTTCGCACCCGCCGCTATGAGCCGGATGTGATTGCGGCCCTTGGATTAAGTGCGCAGCGGCACCTGTTGCCCGAGATCGTGGATGGCAGCCAGACCACGCACAAGCTGTCCGAAAAGGCGGCGGGTGAAACCGGCCTGCTGGCAGGAACGCCGGTCAGTCTTGGGTATGTCGATGTGGTCTGCACCGCCTTGGGCGCGGGCGTGCAAACCGGGGCAGGGCTGGCGGCTGGCACCTCGGCTGGCTGCACCGTCATCGGGTCCACCGGCATGCATATGCTGGCCAAACCGGTGGCGGATGTGGTGTTGAACGCCGAAGGCACCGGCTATGTCATGGTGCTGCCGATTGCGGGCATGGTCGCGCAAATGCATTCCAACATGGCCTCGACGCTGAACATCGACTGGGTGCTGAACCTTGCCGCCGACCTTGCTGCCGAATTGGGCCAGCCTGTAACCAAGGCCGAACTTCTGGCGCGCATCGACGGCTGGCTTGCCACGACAAGGCCGGGGGCGCTTCTGTACCATCCCTATATTTCAGAGGCGGGCGAACGTGGGCCGTTTGTGGATTCGACGGCACGCGCCAGCTTTATCGGGCTGAACGCGACGCACCGGTTTGCCGACCTGACGCGCGCAGTGGTCGAAGGGCTGGGCCTTGCCGCGCGCGATTGCTATTCCGCCATGGGCGCGATGCCCGCCGAATTGCGGCTGACCGGCGGTGCTGCGCGGTCGCGCGGATTGCGCGCCGTTCTCGGTGCAGCCATCGGGGCACCAACCCGGGTGTCCGCCCGCGAAGAGGCTGGTGCTGCCGGGGCGGCGATGATGGCCGCCGTTGCCAACGGCCACTATGCCGGCATGGACGCCTGCATTGCCGAATGGGTGACCCCGCTGCTTGGGCCCGCCGAACCTGCCGATCCCGACCTTTCCGCCACTTATGCAGCCCTTTATCCCACCTATCTGACCGCCAGACGCGCCCTAGTGCCGGTATGGGCGGGGCTTGCCCATCAACAGGACCAATAACATGACCAGGGAAATCGCAATCATTGGGGATCACTTCATGCTTCCCGAAGTCTTTCATGCCAAATTGAACGAGGCTTGCGGGTCTGCCATTTCCACCCGCACCCGCACGGACAACTGGCCTGATGAGCCGATGGAACACGGCTACGCAACCGCCGGGATGGAGGGGCTGAAGGAATATTTCGGCACTGCAGACGATGTGGTGGATTTCGTCGGAACCGCCGAGATTCTGGTTACTCATCTGGCACCGATCTCGCGCGCCATGCTGGAACGGCTGCCCAATCTGAAAATGATCGCGGTGTCACGCGGCGGCCCGGTAAATATCGACATGACAGCCGCCTTTGATCACAAGGTGCTGGTGGTCAATACGCCCGGCCGCAACGCGTCGGCGGTGGCAGAGTTCACGATTGGCGCAATGCTGGCGCAAACGCGCAAGATCACCGAAGGCCATGAGGGCCTGCGTGCGGGCATCTGGCGGGGCGATCTGTACCGCGCCGATGTGACGGGGCGGGAGTTGAACGAGCTGACCATCGGCGTGATCGGTTATGGCAATATCGGCACCAAGGTGGTGAAACTGCTGCGCGCCTTCGGGGCCCGCGTGCTGGTGCATGATCCCTATATCCAGCTTGCCCCCGAAGATGCCGCTGCCGGGGTCGAACTGGTATCGCTGGACCGGCTGCTGACAGAGTCCGATGTCGTGACGCTGCACGCGCGTGTGACGGACGAAACCCGCCTCATGATGAATGCCGCGGCGTTCGCGAAGATGCGCCCCGGCACGATTTTTCTGAACACCGCTCGCGGCCCGCTGTGCGACTACGATGCGCTTTACGCCGCTTTGGCCTTGGGTCATCTGGGCGGAGCGATGCTGGAAACCTTTGCGATGGAGCCTGTGCCGATGGATTGGCCTTTACTGCAACTACCCAATGTCACCATTACGCCGCATATCGCCGGTGCATCGGTGCGCACTGTAACCTTCGCCGCCGAACAGGCCGCCGAAGAAGTGCGCCGTTATCTGGCGGGCGAACCGGCAAGGAATGCGTGTTAGGATGGGACATCGCGCAGATATTTGCGCGGCCATGGTCGCCTTGGTTGACAGCGGCCTTAATCGTGGGGCCTCGGGCAATGTGTCGGTGCGGGATGGCGACCAGATGCTGATCACCCCCTCGGGGGTTCCGCCGCGACAGATCCGGCCAGAGGATATCGCCACCATGCCTTTGGCGGGCGATGGCGATTGGGATGGCACGCTGGCGCCTTCGGTCGAATGGCGATATCACCGGGATCTGCTGAATGCCTGCCCGGACAGGCAGGCGATTGTCCATACGCATGCTCCATGGTGCACGGTGCTGGCTTTTGCCCGCAAACCCATCCCGCGGTGCATTACATGATGGCGGCCTTTGGCGGCGATGAGGTCCGCTGTTCAGATTATGCCACCTATGGCACGCCCGAGCTTTCCACCGCCGTGCTGAAGGCGATTTCCGGCAGGCAGGGTTGTCTGATGGCCAGTCATGGCATGGTCGTTGGGGGCGGCAACCTGACCAATGCCCTGTGGCTGGCGCACGAGATGGAGGCCCTGGCGCATCAGCACTTTCACACGCTGCTTGTCGGCGGGGCGCATTTGCTGGACGATGCGCAGATCGACGCGACCGCCAAGGGCTTTGCGATCTATGGTGCCAAGGCCAAAGGTGCGGCTGCATGACCCAGACGGTCGATCTTTTCGTTATCGGCGGCGGTATCAACGGGGCTGGCATTGCGCGTGACGCTGCCGGGCGCGGGTTGTCGGTGATCCTGTGCGAAAAGGACGATCTGGCCCAAGGCACGTCATCCCGGTCGGGCAAGCTGGTGCATGGCGGTTTGCGCTATCTGGAGTATTACGAATTTCGCCTTGTGCGCGAGGCGCTGATCGAGCGTGAGGTGCTGCTGGACTCTGCACCGCATATCATCTGGCCAATGCGCTTTGTGTTGCCGCACAGCCCGACAGACCGCCCGGCCTGGCTGGTGCGGCTGGGTCTGTTTCTGTACGATCACCTTGGTGGCCGCAAACGTCTGCCGGGTACCCGCACTCTGAACCTTGGCCGAGCGCCCGAAGGCGTGCCGATCAAGGACCAATACCACAAGGGTTTTGAATACTCCGATTGCTGGGTTGATGACGCGCGCCTTGTCGTGCTGAATGCGCTGGATGCGGCAGAACGTGGCGCACGGGTCCTGACCCGCACAGCCTGCACCTCGGCCCGGCGCGAAGGCGATGTGTGGCGGGTCGAGTTCAATGGCCCGGACGGCAAAGAGACCATATTGGCACGCGCGCTGGTCAATGCCGGGGGGCCTTGGGTCAATGACATCATAACCCAAGTGGTTGGCAGCAACAGCGGCCGCAATGTGCGTCTGGTCAAGGGCAGCCATATCATCACGCGCAAATTCTGGGATGGCGATCACGCTTATCTGGTGCAAAACCACGACAAGCGCGTGATCTTCATCAACCCCTACGAGGGCGACAAGGCGCTGATCGGCACCACCGACATTCCCTATGACGGTGCGCCAGAAAAGGTTGCCGTGGATGAAGCGGAAATCGCCTATCTGCTGGCTGCCGTGAACCGCTATTTCAAACAGGAACTGCGTCGCGAAGATGTTGTGCAAACCTTTTCCGGTGTCCGCCCGCTATATGACGATGGCGCGGGCAATCCTTCGGCGGTGACGCGGGACTATGTGTTTGATCTGGATGCCAATGGCGCGCCGTTGCTGAACGTGTTCGGCGGCAAGATCACCACCTTTCGCAAGCTTGCGGAACATGGGGTGCAACGGCTGCGCGCGACCTTTCCGGCCATGGGGGCCGACTGGACGGCGCGTGGCCATCTGCCGGGGGGTGACATTGCAAATGCCGATATCGCCTTGTTCATCAACGGACTGCTGTCTGATTATCCTTGGCTGCCACGCCCACTGGCCCAGCATTATGCCCGTCTGTACGGCACCCGCACCCGCAGCCTGATCGGGGACGCCAAGGCACTTGACGGCATGGGACGCCATTTTGGCGGATCACTTTACGCCGCTGAGGCCCGCTATCTGGCCGCTCGGGAATGGGCGCGCACAGCGGAAGACGTGCTGACGCGCCGCACCAAACATGCGTTGCATCTGTCACCCGCCGAACAAGCCGGATTTGCCGACTGGTTCGCCACCATCACCTGAAAGCCCCCGATGCCAACCTATCCGCAAGATTTGCAATCCCTGCGCCATTTCTCTGCTGCCATCGGTTCGGACCCGTTGCTCATCCAGGCTGCGGGCGGCAATACATCGGTCAAGGATGGGCCCGTCATGTGGATCAAGGCTTCGGGCACCTTGCTGGCAGACGCCTTGACGCAAGACATCTTTGTGCCTGTCGATCTGCCCGCCATGCAGTCCGCCATTGCCGAACGCCAGCCGCGCGCCGATCGGCCGGCCGAATTCGCGCTGGCGGGCACCTTGCGGCCGTCGATTGAAACCTCGCTCCATGCGGTGTTTTCGCAAGCGATCGTGGTGCATGTGCATTGCGTCAACACGCTGGCCATTGTGATCCGGCCGGATGCAAAGGCGGTTCTGGCCGAAAGGTTGCAGGGCTTTGACTGGGCTTTCGTGCCATATGCCAAGCCTGGCGCACAACTGGCCGCACTGGTAATGGATGCGCTTGGCCCCAGGACGGAAGTCATGCTTTTGGGAAATCACGGCCTGATCGTTGCTGCCGAAACGGTCGAGGCGGCGCAGGCGCTGCTAGCCCGGACTGTGGCTGCATTGCAGGCCCCGGTCCGCTCCTTGCGCCAACCTGATCCGCGAGCCCTTGCTGCCTGTGCAACATCAAATTTCACAGCCTTGCCCACCGATCATCCGGCCCATCAGTTGGCGCTGTTCCCCGACCTGACAGCAACGGCCGACGCAGGCAGCCTGTACCCCGATCACGTGATCTTTCTGGGCATCGGCATTACTCTGCTGGCCAAGGATGAAACCTGCGACGAGGCGACGGCGCGGCGCGCAGCGTCGGGCCTGACCCCGCCTGCCCTGGTCCTTCTGCCGGGGGCCGGGGCGCTGATGCCTGTGGATGCGGCCCCAAGTGCGCTGGCGCTGGCGCGCTGTCTGGGCGATGTGCTTGTACGCCTGCCCGAAGGGGCGGCGGTGCAGACCCTGACCTTTCAGCAAAACGCCGATCTTTTGAACTGGGATGCCGAGAAATACCGGCAGACACTCAATGCAGGATGATCTTTACCTTGGGCTTGATCTGGGAACCTCCGGTGCGCGGGCGGTCGTGATCAATTCGGCTGGGGCCGAACTGGCCTCGGCCAAGGCGGCGATGGCCGAATTCGGTGCCAATTCGCGTGATCCGCAGATCTGGTGGCAGGCGGCCCGCCGCGCCGTACAGGGGGCGCTGGCGCAGATCGACCACAGCCGGATTGTGGCTTTGGCGGTGGACGGCACTTCGGGCACGATGCTGGCCGTGGATGCCGCAGGGCAGCCCCTTGCAGATGGCGTGATGTACAACGACGCCTGCACCGATGCTTCACTCCTTGCCGCCATCGCCCGGAACGCCCCCCGGACCAGTGCCGCGCATGGCCCGACCTCGGGGCTTGCGCGGGCGCTGGTGTTGCAACCTTTGGGTGCCGCAAAGCTGCTGCATCAAGCCGACTGGATCGCCTGGAATTTTTCGGGCCGGATGGTGTCGGATGCGAATAACGCGTTGAAAACCGGCTATGATCCCGTGGAGGGCGCATGGCCGGGCTGGATTGCTGCCACTGGCCTTGACCTCGCATTGCTGCCCGAAACGATTGAGCCCGGCACCCCGGTTGGCCGCATCACCGCCGCCGCTGCCGCTGCGTTCGGGCTGCCCCTGCACACGCAGGTCATCGCAGGAACCACCGATGGCTGTGCGTCGTTTCTGGCGACGGGTGCGGCGCTGCCGGGTGAAGGGGTGACGGCGATCGGCACCACGCTGACGCTGAAGATCCTGTCTGACCGCCCGATTTTCGCGCCTGAGCATGGCATCTACAGCCACCGCATTCTTGGCATGTGGCTGGCAGGCGGGGCGTCGAATTCTGGCGGCGCGGCGCTGCTGGCGCATTTCACGGCGGCAGAAATGGTGGCGCTGACGCCGATGCTGAGCCCTGCGGAACCGACCGGGCTGACCTATTACCCGCTGCCCAAACCCGGCGAACGTTTCCCGATTGCCGACCCTGCCTTGCCTTCGCGTGTCACACCGCGCCCCATCTCGGATGCCACATTTCTGCAAGCCTTGTTCGAAGGCATTGCCGGGATCGAGGCGCTTGGTTTTGCCCGGCTGACGGAACTTGGGACGCCTGCTTTGCTTTCGGTGCGCAGTCTGGGCGGTGCGGCGGCGAACCCCGCGTTCACTGCCATCCGCGCCCGCACGCTGAACGCGCCCTTGCAACCCGCAAGATCGGACGAGGCCGCCGTGGGGGCTGCCCTTCTGGCGCAAAGGGGGGTGGGATGATCCGAACCAAGCTTGCCGCCCTTGCCCCGCAGTTCGACGCCTTTCTGATCGACCAGTTCGGCGTGCTGCTGAACGGCAGCGGTGCCTATCCCTTTGCGTCGCAAAGCCTTTCGCGGCTGGCCGGATTGGGCAAGCCGATCCTGTTGCTGTCAAACTCGGGCAAGCGCGCCTTGCCAAACGAGGCGCGGCTGACCAAACTGGGCTTTGCCCGCGATGCCTATCTGATGGTGATGTCCTCGGGCGAGGCGGCGCATTCGGCACTGGCGCACCGCATCGGGGCCAGCCTGCCGAAGGGCGCAAAGGTTTGGCTGCATGCGCGCGACGATGACACCAGCGCCATCGACGGGCTTGCCCTGATCCGTGTCGCCAGCCCGGAGCAGGCCGACCTGCTGCTGCTGGCGGGCAGTCAGGCCGACCGGATCAGCTTTGCGGACTACCGCGCCTTGCTTGTCCCCGCCGCACGTCGCCAGACGCCGCTGCTATGCACCAATCCCGATATCGAAATGCTGACCCCCACCGGCACGCATCTTGGTGCGGGTGCTATTGCCCAGACCTATGCGGACCTTGGCGGTCCGGTCGAATGGATCGGCAAACCCCATCCGCTGATCTATGCCGAGGCGGCCCGCCGCCTGCCCGGCATCGCAGCCGACCGCATCCTGTGTATCGGCGATAGTCCCGCGCATGACATAGCAGGCGGCCATGCTGCGGGCCACAAGACCGCCCTTGTGCGGACCGGTCTGCACGCCGACCTGACCGATGCCGGGCTGACAGAAATTTGTGCCGCCGAGGCGGTGCCCGATTTCATCCTTCCCGCCTTTGACCTGTCGCAGGAGGAACCATGGCCTTTACCCTCTCACTGAACACCAACCCCTTGGTGAACCGCTTTGCCGATGTGACGGAACTGGTAGAGGTTACGGCCCGCGACCTGCGCATTCGCGACCTGCAACTGACGCATGAGTTCATCAACCCCAGCTGGCCTGCCGCCACCCTGCACCGCCTGACCCGCCAGATGAACGCGGCGTTAAAGCGAACGGGTGTGTGCGTCACCTCGGGCATGACCGGGCCCTACGGTCGCCTCAACCATTTCGGCCATCCCGATGCCGAGGTGCGCCGCTATTATCTGGATTGGTTCAAGACCTTTGCCGATATCGCCGCCGATCTGGGCGGCACGTCGGTTGGCACGCAATTTGCCATCTTTACCTACGCCGATTTCGACGACCCGGCCCGGCGTGACGCGCTGATCGATGTGGCGCTGGACCATTGGGCCGGGCTTGCCGAACATGCCCGGGCCGCTGGCCTGAAACATCTGTTCTGGGAGCCGATGTCGGTGGGCCGCGAGTTTGGCGACACCATTGCCAGTGCGCGGGCCTTGCAAGACCGCATCACCGCCCGGCAGATGGCGATCCCCCTGTGGATGATGGCCGATATCGACCACGGCGATGTCACCAGCCCCAACCCTGACGACTATGACCCCTATGCCTGGGCCCGCGCCGTGCCGCGCCTGTCGCCGATCATCCATATCAAGCAATCGCTGATGGACAAGGGCGGCCACCGCCCCTTTACTGCCGAATTCAACGCCCGGGGCCGTATTCAACCCGACCTTTTGCTTGCCGCCTTGCGCGACGGTGGTGGCAAGGATAACGAGATTTGTCTGGAACTGAGCTTCAAGGAGCGTGATCCGAACGACCGGCAAGTCATTGCGCAAATTGCTGAATCCGTTGCTTTTTGGGCCCCGCACATCGACAGTGGTGTGGCCGATCTGAACATCTGAAAGGTGGCTTTGATGACGCAGACCCAAAAGCTGATCAACAATGGCGACGATGCCGTCGATGAAATGCTGCAAGGCATCATGGCCGCCCACGCAACCCATCTGCTGCGCCCTTCGCCCCGCGCCATCGTGGCCCGCCATGGTCCGCGGTCGGGCAAGGTGGCGTTGGTCATCGGCGGCGGCTCGGGGCATGAGCCGTCATTCCTTGGCTTTGTCGGCCGTGGCCTTGCCGATGCGGCGGCCATCGGCAATGTCTTTGCCTCCCCCCCGCCGCAACCGATCATGGACGCCGCGATGGCCGCCAACGGTGGCGTGGGGGTGCTGTTCATGTATGGCAACTACGCGGGCGATGTCATGAATTTCGACATGGCGACCGAGATGCTGGAGTTGGAGGGGATCGAGGCGCGCACCGTGCTGACGACCGATGATGTCGCCTCGTCGCCCAACCGTGACAAGCGGCGCGGGGTGGCGGGCAACGTGTTCATCTTCAAGGCCGCCGGGGCCGCCGCTGATCTTGGCCTGCCGCTGGACGAGGTGGAACGCCTTGCCCGCCATGCCAATGCACGCACCTATACGATGGGCGTGGCGCTGTCGGCCTGTTCCCTGCCGCAAACCCGCCGCCCGAATTTCGACCTGTCTGTGGGCGAGATGGAGATCGGCATGGGCATCCACGGCGAGCCGGGCATCCGCCGCGCAGCCTTGCGCCCCGCGGATGATGTGGTGGACGAAATCATGGACAGGCTGCTTGCCGAAATGCAGGCGGCGCCGGGCGACCGGGTTGCGGTTCTGGTCAACTCGCTGGGGTCAACGCCCTTGATGGAGTTGTATATCCTGAACGCCCGCATCGCGGAGCGGCTGCAATCTGCGGGTCTGCACACCCACCTGACGCTTGTCGGCCCCTATTGCACGGCGCTGGAAATGACCGGGGCCTCGATTACGCTGATGCATCTGGATGACGGCTTGCAACCGCTGATCGACCATCCGTGTGATTGCGCAATGTATCGGCAGGGCTGACAGATGACCTATCAGACCCGGCACCTTGCCGCATTGTTCCACAGCTTTGCCAGTCTGATGATCCGCGAACGCGACGCGTTATGCCAGATGGACGGCTTGATCGGAGACGCCGACCACGGCATCACCATGGCGCAAGGCATGGCAGCGGCGCGCGATGCCGTTGCTGCCCTTGGGGATGCTACTTTGCAAAACCAGTTCAACACTGCCGGGAAGGCCTTTCTGAACGCCGTCGGGGCCTCGTCTGGTCCGCTATACGCGACGGCCTTTATGTGGGCGGGCAAGGTTGCGGGACAGCGGGCCGAGATGCCGCTGTCTGAAACCCCGCAGATTATCGTTGCCATGGCCAAAGGAATTGCCCACCGTGGCAAAGCGGTGCCCGGCCAAAAGACCATGCTGGACGCCTGGGCTCCTGCTGCCGCCGCCATCGGTACGGGGCCGTTACGGGCGGATATCGCAGCCGCTCGTCAGGCCGCACAATCGGGGGCAAAGGCGACCACCGACATGATTGCCACCATTGGCCGCGCGGCCCTGCTGGGTGAGCGTAGCCGCGGCCACCCGGATCCGGGGGCCGCCTCGGCCGCTATGTTGATCACTGTGTTTTGTGATCAGATCGAACAACTTGCACAGGCACTGGACATCCCATGACCCAAGCCCGCTTCTGGATCGGTACCAGTTGGAAGATGAACAAGACCCTGCCAGAGGCGCTGACCTTTGCAGCCGGTCTGGCCGCCAGCGATGCAACCCGCGACACGCGTGTGCAACGCTTTGTAATTCCGCCCTTTACGGCGGCGCGGCAGGTCAAGGCCGCGCTGGCAGAAACATCCGTCAAGGTCGGTGCACAGAACATGCACTGGGCCGATGCCGGGGCCTGGACGGGCGAGATTTCGGCCCCGATGCTGGTGGATTGCGGGCTGGATATCGTGGAGCTTGGCCACTCCGAACGCCGGGCGCATTTTGGCGAAACCAATGAAACCGTGGGGTTGAAGGTCGAATCCGCTGTCCGTCACAGCTTGATCCCGCTGATCTGCATCGGCGAGACCCTGGCCGACCGCGACAGTGGCCGCGCGCCTGAGGTGTTGGCGGAGGAGGTTCGCGGCGCCTTGTCGCGCTTGGCCCCCGCACAGCAGACCGCCCCCATCCTGCTGGCGTACGAACCCGTATGGGCGATCGGCGAGCATGGCATCCCCGCCAGCGCAAACTATGCCGATGCCCGTCAGGCCGAGATCATCGCCGTAGCGCAAGCTGTGCTTGGCCGCCGCATCCCCTGTCTTTATGGCGGCTCGGTCAACCCCGAAAACTGTGCCGATCTGATCGCCTGCCCGCATATCGACGGGCTGTTTATCGGCCGCTCGGCTTGGGAGGTCGCAGGCTATCTCGACATTCTGACGAGCGTTTCTGCCGCCATCTGACCCCACCATCTACAGCCAAAGGGAATCAACATGAAAATCGCAATCGCAGGTGACAGCGCCGGAGAAGGGCTTTCCGCCACCCTCACCGCCCATTTGAAAGACCGCTTCGAGGTGACCGAGATGTCGCGCACCGATGCGGGGCCGGATGCCTTTTACGCCAATCTGGCCGACCGTGTTTCGCAGGCCGTGCTGGCAGGCCATTTTGACCGTGCCATCCTTGTCTGCGGCACGGGGATCGGCGTTTGCATTTCGGCCAACAAGGTGCCGGGCATTCGCGCGGCGCTGTGCCACGATACTTACTCCGCCGAACGCGCCGCACTGTCGAACAATGCCCAGATCATCACCATGGGAGCACGCGTGATCGGCCCAGAACTGGCGAAATCCATCGCCGAGGCGTTTTTGGCGCAAAGCTTTGACCCGCAGGGCCGCAGCGCCGGCAATGTGGATGCGATTGACGCCGTGGATGCGAAATACCACGTCAGCAATCGCTAGGCAAAGCTTCGGCAAGTCTGGACGACTTCCGACACGCAGCCATCGCCGCCGCACAGACCAATGCCAGATCGAAGCCGGGCATCACGTAAGGCACCAAGATGATGTCAGGGTACAAACCCGACCCGTCCAGATCAGTAAGGACCGTCTTGACCGAGGTATTGGCCCCGCCGTGCGCTCCAATTCCGACCCCAAAAGCCGGGCCGTATCGGTGCGGATCGCCAGGTCGCGGTTGATGCCGCGCACTGTATAGCCCCCCACGACAGAGTTGAAGTCGGCCTCGGATCAGATGGATTTCTTTGCAGCCTCTTTGAAGTTCAGCACCAGAACATGTCCGCACGACAGGAAACAGGATCAGCGACTACAGCCGCCGTTCGGTCACAGCATCGAAGACATGCACCTTTTCCGCGATGACATCAAAGCGAACGGGCGTGCCCTCGGCCACCCGCAACGCCTTGTCGACAATCGCGTTAAACTCGCCATCCGCCGATTTAGCGCACAACTGCGCCTCGTGCCCCATCCGTTCGATCAGCACCGCCGTGGTGGAAATAGCACCCGCGTCGGCGATGGTTACGTCGTTGGGCCGCACGCCGCAGATCACCTTTTGGCCGGGCCTGGCGCTGGTGCCCGCAGGTAGGGCGATCTGACCCGAGGCCGTGTCCACCGCAGGCCGCCCCGCCCCGGTCACCACGATCCCATTCAGGAAGTTGATGGCCGATGATCCAATGAAGTCAGCCACATACTTGCTGTTGGGGCGATCATACACCTCGTCAGGCGTGCCGATCTGTTCGATGTTGCCCGACCGCATGACCACGATCTTGTCGGCCATCGTCATCGCCTCGATCTGGTCATGGGTAACGTAGACGGTCGTGGTTTGCAGCTTGTTGTGCAACTGGCGGATTTCGGTCCGCATATGGGCCCGCAGTTTGGCGTCAAGGTTCGACAGCGGCTCGTCGAACAGAAACACCTTCGCCTCGCGCACCATGGCGCGGCCCATGGCGACGCGCTGGCGCTGGCCGCCGGACAATTCCTTGGGGTAGCGTTGCAGATAGGGCGTCAGGTTCAGCACTTCGGCCGCATATTCGACGCGGCGCTTGACCTCGGGTGCTGCAACCTTGGCCACTTCAAGGCTGAAGGCGATGTTGTCATAGACCTTCATCGTCGGGTAAAGCGCATAGTTCTGGAACACCATGGCGATGTTGCGGTCGCGCGGATGCACATCGTTCATTCGTTTGCCTGATATCAGCAGGTCGCCCTCGGTCACCTGCTCCAACCCCGCCGTCATCCGCAACAGCGTGGTCTTCCCGCAGCCCGACGGCCCCAGAAGCACGACGAATTGATGATCCTCGATCTGGAACGACACATCCTGCATTACCCGGACTGCGCCATAAGATTTGCCGATCTTTTTATACTCAACCGTCGCCATCGGCGTTCCTTCTGGTCTTTGCCTTGAGTTTCAGTAAACTTGCGCGGTCGGCGTGATGACGATTTCCTGCACGATGGCCCGCTGCGGCAGATTATAGGCGTTCAGCGTCAAAGCCCCCACGATATCGGCCGAAATGCCGCCACCAATTGTTTCCTTGTTGCGCTTGTAATTGGCCAGCGTGTCGGGATCGCGCACTCCGGCCAGCACTTCGGTGTCGATGATCCACGGCGACAGCAAGATCACCCGCACGCCATGCGGAGCGAGGTATCCGCGCAGGCTTTCCGAGATGGCATGGGCGACATATTTGGTGCCGCAATAAACGGTGTGGTCAGGGTAGACCTTGCGGCCCGCGATGCTGCTCATCATTACCAGCGTGCCATGCTTGCGGGCAATCATTGCGTGCATGACCGAATGGACGGTGTTCAGCATGCCCTTGGTATTGATGTCGATCTTCTCGTCCCAATCCTCGGGCGGTTGGGTGGCAATGTCGCCCAGTCGCGCAATCCCGGCATTGGCAAACATCATATCGACCGCACCATGCACCGCCTCGGGATCGGCTACAGTTGCCGCAATCGCCGAACGGTCGCGCACGTCAACTCGGCGCAGCACAGCGCGCGGCAGGTTCGACGCTTCCATCCGGTCCAGCCGGCGGGCCATCAGCAACACGGGGTGACCCGCCTCTGAAAAAGCGAGGGCTACGGCTTCGCCGATCCCGGAACTGGCACCAGTAATCGCAACAAGCGGTTTGTCTGTCACTCCGAAGTCTCCATTTCCGCAAGGTTGGGCGGGGCGCGCCGGAAGGACGCGCGCCCCGCCCGCTGCATCAGCCTTCCATCACCTTGCCGACTTGTCCTGCGATGTCGTCCAATGCCTCTTTCGCCGATCCGTAGCCCCCGGCAAAGTATTTGCCCAGGCCGACCGGAATGGTATCGGAAGACAGTTGTGCCCATTCTGGCAGATCAGGCTCCGACCCCATGTGGTTGGCGATGGTTTCGCGCACCACGTTCAGATGCCGGGTCGTACCTGCACCCACGCGGGCATTGGCCAGAACGCGCGGATCCTCATAGACCGAAGCCCGCGTCGGCCCGGTGCCGCCACCCAGCGAGGTGATCAGCGCCTGCGTATCGGCACAGGTCGCCCACTGCATGAAGATCCATGCTGCGTCCGGTGCCTTGGAGTACTTCGAGACCGCCAGCGACGAGCCGCCCTGATGGCCGACGCCGGGGATCTCGCCGTAACCCGTTTCGGCGCTGGTGCGCAGCAGGTTGGCCGCTGGCGGCACCGCCACTTCGCACAGGCCCGAAACCTTGGTCTGGGTCGGATCGTCGAAATAGGGGAAGAACTCGCCCCATGACAGCATCGAGGCCGCAACACCCTGCGCCACCGACTGGCCCTGACCATCCCACGTCCAGCCATCGACACCCGGAGGCATCGTGGCCTTCAGTTTGTCCCAATAGGCCATCGCCTCCAGCCCGCGATCGTCGTTGCCGGTGAACTTGCCATCCGGCCCGAACACCGACCCGCCATGACCCCAAAGCCACGCCGTCCAGTCGCACTCAAGGCTGTAATGCCCCGATTTCATCTGGCCGGTGGTGCCGTAAACAGTCGGCCCCATTTCCTTGGTGATGATCTCGGAATTGCTGAGCAATTCTGCCAGCGTCGCCGGGGCCTTCAGACCAAACTGGTCGTAGATGTCCTTGCGGTAGATCATGATGAAGACGGGGATGTCATACGGCACGCCGACCCAGCGGTCTTCGTAGACGCAGATACCGTCCACCAGTGCGGGCAGGAAGTCGTCGAGGTTGTAGTTCGGCATCGCAAGAGCTGCGTTCGCCGCATATTGCTCGCGCGGGTCGAACACGTCCTGGCTGACGCTGGCCGCCCAGCTTTGGTCGATGTAGTACAGATCGTACGTCCCAAGGCTTGACGCCACATCCAGTGTCAGCTTTTGCAGCACCTGTTCCAGCGGCAGAATCTCGATTTCGACCTTGATGCCGGTCGCTTCCTCGAAATATCCTTTCAGTTGGCTGTTGAGCGCGTTCGACGGCGGGGTGGCTTCGGTCGCAAGCTTCAGCGTGGTCCCGGCAAAGGGCTTTGCCACGTCTTTCAACCAAGCGATCACTTCAGGCGACGGCGTCAACGCCTCTTGCGCGTAGGCCGGGGTGAACAGGCCCGACGGGCGGCCAATCATGCTGGTTCCCAGCCCGGCAAGGCCAAGTGCCGCCGAGGCTTTCAGAAACTGGCGGCGGCCCATCTGGCCCTTGGCGAACCTGTCGGTGACAGACGCCAGATAACGTTTGCGGTCATTGTCTTTCATAAGTCGTACTCCTCCGATGTTGCAGGGCGTTGATGCCCCATTGGTATTCCGCAGGCGGGGTTTGCCCCCGCACTTATTGTTTAAGCGATCCCATCGTCAGCCCACGCACCAGATGCCGCTGCACCAGCAGCACCACGATGAAGGCCGGGATGATGGCGGCGGCCCCGAGGGCGGCCATGTTGCCCCATGCCGTGCCGATCGAAGTTACAAAGGTGGATGACACGACCGGCACGGTTTTGAGGCTGGTCTGGGTAAGGGTCAGCACGAACAGGAACTCGGTCCAGCTGAAAATGAAACACAGCACCGCCGACGCGGCGATGCCACCCTTGGCCATCGGCAGCACGATCCGGTGAAAAATCGTCCAGCGAGATGCCCCGTCGATCAGCGCGCTTTCGTCGATCTCGGTGGGAATATCGTCGAAAAAGCTTTTCATAAACAAAACCGCCAGCGGCAGATTCATGATCGCGTGGATGATGATTATGCCGGTGTAGGTATCCAGCAGCGTAAA
>Ga0105047_10009604_pt1 | contig 15905 bp, 11 predicted proteins | sample MAT04_FD_78384 | JGI IMG/M metagenome (GOLD analysis project Ga0105047, IMG submission 78384) | Freshwater microbial communities from Lake Fryxell liftoff mats and glacier meltwater in Antarctica - MAT-04 (megahit assembly) | ecosystem: Environmental > Aquatic > Freshwater > Ice > Liftoff... | reverse complement strand
GTTTGGCTTTCTTCGCCTGCCAGGCGCCGCCGCCCAGCTTGTCCAATAGCCCCTCTTCATGGCCGTAGCGGCTGAGGAGTTCGATGTTTTCGACCGGCAGATACAGCTTGGCATTCTCGGCATATTCCAGCGCGACGCAGGCGTGCGGCGCGCCAAGGGCGGTGATGGTTTCCAAGCCCAGATAGCGGCCAACGCCGTGTTCGACATGCACCACCAGATCGCCGGGGGTCAGGGTGTCGACCTCGCGCAGAAAATTCTCGGCTTTGCGGCGGCGCTTGGGGCGGCCGACCATCCGCTCACCCAGCACGTCCTGTTCCGAGATCACCGTCAAACCGGGCGCGGTGAAGCCTGCCTCCAGCGGCCAGACGATCAGAAACAGGTGGCCGCGGCCGTCCGGAACCTCGCGGAAATCCTTGATAGGCTTGGCGTGTTTGACCTTCTGATCCTCGATCAGCCCCTTCAACCTGTCCCGCGCGCCTTCGGAATACGAGGCGATTACCACCTGCGTCTCTTCAAGCGATTTGCGAAGGTGATCCGCCAAGGCCCCGAACAGGCTGATGTTTTCCTGTTGCCGCTCGGGCGCAAAGCCTCGCCCCATCCGCCCGCCCGCATCCAGGACGCCGGGACCGGGAGGCTGGGCCAGCGGCGACAACTGAATCAACCGGTGGCCAGCCATCGCCGCCTCCCATGCGGCATCATCCAGATAGAGAAGGCCGGGCGCGACGGGTTTGTAGACCGAATCCATCCGGCCCTTGGCTGTCATCGCCTCGGCCCTTGCGTCGTATTGGTCCTCGATCCCCTCCCACCGCGACAGGCGCGCCGCCGTGATCTGATCGTCCAGCATCACCGAGGCGTCCGGCAGATAGTCGAAGATCGCCTCAAGCCGGTCGTGGAAGAACGGCAGCCAATGTTCCATGCCCTGATGCTTGCGGCCCGCGCTGACCGCTTCATACAAGGGATCGTCCGAGCCGCCGGTGCCGAATTCGGCCCGGTAGGTCTGGCGAAACCGGGTGATCGCGGCGGGGTCGAGGATGACTTCCGACATCGGCGCAATCTCGACCGAGGTCAGTTTCGCCGTTGTGCGCTGAGTGACGGGATCAAACAGACGGATGCCGTCCAACTGGTCACCGAAGAAATCCAGGCGCAACGGGCCGCCAAGGCCGGGGGGGAAGATGTCCACAATGCCCCCGCGCAGCGCGAAATCGCCGGGCTCAGCCACGGTGGACACCGGCGAGAACCCCATCCGCGCAAGGAACGCCCGCAGCCGGGAATCCTCGATCCGGTCGCCGACCTTGGCCACCAGAGACGCCTCGCGCATCACCGCCCGCACCGGAACCCGCTGGGTTGCGGCGTTCAGCGTGGTCAGCAGCACCGAGGGCGCGGAAAGTCCGGTCGCCAAAGCCGCCAGCGTCGACATGCGGCGCGCCGAAACAGCCGGATTGGGCGAGACGCGGTCATAGGGCAGGCAATCCCAGGCCGGGAAGTCCATCACCGGCACATCCGGGGCCAGCGCCGCCAAGGCGGCTCGCATCGCCTCCATCCGCCGGTCGTCGCGGGCAATGTGGATCACGGTCTTGCCGCGCGTCAGTTCCCTGGCGAGCAGCCGGGCGTCAAAGCCCTCGGGCGCGCCGCCAAGAAGGATACGGTCGGCCATGGCTACCGGGGAATGACAGTGACGAGGTTGTGGTACATGCCGTAAAGCCCGGTCACGAAGATCGCCAGCATCCCCAGCATCTGAATGGTGATCCGGTGTCGAAACAGGCGGCGGAACATCGCATCCCCCTCGCCCTCGCCGCCCTCGATCAGGCGCGAGGTGCGGATGGACAGCAGCATCTGCAGGATCGCCGGAATGAAGAAGCACAAGACCGCCTGCGCCAGCTCGATCCGGTACAGGATCGCGAGAATGCCAAGCACGGTCAGGATGAAGGTGGCAACCCCGATCAGCGCCAAGGTCGCCTCACGCGCGTAAAACAGGATGCGCTGGCTGTTGATGCGCACCAGCGTTTCCAGATCGGTCACCGCCGCGCCGCCGATGCGCCGCGCCCGGTGGATCATGTCCTGCGGCACGCCCAGCACCCAATGGCTGCTCAGCGACCAATAGACCGCAATCGCCATCCAGAACCACAGGCTCGAAAACGACCGCATGTCCACCATCTGGGTGATGAGCTTCCATATGTTCATCAAACGTTCCCATATAAACGAGGGTGGTTTCGTGACTTGAGCGGCGCGTCTTTCCATGTCAGGCAGAGGCGAAAGCTGCAAGCCCCTTTGGGCGGAAGGAGCCTGCGATGGACCCTGTTCAAGCCGCGTTTCCTATGACACGCCATCGCCGTCTGCGGTCGTCTCCGGCGATGCGGGCACTGGCGCAGGAAAACACGCTGTCGGTGGGTGATCTGATCTGGCCGGTGTTTGTCTGCGACGGCGCGGGGGTGACGCAAGAGATCGCCTCGATGCCCGGCGTGGTGCGCCGGTCGGTCGATCTGCTGGTGACGGCGGCGGAAGAGGCGGCGGGTCTGGGCATTCCGGCGATGTGCCTGTTTCCCTATACCGATGCGAGCCTGAAGACCGAGACCTGTGAAGAGGCCTGGAACCCCGACAACCTGACCAACCGGGCGATCCGGGCAATCAAGGCGGCGGTGCCGCAGATTGCCGTGATGACGGATGTGGCGCTGGACCCCTACAATGCGCTCGGCCATGACGGGATCGTGCGGGACGGGGTGGTCCTGAACGACGAGACGCTGGTGGCCCTGGTCAAGCAGGCGCTGGTGCAGGCCGAAAGCGGCGCCGACATCATCGGGCCATCGGACATGATGGACGGGCGGATCGGCGCGATCCGGCGGGCGCTGGAGGCGGGCGGCCACCACAATGTGGCGATCATGTCCTATGCCGCAAAATATGCCTCGGCGTTTTATGGCCCGTTCCGCGATGCGGTCGGGGCGTCAGGGGCGCTGAAGGGCGACAAGAAGACCTATCAGATGAACCCCGCCAATTCGGACGAGGCGTTGCGGCTGGTCGCCCGCGATCTGGCGGAGGGCGCGGATATGGTGATGGTCAAGCCGGGGATGCCCTATCTGGACATCGTGCGGCGGGTGAAGGACGCCTTTGGCGCGCCGACCTATGCCTATCAGGTGTCGGGCGAATACGCGATGATCAAGGGCGCCGCTGACCGGGGCTGGATCGACGGCGAAAAGGCGATGCTGGAAAGCTTGATGGCGTTCCGCCGGGCAGGCTGTGACGGCGTTCTGACCTATTTCGCGCCGGAGGCCGCCCGGGCGATCCGTGCGGGCGGGGTTTGAACGCGAATTCGTGAACAATCGGCAGACTGCTGCCGGTTTGACGCGGAACCGATGACAGTCCCGGTGGTTTAAGCTAGAGTCTCCAAATCAGGGGCCGACAGAGCCCCGTTGAGGCATAGGCAGGTAGATCACATGACACAGGCAAGGCAAACCCTTACGCGCCGCAGCTTTCTTCTGAGTGTTCCGGCGGCAGGACTTCTGACGGCCTGCTCGCAAAGCTTGGGCAACGGCGTCGGCACCGAAAATGCGGCGCAGATCGATGCGCGGGTGGACCGTACGCGCGATTTTCTGTTCTCGTCCTATCCCGGCACGCTGGACCTCTCCTCGCAGGCCAAGGGCGTCCTTTACATGCCGCTGGTGACCGAGGCCGGGTTCTTCTTCGGCGGCAGCTATGGGCGCGGCGCGCTGCGGATCAACGATGCGACGGTGGATTACTATTCATCCAGCACAGTCTCGGTCGGGTTCACCTTTGGCGCGCAGCAATACGCCCATGCGCTGTTCTTCATGACCGATGCGGCGCTGGAAAACTTCCGCCGCTCGCCGGGCTGGGTCGCGGGAGCGGATCTGAAATACGCGACCCCCGATCAAGGTGGCTCGATTGGCACTGCGACAACACAGCTGGACCCGGTGGTGGCACTGGTGTTCGGTCAGCAGGGGCTGATCATCGGCGCGTCACTGGCCGGGACGAAGTACACGCGGATCATTCCGTAACCTGCTGGAAGATGGGCCTGAAGGCCCATCCTACCGTAGCCGGCGGATCAGGCTGGAGGTGTCGTTGCGGGCACCGCCCAAGAGCTGCACATCCTTGTAGAACTGATCCACCAGCGCCGTGACCGGCAGCCGCGCGCCGATCTGATCCGCGGTTTCGAGGCAAATCTTCAGATCCTTGCGCATCCAGTCCACCGCAAAGCCGAAGTCGAACTGATCCGCCAGCATCGTCTTGTGCCGGTTCACCATCTGCCATGAGCCTGCCGCGCCTTGCGAGATCACTTCCACAACCGCCGCCCCATCGAGGCCCGCCTTTTCGCCAAACGCCAACGCCTCGGCCAGGCCCTGCACCAGACCTGCGATGCAGATCTGGTTCATCATCTTGGCAAGCTGCCCCGCACCGCTGGGGCCAAGGTGGCGGCAGATCTTGGCGTAGGCGGCCATCACCGGCTCGGCAGCGGCATAGGCTGCGTCCTCCCCGCCGCACATGATGGACAATTGCCCGTTCTGCGCCCCCGCCTGCCCGCCCGATACCGGCGCGTCCACATAGCCCTTGCCCTGCTCTGCGGCGAGCGAGGCAAGCTCTCGCGTGACTTGCGCCGAGACCGTGGTGTGATCGACAAAGATCGCGCCCTTGGCCATCCCGGCGAAGGCCCCCGCATCGCCCAGACAGACCGCGCGCAGGTCGTCGTCGTTGCCGACGCAGGCCATGACGAACTCGGCCCCCATCGCCGCCTCGGCCACCGTCGCGGCCGCCCTGCCGGGATGCGACGCGGCCCACGCCTCGGCCTTGGAGCCGGTACGGTTCCACACCGTCCCCTGATGCCCCTTCGCCGCAAGATGCCCCGCCATGGGTGCCCCCATCACGCCCAGTCCCAGAAATGTCACCCGTGCCATCTGTCCCGCCTTTTCGTTCCGATTGCCCCTGCGGGCCTGATGAACTAGGACGGCACGCAATTCCAAAGGTCAAGAATCCCGCAATGCTGACTGCCTTCCGCTGGACCCTGCGCCTGTTCACGGGCCTGATCGTGCTGAGCCTGCTGGCGCTGGCGATCTTCTATTGGTTCCTGTCGCGGTCCCTGCCCGACTACAACGAAAACTTCACGCTGGCGGGTCTCGATCAACCGGTGGAGATCGTGCGCAACAACAACAACGTGCCGCATATCTTCGCCAAGACCGACAAGGACGCCTTTTACGCGCTGGGCTTCGTGCATGCGCAGGACCGGCTGTGGCAGATGACGATGTTGCGGCGCACGGCAGAAGGGCGGCTCAGCGAGGTGTTCGGGGCCCGCACCTTGGGAACCGACGAATTGCTGCGGCGGCTGGATCTGTACACGCTGGCGCTCGCTTCGGTGAAAGTGCAGGACGATTACACCAAGACGGCGCTACAAGCCTATGCCGACGGGGTGAATGCCTGGATCGAACAGGTCAACACCGGCGCACGCGGGCGCGCCGCGCCCGAGTTCTTCCTGTTCTCGAACCAGATCGACGCCTGGGCCCCGGCGGACAGCATCGCGATCCTGAAACTTCTGGCGCTGCAGCGCGCGCACCATCTGCAATCGGAAGTGCTGCGGGCGCAGATGTCGATGATCCTCGCCCCGGCGCGGCTGAAAGACATCCTGCCGGATGATCCGGGACAGGCGGTGATGGCCCTGCCGTCTTATGCCGAGTTGATGCCCGGCACCTATGGCGGCCTGTCCGGCACCGATTATGCGGAAGGCGGCGACCCGCTCAGCCCGGTGCATGCCGCGGGCTGCGGCGGCGCGTCCAATGCCTGGGCAGCAGCGCCGGCGCGGTCGGCGGCGGGCGGCTCGCTGCTCGCCAATGACCCGCATCTGGCCTATTCGGCGCCGACGGTGTGGTATCTGGCACGGTTGCAACTGGCCTCGGGCGGGGTGATCGGCGGCACGATCCCCGGCATGCCGCTGGTTCTGGTCGGACGCAGCGAAAAGCTGGGCTGGGGCCTGACGTCGTCTTATCTCGACGATCAGGATGTCGTGATGGAAAAGGTGAACCCCGCCAACACCGAGCAATACATCACGCCCGAGGGGCCAAAGGCTTTCACGTCGCGCCGGACGATCATCAATGTCGCGGGACAGGCGCCGCTGACCATCACCCAGCGCTGGAGCGAGGCCGGGCCGATCCTGCCCGCCAGCCAGTTCGATCTGGGCAGCGTCACGCCGGCAGGCACGGTGCCGGCCTTGGAATGGACGGCGCTGACCGGGGCCGATACCTCGATGTCGGCTTCCCTCGGCATCATGCGGGCGGCTTCGGTCGGGCAGGCAATCGCGGCGGCCTCGACCTATATCGCGCCCAGCCAGAACCTGATGCTGGCCGATCAGAACGGCATCGCGCTGCAGATGATCGGGGTCATGCCGATCCGCGATCCCTCGCATGCCACGCGTGGCCGGATGCCCGCGCCGGGCTGGGAAGGCAAGAACCGCTGGTTGGGATTTTATCCCTATTCCGACAACCCGCACGAGGTGGACCCGGCCTCGGGCATTCTGGGCAATACCAACAACAAGACGGTGGACCGCCCCTTCCCGATGCATGTCAGCTTTGACTGGGGCGACACCCAACGCATCCAGCGATGGCTGGCGCTGATGAAGAACCGCGAGGTGCACACCCGCGAAAGCTTCATCGAGGCGCAGCTTGACACGGTTTCGCCCAGCGTGCGCAACCTTCTGCCGCTGATCGGCAAGGACCTGTGGTTCACTGGCGAAGCCGCGCCGCAAGGCACGCCGGACGCCATGCGCCAGCAGGCCCTGAAGCTGCTGGCGGCCTGGAACGGCGAAGAGAACGAACATCTGCCCGAGCCGCTGATCGCCGAGGCCTGGCTTCGGTCATTGCAGGACCATCTCGTGCGTGACGAGATCGGACCGCTTGCCGCCAACTTCACCCATGTCGATCCGGTGTTTGTCGAGCGGGTGTACAAGAACATCGGCGGCGCGAGCGTCTGGTGCGACGTGTTCCAGTCGGCAGCAGTGGAAAGCTGCACCGATATTGCGCGGATCGCGCTGGACGACGCGCTGCTGACGCTGAGCCAGACCTATGGGCCCGCGATCGAAAGCTGGCGCTGGGGCGATGCGCATCAGGCCGTGCATGACCATCCGGTCTTGGGCGACGTACCTTTCCTGCGGTATTTCGTGAACATCCGCCAGTCGACCAGCGGCGGCGACAACACGCTGATGCGCGGGCTGACCCGGGGCACCGGCGAGAACCGCTATGAGAATGTCCAAGGCGGCGGCTACCGCGGCGTCTATGATTTTGCTGACCCCGACTCATCGGTGTTCGTCATCGACACCGGGCAATCCGGCCATCCCTTGAGCCATTATTACGACGACCTCAGCGAGATGTGGCGGCGGGGAGAGTATATCCCGATGAGCCTTGATCCTGATCTGGCCCGCGCAGCGGCAGTCGGGATCACGCTTCTGACGCCGACGGCAGAATAGCCGATTTCTTCGAAGTAATCGAACCGAAGCCTTAAAGGGTTTCGGTGCGGAGTTTTTGAAAACTCCGCCGGCCAGCCCTGGGTGTTTCGGCTGGCGCAAACACGCGGGCGGGACGAGATGCGATGTCTTGCTTTCACGCGGGGCGCACGCCACCCTGCCTGCACGATGTCCCATGTCCTGATCCTTGGTGGCGGCCTTGCCGACGTTGCCGCAGCCCTGCACCTTGCCGACTTTGGCCACTTCGCCACGATCGTCGAGGCGAAGCCCCGCCTTGGCGGACGCGCGTTTTCGCGGCAGTGGGACGGCGATGTGACCGAATATGGTGGCGGCTGGCTGAACGAAACCCAGCACCGCATGCAGGCGCTGGCCCGTCGCCTTGGCCTTGGCCTGACCCCGCGCGCCGCGCTGACCGCCCGCCGCCATCTGTGGGGCGGTATCGCCCACGCCGTGCCATGCGCGCCTGAGGACGCGGCAGGATACGGCGCGGCAATGGCGCTCTGGACCGCGGCCTCTGCGGCTGAAGACCCTGCGACGCTGTGCCTGCCGCTGGCCGTTTGGTTCGACCGACATGCCATCCCCGCCGCGGCCCGGCGCGAAATTATGGCTTGGTGGACGATCTCAGGCTCTGGAAATCCGGCCCGGATTGCCGTGGGCGAGTTGATGAGCGCCAAGACCGCGGGCGGCTTTGACGCAAAACTCGCCGAAATGGGCTATACCGTCGCAGGCGGCATGCAGGGCCTTGGCGAAGCGGCCGTCCGGGCAGCCGGGGCCAAGGTCGTGTTGTCTGATCCCGCCACGGAGCATGCCATCACCGAAAGCGGCGCCCGTCTTGTCACCGCCTCGGGCCAGGCCTTTTGCGCCGATGCCGCGCTTGGCGCCCTTCCGGGCGGCGCGCTAGAGCAGGTGCGCTTCGATCCGCCGCTGAGCGGACCTGCCGCCGCGCTCCGCCGCCAAGGCCATATCGGCCGCGCCGTCAAGCTATTGATCCGTGCGCGCGGTGTGGCCCCCGGCATCCTGGTCACCGGCTATGCCTTCGGCCTGCGCTATCTTTGGTCCGACCATATCCGCCCGGATGGCAGCACACTGATTGTGGCTTTTGCACTTGCCCAGGATCTGCCGGACCCCGAAACAGCCCCCCTTCGCCGCGCCGTTCAGCAGGCCTTTCCCGAGGCGCAGATCGAGGCGATCGACTGGCACGACTGGTGTGCCGACCCGTTTGCCCGTGGCACCTGGGTCGCGCAGCGCGCCGGGATGGAAGCGGCACATGACCCAGTGCACTGGACTGGTCCCGGCCGCATCGCCTTTGCCACGTCTGACCTTGCGCCCGATGCCGCGGGCTGGTTCGAAGGCGCCCTCGCCTCGGCCGAACATGCCGCCCGCCACCTTCACTCCGTTCTGAAAGCCTGAGCCATGACCGTACCCCAATCCGTGACCGCCAACCCGTCCATGAAGATCGGCGATGTCTCGTTCTGGTATGCCGACATCGGTCTGCCCCCGTCCCGGCGCCCCGCACAATCCGGCGACAGCACGGCGGATGTGGCGATCATCGGCGCTGGCTATACCGGACTTTGGGCAGCCTGGTATCTGATGCAGGCCGATCCCACGTTGAAAGTTCTGGTGCTGGAAAAGGAATTCGCCGGCTTCGGTGCCTCGGGGCGCAACGGCGGCTGGTGCATGGGAACGCTGGCGTGGGACCATGACCGCTATGCCAAGACCCACGGCAAGCCGGCGGTGATCGAGATGGCCCGCCATCTGCGCGGCACGGTCGACGAAATTATCGGCGTCTGCGAGGCGCAAGGCATCGACGCCGACATCGTCCGGACCGAGGTGCTGCTGTTTGCAAACAACAAAGCACAGATGGCGCGGCTGAAGGCCAATATGGCGCATCATGCCGAATGGGGCCAGGGCGACCGGGTGCGGGAATTGACCGCCGAACAAGTGGCGCAGCGCATCACGATACCGGGCGTGCGCGGCGGCATGGCAATGACCGGGGTGGCGCGCGTCCAGCCCGCCAAACTGGTGCGCGGCCTCGCCGAAGCGGTCGAACGCGCGGGCGCGGTGATCCATGAGGGGACAGAGGTTCTGTCCTATGGACCCGGCGAGGTTGTGACCGCAAAGGGCCGCGTCACGGCCCCGATCATCTTGCGCTGCACGGAAGGCTTTACCGCGTCGCTGCCGGGGCACGAGCGCGACTGGCTGCCGCTGAACTCCGCCCAGATCGCAACCCCGGTCCTGCCGCCCGAGGTCTGGGCAAAGATCGGCTGGGATCAAAGTGAACTGGTGGAGGATCTCGCCAATTCCTACTGCTATTGCCAGCGCACCCGCGAAGGCCGGATCACCGTCGGCGCACGCGGCGTGCCTTACCGATACGGCTCGAGGATGGACAACAACGGCGCGCCCGATGCCGAGACGATCAAGCGCCTGACCGAGATCCTGCACCGCCATTTCCCCGAAGCCGCGCCCTACGGCATCGACCACGCGTGGTGCGGCGTGATCGGCGTGCCGCGCGACTGGTGTGCGACGGTGGGCCTCGACAAAGCCACCGGCCTTGGCTGGGCCGGCGGTTACGTGGGGGTGGGGGTGTCCACCTCGAACCTGACCGGGCGGACGCTGGCGGACTTGGCGCTGGGGCGCGACACCGAGATCACAAGGCTGCCTTGGGTCGGCCGCAAGCCCCGATTGTGGGAACGCGAGCCGTTCCGCTGGCTGGGGGTGCACACGATGTACAACCTCCTCCGCCTTGCCGACCGGCGGGAGGACCGGCTGGGCATCGGGCCGTCAAAATTCGCGGCCTTCGGCAACTGGTTGACCGGCCGCCGGTAGGATGGGCATTCATGCCCATCATTGCGGGACGAGAGCGCATGATGGGCATGAATGCCCATCCTACCGACCCTTTCCTTCGCCGCCCCTTTCCGCTATGCCGCGCCGTTCCCATCATCCTTCCCCGGAGTGCCCATGCAAGGCAGCGCCAACCTGAACCTGATGATCAAGACCGCCCGCAAGGCCGGCAAAAGCCTCGTCAAGGACTTCCGCGAGGTGGAGAATCTGCAGGTCTCCACCAAAGGCCCCGGCGATTTCGTCAGCCGCGCCGACCGCGAGGCGGAACGGATCATCAAGGAGGACCTGCTGGGTGCCCGCCCGACCTATGGCTGGCTGGGCGAGGAAACCGGCGGCGCGCCGGGTGAGGACCCGACGCGGCGCTGGATCGTCGATCCGTTGGACGGCACCACGAACTTCCTGCATGGCATGCCGCATTGGGCGGTGTCGATCGCGCTGGAGCACAAGGGCGAGATCGTCTCGGCTGTGGTCTATGACCCGGCCAAGGACGAGATGTTCTATGCCGAAAAGGGTCAGGGCTGCTGGCTGAACGACAGCCGGCGATTGCGCGTCTCGGGCCGGAAGGTGATGCAAGAGGCAGTCTTTGCCACCGGGGTTCCGTTTGGTGCGAAAAGCACCCTGCCCGCGACCTTGCAGGATCTGGCCCGCCTGATGCCGGCCTGCGCCGGGGTGCGCCGCTGGGGGGCCGCCGCACTCGATCTGGCCTATGTGGCGGCGGGCCGCTACGACGGGTTCTGGGAGCGCGAGTTGCAAGCCTGGGACATTGCGGCCGGCATCTTGCTGGTCAAGGAAGCCGGCGGCTTTGTCGAGCCGATCCGGATGGGCGACGATATCCTTGCCAAAGGCGCGGTGATCTGCGGCAACGAGGGTCTGTTCGCGGCGTTCGCCAAGACCATTCGCGGCGATTGATCGGGGGCCAGCCCCCAAACCCCCGGAGTATTTCCACCACAATGATTGGATTTCGGTCAGATGTTGTCCGAGACCTGCGCCAGCAATTGGGCATTGCCGCCTGAGGCGGTCGTGTCGATGCAGATCACCCGCTCCAGCAGGACATGGGCCAGATCCGGCATCTCGGTGATGAGCGGCAGGATCGGACCGGGCCGCTGGCTGAGCGCCAGGGCATAAAGGCGGGCCTGCGCCAGGTCGCCCCAATGGAGCGCGCCGGAGAAGCCTTGCAACGCGATCAGAGCCTCTGGCGCGAGGCCGGTGGCGTTTACCGCGTGTCCGCCCAACGCGCGAATGGCAAGGGCCTGCGCTTCGGCTTGGACAAAACCGGGGCCCAGGCATAGCAGCGGCGCGCGCGGGACCAGCATCAGCCGGTTGGATTCCCCGGTCGGACCGGGCAGCGTTTCCGTGCGGAGCGCCTCCGCAGTTGGAGCTGCCGCGAGATCGCGCGCCATGTCCGAAACCGTTGGATGGGGCATGCCCCCATCACTTTGGTGGGGGATGCCCCCATCCGTGTTGCGATAGATGTCCCGCGAGACCGCCGCTGCCGTAAACCGCGCCAGATACTGCGGGCCGCCCGCCTTGGGCCCGGTGCCCGACAGCCCTTCGCCGCCAAAGGGCTGGCTGCCCACCACCGCGCCGATCTGGTTGCGGTTCACATACAGATTGCCTGCCCGCACCGTCGTCGCCGCCCTCTCGACCCGGTCATCAATGCGGGAGTGAAAGCCGAATGTCAGGCCAAAACCGGTCGCGTTGATCGCCCCCAGCACTGCGGGCAGGTCGGCCGCGCGGAAGGTCGCGACATGAAGGACCGGGCCGAACACCTCTCCCGGCAGATCGGCAATGCCCGTAACGCGGATCAACGCCGGGCTGACGAAGCTGCCTTGGCCCGGCGCGGCAAGCATTTTCAGGACGCGTCCCTCGGCCTTTGCCGCAGCGATATGGGCCGCGATGCCCGCCTTTGCCGATGCGTCGATCAGCGGTCCGATGTCGGTCGTCAATTCCCACGGATCGCCCAGACGCAAGGCCTCCATTGCGCCCATCAGCATGTCCAGAACCGGCTCTGCAATCTCGTCTTGCAGATAGAGGCACCGCAGGGCCGAGCAGCGCTGACCGGCCGATTGAAAGGCCGAGGCGAGGATATCGCGCACCACTTGTTCGGGCAGCGCGGTGGAATCCACGACCATCGCGTTCAGCCCGCCGGTTTCGGCGATCAGCGGCGCACCGGGGGCAAGATGCCGGGCCATCGCCGAACGGATCGTCCGCGCGGTGTCGGTCGAGCCGGTAAACGCCACACCCGCCACGCGCGGATCGCGGGTCAGCGCCGCGCCGATGGCCCCGTCGCCGGGCAGCAGTTGCAGGGCGCGGGCGGGCACTCCGGCCTGATGCAGCAAGGTCACGGCGAGATGGGCGATCAGCGGCGTCTGCTCGGCGGGTTTGGCAATGACGGCGCAACCCGCGGCCAAGGCAGCGGCGATCTGACCGGTGAAGATCGCCAGCGGGAAGTTCCAGGGCGAGATGCAGGCGAAGATGCCGCGCGCCGGATGGGGTTGACTTGCGCCTGCCGCATAGTAGCGCAGGAAATCCACCGCCTCGCGCAGTTCAGAGACGGCGTCGGGCAGGGTCTTGCCCGCCTCTCGTGCCAAAAGGGCAAAGATCAGGCCAGTGTGCGCCTCAAATAGGTCCGCCGCGCGGGTCAGGATAGCGGCGCGCGCCTCGGGCGGGTCCGACCAGGGTTTGGCAACCGAGAGCGCGGTTTCCACATCTTGCGGGGCCGACCACAAGACGTCGCCGATATTGCTCAGGTCGCTGGGTGAGCGGCGATCCTCGCGCAGCGCCCCCAAATGCGGTGCAGCGAGGAGCGGCGCGGCAGAATAGAGAGCGGTTCGGTGCGGTTCTCGCGCCGCCGCCACGGTGTCAAGATCAGCGGGGTCGGTCAGATCCAGCCCCTTGGCATTGATCCTGCCTGGGTAAAGCTCGGCCCCGGTTGGAATGAGCGGATTTGGGATCACAAGGGCGCTTTCAAGCCGCGTCAGCGGGCAGGCCGCGACCACCTCCGGCGGAATCTCCGCGTTGACGATCTGATTGACGAAACTGGAATTGGCGCCGTTCTCCAAGAGGCGCCGGACCAGATAGGCCAGCAAATCGCGGTGAGCGCCCACCGGGGCATAGATACGGCAGCGGGTGCCGTGACCCGAAAGGATCAACTCGTGCAGCGCCTCGCCCATGCCATGCAACCGTTGAAATTCATAGTCTTGCGGGTCGATCTTCATTTCGGCAGCGAGATGCAGGACGCCGGCCACCGTATGCGCATTGTGCGTGGCAAACTGCGGATAAATGCGCGCCGTCATGCTCAGCAGCTTGCGTGCGTTGCCCAGATAGGACGCATCCGCCGCCTCTTTGCGCGTCAGAACGGGGAAAGTGTCCAGACCCAGCACCTGCGCGCGCTTGATTTCACTGTCCCAATACGCGCCCTTCACCAACCGCACCATGATCTTGCGATCCAGCTTCAGCGCCAGCGCATGCAAGTCGTCGATGACCGCCCCGGCCCGCCTGCCATAGGCTTGCACGACGACGCCAAATCCCTCCCACCCGGCCAGAGAGGGATCGGACAGCACCTGCTGGATCACTTCCAGCGACAACAGCAGCCGGTCACTTTCCTCGGCATCCACGTTCAGACCGATGCCCGCTGACCGCGCCAGCCCGGCCAGCGCCAGCAGGCGGGGGCAAAGTTCGGTCATCACCCGCGCGCGCTGGCCCCATTCATAGCGCGGGTGCAGCGCCGACAACTTCACCGAAATGCCCGGATTGTCGCGGAGGCTGCGACCCTTCGCGGCCCCTGCCAAGGCGATGATCGCGCGCGAGTAGGAAAGGTGATAGCGCCGGGCGTCGTTTTCCGTCCGCGCCGCCTCGCCCAGCATGTCATACGAGAACGTATAGCCGCGCGCCTGCCAGTTCGCCGCACGCGCCATCGCCGTCTCGATCGTCTCGCCCAGCACGAAGGCCCGCCCCATTTCCTTGATCGCCCGGGCCACGGCGCCGCGGATCACCGGCTCGCCCAGCCGCTTCACCGCGCCGCGCAGATGCCCCGCGATGCCGGGCTCGCGCTCCTCCAGCACTTTGCCGGTCAGCATCAATGCCCAGGTCGAAGCGTTGACGAGGCTCGACGCCGAGCGCCCCAGATGCCGCCCCCAGTCCGCGGGGGCGATCTTGTCCTCGATCAGCCGGTCCACGGTTTCGGCGTCCGGTACCCGAAGCAGCGCCTCGGCCAGGCACATCAGCGCGACACCTTCCTGCGTGGACAGGCCGTATTCGGCAAGAAACACCTCCATCAGGCCCGGATGCGCCTGCGCACGAATGCGGGCAACGAGGCTGGCAGCCTCGGCGACGATGCTGGCGCGGGCGTCCGGGGACAGCGCCGCCTCGGCGATCAGGTTTTGCACCAGCACCGTTTCATCGGTGCGGGTTTCAGATGCGACACGGGTCCAGAGAGTCATGGTCGGCCTTTCGTTTTGCCGGATTTTAGCGCAAGCTGGGCAGGCCGTTGGACTGAAATTCTGTTGGATCATGGTCCAAGACACCAAATTTTGGCGGAAAGTCAGCGCAAATGCACCTCGATGCCTTCGACACCGCCATCCTGCGCGAACTTGCCGCCGAAGGACGGATCAGCGCCACGGCTTTGGCGACGCGGGTTGGCCTGTCGAAAACCCCCGTCCTCGCGCGGATCAAAAGGCTTGAGGCGGCGGGCGTGATCCTTGGCTACCGCGCCAATCTGGACCCGGTCAAGCTTGGCCGCGCCCATGTCGCTTTAGTCGAAGTGCGGCTGTCCGACACCCGCGAGGCCGCGCTGCAGGCCTTCAACCGCGCCGTGCTGGCCGTGGCGGAGATCGAAGAATGCCACATGATCGCCTCGCGATTCGATTACCTGTTGAAGGTACGCACGGCCGACATCCAGGACTATCGCCGCGTGCTGGGCGAGAAGATTTCCGCCTTGCCCCATGTCGCCTCGACCTCGACGCACGTGGTGATGGAGGCGGTGAAGGATGGCTTCTAAGATGGGTATCTGGGCCAGAATGAACGGGCCCTGATCATGATCGTGCTGGGAAATGTCGAGGCTGGACCTGGGATCGCGGCCTCGGTTGCCGCGCTGCGGGCGGGGGTCAAAACCGTGCCGGCGCTGGTGACAGGCGTCTCGCTGGTGGAAGCGGCAAAGACGGTGCGAAGTGTCGGTTTTGGCGGCTGGCCGAACCTTCTGGGCGTCATGGAATGCGACGGTGCGGTGATGGACGGCGATCACCGCCGCATTGGCGCGGTGGCTGCCGTGCCGCAGAGCATGGAAGCGCCAGAGCGGCGGCTGTCGGAGGCTTGCCGGTAGGATGGGCATTCATGCCCATCATTCTCGCGGCCCAGATGGGCATGAATGCCCATCCTACAAAACCTGATCCACCGCCACCCGCAACCGCTCCACCGTGCCCTCCACATCCTTCAGCTTGTCCAGCCCGAACAGCCCCAGCCGGAACGTCCGAAACTCCGCCCCTTCGCCGACCTGCATCGGCACCCCGGCGGCAATCTGATAGCCCAGCTTGCGGAACTTCGCGCCGTTCTGGACATCGGGATCGCCGGTGAACGACACCACCACCCCCGGCGCCTGAAATCCCTCTGCCGC
>Ga0105047_10009603_pt1 | contig 15907 bp, 17 predicted proteins | sample MAT04_FD_78384 | JGI IMG/M metagenome (GOLD analysis project Ga0105047, IMG submission 78384) | Freshwater microbial communities from Lake Fryxell liftoff mats and glacier meltwater in Antarctica - MAT-04 (megahit assembly) | ecosystem: Environmental > Aquatic > Freshwater > Ice > Liftoff... | reverse complement strand
CGCGCTTGGCGAACGGCTCTATGGCGCCGGCCGGGATTTTCGTGACTTCTATTACCTTTATTTCAGTGTTGGGCTTGGCGGGTGCATGGTTCAGGAAGGCCATCCCTTACGCGGCAGTTTCCGCAATGCCGGAGAGATCGGCCACCTGCCGCTTGTGCCGGATGGCGAGCCCTGCCCCTGCGGAAACCGCGGCTGCCTCGAACGTTACCTGTCGCTTGAAGCCTATGAGCGGCGGACGAAACAGATTGGCGCTGAAGGCTGGATCGCCGAGACCGTGCCGCTGTTTCGCTCCGCCATCGTTACGATTGAAAATCTCTTCGATCCCGAAACGATTATCATCGGCGGGCTGACCAATGAGTCCCTGCTGGCGCGCCTCGTTGCCGCCGCCCAGCCCCTGAACAATTCGATTTCAAAGCGGGAAAACCGCAAGGCGCCGCGCCTGATGCATTCGACGGTGGGCAAGGACGCGGTCCTGCGGGGTGCCGCCGCCCTTGCCGTGGCAGGCGTCCTCTCGCCGCGCTTTGGCATCCAGTTCACGGAAGCCAGCGCCAGCCCGCCCCGCGATCCCATGCTGAAACGTGTGGAGGCCGCATGACCGAAACTGCACCACTGCTGAGCCTGCAAAACATCACGCGCAATTTTGGCGCCATCGAAGCGCTGCGCGGCGTGAGCTTCGAAATGAACCGGGGTGAAGTGGTGGCCCTCCTCGGCGACAATGGTGCGGGCAAATCAACGCTCGTAAAAATTATCGCTGGCGGCCTGGAAGCAACCTCAGGCAAAGTCATGTTCGAAGGCAAGGAATGCAATTTTACATCGCCTGCCGAAGCGAAAGCAGCGGGAATTGAAACGGTCTACCAGGACCTCTCGCTCTGCACCAATGTGGATGTGGTGGCGAATTTCTTCATGGGCCGCGAAATCGTCAAGCGCTACTTCGGCATTCCCATTTTGCAGGAAGCGGAAATGTACGCGGCCACCGAAAAGGCCATCAGCAACGCCGGAACAAAGATTCCGTCGCTGCGGGTGAATGTCGAACATCTCTCGGGCGGCCAGCGCCAGGCCATCGAGCTCAACCGCTTTGTGCATTGGGGCGGCAAGCTTGTGCTGCTCGACGAACCCTTTGCCGCCCTCGGCGTTGAGCAGACGCGGCGCGGCCTCGATATGATCAAGCGCATAGCCGCCCAGGGCATCGGCGTTGTCATCATCACCCATATTATGGCCCAGGCCTTCCAGGTAGCTGACCGCATTGTGGTCATCCGCCAGGGCAAGGTTGCAGGCGATGTCGCGCGGGACAAGACAAGCCCGGACGAAATCGTCCGCATGATTACCGGTGAAGCCTTCCAAGGCAAAACCCAAGAAGCGAGGCCGAATGGCCCATGAACCCGATCAACCAAAGGAGCCGTCCCATGAAACGAATACTCACGGCCATAGCTGGCGTGCTGGCGCTCACCGCCCTCGCGCTGGTGTCTCCGGCCTACGCCCAGTCTAAAGGCAAAATCTACTACATGGTGCCAACGCTGCTTGACGAGTTCCAGACGGAATCAGTCAGCGCCCTCACGAAATTCCTGGCCGACGTGGGCTATGAAGTTGTCACCCTCAATGCCGACAACAAGACCGATGTGCAGCAGAGCCAGATGAATGATACGATCATCCTGAAGCCATCGGCCATCATTCTGGCCGCTGTCGACTTCAATGCACTTCAGCCATCAATCGAAAAGGCCCGCGCCGCTGGCATCCCGGTCATGCAATTTGACCGGCAGATCACCGCTACAATGTCGGACTTCACCTCGGTCGCAGGCACCGTCGAAATCGGCTATGTCGCCGCCGGCGAAATCCAGCGCCTGCTGAAGGAAAAGAATGGCGACGTGAAGGGCAAGGTTCTCCAGGTTCTTGGCGACCCGGCTGACCCCTACACGCTCGACATCCAGAAAGGCTTCGAAGAGAAGATGAAGGAATTCGCGGGCGTGCAGATCATCTCGCTCCCCGCCATGGCCTGGGAAGCCTCGAATGCCGGAACCATTGTGTCCGACCAGCTCGTAGCCAACCCAGACATTGACCTGATCTTCGTGCATGCGGCCCATTTGGCCGTGGCTGCCGTTGCTTCCCTTGAAGCAAAGGGCAAGAAGCCCGGCGATGTAATGCTTGTTTCGTCGAACGGTGCCCCGGTCGGCCTTGATCTCATCCGCAAGGGCTGGGAACAGGTTGAAGTCGAGCAGCCGCTTTATGCCCAGGCTGCGGCAATCGCCATGTTTGCCGACAAGGTCGTGACCAAGCAGGAAATCAAGCCCGGCACCTATACGGTTCTTGGCCTCGAATCCACTGTCTCGATCGAGAAGTGGGGACCAAACATCAAGATCCCGGGTGCCGCAATCACCAAGGACAACATTGATGAGCCGCGCTTCTGGGGCAACCTGAAAGCGCCGACCGACAAGATCGTGCCGGTCGAATAACCAACCGTAAATCTCCCGGGCCCTCAGTGGCCCGGGAAACCCAATTGGAATCCCCCTCATGATGAGTTCCCGCCAGAGAGCCCTTATCGAGTTCGTTCTCGATAATCTTGTCTGGTTCCTGCTTGTGTTCATGCTTGCCATCTTTTCGGTGGCGATCCCGAACTTCTTCCAGATCGGCATCTTCGCTAACATCATTGAGCAGTCGACTTTTGTCGGCGTCATGGCCATTGGCCTTGCCATCGTTATCATCGCCGGCCACATGGACTTGTCGGTTGAATCCGTCGCCGCCCTGACCGCCATGGTCACCGGCATTCTTTTCTGCTCCCATGGCATCGGCCTCGGCTACACCCTGTCGCCTGAATGGCTTATCGTGCCTGTGTCATTGGTTCTCGCCATGTGTGTTGGTGGCGTTATTGGCGCTATTAATGGCTGGCTTGTCGTGCGGCTGCAAATGAACGCCTTTATCGTAACGCTCGCCTCCTATATCTGGGTGCGCGGCCTCGTCGTTGCCATTTCCGGCGGGCGCTCCGCCCAGGGCCTTCCACCCTCGCTGAGGTTCATCGGGATTGACACAGTGGCCTATATCCCGCTCATCGCCTGGATCGCCATTGCCTGTTTCGCCCTCTTCACCTTTATCATGGCCAAGACTCCCTTTGGCCGCCATGTGACGATGATCGGCGGCAATGCCGTTGCCACCTTCCGTGCCGGCATCAAGGTGGACAAGCTTGTGGTGTTTTCCTTTGTCCTCGCTGGCGCCATTGCCGGCGTTGCCGGCTGGCTGCTGGCCATCAGAACTTCGGGCGCCACCGCCAACCTGGGCACCGGCATGCTGTTCAACGCCTTTGCCGCCGTGGTGATCGGCGGCGTCAGTTTGAAAGGCGGCGTAGGCCAGCTACCCGGCGTTTACGCGGGCGTGCTTCTCCTCTCCTCTATTCACACCGCGATCAATCTCATGGGGCTTCCAGCCCATTACACCCAGATGATCCTCGGCGGATTGGTGCTTGCCGCCGTTCTGCTTGATACGGTGAAACTGTCAATCCGGCAGAAGTTGGCATGAGCGGCCGTCTGCACAATCGCAGCGCCCTGGTCATCGGTGCGGCACGCGGCATTGGTGCGGCTATAGCCGAACGCCTCGTCGATGAAGGCGCGCGCGTTGTGATCGCCGACACTGAGGTGGACGGAGGCCACGCCACCGCCGAGCGCCTCAAGGGCCGCTTCATCGCCACTGACATTTCCCGGAAAGCCGATGCGGAGCGCGCGGTGAACGAAGCCGTCACCGCCTATGGCGGGCTTGACATCATTGTGCAGAATGCCGGCATCTATCCCTGGACGCTCATCGAAAACATCGAGCCAGAGGAATGGGATCAGGTGATGGCCGTTAACCTCCGGGGCACCTATCTTGCGGCCCGCGCCGCACTGCCCATCATGAAAGCAAAGAAGCAGGGCCGAATGATTTTCACCTCGTCCATTACGGGCCCACGCGTGAGCAGTCCCGGCCACGGGCACTATTCGGCGTCCAAGGCCGGCATCAACGGCTTCATCAAGGCGGCAGCTCTTGAGTTTTCCGGCTATGGCATCACCGTGAATGGCATCGAACCCGGCAATATCCTGACCGAGGGCATGAAGATGCACCGCTCGCCCGCCTTCATCAAAACCATGGAAGACGCGGTTCCGCTTGGCCGCCTGGGAACGCCGCGCGACATTGCAAACGCCGCGCTCTTCCTCGCATCCGATGACGCATCCTATATTACCGGCACGACGATCATTGTCGATGGCGGGCAGACCTTGCCGGAAGGCAAGGACTTCAGGCTCAATCCGGAGTGACCCCATGAACATTCTCGACCACTTCACTTTTGAAAATGTGGGAAGCCGCATCGAGGATCTTGAAACGCCGGTGCCGCTGGTCGACATCGGCATCGTTGAGCACAACCTGAAGAAATGGCAGGCGCGCAGCGACAAGCTGGGCATTGCCAACTGGCCGCATATCAAAACCCACAAGCTTGTGGCGCTTGCCAGGGTGCAAATTGAGCTCGGCGCGCGCGGCATCACCGTGCAAAAACTCGGCGAGGCGGAAGTGATGGCCGATGCCGGCCTCACCGACATGCTGCTGACCTTCAATGTTGTGGGCACCCACAAACTTGAACGCCTCGCTGCCTTGGCAAAGCGCGTCAATATCTCCGTTGTGGCCGACAGCAAGGAGGTTGTTGAAGGCTTGGGGCGTGCCGGGCAAATGGCAGGCCGTGATATTCCCGTACTGGTTGAATGCGACACGGGCGCCGGGCGCAACGGTGTGCAATCGCCGGAAGCGGCAGTTGAGCTTGCAAAATTCATCACGGCTAGCAAGGGAGTGAAGTACGGCGGCCTCATGACCTATCCCGGAACCCGCGCCGATGCCGATAAATTCCTCGCCAGGGCCCTGGAGCTTTCCGGGCAGGCGGGCCTCAAGACCGACGTGGTGAGTTCCGGCGGTTCCCCCGACATGTGGAAGGACGAAGGCCTTGCCCATGTCACCCAATACCGCGTCGGCACCTATATCTATTTTGACCGCTCGCTGGCCGAACGCGGCGTCTGCACCTATGATGAATGCGCCGTGAGCGTGCTGGCAACCGTCGTGAGCCGCCCCAATGACCAGCGCGCCCTGATCGATGCGGGCTCCAAGGCGCTGACCAGCGATCTGCTCGGGCTCAAAGGCTACGGCGTTGTCCGTGATCTCGGCTTTGCCAAGGTTTACAACGTGAACGAAGAGCATGGCTATCTCGACATCGCCGACTGCAACGACAAGCCGAAAGTGGGCGACCTCGTCCGCGTGACTCCCAACCACGTCTGCCCGGTCATCAATCTTTTCGACAAGGTCGTGGTGGTGCGCGGCAAGGAAGTTCTGGGGGCTGTGAAGGTAGACGCGCGCGGCATGGTTCAGTGAACAACCATGCGCTATGAAATGATGCTGCCGCACCAGATCAGGGCGGCCATCGCCGGGAACTGGCCCGTCGTCCTGCCACTGGGCGTTCTGGAGTATCATGGCGAACACATGGCCGTCGGCATGGACACGCTGGCCGTGGTCAAGTCCCTGGACATTCTCGAAGGCGAAATGAACCTCGTGATCCTGCCGCCTTTCTACTACGGCGCCAGCAGTTATGCGGTTGAGCCGCCCGAGGGAAATGGCTCGCTGCAGGTTGGCGCCCAGGCGCTGTTTCCTTTTGCCCAGGAGATGTTCACCGGTCTTCTGCGGATAGGTTTTCGCAACATCCATTTTTTCATTCATCACCAATCCGAAATTTCGCCGCAGGCATGCCGACCGACCTGGCCTTCAAGTTCGCCGCGCGGCAGGCGATCTTCGCCTTCCTGGAAAGAACCCGCGGCGAGGGCTGGTGGGGCAGCGACAAGATGGCCGATTACTATGCCCAGCAGAAGGGCGGCGATGATCCCTTCAACTGGATCAAGGGCCATCCCCTGATGACCGCCGAAACCATCAAGGAATATCCTTTCGATCACGCCGGCATAGGCGAGACTTCACTCATGCTGGCGCTCTGCCCGGAAGCAGTCGACATGGAGCGTGCCTCGCAAAAATCCTGGTACACCAGCGACGCCAGGGACGCGAACGTGGAACTGGGCGTCAAGGGCGGTGACCTCATTCTCGCCAATATGCGCAAGGCGCTGACTGTGCCGCCGAGACCATTGAATGACAAGACCTGATGTCATACGACTGGGCTGGCCGCCAATAGTAACCGGAAACAACCCATGGACCAGACTGATCTTGTACTCCGTCTTGGCTTGTCAACCGCAGTCGGGTTTCTGATTGGCCTTGAGCGCGGCTGGCGCGAACGCGATGAAGAGGAAGGCCACCGCACGGCCGGCCTTCGTACGTTTACGCTTATTGGCCTCATGGGGGGCATTTTCGGCGCTTTGTCACTGGGTGGAAATCTCGCTTTTCTAGCCGCCGGATTTGTGACCATTGGCGTGACCGTCGGGGCCTTCATGTGGCGCGAGGGCCAGCAAAAAGATGATCTGAGCGCCACCAGCCTTGTCGCGGCGATGCTCACCTATGTGCTCGGCGCATTCGCGGTTCTGGGAAACTTGCAGGTTGCGGCAGGGGCCGGCGTTGCGACCGTGGTTTTGCTGGCTCATAAGGAAATCCTGCATGAATGGCTGACTCGGATAAGCTGGCCTGAACTCCGCTCCGGGCTTCTGCTGGCGGCGATGACGTTCATGCTGCTGCCGTTGCTGCCGGACCGCGCCATCGATCCATGGAATGCCCTTAATCCCCATACGATATGGTTGATGACCATTCTGATTGCCGCGGTTTCATTTGGCGGTTATGCGGCCGTTAAGCTTGCAGGACCGCGGACTGGCCTGATTCTTTCCGCCCTCCTGGGCGGCATGTTTGCGTCAACCGCGGTAACGCTGTCGCTGGCCCGCCTCGCCCCTGACAACCCCAGCCACGTTCGCCTGCTCGCCGGCGGAATCCTTGCGGCCGGCTGCGTCATGCTTCTGCGGGTGCTCGTCGTCACCGCATTGATCAATTCCCAGCTTTCGTTGGCCATAGCACCGGTCCTTCTCGTTGCCGCTGCCGCTATGGGAATCCTGGCCTTCGTTTTTGTGTCGGCTCGAAATGACGTGGAAGTTAAGGGCATCCAGGAATTCAGTTTGAAAAACCCTTTCGATATTTTCGAAGTGCTTCGCTTTGGGGCCTTGCTGGCTGTAGTCATGCTGGCAGTCGCGCTGGCACGAACCCAGCCTGGCGACAGCAGTGTACTTGCAGTCGCGGCTGTTTCAGGACTTGCAGATGTGGATGCCATCACCCTGTCGGTTGCGCGCTTTGGCGAAGTATCCCCCGCCGCGATCAACGCTATTCTGGCCGCGGTCGCCGTGAATACCTTCGCCAAGGGCGCTTACGCCTGGCTGGCCGGAGGCGCGCGCCTTGGCTTGCTCACCATTGGAGGCTCGGGCCTGGCGATGCTTGCAGCGATGGCAGCCTGGCTAAATTTCCAGCTTTAGAGGATTTCTTTGGTGGGTGCTCCACGACGCCAGCCTGCGGCCCGCTCATGGCGCGGAGTCGCAAGCAGGATGGATAGTTTTCACGGCAGCAGAAAGGCCGCCGGAATCTCTTGAAATCCATAATTCTTCAAGGATAACATTGCCATGAATCGGGATTTCTGCTTAGATTCAAAGATGAATCGCGCCATTGTTTGTATTTGTGGATATCTCCTGTTTACTTCATCAGCTCATGCACTGACCTGCAATGAATGGTACGACACCATGAGCGGGTTTATCGCAGAAAGTAAGCAGATGAATGGAGCGTTGAGCGCTATTGAAAAGGATGCGGCTGCGACCTGTACCTATAGCCGCAAAACGAAAATTCCAGTGATGCTGCGCAATCTAAAAGTAATCAGGAGTTTTTATACCTGCCAGGGTCAGACAGGGAAGGTTGCGAAGCAGACCGGCGCTAGCCTTCAACGCTTGTTGAAGAAACTTGCAATTGAAACCGCAACCAAGTGCGCCTCAGTTGGCATGTAATTCGAGGCCGGCAACTTAATAGCGAAAACCCGCGGCACTGGATAGTGGCCGATATCACTTCGGGCCTGCCATCAATAACCTTCCCCCACCAAAAGTTCGCTGGGATTACCCGAACATTGCTTTGCCGAAATCCGTAATTGTACAAACTGTCATACAAAGTCACCTTGCTCTGCCGGGCACGCCCACTCAACTATACGACAATCCTGCATCCCCATATGTCGCAAATTTTATCGGCACGTCAAATTTGATATCTGCCCGCGTAATAAAGGGCACTGACGCCAAAGGCGATGTTTTGGTGCGGATAGGTGAAACAGTCCTCCGCTTGAAAGCCCGCGGACGGCCGCTGGCGCCGGAAAGCAACATCACTTTGGCGATCAGACCAGAGAAATCTGAGATCATTGCGGATAGCCAATCCAAGGCAAGCCAGCACGCGACACTTTCCGGGAAAATAATTGAACATCTCTTTCACGGTGACAAGCTGAGGACGCGGATAGATCTTGGCCTAGGAACCCCATTCCTGGTGGATACCCAACTCGGGAGTGCTGCTGTTCAGGAACGACTTTTGGCCACTGGCTCCAAATGCAAGGTGTGCATCGATGAGCCCAGCATTGTGGCGTTCCTTGGCGATGCGGCATCATGAATCTGAGGGCACGTAAAACCTGGATCAATGTCGCCCTTGTCGCCCCGCCCTTGGCTTGGACGTTGCTGTTTATGTTCGTGCCCTACGCAATTATGTTCACATATAGCTTCTATACGAAGAAGTTCCCGACATTCGTACCCGACTTCCAGTTCGGCAACTATCTGGCGCTATTCGAAGATATACAGTATCGCCAGGTATTCCTCCGCACCTTAAAGATTGCCTCGATTGTCTCCTTCGTTTCGTTGGTTCTTGCGTATCCAGTTGCCTGCTGCCTTGTTTTCAAAGTCGCATCGCAGAGGCTTCGGATGGCCATCTACCTCTCTGTTATTGTGCCGCTCTGGGTATCCTATTTGCTGCGCGCCTACACTTGGAAAACGATACTTGGATCACAGGGCGTCCTAAATTCATTTTTGGTCTGGACCGGCATGCTCGATCAGCCAACAGACTTGCTGCTCTACAATCAATTCTCCATGGTTCTTACGCTTGTTCACATCTTTATACCCTTCATGTTCATGCCAATTTACACCTCACTCGAGAAGATCCCGCGCAATCTTATTGATGCCTCCAAGGACCTGGGGGTCGGCCGCGCGTGGACATTCCTGCGCGTGACGCTGCCGCTTTCACTTCCTGGGATCATGGCAGGATTCACCTTTACATTCTGCCTCTCCTTCGGAGATTTCGTTGCGCCCTTCCTGGTGGGAGGGCCCGATGGTTTCATGATCGCCAACATTGTGCAGTCACAATTCGGCACCGCTCTGAATTGGCCACTTGGATCAGCAATTTCGATCGCCATTCTCGTGATTGTTCTAACGGTAATTTCAATCAGCGACCGCTTCGAACGTTCCGGCCGCATTGACCTGGGATGATGACAATGGCCACTGCCAAACGGAAGCCGCACGATGGCATTGGAAGCATTCTAAAAGTCTTTACAGCAATTGTGGTTGCAGCGCTCTACTTGCTAATTGTTGTGCTCGTGGCGTTTAGTTTCAATGACAACCCCGTTACAACGTTGCCACTTCGTGGTTTTACATTGGACTGGTATCGCCGGGTGTTCGCCAATGACGACATGTTACAGGCTACATTGAACTCGTTTAAGGTTGGCATCGCTGCTACGGTAATCACGCTGGTGATAGGTACATCGGCTGCATTCGCAATCGACCGTACAGATTTTCCGGGAAACAGCTTTTCAGGCGTCTTGTGCTGTTGCCACTCGTACTTCCTGGCATCATTACGGGCATTTCAATGTTGAATTTCTTTCGTGTCCTTGGCTTTAACCTGAGCTTGGAAACGGTGATTTTGGGACATGCTACAGCGCTGATTTCGATTGTCGTCACTCAAGTCTATGCCAGGTTGCAACGCCTAAACCGTCGCATAGAAGAGGCATCCGACGATCTCGGCGCCAAGCCATGGCAGACCTTCCTTTATGTGACACTCCCCAACATTAAAACCGCACTTGTCGGCAGTGGACTCGTCTGCTTCACTCTCTCATTTGATGAGATACCTGTAACATTTTTCCTGACGGGGCGGGACAACACCTTGCCCATGTATATTTATTCAACCTTGCGAAAAGGAATTACGCCGGAAATCAACGCAATTGGAACGATTATCACGGTTGTTTCTCTCGCTCTGATTTTGGCGTCCGTTCTATTGCTGGATAACGACAGCAAAAAAGCGACTGGCAAGAGTTGAAGCTACAGACATGGAGCGCAAGCCTTTGTCAGAACATAACAACTCCTTCATGAACTGCTCGTGCATCGTCACCGGGGCCACATCCGGAATTGGTCTTGCTATTACTGAGGAATTGGCAGCGAGTGGCGCAAAGCTTGTCTTGATTGGACGCAACCAAGAGAAGGGGCTGGCGATACAAGAGGCTTTCATGGCTAAGGGGACAAACGCCCTGTTTATCAAGGTGGACATGTTAGATCACGCCGCGCCTGCCCGAATTGTTGATCAGACTCTCAACTCGTTTGGCTCCATTAATGTGCTGATAAACAGTGCCGGAATTTTGATCAACGGGACGGCTGTTGAGACAACCGATGCCCAGTGGGATCAAGTGATCGACGTTAATCTGTCTGCGGTCTTTCGGATGTGCCGCGCCACCATTCCACACATGATGGCCCTGAGCAAAGGCTCCATTGTTAATGTGGCCTCGGATTGGGCCCTGATGGGGGCCAAAGGTGCCGTAGCCTACTGCGTTTCGAAAGCCGCGTTGGGCCAGCTATCGCGCTGCCTCGCACTTGACCATGCCCAGCATGGCATCCGGGTGAATGCCATTTGTCCCGGCGATACAGATACGCCGATGCTTGATCTCGCTTTTGCGGGAAACGACCGGAACTGGAAGCTCCGAACCCTTGCAGCCAACATTCCTATGGGCCGCGTCGCCCGCGTAGACGAAGTTGCCAAAGTGGCTGCATTCATCGCGTCCGACGATGCCAGCTTTATCACAGGTGCACTTATCCCAATAGATGGCGGAACATCGGCACAGTGAGCCACACGACATATCAAAAGACGAAATTGTGGATCTGAATCGATCTTGATGGTGAATGGGTCGCAGGTAAGGGAATGCGAGAAAACACTGGCCCTTCCGAAATTAACAACACTATTGGCCCTGCTTCATAATCTGCAATCTGTCATTAAGCGATTAAGCATCAACTGGCAGGGGCATCGAGCTTGTTGATGGCCTCGACGTTTGCAGCAGAAGCGCCCTTGGGGTCAAATTCCGAGGCCAGCCAGGTGTCCACGATAGCCTTGGCGAGTTCGGGGCCGATGACGCGGGCTCCCATGGTGATGATCTGGGCATTGTTGGATTTGGCGGCCCGTTCGGCCGAATAGGTGTCATGGGTGAGAGCGGCACGGATGCCCGGCACCTTGTTGGCGGAAATGGACACGCCAATCCCCGTGCCGCAGCAGAGGATGGCACGCTCGTAATTGCCGGCCTTCACTGCCCTGGCAATGGTGGCGGAAAGATCGGCGTAGAAACCGGGCTGGCTGAGATTGGTCACCTCATGGCCTGGCTTTGATTTGAGGTGGGCCTCGATCACATCGATGAGGGGCTTTCCGGCGCTGTCGCCGCCCAAGGCTATTTTCATGATGGTTCTCCCAGGTTTGAAATGACGGCCTCGACGATGCCGATGAAGCCCGCAGCATTCCACGCGGCGCGGCCAATGAAAAGCCCGTCAATGTGGGACTGGCGGGCGAGCTCGCAACAGTTCTGCGGGTTTACGCTGCCGCCGTAAAGCACGGGCAGCGCCGTCCCCGCTTCAGCAGCGGCGACCGCCTTGATGCGCTTGTGCTGCTCGTTGGCAAAATCCGGATCAGCGGGAACACCGCCTTCACCGATGGACCAGACGGGCTCATAGGCGAGAATGACCTTGCCAATAGCGGCCTTGCCCACAAGACTCAGGGCGGCGCGGGTTTGGCGTTCCAGGACTTCGGCGGTTTGGCCCGCGTCATATTCGGCCTTGGTATCGCCAATGCAAACCAATGCAACAAGGCCATGTTTCAGGGCGGCTTTCACTTTGAGGGCCACGGTCTCGTCGGTCTCGTTGAAGAAGGTGCGGCGCTCGCTGTGGCCCAGTTCCACCATGGTGGCTCCGCAATCCTTCACCATCGCAGCGGAGATTTCGCCGGTCCAGGCGCCCTGCTCTTCCCAGTGCATGTTCTGCGCGCCGACTTTCACGCGCTTGTCCTTCAGGATATCTGCCACCTCGGCTATGTAGGGAAAGGGCGGGAGCACGAAGGTCTGGGCCGACGCGGTGTTGGCAATAGCCGAACCTTTAAGCGTGTTGGCAAAGTCCACCGCATCGGCGCGGAGCTTGTTCATTTTCCAGCCGGTGCCGATCCACGGGATTTTAGCGGTTTTCATAACGGGATCATCATATACTGATTGACTCATTATACCAGTTAATCTATCCTTTCAAAAAAATAATTTAATAGGAGAGCGCGGTGACAACAATCGCCTTGTTTGGTGCAGGCGGAAAAATGGGGTGCCGCTTGGCAAAAAACCTCAAAGACTCCCGATTCGAGGTGCGTCATGTTGAGGTTGGCGAAGCCGGAATAGCCCGCCTCAAATCCGAACTGGGCATCTCGACCGCCCCGCCAGATGCGGCCCTGGCTGGAGCCGACGTAGTAATCCTGGCAGTCCCGGATACGGTAATTGGCAAAGTCGCTGCCCAACTGTCCCCTAAACTGACCAAAGGCACTATGGTCGTGGTTCTCGACGCCGCGGCCCCCTTTGCCGGCCACCTTCCCAAGCGCGATGACCTCACATACTTCGTGACTCACCCGTGCCACCCACCCATATTCAATGATGAAACCGCAACGGCAGCCAAGCGCGATTTCTTTGGCGGTGTCCACGCCAAGCAGCACATTGTTTCAGCCCTCATGCAGGGTCCAGAAAGCGCTTACACTTTGGGCGAAGAAATCGCCAAAGTTATTTGGGCTCCTGTGATGCGATCCCACCGCGTCACAGTCGAGCAAATGGCTTTGCTTGAGCCCGGCCTTTCCGAGACTGTGTGTGCGTCGCTGCTCGTCGTTATGCGCGATGCAATGAATGAAGTGGTGGCCCGCGGTGTTCCGGCTGAAGCAGCACGGGATTTCCTGCTGGGGCACATGAATGTTCTCGGCGCAGTCATCTTCAAGGAAGTGGATGGTGTTTTCTCTGATGCCTGCAACAAGGCCATTGAATTTGGTGTGCCCGCCCTGATGCGGGACGATTGGAAAAAAGTATTCGAACCCCAGGAAATCGCCGACAGCATAAGGCGCATAACCTGATTAAAGCCGAGCAATTCGCTCTAAACCCGTCTGCCCCTATGGGAAAGGGAAAGACCTACGTATAACGATAAATGGGAGAATTTTATGAAACTGACCAGAAGAATTGCAATTGCCGCCTTTGCTGGATTCATGACAGTTGGCGTGAGTGGTTCAGCCCTTGCCGCCGATCTCCTCGCAATCATCACCCCGTCACATGACAATCCGTTTTTCAAAGCGGAAGCAGTCGGCGCCGAAGCTAAGGCCAAGGAACTGGGCTATGAAGCCCTGGTATTGGTGCATGATGATGATGCCAACAAGCAGTCCGAACTGATTGACACCGCCATCAGCCGCGGCGCAAAGGCTATTATCCTCGATAACGCCGGCGCTGACGCTTCGGTGGCCGCAATCCAGAAAGCCAAGGATGCAGGCATTCCCTCCTTCCTCATTGACCGTGAAATCAACGCAGCAGGTGTTGCCGTTGCACAGATCGTTTCCAACAATTACCAGGGCGCGCAATTGGGCGCACAGGAATTTGTGAAGCTCATGGGTGAAAAAGGAAACTACGTCGAACTCGTGGGCAAGGAATCCGACACAAATGCCGGCATTCGCTCCAAGGGCTATGCCGACGTAATCGCCGAATATCCTGAACTGAAGAGCGTGGCCAAGCAGTCAGCCAACTGGAGCCAAACTGAAGCTTTTGCCAAGATGGAAACCATTCTCCAGGCCAATCCGGACATCAAGGGCGTTATTTCCGGTAACGACACGATGGCCATGGGCGCAATTGCGGCCCTCGCCGCTGCTGGTCGCAAGGATGTCATTGTAGTGGGTTTTGACGGTTCTAATGACGTGCGCGATTCAATTATCGCTGGCGGCATCAAGGCCACTGTTCTGCAGCCGGCCTACGCTCAGGCCCAGATGGCAGTAACCCAGGCAGACGATTTTATTAAGAATGGCAAGAAGCCTGCTGAGGAAAAGCAGCTCATGGATTGCGTTCTGATCAACGGCGACAATGCCAGCAAGCTTGAGACATTTGCGCTCACCAACTAGATCCTCCCGGAACGAACGAAGGGCAGCCTTTACTACTGCCCTTCGTTCGTACTCCATATATGAGCGCTCAATGGGGCTCCATGCAAGGCAAGATCAACATCGCGGTTGTATTGGTATTGGCCGGTGTAATGCCGGCTGCCTGCAAATTTGAACGCACAAAAACCAGCGAAGAAATTGCGGCACAGACCACCACCTTCAATCCTGACAAAACGGTGGCAGATTTTTGGGATGCCAAAGTCATCCCCTATCTGACCTCTAAATCGGGAGATTTCAAAACTGTCCGAGACTTGGAAAGTGCCGACGTCGAGGCTGCCGGAGCCAAACACGGCCACAAGGAGAAAGTTGGCAATTCGCCATGGACTCTTGTGGTTCGCCTCGAAGGAAAGATCATATCTTCAAATACAGAGTCGCGGGCCGCGACGATCGACGTCGATGGCGACGGTGATGGGAAGGCTGACGCTACCGTACAAATCGGCCCCGCCATGCGTGGAACAGCGTTGCGCGATAGTCTCGACTTTGTCTCCTTCAATGACTTCACCAATCAAATTGATTATGCGCAGTTTGGTAAAGCTTTCAACACCTATGCCAACAAGACATTCCTTGAAAAAATCCCCCGCGACAATCTCAATGGCGCACAGGTCAAATTGCTCGGCACCTACCAGCATGGAGTTTCATCCGGATTGCCACTTATTTCTCCGGCATCTCTTGAAATTTTGGCCCCGAAATGACGGCCATTGGTGAGCCTGAAGTCATCCTCAAACTTGAAGACATTTCCAAGGTTTATTCGGGAATAGTAGCGGTCAAACGCGCCAATTTCGAAGTTCGCAAAGGTGCTGTGAATGTCCTGGTAGGCGAGAACGGAGCCGGCAAATCAACCCTAATGAAGATCATTGCCGGGGTGGAACAGCCAACACTGGGCCGCATACTCCTTGATGGCGCGGCAGTGCGTTTCAATTCAACCAATGCCGCGGTTGGCCGAGGAATTGGAATGGTGTTCCAGGAACTGAATTTGTTCGGGAACCTCACCGTGGCCGAGAACATATTCGCCACAAGGGAGATCACGCGGGGTGTTCGCGGCATTGATCACGCCGAGCAGGAACACAGGGCAACTGAACTGCTCGAACGGCTTCAAACCGGAATCCGCGCAGACACGATGGTCGAGGACCTGCGCATTGGACAGCAGCAATTGGTCGAAATTGCCAAGGCCGTATCACTTAATGCCCGCATCCTCATTATGGATGAGCCCACTTCGGCACTCAGTGCGACTGAAGTCGAAATACTATTCAAGGTAATTGCTGATCTGAAGGCACAAGGCGTTGCCATCGTCTATATTTCGCATCGGCTGGAAGAACTGATCCGCATTGGCGACTACATCACTGTCCTGAGAGATGGACAAATCACCGGCAGCGCTAAAATGAAGGATGTGGATACGAAGTGGATCGTGCGGCAGATGATCGGCTCCGACGCCAAGGACTTTTCCACTCCCGGCACGCACATCATTGGCGCG
>Ga0105047_10009602_pt1 | contig 15908 bp, 16 predicted proteins | sample MAT04_FD_78384 | JGI IMG/M metagenome (GOLD analysis project Ga0105047, IMG submission 78384) | Freshwater microbial communities from Lake Fryxell liftoff mats and glacier meltwater in Antarctica - MAT-04 (megahit assembly) | ecosystem: Environmental > Aquatic > Freshwater > Ice > Liftoff... | reverse complement strand
CACCCCAGCCCGTGCCGCGATCTGCGCTAGCGCCTTGCCTTCCGCCTGCCGAAGCGAACCCGCTGCGCCGGTCCAGTCCAGGGGAAGGTCAGTCACGATCACATCGACAGTCCCTTCGATCGCGGCCAGTTGCTCCGGTGAGGGGCGGGGGCCCAGGACGGCGAGCACAACCTGGATTTCGCGCGCCGTCAGCCCTTGCGCCAGTTCCAGCGTGTGGTTCCACACGCCGCCCACGGCGTCCGTGGTCAGGAGGATACGGCGGACGTCCTGGGGCGCTAGGGACGGCCGCATGCCGCCTCCAATTCGTCGAGGGGTGCCGGGCGCCCATCCTGGATGTCGCTGAAGCTGTCGAACTGCGACAGGTAATGCGCGTGCGCGCGCTCCCATGCGTGGTCGTCTGGCGCGCCCCACAATTTCCGGTAGTCGGGTGAACTCGGATACGGGTAGAGCGGTACAGGATCGTTGGCCCAAACGCCCGCCCGGTGGAGCTTGTCCCGCCATTGCGCGATCATCTCCCCGTCGTCTTCCGCCGTGCGGATGAGGTTCGCCTGCACGAAAGGCACGCTGCGGCGCGCATGGATCAGGCGCTCCGCGAGATCGTCGGTGGAACTGCGACAGTTCTTGTCGAGCGTGGCGCGGCCCTCGGGCGTCAGGCTCTCCACGCCCGCCTCGATGGAGACGCAGCCTGCCGCCCCCAGCAAATCCAGCAGATCCGGCTTCCAGAGGTCGATGCGTGTTTGTACGCCAAACAGGATGGAACGCGAGGCAAGCGCCTCGAGCAGCGGACGCTGCGGAAGGAAGATCTCATCGATGAAATAGACGTACTCCACACCCTGCGCGATCAGGCTGTCGATCTCGGCAATGACGAGGTCCAGCTCGCGCCGCCGGTAGGTGTCGCGGAAGTCGATCTTCGCGCAGAAGGTGCAGTGGTAGGGGCAGCCACGCGACGCCTCCACCTCCGCGCCCGGGCCACGAGGTTGCGCGTCGAAGCGATGGTGGTGATGCGTGTGCCGCTCGATCCACTCATCGGGCCAGCTGAGCGGCGGCGCTTGGGTGAACTGGGCCGCGGCGGGTGTGCCGTTGACGATGATCCGGCCATGTTCCCACCGCGCGACGGAGGCGACACTCGCCCAGTCTGAGGCGCCGGCCAGCTTCGCCACGACTTCCTCACATTCGCCCAACACCACGGCGGAGGCGCCCAGTTTACGAAGTGCCGCGCGTGGCGTCGCCGAACCGTGCGGCCCGACCGCGACGGTCCGTCCGCCGCGTTCTCCGAGCAGGGCGAGAAAGGCGCGCGGAACGCGAAGCTCGGGCTGAGCGCAACGCCAGAACAGGTAGGTCGGTGCGGTCGCGACGACGGTCATGTCAGGGGCAAAGGCGACGACGCGGTCGACCAACTCCGCCATAGGGATGGCGCACAGATGTGCGTCGATCATCAACACCGTGTGGCCCGCCGCTTCGAGCAGAGCCCGGCTGTAACCGAGTTCGAGTGGCAAATGGGGCTCACGCGAGCCGAAGTAGATGCTGCCCTCGAAGCTCCAGGGAGGATTGACGAGCGCGACCTTCATGTGAGGGCCACTTCGCCGGGAACAGCATGCGCCGCCAGGCTGCTATCGAGCCATTGGGCGAGCGCCGCGACGCCGCTACGCCACGCTGTGGGGTTCCGCAGGCCAAGCGCACGGTGCGCGGCCGTGGTATCAGACACATAGTAGCGTTGGTCTCCAGCGCGCCACTCATCGAAACGCACATCCAGCCGCCGTCCGAGCAGCGCCTCGATTTCGGCGATGACTTCGTTGAGACTGACGGCGTTGGCGGGTCCGCCCCCCAGGTTGTAGGCGCGGCCGTGTACCGCGGGCATGCGCCGCCACGCCTGGACGTAAGCCTGCACGGCGTCGTCCACCTGGAGCACGTCGCGCACCTGACAGCCATCGCCGAAGATGCTGATCGGCTCGTGCTTCAGCGCGCGCAGCAGGAAATGCGCAATCCAGCCCTGGTCCTCGGTTCCCATCTGCCTCTGGCCGTAGATGCAGCTCATCCGCAGCACCACGGTTGGCACACCGAAACTTCGATCGAAATCCAGCACATACTGGTCGGCGGCACCCTTGGAGCAACCATAGGGCGTGTGGAACGCCAGCGGGCGGGCTTCATCGATGCCGCGCGCGCGCAGCGTCGGATCGACGGGAACGTAGCGCCCTTCGGCGCGCTCCAGCGAGACGTCGCGAAGGTCGCCATAGACCTTGTTCGTGCTGGCAAAGACGAGGGGCGCCCGGCCCCCACGCTGCCGCAATGCGTCGAGCACCAGGAAAGTCCCGCGCAAGTTGATGTCCAGGTCATCCTGCGGCGCCTCCATGCTGGTGGTTACCGCCACCTGCCCAGCAAGGTGGAAGACGGCCTGTGCATCCCGCACGGCGTCGCGCACCGCTGCCGCGTCGCGCACATCGGCAATCAAGGTGGAGATGCGGGTGGGATGCATGCGGCGCAGCCACTCCAGGTTCCGCTCGGTGCCCTCACGGGCGAGCGCGTCCATCACGAGTACTCGATGCCCCTCGCGCGCGAGGCGATGCGCGAGGTTGGAGCCGATGAAGCCTGCACCACCAGTTACCAGCAGCGGCTTCGCCTCTGATATTCCCGGCGCACAGAGTTCGGGCGGCGCGCTCATGCCACAAGGCCTCGGGCTTCCAGTTCCCGCTGGGCCTGGTGGATGCGGTCCTCCGCCTGCTGCTGCGCGACCCACTCTGCGAGCGCGGTGAGATCCGCGGCAAAACTCCGCGAAGAGGCGAAACCGAGTTCGCTCGAGATCAGCCCGATATCCGCGATGTTGTGGCGGATGTCCCCACTGCGAGCCTTGCCGCTGATCTCGGGAGCGAGTTCGGGACACCCCATCGCATCCGCCAGCGCGAGGGCGACCTCCTCGATCGACCGATCCTGTCCGCTTGCCACGTTATAAACGCCGCCGGCGGCGCGTGGATGTTCGAGTGCCAGCACAAATGCGCGCGCCACATCCTCTACATGAACGAAGTCACGCCGTTGCCGGCCATCCTCGAAGATCATCGGGCGCTGCCGGTTCTGCAGGCGTGCGGCAAAAATTGCGAGCACCCCAGTATAGGGATTGGAGAGCGCCTGCCCCGGTCCGTAGGCGTTCCAAAGACGAAGAGCCACGCCCTCCATGCCATACGCCGGCGCCACGGTCAGTGTCATCCGCTCCTGCACGTATTTTGTGATGGCATAGACCGAAGCGAGGTTGGGCCGCTTGCCTTCCGGTGTCGGTACGGGAATCAGCGGCCGCCCCATGCCATCCACCGGGTCCCATCCACCCTCGTTACCCGAGCGCGGCGGACGGAGCACGTCGTCGTGCAGCGCTCCGTCTATATCCCGATAGAGGCCTTCGCCGTAGATGCTCATTGACGATGCGACGACCACACGACGGACCGGCTGGCGGATCAACTGCTGGAAAAGCACCGCGGTGCCGAGGTCGTTCACGGAAACATAGCGGTCGATTGCGTACATGCTCTGCCCCACGCCGACTTCCGCAGCGAGGTGAATCACGCTCTCCGCCCCATCAAGCGCACGGGCCATGGCGACCTCGTCGCGAATGTCGCCGCGAATGAATTCAACCTCCCGGTCCAGAAGCCGCGGGCCCGCGCCGCGGTGGACTTGATCGATGAGGCTGTCGATGACACGAACCTGATAGCCTCGCTGAAGCAGGATGCTTGCGATGTGGCTTCCGATGAAGCCGGCGCCGCCTGTGATGAGGACGATCCCGTGCATGCCAAGACCTTCGAGTTCTGCGCAACGCAGCGCGAAAGATTTTCTGGTCCGCTCCCGCTCTGAACCGCAGGCGCGAGCGGTAGGGAGCGAACGTGCTCTTTTGCTCCTGGTTGCGCGCGATACTCTCATTTTCAACGGGTAACGCTTGAGTTTCCAGGAATTTGATCCAGGGGAAAACAGCCTGGATGTGGGTGCCCGGTGCAGGAAAAGTTGGCTCATGGTTCAACTTAGATCCTCGCCATCCGTTAGCATCAAACTGCGCGCGGTCTGCGTGCCTGCGCCAGGTGCAATGGAGGTCTCATGCCGCATTCAGCGTCGCTCCGTGTGGGCCTGGTCGGAGCGGGAAACTGCGCTTCCTCCTTCGTGCAGGGTCTCGCCCACTACCGCGATGCGGGGCCAAACGATCCACCAGCGGGCCTCATGCATGTCGACCTCGGCGGCTATCACGTGCGCGACATCGAGGTTGTCGCCGCGTTCGACGTTACTGCGGGGAAGGTCGGGCGAGATCTGTCCGAGGCGCTGCTTGCGCCGCCCAACAACACCCACCGCTTTGCACAGGTTCCCGCAACTGGCGTCCAGGTCCAGCGCGGCCCGACGCTAGACGGTCTCGGGACTTACATCCGGCAGGAGGTGGAGGAGGCCGACGACACCGTGGTTGACGTCGCCGACGCACTCCGAAGCAGCGGCACGGAGGTTCTGGTTTCCTACCTTCCGGTCGGCTCGCAGCGCGCATCCGAATGGTATGCGGAGCAGGCGCTGGAGGCGGGGTGCGCTTTCGTCAACTGCATTCCAGTCTTTCTGGCCTCACATCCCGATTGGCAAAGGCGCTTCGCCGCGCGGGAGCTTCCCATCATCGGCGACGACATAAAGAGCCAGGTTGGCGCCACCATCGTCCACCGCGTGCTTGCGAACCTTTTCCGCGAGCGAGGCGTCCAGATCGACCGCACCTACCAGCTCAATTTCGGCGGCAACGCCGATTTCCGGAACATGCTGGAACGCGAGCGCCTGCAGTCGAAGAAGGTGTCCAAAACTCAATCCGTGACGAGCCAGTTCGACGTGCCACTGCCCGCCAGCGACGTACATGTGGGCCCCAGTGATTTCGTGCCATGGCTCGGCGATCGGAAATGGGCCCAGATCCGTATCGAAGGCACTGGCTTCGGTGGATTGCCGCTGAACGTCGAACTGAAGCTGGAAGTCTGGGACTCGCCCAACTCGGCGGGGGTCGTCATCGATGCGGTGCGATGCGCAAAACTGGCCTTGGACCGTGGCGTGGGAGGTGCCCTCGTTGGTCCGTCCAGCTACTACATGAAGTCGCCGCCGCAGCAGTTCACCGATGCCGAAGCGCATGAGCGCACGCGGCGCTTCATCCTCGGCCTCAGCTGAGGTGCGGATCGAATGGCTTTGATCCTCTCTCTTCTCCGCCACGCCCAGCATGAACGCGGGCCTGGTGTGCTCTGCGGCAGGCTCGCCGGCATTGGCCTCAGCTCCGCAGGGGTCGGCCAGGCGCGTTCTCTCGCCAGCCGCTTCGGACGTGAACCGGTCGATGCGCTTTACACCTCGCCCGCCGAGCGCTGCCGGCAGACGGCGGACATCATCGGCGAGGCGTGCGGCCTGACGCCTGCAGTTCTTGATGCGGCGGCAGAGGTCGACTTCGGCGAATGGAGTGGAAAAGCATTCTCCGCGCTCGACGCCGATCCGAAGTGGCGGGCCTGGAACGGCTCCCGTGCAGAGGCACAGGCGCCCGGCGGGGAGGCAATGCGGGACGTTTCGCGCCGGGTCGTGCTGCTGATGGAGAAACTGCGCTCGGGCCATGGGGCGGGCTCCATCCTTCTCGTAAGCCATGCGGAGATCATCCGCACGACCATCCTCCTTACCCTCGGACTGCCGCTACAGGCCTATGAACGGATCGAGATTGACCTGGCCTCCATCAGCGTCGTTTCGCTCCAGGAGGGCGGTGGCCGGGTTCTCGGCTTGAACGACGTCGGGCACCTGGCGGCGATACGCTCAGTGGAGGTGGCGTGATGCCCGGCCCCGCCGCTGAGGCACTTCGTCGGCGCGTGTCCGCGCTCGGCGATTGGTTTCACAACATCGAGCTGGACGGCGTTCAGACTGCACCCAACCATCCATTGGGCAACCATCCTGCGCAGTTCTGGCAGCACTTCGAGCACGCGCTCCCGAGGGATCTCACCGGCTGGAGCGTCCTCGACATCGGGTGCAACGGGGGCTTCTACGCGTTGCAGATGAAGCAGCGCGGAGCGGCTCGGGTGCTCGGCGTCGACCATGACGAACGCTACCTGGAGCAGGCGCGTTTCGCCGCCCGGCACCTCGGCCAGGATATCGAGTTCCGGCGACTGGAGGTGTACGATTTGGCTGCCCTGGGCGAGCGCTTCGACCTCGTGGTCTTCATGGGTGTGCTTTACCATCTGCGCCATCCCCTGCTGGCGCTCGATCTCATCCATCAGCACGTCGCCGACGACTTGGTTCTGCTGCAGTCGATGCAGCGCGGGTCCACCGAGTTGGCACCCGTGGCACAGGATTATGCCTTCACGGACGCTGCGCCCTTCGACGCGCCCGGCTTTCCGCGGATGCAGTTCATCGAGCATCGCCTGGCGGGAGATCCGACGAACTGGTGGATTCCCAATCGCGCCTGCATTGAGGCGATGACGCGCAGTGCGGGCTTCGAGATCCTCACCAATCCTGACCCCGAAGTCTATCTCTGCCGTCGCGTGCCAACGTCGGGGTCAATGCGGGCGCAGGACCAATGATGGAAGCGGCGATGGTCTGGAACGAGCCGAACAACAAGTCGCATTGGGATCCGGAGGTGGATCCGGACTGGGTCATCTTTGCACGAACCGCCCGCCTGGCGGGCGAGGCGATCCGCGCGGAGAGCGCGCAGGTCGCACGCGTGCTGGGCGGCATGTCGCCTATTGATCCGGGCTTCATCCGCAAGATGGATGAAAGAGGCGTGCTGCGCGAAATGGACGCTGTGGCGGTGCACGGCTTCCCGCTCGACTGGAACCTTTGGCAGATCCAGGAATGGCCCGCCAAGGTCGACGAGATCAGGGCGGTGACGCATCTTCCGGTCTGGGTGTCCGAGGTGGGCGTTTCGTCATTCGGCTCCGAGGAGGTGCAGGCCTGGGGCGTCCGCCGGACCGCGGGGCTGCTGAAGGGCATGGCGCCGCGGATCCACTGGTACAGCCTCTACGACCTGCCCATGGCCTGGGGTGCGACGACCCGCCACCGCGAAGCGGAAGGCTCCTCCTATTATCGGCACTTCCACATGGGTCTGCTGCGTGCCGACGGCGCCCCCAAGCCCTCGCTGGCGAACTTCGCCGAGCACACGCCCGAGATGGGCATCTGCCAGTGGTTCCATTACGAGGATCCTCGCCTGGAGGACGCTGCCGCCTGGCTGCGCCGGTTGGGCGTACGGCACCTTCGCACCGGCATCTCCTGGGCGGACAGCTTCCGGCCCGGAGCGCTCGGGTGGTTCGACCGACAGATGGCGGCACTCGAGGAATTTGCCGTGACCGTCACCTTCTGCTTCACGCCCGAGCACCGCGGCATCGCACCCCATCATACAAGTGCGCCACAGGTCACTGAGGAGTTCGCTGCCTTCTGCGCCAGCATGACCCGCCGCTACGCCGACTGAGGGCGCATGAGCGGCGCCAAGGCAGCTGTGTCGGCTCGCCTTCAGCGATGATTAACGAGTGCATGACATGTTCCCCGCACCACCTTATCGAGGAAGATGAGTCATGCTTCAAACGGCCGATCCAAAGCGGGGAGGTGGCATCATGAGCCGCCTGGTCATCGGCTTCGCGCTCGTCCTGGTTTTGCAGGTCGGCCTTGCGATCATCGCGGCCAACCGCGTCAGTAGCATCAATTCCAGCCTCACCACCATCAATGACATCAACAGTGTGAAGCAGCGCTACGCGATCAATTTCCGCGGCAGCGTGCATGACCGTGCGATCAGCTTGCGGGACGTTGTGCTTGTGACGAATCCCGCTGAACGGGCGGCCGCGCTGGCCGAGATCGAGCGGCTCGCGACTTTCTACGCGACTAACGCGGACCTGCTGGACCGGCTCATGGGCACCGGCGCCGAGGTGATGCCCGAGGAGCGGCAGGTCCTCGCCAGCATCAAGGCGACCGAGGCCCGGACGATGCCGCTCATTCGCCAGGTCACCGAGCTTCAGGCACGCGGCGACGGCCCTGCCGCGCACAAGCTCCTGCTCGAGCAGGCGCGGCCTGCTTTCGTGGAATGGCTCGCGCGGATCAACCAGTTCATCGACCTTGAGGAGGAGAAGAACCGGGTCATCGCGCTGAGGGCGCGCGGCGTGGCGGAAGGCTTTCACTCCCTGATGCTGGCGCTGGTCCTGGTCAGTCTTGTGGTCGGCACCGCCATCGCAGGCTGGGCCATGCGGGCAATTGCGCCGCTCAGCCAACTCTCGGCAGTCATGATGCAGATGGCCAAAGGTGACCTCTCCATGGACGTGCCGGGGCGTGGCCGTCGTGACGAGGTCGGTGCCATGGCCAAGGCTGTCGAGGTATTCCGCGTCGTTGGCAATGAGGCGAACCGCCTCCGTGCGCAGCAGGAGCTGGATCTGGCCGCATCGCGTGAGGCCCAGGTCGGCGCATTGCGTGGGATGGCCGACCGGGTGGAGGACGAGACCCTCTCGGCGATGGACCGCATCAGCAGCCAGGCAAAGGTGCTGGCGGCGGATGCGGAGGCGATGGCGGAATCGGCCGCTCGGGTCGATCACAACGCGAACGCCGTCGGCTCCGCCGCGGATGAATCGCTTTCCTTCGCCGAGACCGTTGCTGGCGCATCCGAGCAGCTTGCAGCCTCGATCCGCGGGATCGGGCAGCAGGTTCGCGAAGCGGCGGAGGTCAGCCGAACAACCGCCGCCGATAGTTCGCAGACGGAAAAGGCAATCGTCGCTCTTTCCGCCGCGGTGGGTCAGATCGGGATCGTGACGCGCCTGATCGAAGAGATCGCGAGCAAGACCAACCTTCTGGCGCTCAACGCGACCATCGAAGCGGCACGCGCCGGCGACGCGGGCAAGGGCTTTGCCGTCGTCGCGGGCGAGGTGAAAACCCTTGCCGCACAGACGGCCCGGGCCACGAAGGACATCGGCGACCATATCAAGGATGTCAGCCAACGAACGGATGCGGCCGTCGAGACGGTCCGCCGCATCGCGGTCTCCATCGCGCGGATCGATCAACTTGCCGCAAGCTTGGCCGACGCAGTTGGCCAGCAGGACAGCGCGACCCGGGAAATTGCCAGGAGCATCCTTGAATCGACCCAAGCGACGCGGTCCGTCGCGGAGCGCATTGCCCAAGTCTCGACCGAGGCGCGCGACGCGGGGGAACGTGCGAAGCGTACCCGCACGGAAACTGCGAGCCTTGCTGCCAATGCGGACCAGTTGACCCAGCAGGTCGTCCGCATTCTGCGAACCTCGGTTCCCGAGGTCAACCGCCGGGCGGATGTCCGCAAGCCTGCAGAGGGCGAGGTACTGCTCACTATTGGGGGCACTCGTCAGCAGACCCGGCTCGCGGACGTCAGCGCTGGCGGCCTGGGGGTGCGCAGTGCCCTCGCGGCGAATCCGGGCGATCGGGGAACTGCCTTGATGCCCAACGGGGGTGCCGCCGTTCCCGTCGAAGTGCGCAGTGTGCGGGATGGCCGCACGGGCCTGGCTTTCGTGCAGAAGGCAGGAAAGGTCGCCTGATCGGCGGGGACTCTGAGCTGCGAAATCGAGCGGCATGGGCGGTACCTCGCGGCCGTCCATGCGCTCGGTGGGACCGGCTTGTGGCAGGGCAGGGGCAATCGGGGGGCATTTAGCGATAACGTGAAGTTCCCAACTCATCACTTCCCTCAGCCCGTCCTCCGGCTCCGGACACGTTGACGTGGTGCACATGCGCGCCAAGCTGTGACCTTGACGACAGGCTGGAGGAACGCAATGACACAGTCCCGCTTCGAAGGAAGCAGCGCATGAACACGACAACTCAATACTGTACCGCGCAAAAGCGTGGTCGCGTCCTCGTGCTGACGATCAACCGTCCCGAGGTGCTGAACGCACTGCACCGTCCCGCAAACCTGGAAATGGAGGCGGCCCTCGACATGTTCGCCGCCGATCCGGATCTCTGGGTCGCCATCATCACCGGCGCAGGACCTCGCGCCTTCTGCGCGGGCAACGACCTGAAGTACCAGGCGCAGGGGGGCGATACGCAACAGGTCCGGAACGGCTTCGGCGGCATCACGGGGCGCTTCGACCTTAACAAGCCGGTGATCGCTGCGGTCAACGGCATCGCCATGGGCGGTGGCTTCGAGATCGCGCTCGCCTGCGACCTCATCATCGCCGCCGAGAACGCTGTCTTTGCCCTGCCGGAGCCCAAGGTTGGCCTCGCTGCCCTGGCGGGTGGGCTGCTGCGCCTGCCGCGGCAGATTCCGATGAAGCGCGCGATGGGGATGGTCCTCACCGGCCGCAGCGCTACCGCCAGCGAGGGCAAGGACATGGGTTTCGTCAACGAGGTGGTCCCAGCAGGAGGTGCTGTTGACGCGGCCGAAGTCTGGGCGTCTGAGATCCTCGATCGCTCGCCGATGTCGATCCGCGCCTCCAAGGAGGCCGTCCGGCTCGGCCTTGGTCTCGACCTGAAGGAGGCGTACAGCACGCAGCGCGAGTTTCCTGCGGTGCAGGCGATGCGCGCCAGCGAGGATTTTGTAGAGGGCCCGCGAGCCTTCGCGGAGAAGCGCAAGCCGCAGTGGAAGGGCCGTTGACGGGCACGCGCGACGCGCTCCTGAAATTGCGGCGGTGGTCGCCGTCGCCTGTTCTTCGTGCCTCGCTCTGGCTGCACGCCCTGGGCGCCGTAACGATCCTGGCGCATTGGCCACTCTGGCCGCTCGTGCTGGCGCTGCTCGGGGGCAACCACCTGTTGCTCACCGCCGGTATGCACCCGCGCGGTGCGATGCTCGGCCCGAACCTGCGGCGCCTGCCACCCGCTGGTGCGACGCGCGGCCGTGTGGTGCTGACCTTCGACGACGGCCCGCACCCCGACGTCACGCCGCGCGTCCTGGACATCCTGGAGGCTCACGGCGCCACGGCGAGCTTCTTCGTCATCGGCCGGCTTGCCGCCCTGCATCCGGCCTTGCTGCGCGAGATCATCGGGCGCGGGCATGACGTGGAAAACCACACGCAACGCCACTCCTACGCCTTTGCCTGCATGGGCCCATGGCGCCAGGCGCGCGAGATCAGGGAGGCGCAACGCGCCGTCGCGGACGCCTGTGGCCGGGCGCCTCGTTTCTTCCGTGCGCCGATGGGTCTACGAAATCCGCTGTTGGCGCCCGTGCTGCACTTGGGCGGGCTCTCGCTCGTCTCCTGGACGCGGCGCGGCTACGACACGCGCCTCAGCGACCGGCACCGTATCCTGCGGCGCCTGACGCGCAACCTGGCCGATGGGGACATCCTGCTCCTGCATGACGGGTCGTCCGCGCTGGATGCAGCGGGCGAGCCGGTCGTCCTTGCCGTGCTTCCCGAATTGCTGGAGCGGATCGCCGCGGCTGGGCTCAGCGCGTCTTCGCTCCGCCTCGCCATACGCGCAGAACCAGCCGGGGCAGCATCGCCAGCACCAGCCGTGCGTGCATGAAGGTCAGCAACACGTTGTCGCGCCCGTAGCGGAAATGGGAGACGCCTCCCTCCTCGGGTTTTAGATAGCGCACGGGCGCGGGCAGGTTGACCGGCCGCAGCCCGGCCCAGCACAGCCTCACCGCCGCTTCGGGGTCGAAATCGAAGCGCCGCATCCATCGTTGGCGCTGCATCACGTTGAGCAGCGGTGCTATGGGGTAGACGCGGAAGCCGAACAGCGAATCCCCGATGCCGGCGCCGAGCGTCTCGACATTGGCCCACCAGTTCGAGATGCGGCGCCCGCGCACCCGCAGCGTGGGCGCATCTCCGCCAAAGAGGGGCAGGCCCAGGATCAGCGCCGCCGGATCGTTGCGGGAAGCGGCCATGAACGTCGGGATGCGCTCGGCTGGATGCTGGCCGTCGGCGTCCATGACGAGCGCGTGGGTGAAGCCCGCGGCCTGCGCCGCCGACAGGCCATGCAACACCGCGGCGCCCTTGCCGCCGTTGCGCGGCAGGGCCAGCACATGCAGACCGGGATCGGCCGCGCAGGCCTCGCGCAATGGGGCGTCGCTCCCATCGGTGCTGCCGTCGATGACGACCCAGACCGGCGACCAGGCGGCACGCGCCTCGCGCACCGTGTCTAGCAGCTTGCGTCCACTGTTGTAGCTCGGGATCAGCACGAGCCGGGTCGGGTCGGCCATCATGGAATGGGGGGCAGGTTCGTGCGGAAATATGCCTCCAACCGTTGAACGAAGGCTTGCGGGTCGGCATCGGCGGCGAATGGGTCGCCAAGGCGAATACGATAGACCAGTGGAAGGACCGGCGCTCGCAACAAAGGCCAACCCTTCCGCAGGTAGGCGTTGTCCGCTTCGATCAGCACGGTCTGCACAGGAGCGCGCGAGGCCCGGGCCAGCACCGCGAAGCTGCGGTGCAGGGGATCGACCGGCGGGTGGGAGGTCCGTGAACCCTCGGGGAAGATCAGCAGCTGGCTGCCTGATTGCGCGGCTGCCGCGGCGCGCCGGATCATGGGCAGTGGTGCATCATTGCGAATGTACCCGGCGAGACGTATGCCGCCGCCTAGGAAAACATTGTCCCACAAGGTGGCCTTGGTGATGCAAACCACGCGCGGCAGGCGCGAGATCAGCAACACAGCATCCAGCATGGTTGGGTGGTTGGGGGCGATGACGAGGCCGCTCGCGTCGCGCAATGTATCCAGGGCGGTGAAGTCAACCCGCAGGACGCCGGTTGCGCGCATCATGCCCACCGCGAAGCGGAACCCGCCCATGATCCCAAATTGGCCGAGCCGTTCGCTCCAGGTGAAGCGGCGCAGCAGCGGGTAGAGCAGCGAGGCGGGGAGGCTCCAGGCGAGGCAGGAAAGGCCAAAAACAACGAGACACGCATAGAACGCGACACGATAATATACCGCCGTGAGCAGGCTCTGGGCTGGCACCGCAGCCGGCCAACCGCGTTCGGCTTCGGTCTCTGGCATTGCGCTTGACGCCTCGGCTTGCGAACCGCCTCGTGGTATGTCCGCTTCGGAATAAATGTTATCAGCAGGGTGTCGCCAGTGCAAAACGACAGTACGGGAAATCGCTTCCCCGAGGCGGGCAAATCGGCGGCGCCGCACGCCCCGCTTGTCGCGTACTACTCAACCCCACTGGACCGCTCGGGCTTCGTGCGGGACCTGTTCAACCGCACCGCCGAATCGTACGATCGCATCAACTTCGGCTTCTCCCTTGGGTCGGGCGCGTGGTACCGGCGCCGGAGCCTCTGGCAAGCCGGCTTGCGGCCGGGTGCTCGGATGCTGGATGTCGCGGTGGGCACCGGCCTCGTGGCGCGCGAGGGTGTACGCATTCTGGGCCGGGCGGAGGACGTGATCGGCCTGGACCTCAGCGAGGGAATGCTGGCCGTGGCGCGGCGCTCCCTCACCATTCCTCTCGTCCAGGGCCAGGCGGAGGCGCTGCCGCTGGCCGATGTGAGCGTCGACTTCGTCAGCATGGGCTACGCGTTGCGCCACGTGGCCGACCTGTCGGTGCTGTTCGGCGAGTTCCACCGCGTGCTGCGGCCGGGCGGGCACGTGCTTGTGCTCGAGATGGCGCGGCCAGAAAGCCGCGTCGGGTATGCCCTGGCGAAGGCCTATATGGGGGGCATCGTGCCCGCGCTCAGTCGCCTGGCCGGCGCGCGATCGGGTACGCTGATGCACTACTACTGGGACACGATCGAGGCCTGCGTGCCGCCCGACGTGATCATGCGCCATCTCCGCGGAGCGGGTCTGGCCGATGTCGCATGTACGACGGAACTCGGTATCTTCCGCGCCTACACTGCCCGCCGGCCTGCCGCGTGAGTGCTTCGACGTCGGATCTGATCGCGCGGGTCGTGGAGCTTTACGCCGGCACTTCCCGCTTCGCGCGCGGCTTCGTGGGCGGCAAGCTGCGGACCGATCCGGCGACGGCCGCCATCCTCGCCCTCGCCACGCGGGCCGGTGGGTTCGGCGTGGTGGCCGATCTGGGCTGCGGCCGCGGGCAGATCGGGCTCGCGCTCCTCGTGGCCGGCCTCGCCGAGCGCGTGACGGGGCTCGACCTCGATCCGGTGAAGATCGCCGATGCCAAGCGGGCGGCGGGGGCGCTGGCCGCGGCGGGTGGGCCGCCCGCCGATTTCGCGGTGGCCGACATCTCGGCCGCCATCATCGAGCCCTGCGACACGGTGCTCATCTTCGATGTGCTGTTGCAGATGCCTGATGCGGCGCAGTATGCCCTTATCGGTCGCATGGCCGCCGCCGCGCGGCGCCGCGTGCTCATCCGTGCGTTCGACCGTGACCGCGGCTGGCGCTCCCGGGTGGGCATCGCCATGGAGAGGATCGGCTGCGTCGTTCGGCGCGACGGCTCCTCCTTTCGCCCGCTGGCGCTGGCCGAGATCGCTGCGCCACTCAAGGCGGCAGGCTTCGCCGTCTCTGTCGCGCCGTGCTGGGGATGGACACCGCTGCCGAATGTCATGCTTGTCGCCGAGCGTGAGTGAGCGTGTGAAAGCAACGACTTGTTGCGGCACGCCGCGCCAATTTGCTATGAATGATGCGTTGAGGTTCCAGCCGGCGAACCGGTGGGCGTGCATGCCTGCGCTGGCAACTTTGAAGGGACACACATGACCGCCGGCGAATCCACGTCACTACCACCGGCACAGCTGCAATCCATGGAATTGGATCTGGCGCGGCTGATCGTCAGCGCGCTCTCGCTCGAGGTCGTCGCCGAGCAGATCGAGCCTGACGCGCCGCTGTTCGGCAAGGGGCTCGGGCTTGATTCCATTGATGCGCTCGAATTGTCGCTTGCCATCTCGAAGGCGTATGGCGTGCAGCTCCGTTCCGATGATGAGCAGAACCACAGAATCTTCACTTCCCTGCGCAGCCTTGCGCGCCATGTCGAGAACAACCGGTCGCGCTGAAATCATGCAGATCGGAGCGGCCGCCCGGGCGGGAGCGGCACTGTGGATCATCGCCCTATTGCTCGAGATTGCTGCGGCTTCTGCGGCCCTCTGGCTCGCGGGGCGGCATGGGCCGGCGCTGGTGGGCGTGGCGCTGAACCTCGTCATCGGCCTGCGCTTCGCAGCGACGTTGCGGGCCGGCCACTTGCCCCTCATCACTCGCTACGCCCGCGCCGACATGGCAGGGCTGCCGCCGAAGGCCGAGCGCTACACGCGCGGCCTGACGGCGATATGGGCGTGGCTGCTTGCCGGTGCAGCCCTGGTCCATTCGGGCGCAGTGCTCGATCTGTGGACCACCGGCACCATCGCCTCGCTGCAGGCCGTGGTCTTTCCGGCGCTTTTCCTGGGCGAGCATGTGGTGCGGAACCGCCTCCTGCCCGAACTCGGCCGATCCACGCCCTGGCGTACGCTGCGCGCCATCGCGCGCTCCTGCACGGCCGATCACAGCGCTGAGCGCCATGGCGCCTGACGTTGCCACCCATCCGCTCACCGGGCGCGCGCCTGGCGAGGTGATCTGTTATCGGGGCGCGCTTGGGGCCGTCACGGTCCGGCAGTTCCTTGTCGATGTGGCCGCACTCGCGACGCGACTGCCCGCCTCCGACGCTGCGCCGCGCCATGCGGTGGATCTCTGCGCCGACCGCTACCTCTCGCTCGTGGCTTTTGCGGCGGCCATGTTGAGAGGCCACAGGATGCTGCTCGGGGCGGGGAAGGGGGCCGCTCCCCAGTTTCTTGCGATGCTGACCGACCGCTACCCCGGTGCCTATGCCATCACCGACGGCTTCCTGCCGGAGACGCCCATGCCGGCCGTGCACGCCGCAGCGGGCGCTGACGCTGGCGCGGGGTCGACACCGGTGCTGCAAATCCCGCTGGACCGTGTCGTCGCCATCGCCTTCACCTCGGGCTCCACGGGGGCGCCCACGGCCCATGCCAAGCCCTGGGGCGCTCTGGTTGCCGCCACTGCCGCCGCCGCCGAGCGGTTCGGCCTGCGCCATGAGGACGGTCCGCCGACGCAGATCGTGGCCACCGTCCCACCGCAGCACATGTACGGCT
>Ga0105047_10009601_pt1 | contig 15909 bp, 19 predicted proteins | sample MAT04_FD_78384 | JGI IMG/M metagenome (GOLD analysis project Ga0105047, IMG submission 78384) | Freshwater microbial communities from Lake Fryxell liftoff mats and glacier meltwater in Antarctica - MAT-04 (megahit assembly) | ecosystem: Environmental > Aquatic > Freshwater > Ice > Liftoff... | reverse complement strand
TCAAGGGCGCAGCCGGCAGCAAGTCGAATGGATTCAAGGCTTCGATCGATCCCTTCAGGTAAATCGACTCAACCGGGCGGGAGTTTGTTCTCCCGCCCGGAACTATTTTGCATGCAAAAACTATAAGGAGATGCAGCCGTTCAGGTCTTCGCCCTTGAAGGCGCTGGTCACCACGGTTTGGTTCTGAACGCACACCAGGTCATTGATCCCGGCGGCGCGCAGCGCCAGGATGGTGCCCTCGAGCTGCCAGGTGATATTTATTATCCTTGAGGATGGTGGGCGTTCCGGCAGGCAGCGCGCTGCACCCGCCGGCCAGATCGAACCACTTCCCGTAGTCTTGGAGAACGGTTTCCGGGCTGGTGAAGAGCACGGCAACTTTCGGTTTTGGGGGCATGGTGATCCTGTGTATATAGATCCTTCATTCAAGGTCATCTAACCAATGGCGTTCGCGATCTGACAAAGATGAACGCAGTTGTATTGGGTGCATAGAACCCAATACAACTCATAGAATAACACCTGAAAGATCACCGGTCAATCTGGAGAGCAGATTAAGGAGCAGGATAGGCTCGATTAGGTTGCGCTGGATTGTTTTGGACAGGCGGTGGATATGCCGGTAAACGACTACTGGTTGTTTGACCCGGTGCGGGATAAGCCGTAGAGCCTGCTATTTGGGGAACCATCTTTCCACCCCTGATTGCAGGTAAATAAACAAAAGGACGGTATAAATTATCATTGATATGGATATAGCGGATGCTAACAGGATTAAAGGTGTAGACATACCAATTTAAGGGTTTGTTGAGATAATCATCCGAATGGGCATCAACGAGTATTAAGGTGCCTTGAATACCAGAAATTATTACACTATGATCCCAATTACGATCTCCATCCCAATCAAATTGAATTATGTCTCCAATTCCTAATTGACTAATGTCATTGGGATCTAAATCCGTTGCTATTGGCCCTCCTAAATAATGGAAATGGATGTCTGTGGGTTGAGGGACTAAAAAAGTATGTAAAGAGTCAACTTGCGTCCATGACGTTGAGTGATTAAAAAGGTGATACCAATCACCATTGTAAAATACCCAAAATTTCCAGTAGTAAAAGCCATTCCCATTATAATATCCTTGGGGGTATCCATTTTTAATTTGATAATATTCTCTATTCTGAAAAGCAGCAGTGTCATATACCTGAGATACTCCTCCGCCCTCAAACATCGCCTGACTAACGAAATTTGTGCAATCCAACCCATCGATATAAGAATAATCTGGATTGGAAATTGACTTGTTGTAGTGGGCATCAGCATAATTCTTCGCACCTTGCCTGTCATAACATAGATAAGTACAAGTGTTTTCACTTTGTAAGGTTTTTGGGCTTGCAGAAGATAAAGCCGACATTGACTTAGTAAATTGTTTGGCTGAATTATCAAATTGGTTCCGTAATTCCACGTCAGTCAAGCTATTACCTTTTAAGAATTTCCAAAATTCGTCTTCGTATTTATCAGCCGATATTTTCCAAATCCCATTGTCTTTTTGGAGAAGAATAAAATGATTGATATTTCTTGCTTTCGATACAATCGGGGCTGTGATGGCATAAATGACATCACTTCCTTCTGTAACATTAACGGTTGCAGTCAAGCTTGCCGGGTCATACGTCATATTTCCAAAATCCAAATAAATCTGATATTGTAGAATTTGGAGTTGAAAAACTTTGCTGTGATAAACTTCCAACTCCAGTTTTCTCGTTTCTTTCTTTAGGTCATCGTTGGTCGATGAATTTGCAATGAGAGAAGAAAAATCAGAAAGTTGTAAATTCTTCTGCGACTGATACCTTTTATCAAAATAATCGTTGACAACTTTTTTAATGAGTTGTTGGTCGACATCTGGAACAGCCGCCATAGTTGTTGCTTGAGCAACTTTCGATCCAAAGCAAATAACCAATACAAGAACAATCGTCAAGAATGCAAATGAAAATAATTTCAGTTTATTCATGGTGTCCGCCTTTTTTGTATCGTTGTTAGAGATAGAATTCTCATTTCCTTTACTGATTTCCGAAATAAGCCTTCGCCTCCTGTTTTACTTCTTGTTGAGCAGCTTTTATCCCGGTTACGAATGTTGCTGGGGCTTTATCGTAGGGCATCAAAATGATATTTTGAATTCCTGGTGGAAAATTCATTGTAAGCAATTGACCCATGCTGCCAGCTTTGAAATCCACAATCTTGTATCCGTATCGCATTTCAACAAATAAGACGACAGGGATAAACATCCCAGTACCTTCTTTTGGCCCATCGCCGCTCCAATAATATTCTGAACACTGTATCCATAAATACAACTGGATCTTTTGTCCATCATTCGCCATACCCATTGGCTCATACCCGCAGAACACCTTACCGCCAAAATTATGTTCACCAATTTGTAATGCCAGATAATCCTTGATATATTGTTTGGATACGAATTTCTCAACATCTGGCCGGGCATTATCTGAGATCACTTGTATGCCCGGGGTCACTGTGAGAAGGCGAATTGGAGTTTCGAAAACGGTTGTTGGACGAAGCGTTGGGGAAGGTGTCGAGGTGGGTGTTATCGTTGGAGTTGGGGTGAGGCTGGGCGATAGGGTCGGAGGAGGTGTCGTTGTTATATTAACTTGTACGATTTGTGTTACGACCCGCGTTACTTCGACTGTTTGAACCACCGGAGTACATGCGGATAAATGAATTGTCGCCAAAGCCAATAGTAGAAATGCAAGATAGAACTTTTTCATATGAAAGTTTTCCTCTTCAGAAAAAGATTATCCCGACTAAAATAAAAAAGCTAAATTATTTTCCCCGCCGTACTATTAATATATTACATTGAGCAACGTTAAATATTGTAGCTGCAAATCACAAAATACAGCAAGCATTTTCAGCAAACAATAAATTATTGACATAACGATTTACATTTCGTTAGAAACTTGTAATCGTTCTGGGGGGTAAAAAGTCAGGCATTTACCCGATAGGTATCGGTTCAGTAGGCAGCAAAGATGGGGCAGATCGACCCCGGTTGGCAGCCTCGCAGGCATCAGCTAGATAGTCCAGTACGTTACGATCTTGCTGTTTCAAAGTGCTAACCACCGTTATAATCCGTTCGACGAAACGGCTACCGGCTGCGCTTTGAGTGCCAAAGCTACCATTACGCCAAAGCACACCCGGTCGGATTTGGCGTTCGGCCAGATTATTGGTCGGTTCAACGCCTGAAACGTCTGCAAAGGTCCATAGGGCCGCTTCGCATTTGAGATTATCTCGGCAAGTGCCAGGATGAGAACAGGTTGCGCCTTTTCGCAATAAATCGCCTACCTCTATTCGCATCGGGCGCATCTGTTCCTGGAATTGGGCACGGGACAAAGTGCCATTCTTGACGGAATGCCACTACATGAACATTTGATGGGCTTGAACCAGCAGCGCTTCCCCGAGAGCCTGCGACTATCCTCCACGTTCTACAAAGGCTTGGATGTCTCTCAGCAAATGTGACCAGCATAACTGGCGCTGACGGTTATCCAGCCAGTTGTAGGCTGACCAACGATCGGTGTTCAGGATACCTTTGAAGTCCAGTCCCAACATCCGTTTGGCGACGTCTGCACTACGATGCAAGTCGACCGTGAATACCGTTACCAACGTCGTGGCCGCTACCCACAACCAGGCTTTCTTAATTCCTTCTTTCCAGCCGGTCTCATCTTGATGTACAGCTCTTTGCGCCTGAACATGGCTCCGCGCTGCTTCAACCGGTTGCGCAATCGCCTCGTTCGTGCGTTGTTCCAGTGTCGGCACACCCCCCAAGCTCATATCGACCTGAAAACAGTCGTTCATCAATCCGCTCATGTCTCGCTTACTCAAATGATACCGGCCACTCAACAACGCTACCGTCGCCTGGAGGCGGGTACCAAAACCACCTTGCGCTACCCCTGCTGGCAATTCCGCCCGCCTCGCAGATCCACACTTGGCGCAGGTCAGCGTATGTAGTCGATATTCTGTGACTTCTACTGCCACGGGGGGAACTTCTGCAACCTGGTGGCGGTACGGGGTAGGGTCTTCCCCACTCAACTCTTCTCGCGATCGTTCACTGGTGGCCAAACTTCCAGGTTGAAGTACGCTCCTCTCGCGAGAAGCTCCCGGAGAACGGCATTGTCATCTGGGAACCAGGCAGTATTGGGAAGGCAAGCTCGAAACGCTCAGCCAGGAATCGGCACGGAAGAATACGCCGAACTTTGATACTGTCCGGAGCGCATGGAATGCAATCCGAACGCGAGAGCGTCCGAACGGCAACCCCGCTGAAACCGTTTTTTACGCAACGCTCATTGACCGGGTTGGGTTCATGCTGGAAGTTTATGACGGCTGCCTTCCGAGGGAGCTGACGACCCTGCCCACGTCTGGAGATTGATCCAGGACCACTTCAGTTTCTATAAAAGCTTTACCGGCCGGAAGAAAAAGAACACCCTCTCATCTCAACGATTGCAGTAATGAGATGGACTTACAGCCCAGATCTGAGCGAGATCACCGGACTCAAAGCAAGCACGACGTTTTGGCCGGGAGAATCCGAGCCCATCAAGATCCCAGAGGAGGAAATCGCCGCGGTAAGGCAATGGGCCGAGAACTCTGTTAGCCAGCCCCTCAAAGATGCTGGTGCCGCGGAGTTTCCGATCGAATGGGTTTCGAAGGAGGCGTTCTCGCAACCGAGGTTCTGGCCAACGTCCTGCAGGAACACGAACACTCAAAAGCAGGGAACCGGTTCTCAAGCCGGCTCCCTGCTTTCTTATCCAACACATGAAGGAGGTTTTATGGCTGACAAGAAAATCAGCCTGACCGCTGATGAAAAGGAATTATTCCTGGCCAACGTCCGATTTGGACAAGATGGCGACGAGCATACTGCGGTGATCATCAACCAGCTCGAAAGAGAGCAGTACGAAAACCTCAATCGCATCCTTGGACTAATGCATGCAAAATGGAGCGGCAGGAAAAAGCGGCACGTCTTCAAGGCTGGCTACAATCCGTTCGAAATGACTGCGCAGCTCGAAGCTGAAGGGTTCATCACTGTCGCCAAAGACGGGTTCTTCAGCACGCCGGCGGAACTCGTCAAGCGTCTGATCGAACTCGCCGAGTTCGGCGATATCACTCCGGATGTAACCATCGCCGAGCCGAGTGCAGGAACGGGGGCGATCGCTCTTGGCATCTGCGAGACGCTCGGGATACCGCGGTCGCAAATTTCCGTCATCGAGCAGAACGATATCAGGCGCAAGTCGCTTGAAGAGGCGGGGTTCACGGTCATCGGGAAGGATTTCATGGATCTTCCCCTTGACCAGCGGTTCGATTATGTCCTGATGAACCCGCCCTTCGAGAATGATCTTGACGCTATCCATGTGGCCAAGGCGATGAAGCACCTCAAACCGAATGGCAAGCTGGCCGCGATCATGGGGTGGAACATCGGCATCTCAAACGAGAAGCGCTACGGCCGCCTGCGCGCCCTGGCTAGTCTGGTCGAGGAAAACCCTGAAGAAGCATTCAAAGCATCTGGAACCACTGTTCAGACATTCGCACTCGCTTTTACCCGGCCGCCGGAAATGTCGAACGAGGATATGGACGCGATCGAACCGGTGGAAGTCGCCGAGCCCGAGGTAGAGGCGAAGGAAGAAGTCGTATACGAAAAGCCGGATGTGATCCTGCAGAGCATCATATCCGAGATGGCCGAAATGATGACTTGCGTAAGGGAGCTGGCCGGGATGCTCAACGCAAATATGCCCGCCGAAGTAGATGCATGCGCCGAGCTGGAAATCATCACCGAGAAACTGGCCCTACGATCTCCGGTGCCGCAGCCAGCCAAGGGAAAGCCAGTCCAACTCGAGGTGGTATTGGCCGACGAACGAGCTGCACCCAAGCGCAAAGCCAAACAAAGGACTGCCACGTCGATCGCGGGTATCCAGCCCACTTTGTTTTGATCCACCTCACGCCCGCGAATCGAATTCAAACGGCGGAGCACAAGGAGCAAAATGGAAAGACAAGAAATACTCGATTCGCTCAATGGAACCATTGCCGTCCTGAAAGGCTGGAAGCCAGTGGACGCCAAGTACTTCCTCTGGCGCACGCCAGACGGAAAACTGCGGTCCAAGACCCCCAACTGGGCTGGCGATATGACGACGGCAATGCAGCTCATGACAGAGATGAAAGATGCCGGCATCAATGTTGGGCTTATGCACAAACCACTCAACGGAGCAATGAACGTGAAAGGGTGGATCGCTTATTGTCGAAGCACTTTCGATAAAGAGTTGGTCCACTCCTGGAAATACTATCACTTTGAATACAGTGATGAGGATCCGGAAATTGCCGCCTGCAAGCTGTACATCAGCTGGAAAGACTGGATGTTGAACCATCCTCCGGACGAAGTCCAGCAAGAAATCAACCAGCCCTAACGGGCCATCAAACCATTTATGTAGCCGGCGGGAATTTCCCCGCCGGCTTTTTCAAATTCCACATAAATAGAAACCAAAAGGAGCTCACCATGTCGTACATTCCTGCTAAAGACTTTCTCTTCTTCGACCTTGAAACCACTGCCGACCCCGAGATGGTCGCCTGCCTGCCCGAGCCCAAAGCCCCTGCCACCTACAGGGACCTCGACAAGATCCGGACCTACGTAGAAGAAGCAAAGGCCAAGCAAGTCAAGGAAGCGGCCTTGGACTCGGACTGCGGCCAGATCACCACGCTGAGCCTGCGTCTCGGCCTCAAGGGCAAGCCGGAGACTTACCTGGTTGGCGACCCGCAAACTCCGACCGAAGCCGATCTGCTCCGTCTCTTCTGGGCGTGCCTGAAGCAAACAAACGGACGGTCCTGCGGTTACAACATCCTGGGATTCGATTTGCCATATGTGCTGCGCCGCTCGATGGACCTGAACGTGCCGGCGACAATTCAGCCGTTCATGGCTAAGTTCCGCGAAGAACCTTCCTGTGATCTATACGGCATTCTGTACAATTGGGGACCTGGAAAAGGTTTGAAATGGGTGGCCAAACGCTATGGAATTCCGAACCCTCTTCCTGACATTGACGGTTCGATGGTCGACCAGATGACTCGCGAAGAGCGCCGCGCCTACTGTGCGAACGATGTCGACCTGGTTGAGGAACTGTTCAAGAAAATGCTCCCGACCTACATGCCGGGTCTGGTACCTGTCCTCACCCTCAACTAACGCATTTTGCATGCAAAAAGGATAACGCATCTATGGAAACGAAACACTGGCTCATCCGCCTGTTCGATGAAAGCAATGAAACCATGGGCATTCAATTGCTCGAAAACTTGACCGCCGAAGAAGCGCTCACAGCGTCTGCGTCCATCATCGCCGGGGCCCACCGCGGATCCTACACCGAATTTGGCCCGGCAGGAAGCCACGCAGGTTATCTCCTTCCTGCTGGCCAAGCACGGGCTAATCGGCATCACGCAGACGCCCATCGCCCTTCCAGAAGACGTGTTCACCGAATCGAAATACGCCGTCTGGATCCATGCATCTCCTATCAACACGTTGGCCAAGGTACAGGCCATCGCCAAGGAGGCCGAGGAATTCCTGATCGTTGCAGCCTTCAAGTACGACGAATTTGGACGCAAAGACTTCTCTGAAAATGAACTCTTCACCGACTTTCCCGAAATGCGTTATCCTGAGCACCGGGTGTATCATGGGCCCAACGAGATCTTCAGCAAGGAACTCCCGGTGTTTGACGAAAAGATTCTCAAATCCGATGGCGACGGCATCAATCTTCTCGGTCTCGATGGGATCGACTTAAGCCGCTTTTCAAAAATGAAGTTCATCGATATGCCGGCAGCAGAGGCTTCTGATTGGTTGATCAGGATGCTTGACGCTAACGGCCAGAACGTGAGCCTCTCGGTTCTCAAAGGGATGCGCGAAGCTGACGCCAGGGGCTGGCTGACAAATATCTTGGGTGCCGGCTCGAAATGGTCGATGGCCGAGCTTGGATCGCAAGAAGCGATCGAGGTTGTCAACTTCGCCTTGAAGAAGCACGGGGTCGAAGGGAAAGGCAAGTTCGCAATCGGGCCGATGGTCAAGCAAGGGATTAAGGATAAATTCATCGTCATGGCCACGATTGCTGAAAACTCCGACCCCCAGGCCATTGTCGCGGCGGTTAGAGAGGGTCACCTCAACATGGTGGCCATCATGACGCCGAAGTCTCTACTGGGCAAGTAAGACGGTCTCGCCCAAACCGCTATTACCAGAAAGGAGCACTCTATGCAGACTCAGACAGACAAGAAACGGATCGTTCTTTCCGCCGGCATTGTAGACGATGGATCCATGCCGATTTACGATGACGATGCCGAGTTCATGGGGGTCGAAATCGACGAGAAGGGTTACCGCACCGTGTCTGAGATGATCCGGCGCTTCACGACTGGCGAATCAGGCAGCTATCTGCCAGTGGAATTGCAGGTGCTCGCGGTCGACGCCAAGTTCCCGGGCAAGTTGGTCGCCATCGAAGACGACGGTTCCGAAGATCCCGATTACCTGGAACTGGCTAACTTTATGGTTCTCGAGACGGAGCACCCTCGCGGTTGGCGCATTATCGAGCCGTTGGGACAGGTCGGTGACCAGGTTGTCCAACTGGCTGTCGACACAGAAAACGGCGGCTGGAAGATGATCCTGATCCTGATCACCAAAACCGAAACGCCCTACAGGGCCGAGTTCACCCGAGACGACTGGGATAATATCGGCCGCATCTTCGGCTGGAATTAGCTGATCAACAACTTTACTCAAACCAGGCGGGCCTGAGGGCGCCCGCCTGGTTTTATTTCCAATATACGGAGGATTTCCTCATGACATCCGCAACAGCATCTTTCAATATCGAGTTTCCGATTCGGGGACTCATCTACGGTGACGGAGCCCGGCCCGACATGCCGGTCGATGAAGTCAGCCTCGAGGTCATCAGCGACGCGAGCTGTCTTCAGGTGAATGTTTGAACCAGGGCACGATGCAGACCCGCCTTCAGATCGGCATCGACGAGAAAGGCCAGGTGGTTTGCAAGACCTGGGATCCGAAAAACTGGAGTAAGAACGAACCCGACCAGGTGGCAGTTCTCTGCTCAGTCAACCCCAACGGCGATGAAGCAGAGAATTCCGGCAAAGGCGAGTGCGATGAAGATCATTGACTTCACCGCGGATGAAAAAGTCGACGTGCCGGCGGTCGAAGAAGCAGCAATCGGATCAACCACGCCGGTCGGGTTTCTGAAGACGACCTCGCACGGATCCGGAAGCTGTTAGGGAAGAACGACCTGGCACAACGGTTTGTCAGGCACTTCCTGGATTTCGCCAACGCCATTTTGACGAGCGCGGAGAAAAGGCTGGTTGGTGACTGGCATCCGATCACGCCTTTGAGCCGAGCCTTCGCCGAGGTTGATTACGGCGGGCAGACGTTCCTCTTTTAAAGAGGGTAGCAGTTTACCAAATCTCAAGGAGGTTTTATATGGCAGACACAGATCAACAACTGCAGACCGGAATTGCGGTGTATTCCTTCAAGACCGAATCGGTCACCCGCGAGCTGATCAAGCACGGGAAGTTCGAGATGTACGATGTGAAGATCAAGATCAAGGGATACGGCGAAGGCAGCACTCAGTTCTCTGGCCCGATCATCGGATTCTGGCTGACCGCGGACGAGCGCATCTGCGTACGACACGGCAAGCATTTCAATCTCCAGCCGGCTGGCGGTTGCGAAGGTGGTTTCCAGTGTCCACTTTGCCCGGGAGGGTTGCTGGCAGAGCGGGCGAATCAATACCGCAGCAAGTCGAGCTACGATCGCCTTTGCGCCGATGTCCACGACGCGATCTGGAATATGGTTCACCCCAACATCGCGCGCGATGAGGAAGGTTTCCTGGAGTATCGCTGCCTGGGCACAACTCACCCGGAAAAAATCGTTCGCATCAGCGATGAGTGGATCATGGGCAAGCATTTCTTCGGTATGCAGGTCATTGCCAAGACCGACAAAGAGTGGAAGCCGATCTACACCCTCGGGAAGTTGGTGACTGAAGAAGAGAAGGAAGCCTGGCTCGACGCAACCAACTGGACCAGCTGGGAAGGAATTGGCTATCGCATCACGAACGACCCGGGTGGTTTCTCGGATCTGGATGGTTGGGTACTTGACCATGTCGCGAAAGATCGGGAAGGCAACCGCCTTCTCCTCCACGACAAGGTCAAGCTTCCCGGCGGCAAGATCGGCGAGATTTACCAGGTTGGAAACGGGACTCTCTACGTGATGCCCACCGGCAAGTACCAGAGTTCAACGATGGCCCGGCCCAACCAGGTTGTAAAGGTCTAACCGGCGTCCCAGGTACTTTTCAGAGAGCTGGCGGAAACTTCCGCCAGCTCTCCTTTCATAATCGTAAGCGCCAACAAGAAAAGTTTTTCCGGCTGGCGGTCTTAAGTTGTATATAACAGGAGCGCACATGAACGTCCGCAAAAAAACAGTCGACAAAGATATCTTCACTGAGTTTCCTGACGCGGCCGAGCTGCTGCCCATCTGGCTAGGCGGGGTCGGCAAGGTCACGGTTACTCATCTCCCGCCAAACTACCCCAACATCTGGATCAATGTACGGATCGAGCTGAACAATCCGGTCGCAGTCGATAAAGACGGCTTCGGAAAATACCAGATCGAGAAACTTCAGATCAACGGGCACATCGAGCATGCGTTCGGAGTCCTCAGTACGGTTTCTTTCCTTGGAGGCAGCCCGAACGATGGAGATCGATTGATCGAGTTGCGGATCAACCTGGAGCTGTCTACGGACGACATTCCTGAGGAACAGCACACTCTCGCCGAGCTGGAATCTTGTATCCGGCGGTTCGCAGAAAAACTCCCAAACGGGATTGTCTGGTAGCAAGGTAACACAGGAGAAACAATGGAAACCAAACTCAGCATTATCCAAAACGACAAGGCCGGATTATTCATCCCTCACGCCGGCTCGAAAATCCGCCCGGTGATTTCCGCATGGCTCAAAGAGCAGGCCGAAAAAGGGTCGGGCCTTCACGATTTTTGCATGCAAATTGAAGCCAAGCACGGTGGAATACCTGGCTGCTCGGGCAAGACTGACTTTTGCGCCGGCGAAAGCGTCACAGTAGAAGCCCTGGCCGATCTGCCAAGCGCCTACATGGTTTCAGATCAGATCAACCTTTACAAGGAAGTCTGGTTCATGCAGGATGATGGCCCGACCAAAGCGGATATCGAGAACAAGCCCAGCCAGGAACCGCTGATCGATCTCTCCCAACTCTGGGCCCTGGCGATCACCGGATCAAGCGCCGAGATGGTCCACATCCTCGAGCAGCAGCTTTTCCCTGACGAGCGGATCTCCGCGTTGGGAAAACTTAGCGAGCTCAACGATGCTGAAAAGCGCAAGGCACTTATCGACAATATGACCATCATCGTCGACGCCGTAGCGCTCATCGCCAACAGCAAGGCGATGCATCCCGTGGAGCGCTGGCAGATCTTGCGGGCGATCGGGTCGCGCGCCAGCCAGATCGCTCCGGTCATTGGTTCGCTGATTTCCACCCTGGGTGAATATCGCCCGCAGCAGGCGAAGACAGTCTTCGCAGAGCTCGTAAGGGCACTCAATGCGTACAAGGCAGGTCTGGGAGGAATGGATCTCGAAGCCCGCCCTCGCGCTGATCGCGCTGGAGAATAGGAGTAGCAAAGAAAATTTGGAACCTGCAAGAGATCGCCGAAACGGCAGGCAGTGAGGCCAATCTTATGGAGCTGCCCGACGGATGGCACGACTTCAGCTTTGTCGAGCCTGGCCATCAGCGTTTCCAGAGCGATGTCGTATCCGAATGGGTTGCGAAGAGAATTCGCTGCGAGGTCAAAGGTGGAAAAATCACTTCCGCCCGGCCTGATCTCGAATACGTCGTTACATTGGTAGAAGGGGAAATCCTTGACTTGAGGCGCGACGCAGTGATCATTCCGATGCTTGACGCCTTCTTCTCCACGCCAGGAGTTCCCCATCTATCCGCGGAATGCAGGGCTCAATACATCGCGGCCCGCTCAAGGTTCTATCAGGCGCGCAGGCTGATGTACGCCCAACGCCTGAGCGTTTGAGTCTCCAACAATCATTCATCAGAATAGCCTGCGGCCGATCTGGATACATCGGTCGCAGGCAAAGGCAATCGACAAGGAGGTTTATGAGTACAAAGATCCACAACGGGGTTCGGGTACCTCTTGCGCGACTGAATGAATTCCTCGAAGCAGTAGCCAAAATCACCGTCGAACACGCAGCTGTCGATATCTTCCGGATGATCAACCATCAGGTCCCGCCGGAAAAAGTAGATGCCTGGATCAAGGAAGATATTGACCCCGAGCGCTACGAGGGCTACTCGCCAGACGAGCAGACGATGGCGCGCTGCCGGATCGTCTACCTTCGACTCGCCGGCTTTTTTGGCGCAGGCGCTGAAGATCAGAACATCTGGAATCTCTACAACAAGCAGGCTGGCTGGTCTTTGTTCATCCACGGGCGGTATGTATATGGATGGCCGTGGGGAGAATACGTCCAGGAGGTTTCCGAGGAAGTGCTGAAGATTGACTGGGTTCAGTACTACGGCTATTGGAATAGTTCCGATAAGCCCCAGGAGACTTCATCCCGAGAATGGAAATCTCGCCGGAAAGCCTGGGATACGATTCTGAAAGGCGACATGCAGTATCGTCACCGGTTGAGCTACTCGACGGTCGATTATAAAGGTGGACACTTCAGCGCCTTTATGATCCGCGACCGTGTATATGAACTTCAGAAGGCAGCAATCGAATGCCCAAAAGGAGAGGCGCAGCCAGCATGAGACAAGAAATGTACACCGTCATCGACTACAAGGAAGTGTCGGCCCTCGTTGGAGAATTCCTCGGCAAGCCTGATTACGAGGAGTTCGTCCCTGACATGGGCGACAACAATGGCGAATGGAGGAACGACACCGAGCACGCTTTCGTGATTGAACCTCCAGAAGAATGGGTCCATCCCAATCACGAGAACGAGCTTACAGAAGTTCTCAAGCGCGGCAAGCCGAAGTGGAATTTCGAGCTGGCATCGGTTCTCAACGAGCTGGGCGCCAGGGGCAAACTTCCCCTGGGCAACTTATTGATCACTATTTGCTGGTAACCGCTGGGACAAAAAGGAGTTCGGGATATGACAACAATTCAAGACATTATCGCTGACGCCTGGACAGCCCTCGCACTTGGGCATGTTGAATTGGCGTCCCAAATCATGGCCGCGATGACCACCGACGAGAATCGCAAGAATTCGCTGAAACGGTTTGGAGAGACAGAGACGCTTGTTCAGTCCGGCTCTTTTCTTGGGTCTGCGAATCTGCTCCGCCTGGTCAAAGACCTGGTGTCCGTAAGTGAAGCCGAAGCAATTTCGGTCGAGACTCGCTGGAACGCTGTGGTGGGCCGGCTGGGACAAAGCCATCTCGTCTTTGACGCAGCCGGGCATAATCCGATCGAGGTATTGAGCGGCCTCAACGACGGCGATTACGAAACGGAACTCAAGGTCATGTGCGCCAACCTGAAGACGCTAGAAAGAAGTCTCGAGGATCAGTTCGCCGCCGATGCATGCGCTCTTCAGATGGCGCTGCAAACGCAGATGGTTGAGTAACCAGCTCGAACTGAAACCGGGAAGCCAGCAGGCGATTTCTGCTGGCATCCTTTCAATACCAAAACTTTATTCTGTCCAACGCGTTCTGGCCTAAGAACCAGGAAGGAAGGAAATATGAACTTTCCACACACCCGGTACGAGTTTCTCGCGAACGGGAAAATCAAAGAGACATTCGCTGACGCATCAGCGGAAAAGAGCGGTTTCGAGATATCGGCTCCGCCAGCCGGCGCGATGTATTTCAAAATTCTCGATGCGGACGAGACGCCAACGCTTCTGATATCTACGGAGCCGTTCGACCTCATTGGCAGTTTTGCATACAAAAAACTCTCGACGTTCGACAGCAAAGTAGGCGGCGTGCTGGTCACTCCCCCATTCGGGCTGGCTTACGAAGTCCTCTTCAGGGGAGATCACCTTACGATCTCGAAGCCAGTGCACTACGAGACCAACGGGGTTTACCGGTTCAACACGAGTGTGCCTTTTGTAATCCGCGGGATTCCGAACTCGATCATTACCGGCCCCAGCGGGGAGAGCCGGTCGTTCTGGCGCATTGGGGATATGCTGCTGGTAATTCAATGGGTAGCAGAAATCGACCGGCTGACTTGCTGGTCATTTCCCCTGCCCGAAATGCAGAAGTATTTTCGAATCTAGGGAGGCTAAAAACCTCTCCCTAGATTGATATCGCACAAGAAATCAAATGGTATAGCTGCACAAGCGTTGACCTGTAAACAAATCGAGGGAAATCAATGTTGGAGTTAATTGGCCGCTAAATTAATTTCTTCTTTTTTCCAAATGAAGTGGTCTTAATGGCGTATTACCACCATCTTGTGTTCTTATTTAATCACATCACGCTTAACTATAATGGCATTAGTCGGGGATGAACTAGCTCTATAACCGCTACAATTTGTTATTAATTCGACGGCATCTACTCGCATAGTAGATATACTTAAGTCTCCATCAACAATGCTATTATAATTTAAACTGACGATCTTTCCTTCCAGAGCAGATGCATTGTAAATTTGCACTTGAAAAAGAAACCACTGTCCCGAAGGAGCAGAATGGTCCACCTCGATATTATCGACTAATTCTTTTCCCGTTGCAGCATCCTGTAATGATAAGAAAAAACGATCCCCACTATCTGATCCGTTCAACTTTATATATTGATTCCAATATAACGTGTCCACATTGGCTGGTATTTTTATGCTTTGTAATAACTGCTCATCAACTTTCCGGCTAAAAAGCCAGCCATTTCGTCCAAACAAAGCATTTTGAAATCCCTCAAACACACCCGACTCTTGTGCGACTAAGTGGTAGTAATAAGTAAGGTTAGGCGCTGGTTCGAAGTAGGTACTTGCCTCAAACCATGGACGTGGGTCACTCAACAAATATTCAAACCCAGCGTTATATTGGATTAGATTTGCTCCTTGCTGACAGCTTGCTTCCGAATTACTGACCAACGGTAGAAACAAATTCCTAGAATATTCAACAGGTATTCGCTCCTTGAGAAATTCAATTGGGTCCAAATAACCATAGTTATCGGGGCTGTCAGGATATGTATAACCTACACCTGGTTTATATCCCGTATTACAAGATGCATAATTGGGGAATTTATTCCACCATCTTCGAAAGTTCTAATCTCGAAATGCAAGTGTGAGTCATCGGTTCCAAAGGGATGTACCTGTGGAAACCGCCCCGTATAATCGTGGTGAGTGACCTGCCCTATTATTTGCCCCTTTTGAACACTATTTCCTACCGATACAGTCACATTTTTAAGGTGCCAATAGACGGACCAAACCCCATAAGCTGGATGTTTTATTATGAGGCTTTGCTCATTTGGAGTGGAGTCAAAGAACACAACGGTACCGTTTGCTACAGATTTTACAGACGAATTTTCTGTACTGCCTCCAGGCAAATACAGGTCAACTCCGGCATGATATAAACGATGCCAGCCCACGTCAAAACAGGTTAAGTGAGTTGACCTGGAATGTACTAAATCCAAATTTTTGACATCATAGTTCGTATTTTCCAATATGGAGGAATGTAGTCCATTTACCAAAACGATTCCTCCATCAAGGGGCCATGCCCAATCGCTCAAAGGGGATGCTGTGGCAGTATTCTGGCCTACTGTGAATGAGAAAAACAAAGTCACCATAACCAAAATAATTTTCAAACTACGATTGAACATATATTGATTCCCCCATTAAGTTAGCGGTTTAGAAATTTCACTGAAGCGAGAATTTTATTATACAAATCTAACGTAGCAGGACACGCAGGTTCAAATGG